>Ga0209309_10000886_pt1 | contig 32199 bp, 31 predicted proteins | sample COGITO_mtgs_1204_2_FD_184807 | JGI IMG/M metagenome (GOLD analysis project Ga0209309, IMG submission 184807) | Pelagic marine microbial communities from North Sea - COGITO_mtgs_120412 (SPAdes) (version 2) | ecosystem: Environmental > Aquatic > Marine > Epipelagic ... | reverse complement strand
GCCATCATCGCCATTAAAATGGAAGAAGGCCCAACTAACGGAATAACCTTGATGCCTTGTAGATGTGCTTGCTCAACAATATTAGCGCCAGGATCTGCAATGCCAGGACAGCCGGCGTCGCTAATCACCCCCACATCGAGGCCTTCTAAACACGGAGAAAGCATTTGTGGTATTTCAGTTTCGTTGGTAAATTTATTAATGAGTTGAAATTGTAAATCTGGTTGCGATTTTCGAGGAACGATACTTTTAATAAATCGTCTTGCATTTTTTTCGTGTTCCACGATGTAATAATCAATATGTTCAACAGCTTTTTTAACCAATAGCGGTAATACTTCTAAGGGAGGTGTATCACCAAGTGTACATGGTATTAAATATAGGTTTCCTTTTTGGGGTTGCATAGGCTCTTTATTCTATCACTAATTTTTTTATTATTTCATTTCCGTTTTCTGAAATAGCTTTTACAAAGTACACGCCGTTACTAAAACCTGATATGGAAATCGTTTTAGTAGCGGTAGGTTTATTTACTTCAGAATATAGAATACTTCCTTTTACATCGGTAATGGTTATTTTTGAAAGTAACATATTATTTGCTTGTAGCGTCACTTTAGTTGAAGCTGGGTTAGGTAGTAAGGATATATCAGAAACGGTATCAATATCCGAGTTAGAAAGAATTTCTCCTCCTTCAATTTTATAAACTTCTCCACTTAGGGCAATAACATACAATTCTCCATCAACATCTTCTCCAAACGAAACCCAGTTTTCTGAAATATCCAATTGTTCTACAATAGTCCCTGATTGATCAAGCGTGCTAATGGTTCCGTTACAATAATCTGCAAATATATAAACCCCTTGAATATCGGCATATACATTCCCTCGGTAGACATAGCCTCCTGTTATGGAACAATTTTCGCTTCCGTTAGCTGAAGAGTATTCGGCAATTGGGAAGGTAAGTTCACTTTGTGGGGGGCAATTAGTGGTGTTAAATGGGTCTGAGCCCTCATAACAGCGCCAGCCGTAATTTAAACCAGCATCGGTAGCGGCGGCTCTGTCAATTTCTTCTACGTTCTCTTGCCCCACATCACCAATCCATATATCGCCATTTAGCGAATCAAAAGAAAACTTCCAAGGGTTTCTAAGGCCGTAAGCCCATATTTCGTCTTTAGCATCAGGATTTCCAATAAAAGGGTTGTCTGAAGGAATGGAGTAATTAGCTGTTCCATCCGTATTATCTATATCGATACGAAGCATTTTACCTAGTAATAAATTGAGATTCTGTGCATTATTACTAGTATCACCGCTACCACCACCATCACCAGAAGAAATATATAAATAGCCATCAGATCCAAATGCCAAGCAACCACCATTGTGATTGCCATTGGGTTGATTGTAATCTATAATCGGTAGCTCTGAATTTGAATCAGCTATATTGGGGTTTGAGCTACTAACACTAAACCTAGATACTTGCGTATTACCATTGGTGTCGGTATAATTCACAAAAAAGTAACCGTTGTTTTCATAGTCGGGATGAAAAGCTAAGCCTAAAAGACCACGTTCTCCACAACAGGAAACTTGACTGGAAATGTCTAAAAAAGGAGTGGTATTTACCGTTCCATCAGAATTTAAAATCTTTATAATTCCGTTTTGTTCTACTACAAATAAACGGTCGTCACCTGCGTGCTGTAAATTTACCGGGCTGCTAAATCCATCTTTAAACAATTCAATAGTGACTTCTTGGGCTGTTAATTGGAGTGTACATAGAATGGTAAGAAAGAGAAGTATATAGTGTTTCATAGCTTACATTTTCTACTAAAATAGCAAAAACCATCCAATTTTGGTGTTAAATGCGATTGGCTATTTTTTCACATGCTTCATCGAGCATCTTGTATACATTATCAAAACCACTGTCTCCACCATAGTAAGGATCTGGAACATCAACATTCTCACCTGGGAAAATTTCATCAAGAATTAACTGTACTTTTTTACCGTCCTCTTCGTTTTTAGCAAGTTTTAAAACATCTTCTTTGTTGGAGTTATCCATCACAAAAATGTAATCAAATTCGTTGAAATCTTCAGCTTTAAACTGTCTTCCGCGTTGATCGGTAATGTTTAAGCCGTTTTTCTTAGCGACAGCAATACTTCTTGGGTCGGGTTGTTCGTCAACATGCCAATGACCGGTTCCGGCAGAGGTTACATAGATTGTTGAACTATCGACCTTAGATTTTAAAAGGCCTTCTGCCAAGGGAGAACGACAAATATTGCCTAAGCAGACCATTAATACTTTAGTTTTCATTATTTCTGAAATTATTCAATTTACCACTTATTAAAAAACGAAAATAAAAGATTCAATTTTGAAAGTGGGTTAGGAGGATGTTAAAAATCCAGCTGTTGGGCTGGATTGATAGGTTATAAAGTCAATTTTTTATTGAGGTCTTCTACGTATTTCCTGAATTGCTTATCGGTGCTTGATAAATTATTTACCGTTTTACAAGCGTGTAATACGGTAGCATGATCACGCTGCCCAATTTGTGAACCAATGGACGCCAACGATGCTTTGGTTAATTTTTTAGCAAAGAACATCGCTAATTGTCGTGCTTGTACAATATGGCGCTTACGGGTTTTAGACTGAAGCGTATCCACATCCATTTGGAAATATTCACTGACTATTTTTTGAATATAATCAATCGAAACCTCTCGTTTGGTGTGTTTTACATAGTTGTCCACAATCTTTTTAGCAAGTTCGATTGTGATATCTTTCTTGTTGAAAGACGAATGTGCAATCAATGAAATAATAGCGCCTTCCAGTTCACGGATATTTGTTTTGATGTTGTTGGCCAAAAATTCAATAATGTCTTCAGGCATTTCAACACCATCACGGTATAACTTATTTTTAATGATTGCTACACGCGTGTCATAATCGGGATGGTTCAACTCTGCCGATAATCCCCATTTAAAACGAGACAGCAAACGTTGTTCGATATCCATCATATCAACAGGAGCCTTATCACTGGTTAAAATAACCTGCTTTCCGTTTTGGTGCAAATGATTGAAAATATGAAAGAAAACATCTTGTGTTCCAGCTTTACCAGATAACAATTGAATGTCATCCACAATCAAGACATCAATTATTTGATAGAAATGAATAAAGTCATTTCGGTTATTCTTTTTAACAGATTCTATGTATTGCTGTGTAAACTTTTCAGCAGAAATATATAAAACTGTTTTTTCAGGATATTTATCTTTAATTTCAACTCCAATGGCATGTCCAAGGTGTGTTTTACCTAAACCGACACCGCCAAAAATTAATAACGGATTAAAGGAAGTTCCGCCGGGCTTATTGGCTACTGCCATTCCTGCCGAGCGTGCCAGACGATTGCTTTCTCCTTCTAGAAAGTTATCAAAGTTGTAAGAAGGGTTTAGTTGCGACTCGATTTTTACATTTCGAATCCCTGGAATGATAAATGGATTTTTTAATTCGGGGCTTTTATTCTTTACCGGTACATCTACTTCTTGCGATCGCATGTGACTGCGGTTAGAACTAGGTATTTTTTCAGTAAAAGGTTGTTTGTTACCATACGTGTTTTCCATTCTAATCACGTACACCAATTTTGCTTGTTTTCCTAATTCTTTAGTAAGGGCAACTTTTAATAATTTTACATAATGCTCTTCCAGCCATTCATAAAAAAATTTACTGGGCACCTGTATGCTTAATGAATTATCGGTCAGCTTTACCGCATTAATGGGTTCGAACCAAGTTTTATAAGCCTGAGAAGTGATGTTATCTTCAATAAAGGACAAACAATTGTTCCAAACCGATTTTGCAGTTTTACTCATAGTTACTGTTGAAGTAATTAGTTTATTTAATTTTAGGTGCGGCCAAGAAGCAAAGATTAGAGTCCATCTTTTTACTGTATCTTAACGGTACAAATATGTGAACAAAAAAATGAAAAAAAAAACACATAGGGTATTGAATTTTTAGTTTTTTTTGTGCATACTTCATTATCGTTAAAACTACAAAAAAAGTTCGGTACCTTAGCCATAAAACTATGAAAAAATCTACAACAAAAATACGAGTGCGATACGGAGAAACCGACCAAATGGGTGTGGTATACTACGGAAACTACGCGCAATACCTAGAACAAGGAAGGACAGAGTGGCTGCGAGAATTAGGCTTCTCTTATAAATGGATGGAAGAGCGTAACATACAACTTCCTGTTGTTAACTTGAATGTAGATTATAAGCGACCTGCACGATATGACGACGTACTGACTGTAACCACCACCTTACAGAAAACACCGACCGTTAAAATTGAATTTGAGTATGAAATCCACAACGAAGCCAATGAACTTTTGGTCGCTGCAACAACAACGTTAGTGTTTATCGATACCGAAACAAATAAGCTACGGAAAGCGCCGGATTATTTATTGGAAAAATTAGAAACGGGAAATTAATCTTCTAAATACTTAATAGAAATTTTATAGGTATTTTGAAACAGTTTAAAAATGCGATCTGCTTCTTTTTGCCGAACAGATAATTCCATTTCGCAGGTCAATTCCATTTTTTGATTGACGATGGTTAAGTCTTCATCTTTTACAATACGCATAACGGTATTCATTTCTGGATATTCAAATTTCAGTAAAAAGGTTTCGTCAATCGTTCTTTTTACAATCTTTGAGTTTTCCAACGCCATTTGAGCGCCCATTTTATACGCTTGAATTAAACCGCCTACGCCCAATTTAGTGCCGCCAAAATAGCGAACGACAACGACTAGCGTGTTTGTAACGTCAAACGACTGTAATTGTCCATAAATAGGCATTCCTGCACTGTTTGAGGGTTCGCCGTCATCATTGGCGCGGTATGCATCGTATTGTTTGCCCAGTTGCCAAGCGTAGCACCAGTGACTTGCTTTGTGATGTTTGTTCTTAAGTTCTGCTATATGTTCCTCAATTTGTGTTTCATTTTTAACAGGGAATGCATACCCGAAAAATTTACTGCCGCGGTCTTTAAGCAACGCTTCTTTTGAAGGTTTTGTAAGGGTTTTATATGTGTCTTTTTCTGAAGAAATAATTCTGTTTTTATTAAGTGTTTTGTTGTTTGAGCTTCTAACGTTCAGCACCAGTCATCCGTCATACAGCATCATCACCATTTCGCCAAAGCTACTAAAAAGATGCTGACCACCGCAAGGATAATTCCAATCCAATTTTTTCGAAGTAATTTTTCTTTAAAAAAGGTAATGCCTAATAACGTAGATACCATTACAATGGCTACATTATTAACCGTAAATACGTCCGAACTTTCTAAAATATCACTACGCAGTGCTTGTATGATAAAGTAAACTGAAAAATAATTGGGTAACCCCAAAGCAATACCTCCAATAATGGTTTTAAACTGAAATTTGAATGTTCCTTTAATTATTTGACCGATTAGAATCAAAACTCCAATACTAGCTGCTGCTGAAAATATAATAGCTGAAAACAGTGCAACTTGATCTTCAGCAACCATGCTTGCTTCTAGGTATTTTATACTTGTATCAATAAAACCGCTCCCTAAAAAAACCAGCAACGGATAGATTAAATTCTTTTTCTTAATAGCAATGCCATCTTTGGTCTTAATGGAAGCCAAATAGACAGCGATGAGTGCTAAGATGATTCCTAAAATTTTTAAAATTCCTAAGCTTTCTTTGTAATATACCAACCCAAAAACGATAGGGATTACCACGCTCATTTTAGTAGCTACCGAAACGACTGAGAGACCACTGCGTTGTGTGGTAATAGCCATTAAGTTGAAAATTAATATAAATAAAGCACCGAGTCCTACCGTGTAATAAAACCAAGGTTGTTCTGGTACTTGTGCGAGTGTAAGATCACCTTTATAGAAAAATAAGCCACAGGAAAAAGCAACAAAATAATTGACCACAATTGCATGAAGCGTATTGATTTTATAACGATCAAAAAGTTTAAACGCCACAAAAATTAATGTGGAGGAAAGAATGCTTAGTAGTAATGCTGTCAAGTAGCGTTATTTTTAAATAGTTGTAATGTATCGTTTTGAAGATTTTCTTCCGAAAGTAAAGAAATTTCCGTTTGCTTTTCTTCTGAAATATTCGGTGCTTTTACACCCTTTTTAAAAACTGAATTTCCTGTAAGTATATGCGCTTCGTCCCAAAGATTTTCTGCGATAAAAGTGTTTATCGTCATCGCTCCGCCTTCAATAATCACTGATTGTATATTATGTTTATGTAGCACGGTACAAATTTGTTGTGCTATGTTTTTCTGAAAATCAACAACTTCAAAACTAATGTTTTCTGAAGCTTCTTTTTGTTTCTCAGTAAGTATAATGGTAGGGACCTTTCCGTCTAAAACAGAAGCTTCTGGCGGTATTCTTAAATTTCTATCAATAATAATTCGAGTTGGGGAAGAACCTTTCCAATCACGAGTGGTTAAACTGGGATTGTCTTTTAAAACAGTATTCGTTCCAACCAAAATAGCTTGTTCTTCTGAGCGTAATTTATGAGTTCGTTGGCGGGAATACCTATTGGTTATCCAAACGGGTTTTTGTTCTGTAATTTTTTTTGAAATAGTTGAGGTTTCAGCAGGAGCGATAAAACCATCTTTCGTCTGTGCCCATTTTAGAATAATATACGGTCGTTTTTTGTTGTGAAATGTAAAAAAACGTTTGTTTAAGTTAATACACTCATGTTCCAAAACTCCGATAGTTACAGCGCAGCCAGCTTCAATTAGTTTTTTTATGCCGGTTCCAGCAACTTTTGGGTTGGGGTCTGTACTGCCAATTACAACAGTTTTTATTCCACTATCTATAATTAAGTCGGCACACGGAGGTGTTTTTCCAAAATGGCTACACGGTTCTAAACTAACATAAATGGTCGCTTTTTTTAAGAGGTCTTTATCAACAACACTTTTTATTGCGTTTACTTCAGCGTGTGGTTGTCCGGCTTTGTAGTGCCAACCTTCTCCAATTATCTTGCTGTCACAAACTAGAACGCTACCAACTAGCGGGTTTGGGTAGGTGGTTCCTAGTCCATTTTTGGCCAAATCGATGCAGCGTTGCATATATTTTTCATGTACCTTCACGCAGTAAAAATACAAGGAATTGCTTACATGAACACACCTATTATTCGTCTTATTGAAAAGAAAGACAATCCTCAAATAGCCAAGGTAATACGTTCTGTTTTTGAAGATATGAACATCCCCAAAACAGGAACGGCCTACGAAGATAAAGCATTAGATTATATGTTTGAAAGCTATGATAAAGACAAAGCTTGCTATTTTGTAGTAGAAGAAAACGGAACTGTACTTGGAGGTGCCGGCATTGCAAAACTCGATAATTATGAAGGGAATGTATGTGAACTACAGAAAATGTACTTTTTGCCTGAAGTCAGAGGAAAAGGGGTAGGTGATACGATGATAAAAATGTGTTTGGTAAAAGCGCGCGAATTCAATTTTGAACAATGCTATATTGAAACCATACCAGAAATGACGGCTGCTCAAAAGCTATACAAACGCGTAGGGTTTGAGTATATTGATGCGCCATTAGGGAATACCGGCCATCATTCCTGTCCAGTTCATATGTTGATGACGCTTTAGTTTTGAAAATATGAAATTAAAAAAATTAAAAATATATTTTACTGAAAGTCTTTCAGAAATTTACGCTCCAGAAGAAATAAAATCGTTCTTCTCTATTCTTTCTGAAAAATACTTGAACCTATCTCGAGTACAGGTTACACTGGAGGCAGAAAAGGAAGTTGGTTCAGCTACGTTACAAAAATTTGAAACGGCTATAGAAAGACTTGAAAAGGAAGAACCCATACAATATATTATGGGTGATACTGAGTTTTATGGACTTCCCTTTAGTGTAAATAAAAACACGCTAATCCCTCGTCCGGAGACAGAAGAACTGGTTGAGTGGATTGTTGAAGATTCTGTTTCAGAAAAAAGGGACGATTACAGTATCTTGGATATAGGCACGGGTTCTGGTTGTATAGCAATTTCATTGGCGAAAAATCTTCCAGACGCTGCTGTTTCAGCCTTAGATTACTCTTATGAAGCATTACAAACTGCTGAAGAAAACGCTAAGCAAAATGATGTTGCGGTTCAGTTTTTTCAAGAAGATATATTAAAAACCGGAACCCTTCCGCAGCAATACGATGTGATTGTTTCCAATCCGCCGTATGTTCGCGAATCAGAAAAATTAAAGATGCAAAACAATGTATTAGAGCACGAACCTGCCTCGGCATTATTTGTGAGTAATACAGATCCTTTGTTGTTTTACCGTACCATTGCAAGGCTTTCATTACGGTACTTAAAGCCAAACGGAAAATTGTACTTCGAGATAAATGAGTACCTTAGTGGAGAATTAATCGATTCTTTAAAAGAAGAAGGCTATCCTATTATTGAATTAAGAAAAGATTTTAGAGGAAAAGACCGCATGCTTCTATGCAGAAAAAGTAAGTAAATAACTTTTCTTCAGTTTAAAAACCAATCAAATGAAAGAGTTAACTACAATATGTGTTTTCTGCGGAAGCAGTGACGGAAATGATGCTGCTATAGTAGAAGCTGCTGAAAAAACAGGAAGATTGTTTGCAGAAAAGAACATTACACTGGTTTATGGTGCTGCTAAAATTGGAATTATGGGTACTTTAGCTAAAGCGACTTTGACTGATAAAGGACAAGTAGTAGGAATTATCCCTGAATTTTTAAAGAAAAAAGAAGTCGTGCATCTTGGTCTTACTAAGTTAATTACCACCAAGAACATGCATGAACGAAAACTTAAAATGCACGAGTTGAGTGATGGCTTCATTGCTTTGCCTGGTGGTATGGGAACCTTAGAAGAGCTTTTTGAAATTATAACATGGTTGCAATTGGGATTGCATCAAAAACCTATTGGCTTATTAAACGTAAATGGATTTTATAACGATTTGCTGAAACTTCTTGAAAATATGGTTCGAAAAGGGTTTGTATCTATGGATAATTACGAATTACTTATGGTTGATACCACAATTGAAAACCTGTTGGAAAAAATGCAAAACTTTAAAGCACCAGATATTCCACATTGGTTAAATAAAGACCGAGCGTAAGAAATTCCTTTCGGATTAAAGCTCCCTTCTTGTAAAGAATATGGCTACCTTTAATAGCTGCTTATCAGTTATTTACTATGTTTTCTACCAAAAAATATTTTGCGGAAGCCTTAGGGACTTTTGCCTTAGTGCTATTTGGTTGTGGCGCCGCTACAATAGCCAGTGTTTCGCAATCAGGTCCAGAGGGTATAGGTTTATTAGGTGTTTCCTTGGCTTTCGGTTTTTCTTATACGGCTATGGTGTACATTATAGGCCCGATTTCTGGAAGTCATATTAATCCCGCGGTTTCAATTGCAATGATGGCGGCTGGGAAACTATCTCTCAAAGATACTATCGGGTATGTTATTTCACAGTGTATTGGTGCTACACTTGCAGCAGCTGTACTATATATAATCGTTATTGGCAGCAAAGAGTTTGTAATGCCAGAATGGGGGTTGGCCAGTAATGGTTGGGGCGATGGCTATTTGGGCGAGTATAATATTATTTCAGCTTCCATTACAGAATTTGTTTTAACCGTAGTATTTCTTTTAGTAATATTTGGAACTACAGCCAAGAAAGTATCTTCCTTAATGGCAGGTTTGGCAATTGGTATTTCGTTAACGTTGATACACATGGTGGCAATTCCAATTACCGGAACTTCGGTTAATCCGGCACGTAGTTTAGGACCTGCATTATTTGCTGGCGGAAAAGCTTTGGAGCAACTTTGGTTGTTTATATTAATCCCGATAGCTGGCGGACTTTTTGCAGCTATTGTACGTAATTTGTTTTTAGAAGATTAATTTAATAGCGCTGCCTGAGTGTTCCGACGTAAGGAGGAATGTATCGAAGGCTTGGCATCTAGCATCCATTTTATTTTTGAAAATTTCTATAACACAACAAATGGCTATTCTTTATATTTGTTGGTATGAATACGGAACAGCAAATCAATCAACTTCGCGAGGAGCTTCGCAAACATAATTACAACTATTACGTACAGGATACTCCTACGATTTCAGATTTTGAATTTGATCAAAAACTGAAACAATTGCAAGCATTGGAAGAAGCTAATCCCGAATTGTATGATGCCAATTCTCCAACATTACGAGTAGGTGGACAAGTAACCAAAAATTTTGAAACCATAGCGCACGAATTTCGGATGTATTCTTTGGCGAACTCTTATTCAAAAGAAGACCTGGAAGATTGGGAAAAACGCATCAAAAAATTGGTTGATGGCCCGGTGGAGTATGTGTGCGAACTTAAATACGATGGTGCTTCTATAAACTTAACCTATGAAAATGGAATGTTACAAAAAGCAGTAACACGAGGCGATGGCTTTCAAGGAGACAATGTAACTACCAATGTAAAGACTATCAATTCCGTTCCCTTAAAATTACAAGGCGATTTTCCACCAAAATTTGAAATTCGAGGCGAAATCGTATTGCCTTTCGAAGGCTTTGCTCATATGAATGCTGAACGCGTGGAAGCTGGCGAAGAACCCTATAGAAATCCAAGAAACACGGCTTCAGGAAGTTTAAAACTACAAGACAGTAGCGAAGTTGCCAAACGCCCATTAGAATGTTTATTGTATAGTATTAAAGCAGATCGGTTGCCAATTTCCACGCAGTTTGAAAGTCTGGAAAAAGCTCGTGAATGGGGTTTTAAAGTGCCCGATGTTGCCAAATTGACTAAAAGCATTGATGAGGTGTTGAAATTTGTGAATTACTGGGATATCCACCGCCACGATTTACCCTACGAAACCGACGGTGTCGTGGTAAAAGTAAACAGTCTATATCAACAAGAAGAACTAGGTTACACTGCGAAAGCCCCACGTTGGGCAATCGCCTATAAATTTAAAGCGGAACAAGTCTCCACAGCGTTACATACAATCACCTATCAAGTAGGGCGAACAGGAGCTATTACTCCGGTTGCTAATTTGGAGCCTGTCGAGTTGGCTGGAACGATTGTAAAACGGGCTTCTCTGCATAATGCCGATCAAATTGAAAAATTGGACATTCGGGAAGGTGATACCGTTTTTGTTGAAAAAGGTGGCGAAATCATTCCAAAGATTATAGGAGTCGATTTTACCCAACGCGACCCAAATTCTGAACCGACAACTTATAGAACTACGTGTCCAGAATGTGAAACAGAACTTAGAAGAAAGGAAGGCGAAGCACAGCATTATTGTCCGAATACGGAAGGGTGTCCGCCGCAGATTATTGGTCGAATTCAACACTTTATTTCCCGAAAAGCGATGGATATTGAAGGGTTGGGTGGAGAAACAGTTGCTTTATTGGTAAACAATGGGTTGATAAATAATTATGCTGATTTATACGATTTGAATAAAGAAGATGTACTTCCGTTAGAGCGGATGGCCGATAAAAGTGCTGAAAACCTAGTAAGCGGTATTGAGGCCTCCAAGCAGATTCCGTTTGAACGGGTTTTATTTGCTTTGGGAATTCGGTATGTTGGCGAAACGGTTGCAAAAAAATTGGTCAAACATTATAAAACGATTGATGCACTTACAACTGCAACCGATGAGCAATTAATTTCTGTAGATGAAATTGGCGATCGCATTGCGGAAAGTGTTGTTGCTTTTTTTGCTTCCGAAGAAAATAAACTCGTAATAGAGCGATTAAAAGGCTATGGCGTTCAGTTGGAAATTTCAGCAGAAAAACGAGCCAATCAAACTGATAAACTCAACGGTGAAACCTTTGTTGTGTCCGGCGTGTTTCATAAAGTATCCCGAACTGAATTAAAAAAATTAATTGAGGATAACGGTGGGAAAGTTTCGGGTTCTATTTCAGGAAAGACCAATTATGTGGTTGCTGGTGATAATATGGGGCCTAGTAAAAAAACAAAAGCGGAAAACTTAGGAGTGTCTATTATTTCAGAAGACGACTTCTTACAAATGATTTCCTGAAAACCACTTTAAAAATGTAGCTGAAACTCGTACTTTTGTGATAGAAGCTAATAAGGCTCATGTTTAAAAAACTAAAACATAGATCATTACGTAAAAAAATTGAACATAACCTGAATAAACGGGATGTTTCAGAAATAAATTCCGAATTAAAAACATTGGGATTTTTGGTGGACGAAGCTACGTTTCAGGATTTTGAGCAGTTGTATGATTTTTCAAACTATTTTGAGTTGCAACCAAAAGATGTAAAAGTTTTTTCTTTTTTGGAAGTAAAACGAAAACTACCTTCTTTACGGCACAATCAATTACACAATAAAGATTTTGATTGGAAAGGGGAGTTGCACAACCAAAACGCAAAAGAGTTTGTCGATAAGAAATTTGACGTTTTAGTGGGGTATTACACCACGAAAAATGACTTTCTCGATACGATGGTAGCGGCGAGTCATGCCAATTTTAAAGTGGGTGTAGCCGGAGCCGATCCTCGTTTGTTTGATCTTTTAATTGATTTGGATCTTAAAAACATAGCGGCTTTTAAAACAGAATTAAAAAAATATTTAACGGTATTAAATAAAATAAAATGAAAGAACTGATAGGAACCGGAGTAGCGCTAATCACTCCTTTTAAGGAAGACTTTTCGGTAGATGTTGATGGGCTAAAAAAAGTAGTAAACTATAACATTGATAATGGTACAGATTATTTAGTGGTGATGGGCACCACAGCTGAAAATGCTACTTTAAATAATGAAGAAAAACAATTGGTTATCGATACGATTGTTGAAACCAATACTGGAAAATTACCTTTGGTTTTAGGAATAGGTGGAAATAATACGGCAGCTGTTATTGAAGAAATGAAAACCAGGGATTTATCAGCTTTTACAGCGATCCTTTCAGTGTCTCCGGCCTACAATAAACCCACCCAAGAAGGAATTTATAATCACTTTGCTGCCATTGCAAAAGAAGCTCCATTGCCGATTGTTTTGTATAATGTACCAGGTAGAACGGCGTCTAATATGCTTCCGGAAACTGTTATTCAATTGGCGAAAGACTATAAAAACATTATAGGGATTAAAGAAGCAGCGGGCGATCTAGTTCAAGCGATGCGATTGATTGACGGAACACCGGACGGCTTTTTAGTGATTAGCGGGGACGATATGATTGCGTTGCCTATGACGTTGGCGGGTGGTGTAGGAGTTATTTCTGTTATTGGACAAGGCTTTCCAAAAGAATTTTCAACGATGATTCAATTAGGGTTGGATAGAAAAGTAGAAGAAGCGTATAATATCCATTATAAAATGGCACCGGCCATCGATTATATTTTTGCCGAAGGAAACCCGGCTGGTATTAAAGCCGTATTTAAAAAATTAGACATTTGTAACGACACGGTACGATTACCATTAGTAAAGGCAAGTGGCTATTTGCAGCAAAAAATCGGCTCTTTTGTTGACAATTTGTAAGCTGTTTTTTCTGATGTGGCGCTAATTTTTTCTGAAAAGCTTACTTTTATTATCCTTAGCACAATAATTTAGCCTCATATTAAGTTTTTGTAATCCCATTTAATTCACTAATTTTGCACGATGTTTTTTAACACTATGAAAGCAAGCTTTTTATTACTATTAACCGCAATTATTTTAAGTTCCTGTAGTAACTACCAGAAGGTTTTATCTTCTGATGATACAGGAAAAAAATATACTGTGGCAGATTCGCTATACAAACAAGGAAAATATAAGAAAGCCTTAAAATTGTTCGAACAAATTGTACCCGTTTATCGTGGAAAACCTCAGGCGGAACGTCTTATGTTTTTGTACGCTAATACGTTTTACAAATTAGAAGACTTTTACCTAGCTGGCTATCAGTTTGAGCGTTTCGAGACTTCCTATCCACAAAGTGATAGTGTACAAGTTGCCGCATATCGTTCTGCGAAAAGTTACTATAAGCTTTCTCCAAAATATTCACTAGAGCAAGAGGATACGTATAAGGCTTTGGAGAAACTTCAAAGTTACATCAACAAATACCCCCAGTCTGAAAAAAGGATGGAAGCCAATGAGTTGGTTGCTGAATTGCAGAGTAAAATAGAGAAAAAAGATATTGAGATTGCCAATCAGTTATTGAATATTGCTGAATATATTGGAGATTACAGACCCGCTATTGAATCGTACGATAACTTTATTTCAGATCATCCGGGTTCAAAATATAGAAAAGATGCATTTTTTGGAAGACTACAAGCAGCTCATGAATTAGCGTTGCTCAGTATTCCTTCACTAACGGAAGAACGGTTAATTACCGCAAAAGAGTATTATAACAAATTTTTAAAGTATTATAGCGATACTGACTTAAGAGTCGAAGCTGATATTATTGCAGCAGATATAGAACAGCGCTTAGGCGAAACAGAACCAAAAAGTTAAAACAAGGATTATGATAGATATTAAAAATTCTGAAGCTCCTATCAATACGACAACTATTGATAAAAATAAAGTAGATGCGCCTACAGACAACATCTACGAGGCTATTTCAATTATTTCGAAAAGAGCTACGCAAATTAATGGAGACATCAAGAAAGAACTTCTTGAGAAATTAGATGAATTTGCTACGTACAATGACAGTTTAGAAGAAATTTTTGAAAACAAGGAACAAATTGAAGTTTCCAAGTATTACGAGCGTCTTCCTAAACCGCACTCATTTGCTGTAGAAGAGTGGTTAAACGATAAGATTTACTACCGTAATACCAATGAAGAAGAATTAGATAAGTAAAAAGATGTCTATTATAAGCGGTAAAAATGTGTTGCTTGGTGTTACAGGCGGTATTGCCGCTTACAAAGCTGCTTTTTTAGTTCGGCTTTTAATTAAAAAAGGAGCTGCTGTTAAAGTGATAATGACGCCTTCAGCAAAGGATTTTGTTACGCCACTTACACTTTCTACACTTTCAAAAAATGAAGTTTTATCCTCGTTTACCAATGAGGAAGATGAAAACGCCCAATGGAATAACCATGTTGAGTTAGCCCTTTGGGCTGATTTATTTGTGATCGCTCCAGCTACTGCCAACACCCTTTCCAAGATGGCAAACGGCACGAGTGACAATCTCTTGTTGGCTACATACCTATCGGCAAAATGTCCTGTTTATTACGCACCAGCCATGGATTTGGATATGTACAAACACCCGAGTACCAAAGAAATTTTTGATAGCTTAAATTCCTTCGGAAACATTCAAATTCCTGCTGAAGAAGGCGAATTGGCAAGCGGCTTAACAGGAAAAGGAAGAATGGCCGAACCTGAACACATTGTTTCATTCTTAGAAACAGATATTCAGAGTAAATCACCTTTGCACGGTAAAAAAGTATTGATAACGGCAGGTCCAACGTATGAAGCGATTGATCCCGTTCGATTTATTGGTAACCATTCTAGCGGAAAAATGGGGTATGCCATCGCTGAAAGAGCTGCACAATTAGGTGCTGAGGTTGTATTGGTTTCCGGTCCGGTGAGTGTAACTATAAAACATAGTAATGTGAAAGTAATTTCGGTAACTTCGGCAGAAGACATGTATCAAGCTACTCACAACCATTTTGCAAGTTGCGATATTGCTATTTTAAGTGCCGCCGTGGCAGATTATAGACCGAAAGATGTTGCTTCAGAAAAAATAAAAAAGAACGATAGTACGTTAACCATTCAGTTAGAAAAAACACAAGATATTTTAAAGTCGCTTGGAGAAATTAAAGAACATCAGTTTTTAACGGGTTTTGCGCTGGAAACTCAAAACGAATTGGAAAATGCAAAAAGCAAACTCAAAAAAAAGAATTTAGACTTAATTGTATTAAATTCGCTTAAAGACAAAGGGGCTGGTTTTAAGGCAGACACCAACAAAGTTACTTTAATTGATAAACACAATAAAGTGCAGCGTTTTCCTGTTAAACCAAAGACCGAAGTGGCAATCGATATTTTACAATACATTATACACCAAATAGATGCGTAGATTTTTACTTATACTTTCCGTTTTTATTCTTTCATTTTCTACACAAGCGCAGGAACTTAATTGTACCGTTCTAGTAGATGCAAAGCAAACGGGACAACCCAATTTACAGGTTTTTAAAACGCTTCAGCAGGAGTTGACCGATTTTGTAAACAATACCACTTGGACGAATAAAGTGTATAAAAATCAAGAGCGAATTGACTGTAATATGTCGATTATTATTTCAGATTTTGATTCTAATTCTTTCACGGCCACTATTCAAATACAAGCGGCTAGACCTACGTTTAATTCTACGTACGATACGCCAATTTATAATTATAATGATCGTCAGTTCAGCTTTGATTATACGGAATTTCAACCGTTAAATTTTAACTTGAATACGTTCAGTTCTAATTTAATATCGGTTATTGCCTATCACGTTTACACCGTAATTGGATTAGACGCCGACACGTTTGAGCTAAATGGTGGGGATGAATATTTTGAAATTGCAAAGCAGATTGTAAACACAGCGGCTTCTGGAAATTTTGCAGGTTGGAAACCAACCGATGGTACGCAAACGCGTTATCGCTATAATGAGGCCGTGCTTTCAAACGTGTATCAAGAATTTCATACGGCCATGTACGACTATCACAGAAAAGGGTTAGATGTGATGTCGCAAAACCCAAAAGAAGCTAAACAAGCTATTATTGGTGCTATTGAAACGTTATCGCAAATTAATAATAGACGTCCAAACTCGTATATAATTCGAACATTTTTTGATGCTAAAAGTGATGAAATTCAGAGTATATTCAGCGGCGGTCCTAGTGTAGATATTGTAGATTTAATTGAAGACTTGAACAAAATGGCTCCTACAAAACGTAGCAATTGGAGTGAAATTAAATTTTAATCCACCTCCTTTTTTCTTGCCGTTGTAAAAAATCCATTTTACATTAGAAGTCGTTTCCAAAACCGTATTTTTACGATTATAATAACAGGAAACTTAACCTGATTTACAGCTGTGATAACAACAATTTCCATAAAAAATTACGCCTTAATTGAAGACATTCGCATGGATTTCAATGATGGGCTGACTATTATTACCGGAGAAACGGGAGCAGGGAAATCCATTCTTTTAGGAGCGTTATCGTTAGTTTTAGGCAAACGTGCTGATTTAAGCAGCATGAAAGATGCTTCAAAAAAATGTGTTATAGAAGCGGAATTCTCAATTGAAAAATTCAAACTCCAAACCATTTTTGAAGAAAACGATTTAGATTACGAAGCGCATACTATTATTAGAAGGGAAATATTACCCAGTGGTAAATCACGAGCTTTTATCAATGATACGCCGGTTACACTTTCACAGTTACAGGCTGTCGGTCCACATTTGGTCGATATCCATAGCCAACATGAAACACTTTCGTTAGCCGAAGAAAAGTTCCAAATGCAAGTTATAGATGCACTGGCAGATAATTCTTCCTTACGAAACACGTATGCTGAGCAGTTAAAAAATTACAAAGCAACTTCTGAAGCATTAAAAAAAGCGAATATTGAAAAAAGCGAAGCTTCAAAAGAAATAGATTACAACACATTTTTATTTACCGAATTAGAAGAAGCTACTTTAGAGGGGATTGATCAGGCAGATTTAGAAGAAACCTATGAAACCTTAAGCAATGCCGAAGAAATACAAGAAACGCTTTCAAAAGTGGTTCAATTATATTCTGAAGAACAAATTGGTGCGCTTGAAACGGCAAAAGAAGCACGGGCAGCCTTACATCAATTAAAAAACTATGGCTCGGTTTACAATTCCCTTTGGGAACGATTGAACAGCGTAATTATTGAATTAGACGATTTAAGCGAAGAAACCGAACAAATAGCCACTTCGGTAGAAGCCGATCCACAACAATTATTGGAGGTGAACGAAAAGTTGCAAACCCTACATAAATTGCAACAAAAACATAATGTAGCAACCGTTTCAGAATTAGTAGAAATCAAAAATGAGCTAGAAACGAGTATCACGAATACGAATAATCTAGATGCTCGTATTTCAACATTAGAGCAAGAACTAATTGCTTTAAATGCTGAAGTAAGAAAAACGGGGAAAGCAATCCACGATTCACGTGAGAAGGTAATCCCGAAATTAAAAGAAAAACTGGAAGCCATTTTAGCAAAACTTGGGCTGCCCAATGCGCGTTTCGATTTTCAGTTAACATCCACTGAAACCCTTCGCGAAAACGGAATAAACACGCTCGAGTTGTTATTTACCGCCAATAAAGGCACGACAATGGGTTCCATAAAAAAAGGAGCTGCCGGAGGAGAAATGAGCCGGATCATGCTTGCAGTAAAAGCAGTTTTAGCAGCCTATCAAACCCTGCCAACACTTATTTTTGATGAAATAGATACGGGTGTTTCCGGTGAGATTGCTAATAAAATGGCCATTATTATGGACGGGATGAGTCGAGGTATGCAATTGGTGAGTATTACACATTTACCACAAATAGCATCAAAAGGCGCACAACATATTAAAGTATATAAAGAAGACGTCAATAATGTTACGGTTACGCGATTAAAAACCTTAACACAAGAAGAGCGCATTGTAGAAATTGCACAAATGATAGGAGGGAAGAATGTAAGCGATTCTGCCTTGGCGCACGCTAAAGAATTACTGAATTAAAATGTATCTTTACAGAACAAAATATTGAAAATAACCTAAGCAACTAGATATGTCATATAATTTATTAAAAGGAAAACGAGGAATCATTTTTGGCGCATTAGATGAAAATTCCATAGCTTGGAAAACAGCTGAGCGTGTACACGAAGAAGGCGGGACTTTTGTCTTAACAAATGCACCTATAGCTTTGCGTATGGGACAGATAAACGAGTTGGCAAAGAAGACAAATTCTGAAATCATTCCGGCAGATGCAACCAACATGGAAGATTTAGAAAACCTTGTTGAAAAAGCAACTGAAATTTTAGGCGGAAAACTAGACTTCGTTTTACACTCTATAGGAATGTCGGTTAACGTTCGAAAAGGGAAACATTATACAGACCAAAATTATGATTGGACCCATAAAGGATGGGATATTTCTGCGGTTTCTTTTCATAAAACAATGAGCGTTTTGTATAAAAAAGATGCAATGAACGAGTGGGGAAGCATTGTAGCCTTAACCTATATGGCAGCACAACGTGTATTCCCAGATTATAATGATATGGCGGACAACAAAGCGTATCTAGAGTCTATTGCAAGAAGCTTTGGCTATTTCTTCGGAATAGATAAAAAGGTACGTGTAAATACTATTTCGCAATCCCCGACACCAACGACTGCTGGAAAAGGAGTAAAAGGGTTTGGTGGTTTTATGTTGTATGCTGATAAAATGTCGCCTTTAGGCAATGCAACTGCGATAGATTGTGCTAATTATACGATAACATTATTCAGTGATTTAACCAAACGGGTAACCCTTCAAAATTTATACAACGATGGAGGTTTTTCTAATGTTGGTGTAAGTAATTCGGTAATAGAGGCATTTGAAGAAAAATAATTTAAGTGAATTTATAAAAAGAAAAGGCTTGTCTATGTACAGGTCTTTTTTTTGTTAAAAAAATAACGATAAACAAGTCAACTTATTGTTTTACTGTCAGTTTTCTTGTCTTTAAGGTTTTTTTTGGATACTTTTAAGCTAATATTAACTAAATTCTAATTTAAAATTATGAAAAAATTTACACTACTGTTGTGTTGTTTCTTGTGCTTTTTTGGTACAATAAATGCACAAACACAGCAAACCTCCACAACCATTGAGGCATTGCTGCAAAGACAAGCCGATATTGGCGCACAAAACGGAAGCATTGTTGACTACTTTACCAAAGCGGAAATACAAAAACTTCAAACTTATTACGCCAATCAAAAGAAAAATCAAGTAAAACCCACGGTTATTGGAAATTCGGTTTTAGTTGAATCTGCTTCATTTAAAAATGAAAAAGCAACAGGTACCACTATTTTTAACGATCCTGCAGGTAGTGCTACCCAAGCAATAAATGGTAAAAATCCTGCAGCAACGATTATTACCCATAGTAATACCCAGAGCATTACTCCAGGTGAAGGATTAACCTGTAATACAGGGGGTATTGCCAATAACACTAATTTTTATAGAGACTTTGATTTAGTCAATGATTTTGGAATCTTAAACGGTTTTGAAGTAACCGATGCAGAATTTGGTATTGAAACTATTTCGGGTCCTTTCCCAATTACAGTAAATATTTATTCCACTACGGATGTTTTTCCAGGTGGTACATTGACTCTACAAGGCTCTGCTGTTTACAATGCAGTACCTGCAGATGAAGAAACTGTTGTTTCGGTGCCTGTCTCAGCTGTAATTCCAGCCGGTGAAAGGTTAATATATGAAATTTCAATTTTGGGAGATGGGGTTACATCATTCTTTATAGGTGCAAATTTAGATGGACAAACAGGTCCATCCTATATTGAGGCAGCTGATTGTGGTGCTACAACGCCTACAGACCTTGCTGATTTGGGGTTTCCAGATACATCATATGTTATGAACCTTGTGGGGGATGTTGGTCTTGTTGAAAACTGTACCAGTACTGTATATGACTCTACTGCAGTTCCTTTTGATATTGATGGAACGGAAACGACAACAGCTGATTGTGCTGCGGCTCCAAATGAAATTCCGATTACCGTTACAGAATTTGGTACAATAGGGGAAACAGCTAATTTTGAAAATGTAACTATAGATATTGCACATACGTTTTCTGGAGATTTGGATATATCATTAATATCTCCTTCTGGGACAGAAATAATTCTTGCCCAAGATTTAGGTGGAGGAACTGATGATGCATATAATGGAACTGTATTTGAAGATGATGGTGCTGATATTTCAGATGCAACGGCACCATTTGGTATGGGGCCTTATGCTCCCGTAGGCGGTTCATTTGCTGATGCCTTTGGCGGAGAACGTATTTCAGGAGACTGGATACTAAAAGTTTGTGACGATAGTGGCGGAGATACTGGACAAGTAGTACAATTCTCTATGTCTATCTGTATACCACCATCCAATGATGATTGTGAATTTGCTGTAGCGTTATCTTGTGGAGATAGCATTAATGGTAAAACAGTAAGTGATACAGATTCAGGAGGAAATGAAGCTCCAGATGAATTTTTCTCTTACACCGGAAGCGGAGATGCAGAATTAATTACTATATCACTTTGTGGAGGAGGAACTGATTATGACTCAGCTCTTCGTGTATATGAATCTTGTGATCTTTCAAATGAAATAGCTTTTAATGATGACTCTTGTGGAGTACAATCTGAAGTATCATTTTATTCTGATGGTTCTACAACTTATTTAATAATGGTAGAAGGTTTTGGTACGGCTTCAGGTAACTTCAGTTTAGATGTTACTTGTGAAGAACCGGTTGAAAACGATGTTTGTGAAGCTGCTCTGCCAATTACTTGTGGGGAAACCGTTACAGGTTCTACCGATGGAGCTACCGTTGACAGTGCACCAGAATGCAGTGCAGTTTCTATTACAGCTCCAGGTGTTTGGTACTCGTTTACAGACGATTCAGGCCTTGTTACAGACTATACGATTTCACTTTGTGATTCTGATTACGACACCAAAATATCTGTGTATACAGGAGCATGTGGAGATTTAGTTTGTGAAGCTGCTAATGATGACTCATGTGGTCTTCAGTCTGAAGCTTCATTCCAAGGTGATGGAAACACAACATACTATATTTTAGTGCACGGATTTGGCGGTGCTGTTGGAAACTACTCACTAAATGTAGACTGTCTTCCAGTCCCACCACCAAATGATATGATTGCAAACGCTATAGATGTGGACGAAGTTGGCTTCCCATATACAGATCCAGCTGTACCTATGCCAGCAGCAACTATTGAAGACGGTAGTCCAACAGGTTGTAATATTAATGGTGCCAAAGGTGTTTGGTATAACTTTGTATCAGCAGGTGATGGAGAAGTTACCGCTACTATAGACTCTCCTGCGGGAGCAAGTGTGGTGACCTTTTTTGAAGCACCAGATGAAAATGCTTCTGAAACAGACCTTACGTTGGTAAATCAAAACACGAACCAGTGTCTGCCAGGGACTTCTTCTACAATTTCTACCATTGCAGGACAAGTTTATTATGTGTTTGTCGTTAATACGGGGGGAACTACAGATATTACAATAGATGGAACTAATTTAGGAACAGAAGATAATATCATTGAAGGATTTTCGTACTATCCTAATCCAGCAGATAATATGCTTGTTGTAAGAGCAATGGATACTATTGAAAATGTAGCTATCTACAATATTTTAGGTCAAAAAGTAGTTGACCAAACTATTGGAAATGTAACTACAGAATTAGATATTTCTGCTTTAAGCACAGGAACCTATATTATGAAAGTTTCTGTAAATGGAGAAATAGGAACCTATAAAGTAATAAAGAGGTAATAATTTTTCTATAAGTTTTAAAAGCCATCTCGACTAGTACGGGATGGCTTTTTTTTATTCACTACATTTGTGCGATGAATATTTACTTTTCCTTTATTATTCCTGTATTTAACCGCCCTGAAGAAGTTAAAGAACTTTTGGAAAGCTTTACCCAGCTTGTGTATTCAAAAGACTATGAAATTGTAATAGTGGAAGATGGATCTTCAGAATCCAGTGAAAGCGTTGTAAATCAATTTTCAGAAAAACTAAATATTTCATACTTCTATAAAGAAAACTCCGGTCCCGGATTGTCACGTAATTTTGGTATGGAGAAAGCAAGGGGAGACTATTTTATTATATTAGATTCAGACTGTTTACTGCCAAGGCATTACTTAACTACTGTTGAAGCTTTTTTGAAAAAAAACTATTACGATTGTTACGGAGGTGCCGATGCAGCTCATGAAAGCTTCACCGATTTACAAAAAGCTATAAATTATGTAATGACTTCTTTTCTTACAACAGGAGGAATAAGAGGAAATAAAAAAAGCGTCACTCGTTTTGAACCCAGAAGTTTCAATATGGGGATTTCAAAAAAAGCATTTTTAAAAACAGGCGGATATGGTAAAATTCATCCTGGAGAAGATCCAGATTTATCTCAACGAATATTAAAAAACGGATTTGATTCTACTTTTATTCCTGATGCTTATGTGTTTCATAAACGGCGTATTTCTTGGAACAAGTTTTATACACAGGTACAAAAATTTGGATTAGTACGTCCTATCCTCAATAAATGGCATCCGCAATCCTCTAAAATTACATTTTGGTTTCCGCTTTGCTTTGTCCTTTTTGTAATTTTATCTGTTGCTTTGTCTTTGTTTATTAGTTGGCTAATGTTGTTACCTTTATCACTTTATGTTTTATTGGTCTTTATAAGTTCAACTCTAAAAAATAAAAGTATGTTTATTGGGTTATTATCTATAATAGCTTTGTTTGTACAGTTTTTTGGATACGGCATCGCTTTTTTAAAGTCCAGTTATTATATTGGTTTATTAAAACGAGATCCTCAAAAACAATTTCCTACATTGTTCTTCAATTAAATGCATATATAAAATGGCTCCAAACTCAAAGAGAAAAAAATACAATACCGGAAAGATTAAAAAGTTTTTAATTTTTCTTTTTTTGGCAATTTTATTTTGGGTGCTCACTAAGTTTTCAAGGGAGTATACCGCCATAGTCTACTCATCAATAGCTTATAAAAGTATTCCCAATGAAACGCTGTTAGCAGAAAACAATCCCGAAGAAGTTTCTTTTGACCTAACTACCAATGGGTTTGAATTTTTATATTATAAACTTAAGCGCCCAAAGATTACCATAAACGTATCAGATTATTATAAAAAAGGTAATAAGACCATATCTTTATCTGATGCGCAATTAATACATTTATTATCAGAACAATTAGATAAAAACCTTTCGGTTAAAAACCTTTCAATAGATACCTTAAAAGTAAATTTAGAAATTATGGTGTCTCGAAAAATACCTGTTTTTTCAAAAGTTGAACTTGGCTTTAAAAAGGGATATATGAGTTTAGATACCTTAGAAATTAAGCCAGATTCAGTACAGCTATCAGGTCCTTCAGAAATCATAAAAAAGTTTGATTCATTACCTACAATATCGAAAAGTTACAGTGATATTGATAGTGATTTTTCTGAAAAAATAGAAATTGAAATGCCAGATGTTCCTTCACTTTCTATTTCGCCTAAAGAAGTTTTATTGTCATTACAGGTGCAAGAGTTTACACAAAAAGAAATTACACTTCCTATTCAAGTTATTAATGTACCGCAGGGTACTATTATTAAATTAATCCCTAAAGTAACCAAGGTAAGGTTTAATGTTCCCATTAAAGATTTCAAAACTATTTCTAAAAATAGCTTTCAGGTAATTTGTGATTTTTCAAAAAGAAACAGTAAGGAAAATTTTATGCTTACTCAGCTTTCAAAAAAATCAACAGGCATTCGTGACGTTGAAATTAAAGACAAGAAGATTGATTTTTTAATCTTTAAACAAAATACCGAAGAATGAAAATAGTGGGGCTAACAGGAGGGATTGGAAGTGGAAAAAGTACAGTGGCGTCCATGTTTAATGAATTGGGAATTTCCACATATATAGCAGATATTGAAGCAAAAAAACTAACGAATTCTTCTGAAGAAATTAAGACAGCTCTAATCACTGTATTAGGTGAAAAGGCATACAATAAAAATGAGTTAGACCGAAAATATGTAGCCGATAAAATTTTTAATGATTCAGATTTATTAGAAAAAGTGAACAGCATAATTCACCCTAAAGTTGCCGAACATTTTAAAAATTGGGTGCAACATCAAGAAGGCAATTACTGTATAAAAGAAGCGGCAATATTATTTGAAAATGGAACTTATAAAAATTGTGATTACACCATATTGGTTACAGCACCAAAACAAACTAGAATAGAACGGATTTTAAAACGAGATGATACAACAGAAAAAGAAATTATATCTCGGATGGATAATCAGTGGCCAGATGATAAAAAAAAGGTGTTAGCAAGCTTTATTATTAAAAACAAAGACCTAAAAGATACTAAAGAACAAGTATTAAAAATCCACGAATACCTACTAGAAATAGCACAATAGAGCGTTTAAAACTTCTTTTGTTAACATTTGGTTAAATCAAAACTGTGCTAAATGTTAAAATCTTACTTTTGGGCTATGAATAAAAAGCTATTCGCCTTACTTATAGCCCTAATGAGTTTGTCGCTGCTAGGGATTATGTTTGTGCAGGGATACTGGATTGCGAATTCTTATCAAACAAAAGAAGAACAGTTTACTTTTAATGTACAGCAAACACTTTTTTCTGTTACCAAACAGATTAAAGACAGGGAGATAGAAGATTTTTACAATGCTTACAGTAATTTAGACACGCTGGATGCTCCCGAAAATGTAAATTTTAGTGAACTAGTTTATAAAACAAAAAACGATAAGACAAACGAAGTCTTCATCTATTCCGATGGTGTTTTGGAAGAAGATTATAAACTGTCCTCTAGTTTTTTAGATATAGATTTTGACAGTATACAGTTTAAGCGGTTAACCAATCGCAAGACAACGACAACAATAAATCCTGGTATTGATAATGAAAGCCCTTCAGAGTCTAATGAAGTCTCATTTAAAAGGCTAAAAGACTTTGAAAAAAAGCAACTTGAAAACGCATATTTTAATATTTCCTCTAAAGCACCATTGCATAAAAGGGTTAAAGGAGAAGAAATAGAAAAACTTATAACCAAAGAATTAAATGATAGAGGCGTAAAATCAACATTTGAATATGCTATCTACAGTAATAATTTGGCAACAAAAGTACGCTCAGATAATTTTACTTTGGATCCAGAAAGTACCTATGTAGTACCGTTATTTAGAAATGATGAAGGACTAAATGGATATCAACTGTATGTAAATTTTTCAGAAAAAGAAAAAGTAGTACTTAATTCCATTTTAGGAATGGCAGTACTTTCATTAATATTTACGGCCGTTATTATATTAGCGTATGCCAGTGCATTATCACAAATATTTAAACAAAGACAGATATCACAAATTAAATCTGACTTTATCAATAATATGACACACGAGTTTAAAACCCCTATTGCAACCATTAACCTTGCATTGGATTCTTTAAAAAATCCAAAGGTTAAAGATAATGAGGAGTTTTTACAACGCTATTTAAAAATGATACGCGACGAAAACAGGCGTATGCATGCGCAGGTAGAAAATGTGCTGCGTATTTCAAAATTAGAGAAAAACGAGCTAGACTTACCTAAAGAACGCTTTAAATTACACAATATAATTAGTGATGCTATTTCACATGTTGAGTTAATTGTAGAAGATCGTGGAGGCTATGTAACAAGCCATTTAGGAGCATTAAAATCCTCAGTTCTGGCAAATGAATCTCACTTAACAAATGTTATAGTAAATATACTTGACAACGCAGTAAAATATTCTGAAGAACCGCCTAAAATTGATGTCTATACAGAGAATGTAAAAGACTATATTATTTTAAAAATTCGGGATCAAGGAATGGGGATGAGTAAAGTTACCCAAAAGAAAATATTTGAAAAATTTTACCGGGAACACACCGGCGATATACATAACGTTAAAGGGCATGGCCTTGGCCTAGCTTACGTAAAACGAATTCTTGATGATCATGATGCACAAGTTTACGTGGAAAGTGAGAAAGGAAAAGGAAGTACCTTCATTATAAAAATACACTTAATATCTTAAATTATGGAAACTGAAAACAAAAAAATCTTATTGGTAGAAGATGATCCCAACTTTGGGACAGTTTTAAAAGACTACCTAGCTATGAACGATTACGAAGTTACCCATGCGAAAAACGGTATGGAAGGCTTTGAAAAATTTAAAAAAGACGATTTCGATCTTTGCATTTTGGATGTCATGATGCCTTATAAAGATGGGTTCACCTTAGCGAAGGAAATTCGTGAAAAGAACGAAGATATCCCTATTATTTTCTTAACCGCAAAAGCGATGAAAGAAGATGTGCTAAAAGGATATAAAGTAGGAGCAGATGATTACCTAAACAAACCATTTGACAGTGAGGTACTGTTGATGAAAATTAAGGCAATCATTCAACGAAAAGCAACCGACAGCATTGCAGACAGCAAACAATTTGAGTTTGACATTGGTAACTTCCATTTAAACTCTAAGCTTCGCTTTTTAACCTATAATGAAGGAGATCCAATAAAACTTTCTCCTAAAGAAAACGAATTGCTTCGTTTGTTAGCATTGCATAAAAATGATTTAATGCCACGTGAATTGGCGTTGACAAAAATTTGGAGAGATGATAATTATTTCACTTCTCGAAGTATGGATGTTTACATTGCTAAATTACGTAAATACCTAGGTAAAGACGACGGTGTTGAGATTATCAACATTCACGGAGAAGGATTCCGTTTAGTTGTTAAAAACGAAGTTGACAATTAATTAAGATACTATATAAGTGGAAAAACGCCCTTTTTATAGGGCGTTTTTTGTTTTTATAGTTGAAATAATTTCTGAAGGAGGGGTTGCATAATCAAACCAAAGAATAGCCTCGTTTTTTTTAAACCACGTGTTTTGTCGTTTTGCAAACCTGCGGGTATTCTTTTTTATTTCTGAAACAGCTTCTTCTAACGTACTATTTTCGCCTAAAAATTCAAAAAGTTCGCGATAACCAACAGTTTGTAGCGCATTTAGATTTTTATGAGCTGCTAATTTTTTCACTTCATCAAGTAATCCTGCTTTCATCATTGCATCCACACGTTTGTTGATACGGTCGTAAATAAGTTCACGGTCACCAGTTAACCCTACATAAACAGTTTTAAAAGGCCGTTCTTTTTTTTCTTGATTCAGAAAAGAAGAATACGGTTTCCCTGAAGTTCGGATAACTTCCAATGCCCGGATTACACGATGCGGATTTTGATGATCAACTTTTTTATAATAAGTAGGATCTTCTTCTTGTAATTCCTTTTGAAGGGTTTTCAATCCCTTTTCTTCTAATTCAGCGTTTAGCTGTTCTCTTACTTCTTTTGATATTTTAGGAAATGAATCCAATCCTTTTGTTACGGCATCGACATATAATCCTGAACCGCCAACCATAACAATCACTTTATTTTTTATAAATAAGGTGTCTAATAACTGAAGTGCTTCTGTTTCAAAGTCACCAACGCTATACGGTTCAAGAATTGTTTTATTCTGAATAAAATGATGTGGGACGGCAGCTAACTCTTCAGTAGAAGGAACGGCAGTGCCAATGGTCATTTCTTTAAAAAATTGCCGTGAATCGGCCGAAATTATTTCAGTATTAAACGCTTTGGCAAGCTCAATAGCTAATTTGGTTTTTCCAATGGCAGTAGGGCCTACGACACAAATAAGAGTTAATTGTTTAGGTGGCATTACCTCTTTTTTTTTCTTTAGTATAAAGATCTTCTCCACATTTATGACAATACTTAGCATCGTCACGGTGTTTTACGGCACCACAGTTTCTACAAGCTTGCGTATTTACATGAACATAGTCTTTTTTGCTAGCATATTCAGCACTTACAATACCAGTGGGTACGGCTATAATTCCATACCCCAAAACCATAATGATTGAAGCCAAAAGCTGTCCTAAAGGCGTAACGGGCGCAATATCGCCAAAGCCAACGGTGGTAAGGGTAACAATACACCAATATACACTTACGGGTATGCTGTTAAAACCACTTTCTTCGCCTTCAATTAAATACATAAGCGTACCAGAAATAACCGCTACAATCAATACGGCAAAGAGAAAAACTAAGATTTTTGGGCGGCTATCGTTGAGTGCTTTTTTAAGTTTATTCGCTTCTCCTATATAGCGCGTAATTTTTAATATCCTAAATACCCGTAATAAACGCAAGGCTCTTACTGTGATTAGTACATTACTTCCTACCAATATAAAGGAAAGGTACAATGGCACGGTTGATAAAAAATCGATGATACCATAAAAACTAAAAATATAATTCCTAGGTTTTTTTACGGTCATAATCCGAGCAATATATTCAAAAGTGAAGAAAATGGTAATGATCCATTCTCCAATATAGAGAATATCATACGTGGTTTTTGATAGCCCTTTTACGCTTTCTATCATGACAAAAAGGACACTGAGCAAGATTAAGATGAGCAAGATAACATCAAACAGTTTGCCCATTGGGGTGTCTGCTTCTGCAATGACCTCGTGTAATTTTTGTCGCCAGTAGCTTCTTTTATTCGTTTTCAATTGAAAAAATCTTTAGCCATAAAAATAGCTAAGTTTAATTAATTAATAGCATCATTCTTGCCCTTGTTGGCGTTTTGCACCAACAAATCACTATTTATTATTGTGTTATAATCCTAAAACCTCGCCAATCTGCTATTTGCTTCTAGGTGCAGGTTTATAGGTATATTGTTATGTGTTGGTGGAAAACATTAGTTTTATTGATATATTGTAGTGAACTTAAACACGTTTTGCTCTTTCTTTTTCTCGAACCCATTCAATATAATCTGTCTGCGGAATATCTGAAATTCCTAGCTGTCTCATCATCATCACAATTTGTCCACGATGAAAACTTCCGTGATTAAAAACGGTCTGAATTATTTCACGTGTAGGGATTGAAAAGATTTCTCCTTTATGCTCAAATTTAATTTCTTTTTTCAAATCTGCTTTTTCTACGAATGTTTTAAAATTTTCGGAAGTGGTTTGCCAAGAATTAAATAGCTGCGTGTTATTTTCCGAGAAACTTGAAACATCAGATACTTCCCATTCATTTCCTTTTAAGCGAGAAAGCCAACCTGTTTCAGCCATCCAAAGATGTAAAACTGTGGCACGAATAGTGGGAAAACTCCCTACCAATTCTTGACTTAATAATTCGTCATTTTGTTTTAATAAATTATTTTTCAATCTATTGTTTGCCCAAATATTGTAGTTAGCGTAGTCGATATAACTTTTATTCATTTTATTAATCTTTTTAGATTTATGATTCAGTTATTTTTCTAAAATGCCCTTTTTAACACTGTCTTCTATGAGTGTTTTTGCATAATTCCATAGTTTGGTTGAACCATTTTTTATTACTTTTTGCTTTTTATAAACCGTTTCATGTTTTACTCCAAATTCTTTCCAGGTTCCACCATTATTTGAAGTATTCTGCAACAAAGGTTCTAGTCTATCCATTGATTTTGCAAATTTTGCCTCATTAGAACTACCATTTTCAAATTCAATCCATAATTCGATAAGTTCATTACTTTGCTCTTCGGGTAGAATGCCAAAAATTCGTTTGGCAGACTTCATTTCTTCTTCTGTATTTTCGTGGTTTTTATTTTTGTCATATAAAAAGGTGTCGCCAGCATCAATTTCAACTATATCGTGAATTAATACCATTTTTATCACTTTTAGTAAATCAATTTTGGTGTCAGAATAATCACTTAAAACAAGTGCCATCATCGCTAAATGCCAACTATGTTCCGCATCATTTTCGTTTCGGTTGCTATTAAACAATTTTGTCCGTCTCTGAATGTATTTTATTTTATCAATTTCTTTAATGAACTCTATTTGCTTTACTAAATTCTCAGGTATCATTTTAGGTTTCGTTTTTATATTGTTGCCATAGTATTTTTAAACACAGTTTATTCCGCCTTAATTAGGTCAATTATTTTATTTAGTTGATAATCTTCTTTCCAAAAAATTTGGTCTAAATTCCTTTCAATTATAATGTCAGGTTTTGTGCCAATCCCATCTAATACTTGACCGTTTTTTTGGTAGGAAACCATAGTGCTTATTTTTCCGCGTAATTCTGAATTTGGCAATTCAAAGCGTTGGCTGTTTCCGCTCGAACCATCAGTATTTACTCCAACAATTTTAATGTTCGGTAATCCTTTGAATACAGAAACCAAAATAGATGCGGCACTAAAACTTCTTTCATTGGTTAGTATATAAATAGGTTTATCGTAATAATATTTGTCTTTTGTGATTTTCTGACCATTGAGAACATAGTAATGATATTCACTAAATTTTTCATTACTTAAATCGTACATTGGTTTAAAGGAAGCCATAAATTTATCAACAGCATTTTGTTCTCTGCTATCTAATTCATCTTTGGAAAACAAGAAGCGATCGTGTAAATCTTGTTTTAACTCCTTATTCAATGGTAGTTTTCCTCTTTGCTTGGTGGCATTAACAACATACATAGAATCAGGATGAACAAAGTATCCAGTTAATTCTTGAATTAAATTACGAGTCCCTCCACCATTATCTCGCACATCGATAATCAAGGCATCACTTTGTTTAACCTTTAGCATAAAGTTGTTGAGATATTCAAAGAAAATAGGACTTTCCTCTTTATCAACCATATCTACAAGTTGAATAAATCCAATGTTATTTTCTAACTTGAAGAACCTGTCTATAATTGATTTATCACTATAATCTTTATCGCTTATTAAGTAAGTGTTTCTATATAATTTTTCATCCCAATACCGTGCCCTTTTCTTTTTTGTGACTAATTCAACACTTATTTTCTCATCAACTCCTTTTTTGTTTGTTAGTGTTACTGAAATTGGATTAGGCAAGTCAATCTTTAGAGACTTGAAAATTTTATCAATATCTCTCAATTCTCTTATTGCACGAGTTGCGTAAGAAGATTTTGGAGCAAGAATTTCTCCGGGGAATATTTTTGGTATTAATTCCTCAATGGGTATTTTATTAATCGATTTAAGATATGGAAAATCTTTATTGTAAAAATTATATTCACTTTCTGTGTCATCATAATCAATGACCAAAACCTTATCTTCAAAAGGAGCAAATGCAAACGGGAAGAAAAGCGAATTTTGTAACCTGTCGCCTTTTATATATGAATGTCTATCGCCAATTTTACCAATGGTTTTAGACAGAAACAATTCAAAATCAAATCTGGTTATTTGTTCGCCCGAAATAGTATCAAAAAATTTTCGGAAATCTTTTTTATACTCATATCCGTTTAATCCTTGATATGAGGATTTATTTTGAAGAATGCTGTCAAGGAATTCTAAATCACTTTTAATTTCATTTTTCGTAAGATATACAGTTTCGTTCTGTGCATTGCTAGAAAGCGTGAAGATTGATAATAAAATGACTATGTAAATTTTCATTGACGATTTCTTTTAAATTGTTGGCTACAACATAAACACAATAAATTAAAACATACTACCTAATCAAGATTCACGGTTTTTACCTTTTTATTCTTCCGAAGGTAGTTTTGAATAATATGCTGTACGTCCCGGTTATTTTGCATC
>Ga0209309_10000877_pt1 | contig 32389 bp, 20 predicted proteins | sample COGITO_mtgs_1204_2_FD_184807 | JGI IMG/M metagenome (GOLD analysis project Ga0209309, IMG submission 184807) | Pelagic marine microbial communities from North Sea - COGITO_mtgs_120412 (SPAdes) (version 2) | ecosystem: Environmental > Aquatic > Marine > Epipelagic ... | reverse complement strand
TCGCATGGATAAATTTTTACGTCAAAAATAAAGAAAACAACGGGATTATAATACCTTTGCAGTCCAATTTAAAACCATGAGGTTACACCGAAATTTAGTATTTGCAACAATCGATTCTTTGCACTTAATCTTTAATGAAAATAAACAAGCCGACAAAGTTTTAAGAGACACCCTGAAACGTGATAAACGTTGGGGATCTCGTGATCGAGGCTTTATTGCAGAAACCACCTACGATATTGTACGATGGAAACGTTTATATGCTGAAATAGCCGAAGTTAAAGAACCATTTGACCGTTCTAACCTGTTTCGCCTTTTTGCTGTTTGGGCTACCCTTAAAGGAATTAAAATTCCTGAATGGCCTCAATTTGAAAATACACCTACGCGACGTATTAAAGGAAAATTTGATGAGTTATCAAAAATTAGAAAATACCGAGAGTCAATTCCAGATTGGTTAGACAAATTAGGTGAAGCCGAATTAGGCAAAAAATGGACTGCTGAAATTGGTGCTTTAAATCAATTAGCATTTGTCGTATTACGGGTAAATCCGTTAAAAGCTACTGTAAAGCAAGTTCAAAACGAACTATCTGACGCCGAGATTGAAACCGAAACCGTACCAGGTCATCCATATGCATTAAAATTGAAAGAACGTGCCAACGTTTTTATTACTGAAGCTTTTAAAAACGGATGGTTTGAGGTGCAAGATGCTTCTTCTCAAAAAGTAGCCGAAGTACTAAACCCTGAACCAGGAATGCGTATAATTGATGCCTGCGCTGGTGCTGGCGGGAAAAGCCTTCACATCGCTTCTTTAATGGAGAATAAAGGACAAATAATCGCATTGGATATTTACGGCAATAAGTTGAAGGAATTAAAGCGCAGAGCCCGTAGAAATGGAGCTCACAATATAGAGCCTCGGGTGATTGATTCAACAAAAGTGATAAAGAAGTTAAAAGCTTCCGCCGATAAGGTTTTAATTGATGCTCCTTGTTCTGGTTTAGGAGTATTAAGACGTAATCCAGACGCCAAATGGAAATTACAGCCGGAATTTTTAGAAAAAATAAGAAACACGCAACAGGAAATTTTAAGTTCCTATTCTAGTATGGTAAAACCAGGTGGACAATTGGTGTACGCTACCTGCTCTATATTACCCTCAGAAAACAGCGAACAAGTTTCTACTTTTTTAAGTAGTGAAGCTGGAATCAATTTTTCATTAGTTAAAGAAGAAAAAATATACGCCAGTAAATCTGGGTTTGATGGTTTTTATATCGCTTTGCTTCAAAGCAAATAATTTAGAATCGTCTCAAACAATCATTCTATTAATTTTTTCTTTTAGGTAGTATTTTACCAATAAATTAGAAAACAAAAAAACGTCCTGAAAATTCAGGACGTTTTTTTGTTTAAAATATAGGGTTTTATAAAACCATATTGTTTAATTATTCAACAATAATACGGGCTGTTTTATAACTCGTTGTAGTTTGTCCACCCATTTTAAGTATATACACACCACTTGACATCTGTGACATATCTAACGAAGCTTTAAATGCATTCCCTTCTTTAGAAACAGCTTTATTAAAGGCTACTTCTTGTCCAAGTACATTATATACTCCTAAATATACACCACCATCAAAAGAAGTTTCCAATGTAACATCAAATTGATTGTCCCCTAAGGTAGTGACTATAAAGTCTGAATTTGAAATTTCATAATCATTTACACCAAGTTCTCCAATATTTATTGTGTAGTCTTCTACTTCTCCTAAACCATCATCTCCACAAGCATCAGAAACAGCAGTTCCCCTTCTACTTTTAACTCTCATAATATGTTCTCCCATAAGAGCAGTTAGGGGTAAAGTTAAATCTACCGTTTCTGTATATGAACCAGAACCTTCCCCAGGTGCAATCTCAAAATTAGGAACAACCACCTCATCTGCTGTAAAACTAAAGTCGTCATTTAAATCAACCCAAACCACTATATTTTGACTTCCATAACCAGTGGTTACGGTAAGATCATTAGTGCTCCCAATCCCTAAATTGGCTATTTGACTCCTAAAATCTCCATATCCTTCACATTCTGAAACGTTATTTATTTCAGCAATTGAAACTAATTGAAGACCATCTCCAAGAGCACAGTTTAAACTAGGCTGGCAAATTAAGTTTTCTATTGTTAAGGTAACACTATCGTTAGAAGGGTCTAAATCTCCAGACAAAGCAGTCGAAGCTGTTATTTCATATTCTTTCAAGTCTGTAAAATTTGCTTGCTGAATAAAATCATAGCTATCTGTTTCACCAGGATTAAGTGTCCCTGGAAATGTTTCAACAACAGGTGTTCCACCATCAATACTATATTGAACATCAAAAACAGATTGTGGATTGGCTCCAAAATTTTGAATATCGATAGATATTGTTTGCATTCCTAAGCCAGTGCCTGTTTCTGGAGAGGTAATAGCCACCGCTCCAATATCTGCTACGAACACATTAGTAACCTCTTTTGAAACTAAATCGTTTGATGCAAATTCATCTCCAGACAAATCCGTTTTTACTTCAATAGTATAAGTTTCACCAGGGTTCGAGAGATCTAGTGTCTGATTAAAAGTATAGCTACCTACCTCATTAGTATTTATAGTTCCTGAATATATTTCTGTGGCTATTAAATTTCCATTCAAGGAAAGCTCAACAGGAAAACCACTTTGAGCATCTGTACCAAAATTTCTAATAGTTAATTCAACGGTTTCATTGGTAGTTAAAACTCCATCTTCGGGTTGATCAATGGATATTGGACCAACATCGTTTGTAAAGCCACCACTTAAGGAAAATGCTGCTATTTGGGTTCTCCATTGATTTAATGATGAAAAATAGTCTGAAGTAAACCAAAAGGTGAAGTTATTTGGATCCATTGTCATATGTGAATAATCACCATACCTATTGGTGTTATTACGAATACCTGGCCCATCGATAATTGTAGTTTCTGCAACTGTCATTTGACCCAATGGATCTCCATCAAACCTTCCAGTATAACGCAGGGAAACTGGTAAGGTTTCACTAGCGGTTGTATATGCCATGCCTATATTACCAGCTGCATCCATAGAGGCACTGCTCATTAAGCGGCTATGACCGTCTGAAATTGAATACGTTCCTTCTTGAAAAATACTCCAGTCAGTTACATTATCATTTCTTAACTCTATCCATCGAATCCCTCCTGTTTCGTTACCATCTATAAACGTATTAAAGGTAATCAACCAAGAGTTATGATCTGAAAAAGATCGATAATGTGTAGGAAACGAAATAATCCCTCCGTGTCCGGCCAATCGTTGACTAGTTCCTGGCTGACGAATCGCTCCAAGTCCGAAAATTTCTCCAGCATCAAAAGGATCGGTTGGTATTTCTAACGGCTGAGAGACTGTTGAGTTTGCAGGGGTATCCCAATCTACATCAATTTCCCAAACCTTTAGATGATCAAAAGATATCTGGCTGGTCCAACCATCATCCTGAAGATAAACAATATAACCTGGCGCAGAAGTATCTACACTAGTACCTAACAAGCTCACAGCCCCTGGGCTTTTAACTTGGTTAGGGTTTACTACTATTTGTGGTAGATTAAAGATTTGAATTTGTGGACTAGGCCCTCCTGCTAACATTTCATCACGATCCATTACAAATGCCTGAGTGGTTTGCCCACTAAGGTTAACGGTACCGTAATAACCATCGTGCCAAACTCCATATTTTGGATAATCTGGAAAACCATTAAATACATATTGATACACATTATAAACACCTGTAGGATCGTTCGTTTCAGAAACACCTATAGCTAATGAGTTTTCCGGTGCACCAAATTCGCTAACTATCCAACGGTCTGCCAATTGGTCGTACAAGACTATTGGATCTCCTCCATTGGAACCAATTCCTAAAAAACTACCTAAACTTATAGGTCCAGCCTCTAAGTTTCCTTCTTTATCATAAACCTTTACTAGCGAATTTACAGAATGAATATAATTGTCAGGGCCTACCGCACCGGTGGCATCTGGAGGAAAAAACCCAGATTCAGATTGAGAAGCTCCAATAAAGTTTTGCTCAATCGCTTTTGTAGCAATTTTCCCTTTTTCGGTTTGTAAATTGTTTATAACAGTAGTTGTCTCAACAAATTCCATAGGGGTTCTTGAATCGTTAGGCGCCATCACTTCTACAGCTTCACCTTTGTTTTCACCTGGTTTTATAGCTGGAAAATCTCTTAAAGGTATTGTTTTACCAATAAAGGTTCCTGTTATAACTTTTTCCGGTGGTAATTTTTCTTGTCCTAATATTGATGTAAAGCAAATTAGGCTAAATGTAAATAATAAGTAAATCTTTTTCATAGGTTTAAGATAAAAACATTAATATAATCGTTTGTGCAATATACTATTAAAAAATTAAACTAAAAACCCACTAAATCAATAGACTAATGGGTTTAAAAGGTTTAATTTAAAAACATTTTAAGTAAATTTACCTTATTATAATACGCTTTACTTTAGTAAAAGAATCTGTTACCAAAATAACAATGTATGTTCCTGATTGGAGTAAAAGTTCGACTGTTTCATCATGAGAAATAGTTTTATTTAACACTTTTTTTCCTTGAACAGTAAAAACTGTCATCTCAGTTTTGTCTGAAATGCCTTTAATATTTAAAATTTCAGAAACTGGATTAGGATAAAGTATAATTTCTGAATTGTTATAATCTTCAATAGATAATGGTGGGTAGTAAATTTCTCCTTGCATATTTCCCCAGATATGTTCCACCAAAATTGGTCGATCAATAAAGGGGTTTCGATTTCTTTGCCATCTATATACAATATTGTTGTGGTTCATTTCAAAATCATCAGGCGGATCGTTTCTATGCCACTTTAGCAAAGTTTGTAAATCGCCCAATTCTCCTACTGTTGTGTTTTCAGGGTTTCCATTTACAATTTCAAGATTATTATACCGAACAGCCATAAACAATACAGCTCGGGCTACATCACCTTTAAAACTACCTAAATTTCCTGCGGGGCCACTATATTCTCCATAATCTTGATTTCCTCTAGAACTATTTTCTGGACCATCGGCTGCACGCAACGCATGAGCATCAGAGATTCCATGACGAAGCGAATCGGCATTTGTTTCTATAAAAATATCCACCCCATCAGCTATTTCATCTTCTTCCAATTCGTAAAAGCCGCCTCTGGAACGCGGATAAATATGTTCTCGGTTCCATTTGCCAATATTGCTTCCCCCTAAAGTCTGAAAATCAATTTTTGCACGGGCTTGTTCGGTATATAACAACCAAACTTCATTACTATGTTCAGGGTTTTGATCAGCACTTTTTAAAATATCGATTACATCTGCATAGGTCTGTGCTCGAACTACCTCGGGATCTGCTATTACATCTTGAATGGCTTGCCGTAGTTCTTCATCGGCTAAACCACCAATTGAGTTATAATAATTATTAGGCGCTGTACTCTCAACAAAACCATAGGTTGGATTTATTGGAGTTCCCCATTGAGCCATCGTGAAATCTAAATCGATAACCACTATTCTTACATTATCAGTAAGTCTGTTATATGCTGGTGGCAGTGCTTGTATATCTATTTCAGCAAACTCATCTCCATCATTTATTCCATCTTCCAAAAATTGAATTTGAGCACTTGCCTCACTCGTACCACTTGCAATAAAAACAGATGTATTTCCTGTATAATCTTCGGTTGTAAACGTTTCGTTTTCTAAGGTGAAGTTGAAATTTAAATCATCCGTAACAGCTTCTTCCGTAGTAAAAGTTATAATCATCGTATCTCCTTCACTATATTCTTGTTGGTCTGTAGTAAAAGAAATACCAGTAAGGTCAATCCCACTTCCATCATTTAAAGCACCCGGAGTTGGTATCGTTACCCCGTATGTACCGTCATTATTCAACTGAATAGATTCAGTGGTTTGGTTTCCATTTTGGCCTTCGTTTATTTGTTCGGTTAAGCCTAATAGACCTAATAAAATTGTATCATCTGCATCATTGGTGTCATACGCTAAGGCGTCAATTAAATTTGTAGTTGTTGCCAGAGTACCTTCCGGGAAATCGGCTGCACTGGCTTGATAAACTGCAACTGCATCGGCTCCATTTTGAATAATAGCCGGTGGAATTAAAAACTCCGGAACTGGTGAAACATGGCTGCTACCCAAAGTAAGTACTCCATTAACATCGGTTGAAAAACCATCTAAGTCAAAAGCTAAATAACTACTATCCTCTCCATTTTCTGAACCATTGAAAAAAACCAAAACATAATCATCTAAAGCTGTATTTGGTGTATCAGATTTCAGTTCAACAAATTCTTCAAAATCTTGACCGTCTGTATCGGTATCTAATTCGTTAATAACAATCTGCGCGTTTAAAGAAAAACTATAGAAAAAAACAAGTAAAAAAAAGAAGAAGTAATATTTCATAAAAAATAGGCAATAAAAACTCAAGTCACTGAGCAACAAAAAACTGTGTTTACACAAGATAACAATAATAAAATAAATGTATAAAAGGTTAGTTGAAAAACCTGTTTATAACACATTAAAAAGGTTGCGAACATTCGCAAGAATTACTGTAAATTTGTCGTTTTAAAACCTGAACAACACAACGGTACGATGATTCATTATTTTTCAGCTCCAAACAATACTGTCTTTGCAGTACAAACGAATAAGAACCTTTCTGAAAGTGACATTAAAAAGCTAGAATGGCTTTTTGCATTAGACAGCATGTCAACCTCAAAACCTTCGGAAGAACTTAAAGGCACTTTTATTGGTCCAAGAGCAGCAATGATAACGCCCTGGAGTACCAATGCTGTTGAAATCACTCAAAACATGGGGCTCGAAGGCATCATTAGAATCGAAGAATTTTCAAGTGTCGCCGATGATTTTTCAGATCACGACCCAATGCTTTCACAAAAATACAATGGGCTAAATCAGGATATTTTCAAAATTGATATCCAACCAGAAGCAATTAAAGAAATTGAAGATATTACGGCTTTTAATGAAACGGAAGGGTTGGCGCTTAACAAAGAAGAAGTGGTATATCTTGAAAATCTATCAACCAAATTAAATAGGAAATTAACCGATAGTGAGGTTTTTGGGTTTAGTCAAGTAAATAGCGAGCACTGCCGACACAAAATATTTAATGGAACTTTCGAAATTGACGGAAAAGAGATGCCTTCTTCTCTATTCAAATTAATTAAGAAAACTTCTGAAAAAAACCCGAATACCATTGTCTCTGCCTATAAAGATAATGTTGCTTTTGTAAAAGGTCCGAAAGCCATACAGTTTGCACCAAAAACTCCAGATAAGCCCGATTTTTATCAAAATTCTGAATTTGATAGTGTTATTTCCATAAAAGCTGAAACACACAACTTCCCTACTACGGTCGAGCCTTTTAACGGTGCTGCAACCGGAAGCGGTGGAGAAATTAGAGATCGCTTGGCCGGCGGAAAAGGCTCCTTGCCATTAGCCGGAACTGCGGTGTACATGACATCCTATTCCCGCTTAAACGATTCACGCCCGTGGGAAAAAGCCATGAAAGAACGCGATTGGTTGTACCAAACCCCTTTAGATATTCTCATTAAAGCGAGTAATGGTGCTTCCGATTTCGGCAATAAATTTGGACAACCCTTAATTGCCGGTTCTGTATTAACTTTTGAACATGAAGAAGACTTCGACTCCGCTCAGCCTGCGGATTCTAAAAACAGAAAGTTAGGCTACGACAAAGTAATCATGCTCGCCGGTGGTGTTGGTTACGGAAAAGCCAATCAAGCCATAAAAGATATTCCGAAAAAAGGCGATAAAATAGTAATTTTAGGAGGTGAAAATTACCGAATTGGTATGGGTGGCGCTGCAGTTTCTTCAGCAGATACTGGAGCTTTTGAAAGCGGAATTGAACTAAATGCCATACAACGGAGTAATCCTGAAATGCAAAAAAGAGCTGCCAATGCCGTAAGAGGAATGGTAGAAAGTGAAACTAACCCAATTGTTTCCATTCACGATCACGGAGCGGGCGGTCACTTAAATTGTTTAAGTGAATTAGTGGAAGAAACTGGCGGTAACATAAACCTAGATAAATTGCCCGTTGGAGATCCTACACTTTCCGCTAAAGAAATTATCGGTAACGAGTCGCAAGAACGCATGGGACTTGTGATTGGCGATCAAGATATTGATAAACTAAAACGAGTGTCAGACCGGGAGCGTTCACCCATGTATGAAGTTGGCGATGTTACAGGCGACTATCGTTTTACTTTTGAAAGTAAAACTACTGGCGAAAAACCAATGGATTTTGAACTAGCCGATATGTTTGGCAGTTCCCCAAAAACAGTTTTAAAAGACAAAACGATAAACCGAAATTACAAAAGCCCTGAATACCTTTCAGTTGATATTCAAGGATATTTAGAGCAAGTACTACAACTAGAAGCCGTGGGCTGTAAAGACTGGCTTACCAATAAAGCAGACCGTTGTGTTGGCGGAAAAGTAGCCAAACAGCAATGTACAGGACCACTACAATTACCCCTTAACAACTGTGGTGTTATGGCGATGGATTATAACGGAACAGTAGGCGTTGCCACTTCCATTGGACATTCTCCAATTTCTGGGTTAGTAGACCCTGTTGCCGGTTCTCGTAATTCTATCACTGAAGCGCTTACCAATATTGTTTGGGCGCCGTTAGAAGAAGGTTTAAAAAGTGTTTCCCTATCTGCAAACTGGATGTGGCCGTGTAACAATGAAGGCGAAGATGCTCGTTTATACCAAGCGGTTCAAGGTATTTCTGAATTTGCAATCGACTTAGGAATAAACGTTCCTACTGGAAAAGATTCGCTTTCCATGAAGCAGAAATATAAAAACGAGGAAGTAATATCGCCTGGAACAGTTATTATTTCGGCGGCAGGACATTGTAAGGATATTAAAAAAACAGTGGAGCCGGTTCTTCAGAAAAATGCCGGAAGTATTTATTACATTAATCTCTCTCAAGACGATTTTAAATTAGGTGGTTCTTCTTTCGCACAAATATTGAATACGGTGGGAAGCGAAGTTCCAACGGTTAAAAGTGCCGAATACGTAAAAACCGTTTTCAACACCCTTCAAAATTTAATTTCTGAAGGAAAAATAGCTGCCGGACACGATGTGGCTTCCGGTGGATTGATTACTACATTGTTAGAAATGTGCTTCGCCGACACTAATTTAGGCGCCAATCTAGATCTTTCAGGATTAGGTGAAGACGATGTTGTAAAAGTGTTGTTTTCTGAAAACTGTGGTGTTGTCATCCAGGCTTCAGATGATAAAACTATTGAAGAAACATTCAATTCAGCAAAGGTTGATTTTATTAAAATTGGAACCGTTTCTACAGATGAAACGTTAGAAATTCAATCTAATGACAATCCATTAAGCTTCAACATTCCTGAAATGCGTGATGTGTGGTATAAAACTTCGCATTTATTAGACGAAAAGCAAAGCGGAAAAATTAAAGCACAAGAACGTTTTCATAATTATAAAAAACAACCGCTTCAATTTACATTTCCGAAGCAATTTGACGGTACATTACCACAGATTTCTTCAGAAAAACCCAGAATCAAAGCTGCTATTCTTCGCGAAAAAGGAAGTAACAGCGAACGCGAAATGGCCAATGCGTTATATTTAGCTGGTTTTGACGTAAAAGATGTCCACATGACCGACTTAATTGAAGGCCGTGAAACGTTGGAAGACATCAAGTTAATAGCAGCTGTAGGTGGCTTTTCAAACAGTGATGTGTTGGGAAGCGCCAAAGGTTGGGCTGGAGCGTTTTTATACAATGAAAAAGCCAATAAAGCCTTAAAAGATTTCTTCGCCAAAGACGACACGCTTTCATTGGGTGTTTGTAACGGTTGTCAATTGTTTATCGAACTTGGTTTGATGACGCCTAACCACGATGAAAAACCGAAAATGCTCCATAACGATACCGGTAAATTTGAATGTAATTTTACATCGGTAAAAATTCAAGAAAATAATTCGGTGATGTTATCTTCATTAGCGGGAAGCACCTTAGGAATTTGGGCGGCCCACGGCGAAGGAAAGTTTAGTTTTCCTCTTTCAGAAAACAACTACAACATCGTTGGAAAATACGGATATGAAACCTTCCCAGCAAACCCGAACGGAAGTGATTTTAACACCGCCATGATGACCGATGAAACTGGAAGACACTTGGTCATGATGCCGCATTTAGAACGTTCTACCTTCCCTTGGAATTGGGCGCATTACCCAAAAGACCGCACCGATGAAGTTTCCCCTTGGTTAGAAGCTTTTGTAAATGCGCGTAAATGGTTGGAGAAAAAGTAATCCCATTTTAGATTATAAAAAATTAGAATAAAAGAGGCTATTCACTCATAACTATACAAAAAGCGGCTATTTTAAAGTAAATTGGCACTGTATTTAACAATAAAACATAAGATTTATTGTTAAATTACCAGCCTTTACTAAAACCCTTTTTATAATGAAAAAAACAGTACTCCTACTTCTATTATTAACTTCTTCATTCATTTTCTCTCAGGAAGTACAAGAAAAATACCAACGAGCAAAAATAAATTACAATTCAAGTGACGATCTTTCCCGTTTAGCAACCTTAGGTGTTCCGGTAGAACACGGTACGCATAAACGAGGTGAGTTTGTTATTTCGGACTTTTCAGTTTCTGAAATTGAAACCGCTCGTAATGCTGGCTTTCAAGTTGATATTTTAATAGAAGATAGCAAAGAATATTTTCTACGCAAAAATAGATTACAAGAACCTCTTAAAAATCCAAGTTGTGATGGTGGCGCTTCCGAAAACTATGAAACTCCGGCCAATTTTAATTTGGGTTCCATGGGCGGTTATCTCACCTACCAAGAGCTTTTGGACGAGCTAGACGCGATGCGTGCTCAATATCCAGATTTAATTACTGAAAAGGAAAACATCGGTACTTTTTTAACCGAAGGAACGCCTGATAATTCCACGACACCATCAATCGGGGGGAACGGAATTAAGTGGATTAAAATAAGTGATAACCCTGAAAACACGTCAGAAGGCGAACCGCAAATTCTTTATACTGCTTTACATCACGCTCGCGAGCCTATCTCGCTTTCACAGATGGTTTTCTATATGTGGTATTTATTGGAAAATTATGATTCAGATCCAGAAATTCAGAGCATTGTTGACAATACTGAGCTTTATTTTATTCCGGTAGTAAACCCAGATGGATATTTGTACAATGAAAAAACGGATCCTAACGGAGGTGGTTTTTGGAGAAAAAATAGAAAAAATAGCTACGGGATAGACTTGAACCGCAATTATGACTATTATATAAACGGAGACCCAAATAATGGTGCTTGGGGTGGCCAAGGCGCTTCTGGAAATGTTAATGATCAAACATATCATGGTCCTGCTCCTTTTTCTGAAGTAGAAACACAAGCCACAAAGTTTTTTGTTGAAAACCACAATTTTGTCATGGCATTTAACAATCATACTTATGGTGATTTACTGTTATATCCATACGGATATACCAACAACGCCCCTAGTCCCGAAAATGAGTTGTTTATGGGAATTTCAGAAGAACTAGTTTCCCGCAATGGTTTTAGTAATATTTTGTCTTCAGAATTATATCCTGCCGCGGGTGATAGCGACGATTTTATGTACGGTACGGTTGGGACACACGATAAAATTTACGCGATGACTCCTGAAATTGGCCCTGAATTTTGGCCTCCTTCCAATCAAATTGAGCCTTTGGCAAAAACAATGATGTACTTAAATCTAACGTCAGCAAAAATGGTTAATAATTTTGCTGAAGTAACAGATACCACTCCTACTTTTACAGGGAATTCAGCCACAAGTAGTGCCGAATTCAATATTAAACGACTGGGAATTAACGGAAACGGCAACTTTAGCGTGAGTCTTAATCCTGTTTCAGCAAATATTATTTCAGCAGGAAATACTGTTAATTTTAACGGTCTTGAATTGTTGGATGAAGATTCTGGAAGTATCCAATATTCCGTTTCAAATGATATTCAAGCAGGTGATGCTATTGTTTACGAATTAATTGTAAACAACGGAAACTATAACACCACCACGCTTATTAACAAGAAATTTGGCGCTTTGGAAGCAATATTTGAAGATCCAGGAGAGAGTGTTACCAATAACTTTAACAATAATGGTTGGGGAATCAGTACATCTGATTTTGTGTCGCCACCAAGTTCTATAACAGATTCTCCATCGGGCGATTATCTAGATAATGCCAATAAAACGATTACCCTAAAAAATGCAATAGATTTAACCAGTGCTATTGGCGCCAATGTTACGTTTAATGCAAAATGGGATATTGAAAACAATTGGGATTATACACAATTTGAGGTTTCAACCAATAATGGTTCCTCCTGGACACCTCAATGCGGAAAATTCACAAATTCTGGTAGTACCAATGGCGGACAACCTACTGGAGAACCTTTATATGATGGAACTCAAAATGATTGGATTTTTGAAGAAATAGATTTAAGTGATTATGTAGGCGAAAGTATTTTAGTTCGTTTTCAGTTTGAATCGGATGGTGGCGTAAGTGGCGACGGATTTTATTTTGACGATTTGACTGTCAATATTGTTGATGACACTGGACTGTCAGTTTCAGATATTTCTGAAAATAAATTTAATATTTATCCAAACCCTGTCGATAACCTTTTAAATATAAACACTTCACTAAGCAATTATGCTGCTGAATTATTTACCATTCAAGGGCAACGTGTTTTTATTTCAGAAAACAATACTGGGTCACAAACCTTAGATTATAGTAAGTACGCTTCAGGAATTTACTTGTTGAAACTTACATCAAATGACGTTTCACAAACTTTTAAAATTGTGAAGCAATAAAATTGTAAAAAATTATTGGTAATTTTAAAGGAGCAACTAAATGTAGTTGCTCCATTTTTTTTTCAGTTGTAATCTGAAAAAAATTACTATTTTGCACCTATACACTAAATACTATCATGAAAGACCCTAAAAGACTTTTTGACTTTCCATACTATCAACTTGAAACCCATCCGCAACAAAAAGCATTGGTTACAAAGTACGATGGCGAATGGAAAGCTACTTCTATACAAGAATACATCGATAAAGCAAATACGCTAAGCAGAGCTTTACTCAGAATGGGAGTAGAACCCAACGATAAAATTGCAATCATATCGATGACCAACCGAACCGAATGGAATATTTGTGATATTGGCATTATGCAAACGGGGGCACAAGATGTACCTATCTATCCTACTATTTCTGAAGATGAGTACGAATTTGTACTAAACCACAGCGAATGCAAATATATTTTTGTTTCCTGTAAAGAAGTACTTGAAAAAGTAAATAAAATCAAAGACAATGTTCCTTCTTTACAAGAAGTGTATTGTTTTGACAAAATTGATGGTTGCACTAATTGGGAAGAAGTTTTAGAAAAAGGGAAAGACGATAGCAATCAAGATGAAGTTGAAAAACGAAAAGATGCCATTCACGAAGACGATTTAGCCACATTAATTTATACTTCTGGTACAACTGGGCGACCAAAAGGTGTGATGTTATCTCATAAAAATATAGCCAGTAATGCTATATATAGTTCGGAACGTTTACCTATTGATATTGGTAAATCAAAGGCTTTAAGTTTTTTACCGGTTTGTCATATTTACGAACGCATGCTTCTTTATATGTACCAGTACACAGGTGTTGAAATTCACTTTGCTGAATCGCTTGATGCAATAAGTGAAAATCTAAAAGAAGTTCAACCGCACGTAATGAGTGCAGTACCAAGACTATTGGAAAAAGTATATGATAAAATCTATGCCAAAGGAGCCGAACTATCAGGTATCAAGAAAAAACTATTTTATTGGGCGATAGAACTTGGTCTTGAATATGAGCCCTACGGAGAAAACGGCTGGTGGTACGAATCCAAATTAAGCCTTGCCCGTAAATTGATATTCAGTAAATGGCAAGAAGCATTAGGAGGCGAATTAAAAGCCATTGCAAGTGGTAGTGCAGCTTTACAGCCACGTTTGGCTCGAGTTTTTAATGCAGCTGAAATACCTGTTATGGAAGGGTATGGACTTACTGAAACCTCACCCGTTGTAGCTGTTAACGACATGCGGGATAAAGGCTTTAAAATTGGAAGCGTTGGAAAACCGCTAAAAGAAACGGAGATTAAAATTGCCAATGACGGTGAAATTTTAATAAAAGGCCCACAGGTGATGTGCGGATATTACAAAGACAAAGAAAAGACCGACGAAGTTTTAATAGACGGCTATTTTTACACAGGTGATATTGGTGAGATTGATGATGAAGGGTTTTTAAAAATTACCGATCGTAAAAAATCGATGTTCAAAACTAGTGGTGGTAAATATGTAGCTCCACAATTGATAGAAAACGATATGAAACAATCCCGTTTCATAGAACAGATTTTAGTAGTCGGTGAAGGCGAAAAAATGCCAGCAGCTTTAATACAGCCGGATTTTGAATTTTTAAAAGATTGGGGAACCAAAAAAGGTCGTAATCTATCCTCTGACCCTAAAGAAATCATTAAAGATGAAAAAGTTATAAAGCGTATTCAAAAAGAAGTTGATTTTTATAACGAGCGCTACGGAAAATGGGAACGAGTTAAAAGGTTTGAACTTACACCAGATGTTTGGAGCATTGAAGAAGGCCATCTTACTCCTACCATGAAAATGAAACGTAAAGTAATCCAAGAAAAATATCAAGATTTATACGATAAAATTTATGACCACAATCAATAAACACTAACCCAAAAAAGAGACTACTATACCTGATTTCTCCTCAAAAAGTAGCCTAAAGAATATTCCCCAAATATTTTTGGTGGTCTTTTTATTGACTTTTTTTAAAATCTATGCCCAAGAAACAGAGGTAATCCAGATAAATAAATTAGGCCAAGAAGCAGGACTGCTACAGTTAAATGCACAGGCATTAACGCAAGATCACCTTGGCTATTTATGGGTTGGTACCGAAGATGGTTTACATCGGTTTAATGGCTATCAATTTAAACCTTATTTAGCACACGCCAAAGATAGCTCTTCAATTACCGACGATCATATTCGTGGCTTACTAGCTGTTGATGACACTTTATGGATTGCCACTAATTCTAAAGGTGTTTCGGGCTTAAAACTTTCAGAAAATAGGTTTTTTAATTTATATGAAAGCTATGAAAACAACGATTTAAGTATTGCTTATAAAGTTTTAAAGGTAAATGAAACCTTTCTACTCTTTTCTACAAAAAATCATTTTATACTATATAATCGAAAGACTAAAAAAAAGAAAATTTTTACGTTACCAAAAACCAATAAAGAAAACTTTGTAAGTGACTTAATTAAAATTTCAAAAAACAAATACTGGTTAGCGACAACAGCTTCCGGAGTTCTTAGATTTAATATTTCAACCAAAAAAATCCACTCTTTACAAGGTTTTGATCAAAACTCAGTAACTAGCTTTTTTAAACAAAAAAGTACTATATACATTGGTACAGAAAAAGGATTGTTTACGTACAATCTAACTGACAGTATTTTTTCTGAAACCTCTTTTAACAACTCCATTAAATATTTATTTAAAAAAGATACCCATCAAATTTACGTAGCGACCAATCAAGGTGCCTTTTTTTACAATACAAGTAACAATAGCGTAACCAAAATTACTTTTAAAGACAAGCAATCTAAAGTCTATGAAAATATAATTTTAGAGCAGTTTGTAAAAGATGATAGAGGCAATCTATGGATGGGAACAGCTGGCGAAGGTTTATTTTACAGTAATAAATATCAAAAAAAGTTTACATCGGTACAAGTTAAAATACCTTCAAAAATAGACGATCAACGCGTTAGTGTTTTTCCTTTTTTTAAACGAAACGATTCTATTTTATGGATGGGTACCACTAGAGGGACTTTAAAATACAATCTAAAAAACAAGACCTTTAAACAATATAAAACTGGGAAAAAAGGAGTGACCTATTGCTTTTCTGAAGATGAAAACAGCACGTTGTGGGCTGGTGGCATTTATGATGGCTTAATGAAGTACGATCCTAAAACCGATACGTTTAAGCAGTGGCTTTCTAAAAAAGGTGAAAATAGTTTACCCGATAATGAATTGCTTACCATAATCCCAAAAACTAACAATAGTTTATGGTTGTGTACATGGGCAGGAGGAATTAGTGAATTTAATACACAAACGGAAACATTTAAACCTGTTTTAATTAATGGAAAAAAACTGAACAGAGTTCGGGTTTATTTAAAAGACTCAAAAGGTAATTTATGGCTGGGCACCGATCAAGGTTTATATAAGCTTTCAGACGATAAGTGGGTTAAAACCTATACCCAAAATAGTTCCAAAAAAAATCAACTTACAAACGACCGAGTTTTTGCTCTTAAAGAAGACAAAAAAGGAATTATCTGGATTGGAACAAGTTCTGGGTTAACCAAACTAAACCCAGATACCGATGAAACAACCTTGTTCTATAAACAAAAAGGCTTTACAAACGATTTTGTTTACAACATATTAATTGACAACGAGGAGCAAATTTGGATGAGCACCAATTATGGTCTTTCCGTTTTAAATACAAATACGAACACCTTTAAAAATTACACGAAAGAAGACGGCCTCCAAGACAATGAGTTTAACGGGAAGGCAGGCTTTAAAGATGCTAATGGCATATTTTATTTCGGCGGAATCAATGGTTTTAATATGTTTAGTCCCGAAAACATTGTTGACAATCCATTTTTACCAAAGGTTTATGTAGAGTCCGTTGAGCTGTTTAACAAACCTATTGAACGAAATGAACTGTATAAAGACACGTTACAGTTTAAAAGCAAAGAAAATGTATTGACATTTAATTTTGCGGCATTAAACTACTCGAATCCGCAAAAGGTTTCTTATCAGTATAAATTAGAAAATTTTGATAAACAATGGAGTCCGCCGGGGAATAAACGAAGTGTTACTTATACTAATTTAAATCCTGGAGAATATACGTTGAAAATAAAAGCTACAAACGATGCCGGTGTTTGGAATACTACTGTTAAAAATATAGCCTTAATCATTGTTCCACCTTGGTACCAAACGCTCCTTTTTAAAATTTCTTTACTACTATTCTTGATTGTATTAGTTGTTGGCTTTTATTTCTATAAAACTTTAAAATTAAAACGTGATAAACAAAAGCTGGAAGGTCTTGTTTATGAACGCACACAAGACTTAATTAAGAAAAACGAAGATTTAAAAGCCTATAATGAGGTTATTTTAAAACAACGTAATAATATTGAGTTTTTAATGAAAGAATTGAGCCATCGCGTTAAAAACAATTTACAGATAGTCTCTAGTTTATTGAACATTCAGACCAATTCGATTAAAGATGAGCATTCAAAAGAAATTTTAACCATTGCCAAAAATAGAATTTTGGCTATTTCGTATGTACAAGCAGAACTAAGTTCAAAAACAGATGAAGTCAATATCAGTGATTTTGTAAACAATTTTACTGTAAAAATTATGGAAACATTAAGTGATGAAGGTTCTGCGAACTTTGAATTTCAATTTGACTTAGATAAAGGCATCATTTGCAAAATGAATATCACACTAGTTGGATTGATATTAAACGAACTAATTACCAATACGTTCAAATACGCATTTAAGAGCTATAATAAAGACAACAAACTCCAAATTTCCTGTAAAAAAGAAGTAAATACCATTATTTTAAAAATTGAAGATAACGGTATAGGGTATAAAAAAGAAAATATAAGACAAGATTCATTAGGGTTGGATATGGTGACCGAAATGGTCTACCAATTAAATGGCACCATCCATACTGAAATTTCTAATGGGGTTGTAAATACTATAAAAATTCCTTGTATATCATAAAACCATCACAATAGTATGAGACAAATTTTACTAATTGAAGACGAGTTTATTATCGCTAAAGACATTAAATTGCTATTAGAGAAAGATACTTCCATTCAAGTCAAAACAGCTCGAAACTATGAAGAAGCGTATATTCATTTTAAAGCAAATAATATTGATGTTATAATTTGTGATATTAATTTAAATGAAGAGAAAGATGGTATCGATATCATGACCGAATTTAAACAAATGAAAACAGTACCCGTCGTCTATCTAACAGCTTACGACTCTCCCGATATTTTAAACCGCGCCAAGGAAACCATGCCTTTTGCTTATTTATTAAAACCCTTCAATGAGGTACAGCTAAAGGTAACGATAGATTTAGCTTATTTAAATTATCAAAAAGAAAGCGATAGTATTATTGAGAATACTGATTATACTCAGCAAATTGACGAGCTCACCAAACGAGAAAAAGAAATTTTGGTAGTCATTGCTTCAGGAAAAACCAGCAAAGAGGCTGCAAGCTACTTAAACATCTCATCGCATACCGTTGAGAAACATAAAAAAAACATCAAAAAGAAACTCGACCTTAATACCGTAGGTGAACTTGTTGGGTTTACGCTTCGATCAAATCTTTATGAAGTTTCTTAAAAAAAGAGAAAAACGTCAACCCTTTTCTATTCTACACTGTTATTTAACATTATTCAGAAAAATTTTACATTTATTTACTATGCGTGCATAATAAATTTCTCTATCTTTGGTATTCCGAAAAACTAAACTAATACTTTTTGAAAGAAAAAACAATAGATTACATACTGCGCTCTACTTGGATGAACGTACAGAAAATGTATAACGAAGAAGCAAGTAAAAAAGAAAGTACCATGGCAACCGGATTTGCCTTAATAAGCATAGATCCTGAAGAAGGAACACCATCAACGGCATTAGGTCCTAAGATGGGAATGGAAGCCACTAGCCTATCTCGTACCTTGAAAAATATGGAAGCGAAAGGCTTGATTGAACGAAAGCCAAACCCTGAAGACGGACGCGGTGTTTTGATACACTTGACCCCTTTTGGAAAGGAAATGCGAGAGTTTTCAAAAAACGTGGTGCTTCGGTTTGATGAAGCTGTAAAAGAGAATATTTCAGAAGAAGAATTAAAAACATTTACAAAAGTGGCCAACACCATTTTAGAACTGATCAATTCAAAAAAAATATATACCGAAAAAATAGCATAATATGTCTAAGAGAAGAATAAATAAAGTAGCCGTAATAGGTTCCGGAATTATGGGAAGCGGGATTGCCTGTCACTTTGCCAATATTGGCGTGGAGGTATTACTGCTAGACATTGTTCCGCGCGAACTCACCGATAAAGAAAAGAAAAAAGGATTAACCCTTGAAGACAAACAAGTACGAAATCGCTTGGTAAATCAATCGTTGCAGGATTCCATAAAATCGAAGCCTGCTCCACTCTATCACAAAGATTTTGCAAACCGTATTTCAACCGGAAATATGGAGGATGATATCGCAAAAGTTTCTGAAGTAGATTGGATTATTGAGGTTGTTGTTGAACGATTAGACATTAAACAACAAGTTTTCGAAAATCTTGAAAAACATAGAAAAGAAGGAACACTTATCACTTCAAACACGTCGGGAATTCCTATTCATATGATGAGTGAAGGTAGAAGTGAAGATTTTCAGAAACATTTCTGCGGAACACACTTCTTTAACCCACCACGTTATTTAGAGCTTTTTGAAATCATCCCAGGACCAAAAACCGATCAGGATGTGCTTGATTTCTTAAATGAATATGGTGAAAAGTTCCTTGGAAAAACTTCAATTCTAGCAAAAGACACGCCTGCGTTTATTGGAAACCGAATTGGAATCTTCGGAATTCAAAGCTTATTTCATCAAGTAAAAGAAATGGGCTTAACCGTTGAAGAGGTTGATAAATTAACGGGACCAGTAATTGGGCGACCAAAATCGGCTACTTTCCGAACAGTAGACGTTGTAGGGCTTGACACCTTAGTTCACGTAGCAAACGGTATTCATAAAAACGTGCCGGATGATGAAGAGCACGATATTTTTGAACTGCCTAATTTCATCGATACCATGATGGAAAAAGAATGGTTAGGGAGTAAAAGCGGACAAGGGTTCTATAAAAAGATTAAAAAAGAAGACGGTAGTAGCGAAATCCGAACGTTGGATTTAGAATCTATGGAGTATCGCGATAAAAAACGTGCTTCTTTTGGGACGCTTGATAAAACAAAATCTATTGACAACGTAACGGATAGATTTGAAGTCCTTGTAAATGGTGATGATAAAGCCGGTGAGTTTTATAGAAAAAACTTCGGTGCGCTGTTTGCCTACGTTTCTAAACGTATTCCTGAAATTACCGATGAGCTTTATAAAATTGACGATGCCATGAAAGCCGGATTTGGCTGGGAAAATGGACCATTCGAAATTTGGGATGCCGTTGGTGTTAAAAAAGGAATCGAATTAATAAAAGAATTAGGAAAAGAACCAGCAGCTTGGGTAAACGAAATGTTGGAAACCGGAGTTGAGAGTTTCTATAACGTCCGCGAAGGAAACTCGTATTATTACGATATTCCTAAAAAATCCCATGTTAAAATTCCAGGGCAGGATTCATATATCATTTTAGATAACATTCGTGAAAGCAAAGAGGTTTTCAAAAATAGCGGAGTTGTAGTTGAAGATCTTGGCGATGGTATTTTAAACGTAGAATTCAGAAGTAAAATGAACAGCGTTGGCGGCGATGTATTGGCCGGAATTAACAAAGCTATCGATATTGCCGAAAAAAGCTACGATGGGTTGGTAATTGCCAACAACGGAAAAAACTTTTCCGTGGGCGCCAACGTAGGAATGATTTTTATGATGGCCGTAGAGCAAGAATATGATGAGTTAAACGCTGCTGTTAAATACTTCCAAGATACGTGTATGCGCCTTCGTTATTCTTCCATTCCAACCGTAGTTGCTCCGCACGGAATGACATTAGGTGGTGGTTGTGAAATGACCTTACACGCCGACCGCGTAGTAGCATCTGCAGAAAGCTACATTGGTTTAGTTGAATTTGGCGTTGGATTAATTCCTGGCGGTGGCGGATCTAAAGAAATGACCGTTCGCGCTCAAGATTTATTTGAAAAAGGAGATATAGAGCTTAATACGCTAAGAGAACATTTCTTAACCATCGGTACGGCAAAAGTATCAACTTCGGCCTATGAAGCTTTCGACACAAACATCTTAAAAGAAGGAAAAGATATTATAATCGTAAATAAAAACCGTCGTATTGCTGCTGCAAAAGAAGTAGCTCGAATGATGGCAGATCAAGGGTACACAAAACCTATTGAACGAACAGACATTAAAGTATTAGGTAAACAAGCATTAGGAGCATTTCTTGTCGGAACTGACCAAATGCAGGCCGGAAAATACATTAGTGAACACGATCAAAAAATTGCGAACAAATTAGCCTGGGTAATGGCCGGTGGCGATTTAAGCGAACCACAAGAAGTTAGTGAGCAATATTTGTTAGATCTCGAAAGGGAAGCATTTTTAAGCCTCTGTGGTGAAAGAAAGACCCTCGAAAGATTACAGCATATGATTCAGAAGAATAAACCACTACGTAACTAGTAGTGAGATATGAGTAGTGAGTAATTAGCCATGTTACAATGCATAAAATTGATGATCTTAAAATTTGGAATAAAGCTATTGAACTGACGAAATCGGTTTATATAATTTGTGCTGAATTACCTTCAAATGAAAAGTTTGGACTTATTTCACAAATTAAAAGAAGCGCTATTTCAATACCTTCCAATATAGCCGAAGGAGCAGGTAGAAATTCAACAAAAGAGTTTGTTCATTTTCTATCAATTGCAAATGGCTCATCATATGAATTAGAAACGCAACTTATATTACTTATAGAATTTAATTTCAGAAGAAAAAATAAAACCAATATTGAACATTTTAACTGAGGTTCAGAAAATGAACTATTCATTTCAAAAATCTCTAAAATCTCAATACTAAAATCTCAATACTAAAGACATGAAAACAGCATATATAGTAAAAGCGTACAGAACAGCAGTAGGGAAAGCACCTAGAGGTTTGTTCCGTTTTAAAAGACCAGATGAATTAGCTGCAGAAACCATTCAATATATGATGAATGAACTGCCGCAACTAGATAAAAAACGCATAGACGATGTAATTGTCGGTAACGCTATGCCCGAAGCCGAACAAGGACTTAACATGGGGCGTTTAATTTCCTTAATGGGACTTAAAATTGAAGATATTCCTGGTGTTACGGTAAACAGATACTGTGCTTCAGGTGTAGAAACTATTGCTATGGCTACTGCCAAAATACAAAGTGGCATGGCCGATTGTATTATCGCTGGAGGTGCCGAAAGCATGAGTTATATCCCAATGGGAGGTTACAAACCAGTACCAGATTATAAATTGGCTAAGCAAGGGCACGAAGATTATTACTGGGGAATGGGCTTAACAGCAGAAGCTGTTGCAAACGAATACAACGTTTCTCGTGAGGATCAAGATGAATTTGCGTATAACAGCCATATGAAGGCATTGAAAGCGCAAGAAGAAAACCGTTTTCAAGAGCAGATTGTTCCTATTGATGTTGAAGAAACATTTGTAAACGAAGCTGGAAAAAAAGAAACAAAAACCTATACCGTTAATAAAGACGAAGGACCTAGAAAAGGAACCAGCAAAGAAGTGTTGGCAAAACTTCGTCCCGTTTTTGCTGAAGGCGGAAGTGTTACAGCCGGAAACTCATCTCAAATGAGTGATGGTGCTGCTTTTACAATGATAATGAGCGAAGAAATGGTAAAAGAATTAAATTTAGAACCCATCGCTCGTATGGTAAATTATGCCGCTGTGGGAGTTGAGCCTCGCATTATGGGAATTGGCCCTATAAAAGCAATACCGAAAGCATTGGACCAAGCAGGTATGAAACTAGATCAAATTGGTTTAATAGAATTGAACGAAGCTTTCGCTTCTCAATCCCTTGCTGTAATTAGAAAGTTAGGTCTTAACAAAGATATTGTGAATGTAAATGGTGGAGCCATTGCATTAGGTCACCCACTTGGCTGTACAGGTAGTAAATTATCTGTTCAACTTTTCGATGAAATGCGAAAGCGTAACATGCAAGGTAAATATGGTATGGTTACTATGTGTGTAGGTACAGGACAAGGTGCCGCCGGAATTTATGAATTTTTGAATTAGAATCAAGACATAAGAACCAAGACACAAGAAAATTATATGCACAATTTTAAAAAATTGAAAATATGGATAGAAAGCATGAATTTAGTGTCTGAAGTTTATAAAACAACAAAGTCTTTTCCGAGTAGTGAAAAATTCGGATTGACTTCACAAATGAATAGATGTGCGGTTTCTATTCCTTCAAATATAGCTGAAGGCTCGAGTAAAAGTACCGACAAACATTTTAAACAATATCTTGAAAATAGTTTAGGATCTTCTTTTGAACTGGAAACCCAATTAATTATAGCTTTTAATGAAAGTTATATTTCAGAAGAAAGATTTAAAGAATTAGAACAAAATATAAAACAAATTCAAAAAATGGTTTCAGGATTCCATTCAAGGCTTTAAAAGTCTTGATTCTTGGCACTTGAATCTTAATATCAAAAAATTATGAATACAAAAACAAAAGATAATGATCTGCTTCGCGGCGGACAGTTTCTAGTAAAAGAAACAGCTGCTAACGATATTTTTACTCCGGAAGACTTTTCCGAAGAACAAAAAATGATGCGCGATTCGGTTAAAGAATTCGTAGATCGCGAAATCTGGCCGAAAAAAGAAGAGTTTGAAAAGAAAAACTACGCATTAACGGAAGAAGTTATGCGTAAAGCTGGTGAAATGGGCTTATTGGGCGTTGCCGTTCCAGAAGAATATGACGGACTGGGAATGGGCTTTGTAACCACAATGTTGGTTTGCGATTATATTTCAGGAGCTACCGGTTCTGTGGCGACTGCTTTTGGCGCACACACCGGAATTGGAACCATGCCGATAACGTTGTATGGTACTGAAGAACAAAAGAAAAAGTACGTTCCTAAATTAGCGACTGGTGAATGGTTTGGTGCCTATTGCCTTACCGAACCAGGAGCAGGAAGTGATGCCAACAGTGGAAAAACAAAAGCCGTTCTTTCTGAAGATGGAAAAAACTACATCATCAACGGACAAAAAATGTGGATCTCAAATGCGGGATTTGCTAATGTGTTCATCGTTTTTGCTCGTATTGAAGACGACAAATACATTACAGGTTTTATCGTAGAAAACGATTCTGATAACGGGATTACGTTTGGTGACGAAGAGAAAAAATTAGGAATTCACTCCTCCTCTACCCGTCAAGTATTTTTCAATGACACTAAAGTGCCCGTTGAGAACATGCTTTCTGAAAGAGGAAACGGATTTAAAATTGCGATGAACGCTTTAAATGTGGGGCGGATTAAATTGGCTGCTGCAAGTTTAGATGCACAACGTCGCGTAATAGACCAAGCGGTTAAATACGCAAACGATAGAGTTCAGTTTAAAACCCCAATTGCTAAATTCGGTGCTATTAAATCGAAATTGGCCGAAATGGCAACTTCTGCTTTTGCTGGGGAAAGTGCTAGCTACCGAGCTGGAAAAAGTATTGAAGACCGAATTTCGCTACGCGTAGAAGCTGGAAACAGCCACCAAGAAGCCGAACTGAAAAGTGTGGAAGAATACGCAATAGAATGCTCTATTTTAAAAGTAGCGGTTTCGGAAGATATACAAAATTGTGCCGATGAAGGAATTCAAATTTTTGGTGGAATGGGCTTTAGCGCCGACACCCCAATGGAATCTGCTTGGCGAGATGCTCGTATTGCTCGTATTTACGAAGGTACCAACGAGATAAACCGTATGTTGGCGGTTGGAATGCTGATTAAAAAAGCAATGAAAGGCCATGTAGACCTGTTAGGCCCTGCACAAGCTGTTGGTGAAGAATTAATGGGAGTTCCATCGTTTGATACACCGGACTACTCCGAAGTACTTTCTGAAGAAAAAGAAATGATTGGCAAACTGAAAAAAGTATTGCTAATGGTTGCTGGTAGTGCCGTTAAAAAATACGGAGAGGAATTAGAAGAGCACCAACAGTTATTATTGGCTTCAGCCGATATTTTAATTGAAATTTATATGGCTGAAAGTGCCATATTACGTGCCGAAAAGAACCACAAACGCAATAATGCGAATGCCGAATACCAAATAGCAATGGCACAACTGTATTTATACCACGCAGTGGAAACTGTAAATCAAAAAGGTAAAGAAGGAATCATTTCCTTTGCTGAAGGCGACGAACAAAAAGCGATGTTAATGGGACTAAAACGTTGGACGAAATACGACAACTACCCAAATATTGTGCAGTTGCGCAATAAAATTGCTGAAAAGGTGACGGAAGAAAATACGTATCCGTTTTAAAATAGTTTTAGACTACTGAAATTAATTATTAGTAAAAACCACTCAAAAAAATTGAGTGGTTTTTTTATGTGTTTTATAAGGGTCTGGCCTAAAGTTTGCTATTTTTAAAGCAAAATTATATTTCAATGAAAAAGGCTTTTCCCCTACTCCTATTATTAATTGGTTATTTTGCTATCGCTCAGGAAAACACCGAAGTGTATCTTATGGATATTGCTTCTGTCTATTCTGGATTGGAGGTCTACAATTTCAAAAATATTTCAAACAATTCAGAGTATGATAATCAGCCTTCTTTTATAGATAACAATACAGTTGTTTTTGCCGGAAACAATATTAATCAGACTGATATTTCAGTCTATAACATTTCTTCAGAAGAAAAAACCTTTTTTAACTCACCTACGGAAGGCGGAGAATATTCCCCAATGCCAATCCCAGGCTCTGAAAATATTGCAGCCGTTCGGTTAGATCCAGATGGAAAACAACGCTTATATGTTTATGATAAAAAAGACAAAAACACAGAGGCCATCCCCAATCTTCAAGTAGCTTATTACGCTTTTAAAGATAAAAACATACTTTTGGCTTCGGTTTTGTCTCTTGATGGATTGGATCTTATTGTTGCCAACTTGCAAACTCAAAAAGTAGATACACTTAAGTATAACGCCGGCCGTTCCATTCATAAAGTCCCCAATACAAAAAGGACGATGAGCTATACTTTTTTAAACTCAGCTGGCAATTATGACATCTACCAATTTGATATGGAAACATTACAAAGCTTTTTTGTTGCAGAACTACCTATCGGGATTCAGGATCATATTTGGCTTAGTGAGTCCAAATTATTAATTGGTAGTGGCAATAAGTTATTTTTATACGATCTTTTTGGTCCTGGAAAGTGGAAAGAAGTAGCGAACCTTTCAGAATACAACATTACCAACATTACACGTTTGGCTGTAAGTCCCAATGGTAAAAAACTAGCATTGGTTGCAGTCCCAAAATAGTTTCTTAAATACATTTTCCTTTTTGTTACACGGATAAGTTTTCTGTATTTTTAAAGAAATTTACTTTTTATGAAAAACACACTCCTCTTTTTTAGTCTACTTATAACTTATAGTTCTTTTTCGCAGACTGATTCTCGCATGTATGATATTATAAATTCCGTTTCTTCTGAACGAATTGAAGCAGATATCACCACACTTGTTAATTTTGGTACTCGGCATACGCTGAGCGATACCGTTTCAGACACACGTGGAATTGGAGCCGCACGACGGTGGATAAAATCTAATTTTGAAGAAATATCAAGCAATTGTAATGATTGCCTCGAAGTTTTTTATCAAAAAAACTTTATAGAGAAAGGTGACAACGAACGTATTGTAAAAGATGTTTGGATAAATAACGTTGCTGCCGTTCAAAAAGGCACAAAATATCCCAATCGTTATATTATTATGAGTGGCGATATTGATAGCCGTATTAGTGATGCCAATAATTTTACAGACGACTCTCCCGGTGCTAATGATAATGCCAGTGGAATGGCCGGAGCGATGGAAGCTGCTCGTGTACTTTCTAACTATAAATTTGAAAATAGCATTATATATTTAGGTCTCAGTGGTGAAGAACAAGGCTTATACGGCGGTAAAGGCTTTGCTGCATATGCCAAAGAAAAAGGGTGGGAGATTATCGGCGTTTTTAACAATGATATGATTGGAAATATTAAAGGCGTTGACGGTGTAATAAGTAATCGTGATTTCAGAATATTTTCTGAACCTGTTCCTCCTACCGAAACCGAACGAGAGCGAAAAGCCCGTCGATTTTACGGTGGCGAAGTAGATGGAATTTCAAGACAATTGGCGCGGTATGTTTATAAAACAACAAAAACATACATGCCTGAAATGAACCCGATGATGATATACCGATTAGATCGATTTGGTCGTGGCGGTCATCATCGTCCGTTTAATGATTTAGGTTTTGCCGGAATCCGCATTATGGAAGCGCATGAAAACTATACTCAACAACACCAAGATATCCGAACTGAAAACGGAATTGAGTATGGCGATAGATTAAAGTTTGTTAATTTTGATTATGCGTCAAAATTAACAGCTGTAAACGCCATTAATATGGCTAGTTTGGCTTGGGCGCCACCGGCTCCTAAAAACGTGGGAATTGGCGGTATAGTAGAACCTTCGGCTAAATTAAAGTGGGACAAAGTAGATGGCGCCGTTGGGTATAAGATTTATTGGCGTGATACTACTTCACCAACATGGGACAATAGTCGGTACGTTGGCAATGTTTCAGAGTTTACGTTGGACGGGATTGTACTAGACAATTACTTTTTTGGCGTGGCTGCTGTTGATAAGGATGGCTTTGAAAGTGTTGTGGTTTTCCCTAATTCAATTTATAGGTAAAAGCCCAAATCTCAAAAAATACAAATCCCAAAAAAGATGTCTAATAAGCCTTATAATCTTGAAGAGCGAACCTATTTGTTTGCTGATTCTGTAAGAAATATGGTTTACTCACTTCAAAAGAGTGTAGTCAATATTGAAGATGGAAAACAAGTTGTTAGATCTTCCGGATCTGTAGCTGCTAATTATATTGAAGCAAATGAACATCTCAGTGATAAAGATTTTGATTTCAGGATAAAAATTTGCAGAAAAGAAGCTAAAGAATCTTCTTTATGGTTAAAATTACTTCAAAATGAATTCAACAATAAATATCAAAATGAATTAGTTGAACTTATGGAAGAAGCTAAGGAACTTAAAAAAATATTTTCGGCAATTATTGAAAAGAGAAAGAAAAGATGACTTCTTTAATTTGGCTAAAAATACCTCTTTGTGATTTGTGATTTGTGATTTGTGATTTGTGATTTGTGATTTGTGATTTGTGATTTGTGATTTGTGATTTGTGATTTAAAAATTAGAAAATATATGTTCAAAAAAATCTTCTTTTTCATTTTTGTTTTATTGGGAATAACTTCATTTGCCCAAAATTTCACCCATCAAGACTCCCTCCGTGGAAGCATCACTCCAGAACGCGTTTGGTGGGATTTACAGCATTACAATTTAAAAGTTGAAGTATTTCCTTCGGAAAAAACAATTAAAGGAACCAACACGGTTACCTATACTGTTTTAGAGAAAAATAATGTGATGCAAATTGATTTACAACCACCCATGAAGCTTGAAAAAGCAACTCAAAATAAAAAAGAACTAAAGGTTACTTCAGAAGGGAATGCACATTTTATTCATCTTACAAAAAATCAAAAGAAAGGGAAAGAATATCAAATAACGCTTTACTTTTCTGGGAAACCACAAGTAGCTAAAAATGCTCCTTGGGATGGTGGTTTTTCTTGGAAAGAAGATAAAAATGGGAAACCGTTTATTGCAACTTCCAATCAAGGGATTGGTGCCAGTATTTGGTGGCCAAACAAAGATCACGCGTACGACGAACCCGACACCGGAGTTGATTTAGCTATTACTGTTCCTTCAAATTTAGTCGCCGTTGGTAACGGGCGGTTAGAAAAAACCGATGATAATGGTGCGACAAAAACGTGGCATTGGAAAGTAGTAAACCCGATAAATAACTACGGAATAAACATCAATATTGGAGATTATGTAAACTTTTCAGAAAAATATAAAGGAGAGAAAGGAATGCTCGATATGGAGTATTGGGTGTTGCGTTATAACCTAGAAAAAGCCAAAAAGCAATTTAAACAAGCGCCAAAAATGATGGAAGCATTTGAACATTGGTTTGGCCCCTACCCTTTTTACGAAGACAGTTTTAAACTAGTTGAAGTTCCTTATTTAGGGATGGAACACCAAAGTAGCGTTACCTACGGAAATAAATACAAAAATGGCTATTTAGGCCGTGATTTAAGCGGATCTGGTTGGGGCATGAAATTCGACTTTATTATTATCCACGAAGCCGGACACGAATGGTTTGCAAATAATATAACAGCCAAAGACGTAGCCGATATGTGGGTTCACGAAGGGTTTACCAATTATTCTGAAAGTTTATACTTAGATTATTACTTTGGAAAAGAAGCCGCTTCAGAATATGTGGTCGGGCTTCGTAAAAGCATACAAAATGATCGCCCTATTATTGGAACTTACAACGTACAGCATGAAGGAAGTAGTGATATGTACAATAAAGGCGGAAACATTTTGCATACGCTTCGGCAATTGGTTGACGACGACGAAAAATGGCGAAATATATTACGAGGTTTAAACAAAGAGTTTTACCACCAAACCGTTACTTCAAAACAAGTGGAAGAATATATTAGCAAGAAAAGCGGTATCAATCTTACCGAATTTTGGGATCAATATTTACGAACCGTAAAAATCCCCAAAGTGGAATATAAAATTGACGGAGCAGAACTTCAGTTTCGATATACAAGTATTATTGAAAACTTTGATATGCCTGTTATAGCTATTGTGAACGGAAATGAAGAATGGATTTACCCTACTGCAGCATGGAAAACAAAAGAGTTTTCCAAGAATATTGATTCAGTAAAAATTAAAAAAGACTTTTACGTAGAAAGTGAAAAACTGAATTAATGAACGAACGACCTGAACTCTATTTTCCGGAGGATATAGCATGGCGTGAATGGCTGGAAGTAAACCATCAAAAGTATCCGCAAGGTGTTTATTTAATATTTCATAAAGTCGAGTTAGACACCCCTTCTATGCGGTGGGAGGAAGCCGTAAAAGTCGCGCTGTGTTATGGGTGGATTGACAGCACGGTAAAAAGCTTAGGCAACGGAAAAAGACAGCAATATTTTTGTCCGCGTAACCCAAAAAGTACGTGGAGCGCCCTTAATAAAAAGTACATTTCAGAATTAGAAGAAAGAGGTCTGATTCACCAAAACGGTTGGGATTCTATCAAAATTGCTAAAGAAAATGGCAAATGGACTGAAATGGATCACGTGGAAAACTTGATTGTTCCAAAAGATTTACAAACAGCATTTAATAATTTCCCTAAAGCTTTCCAGAATTATCAGAATTTTGCTCCCAGCTATCGCAAAAGCTATTTAAGTTGGTTGCACGGTGCCAAACGAGAATCAACTAGAGAAAAACGAATTCGGGAAATAGTTTCGTATTGTGAAAAAAACTTGAAATCGCGTTCTTAAATTTTTATTCGTTCGCTAACATGTCAGTAAAACGTTCAAACTCTTTTTTAAATTCCTCATATTTTTTACCCGTTGCAGGCCCTGAAAAACCGGTGTGTATTTTACGAACAGCTCCCATTTTGTCAATAAAAATAGTTGTGGGATAGGAAAGCACATGATTTAGCATTGGCAATTTCTCATTTGCCTGCTGCTTACTGCTAGAACCATACTGAGCCAATAAAATTGGATACGGTACATCAACTGCTTTTCTTAACTTAGAAATAGCTTGTATCGCTTTTTCTTTAGTAGGTGCATATTCAAAAGCCAGCGAAACCACTTCTACGTTTTCAGGTTTGTTTTTATAGTAATTTGAAAGATACTTGGTTTCATCTAGGCAATTTGGGCACCACGTTCCCATTAACTGAACCACCACTACTTTATTTTTATAAGTCGCATCACTTAAAGAAATAGTATCTCCTTTTACGTTTGGAAAAGAAAAAGCAAGCGAATCATACCCTTTTTTTAGATAGGTAAGCGAATCTGCTTGAGGGAGTTCGTATTTTTCGTTTCGTTTAGCTGTAAACGGTTCTTTCCAATGGTTTCCACTATAAAAAACACCTTGAAGTGTACTGTCATTTTCGATTACTTTAGCTTCAAACAAAAAAGCATGAGCGCCATCAAAGGTGGAAAGTTTTACGGAATCATTTTCTATAACCCCTTCTAAATAGCGATAATCGCCTGTAGTGGTTAAAAAAGTTCCTGTTACCCTATTTCCTTTTTGATTAAACACGCCTTTTGCCACATATCGATCGCTGGGAGCATTAGGACTAAAGACTGTCTCCCAAGTTCCCGAAATAATTGTATTAGGTGCAGCACTTACTTTAAAACGTGCTTGGCGACCACTAGTCATCACAATAGGAATTACTCTATCTAAGCTAGGTTTTATAAAAGTTCCTTGTATTTTATCTTTAGTAAAAGTTCCTTTAATTACTCCTTCAAAAACAGGGTGAGAAATTATAATAGAATCTCCCTTAAAGGTAACATCATCAACTTCTATCCGTTCTTCGGCATTTACAATTACAAACGTGCTATCTGCTTCATATTCAAGTAAAAAAGGAAGTTCTTTTTCATTGTCTAATTCTAAAACAGCTCGCCAGTGACCAGGTTCAAGTAGTTGTGATTCTTGGCCACAGGAGAACAGAAAAAAGGAAACGATACCGTACAGTAGATATTTCATACATCAATTTTTAAAATCTTTATACTGAAAGTATCAAAATTACTTACAAAAAACGAGGTAAATGCTATCTTTGCAATTCGTTTAGAATTATTTGTAATGAAGATATCGTATAACTGGTTAAAACAATTTATAGATCTGGACTGGAGTCCTGAAAAAACAGCAGCTTTACTAACCGATTTAGGCTTGGAAGTAGAAGGAATTGAAAAGTTCACTTCCGTTCCCGGCGGGTTAGAAGGTATTGTCGTTGGCCACGTTACCGAATGTATAGAGCACCCAAATGCCGACCGGTTAAAATTAACAACGGTAGATTTAGGAAATGGAGAACCCGTACAGATTGTATGTGGAGCGCCCAATGTAGCAGCAGGTCAGAAGGTTCCTGTAGCTACGGTTGGCACTACTTTATACACTCCTGAAGGTGAAGCTTGGAAAATTAAAAAAGGTAAAATACGGGGCGAAGTTAGTATGGGTATGATTTGTGCCGAAGACGAACTAGGTTTAGGACAAAGTCACGATGGCATTATGGTTCTAGAAGAAACGCTAGCTCCTGGAAAGCTTGTTAGCGAGCTTTTTGATATAGAAAACGATGTAGTTTTTGAAATTGGCCTCACTCCTAACCGATCCGATGCCATGAGTCACTGGGGTGTAGCGCGTGATTTACGAGCAGGGTTGCTACAAGAAGATATTGCTTTAGAATTAATAACACCTTCTAACAGTA
>Ga0209309_10000873_pt1 | contig 32508 bp, 48 predicted proteins | sample COGITO_mtgs_1204_2_FD_184807 | JGI IMG/M metagenome (GOLD analysis project Ga0209309, IMG submission 184807) | Pelagic marine microbial communities from North Sea - COGITO_mtgs_120412 (SPAdes) (version 2) | ecosystem: Environmental > Aquatic > Marine > Epipelagic ... | reverse complement strand
ATACTAGTATCACTGCATTAGATGCTGACTTACAAGGTCAAATCGACAATTTAGCTGGAGTTAACTCTGTTGAAGTAATTGCTGTATTCGATTCTGCAACTGAATTCTCAACTGCTACACAATTTGCACTTAACAGTCACGTTGTTGTCTTCGTTAACGGTTTACAAATCCACGAAGCTGGAGAAGGTATCGACGGTTGGAGATCTTTAGACGGTAGAAACTTCACGGTTGAAGGTTTAGGTTATGACTTAGAAGGTGACGATCACATCGTCGTTTCTGGTACTGTAGCTTAATTTTAGCTTAAAGTCTAATTAGTTAATTCTATTTAGTTGAGGGCTCGCCTAAGGGCGAGCCCTTTTTTATTAGAATATATAAATAAAACAAAGAAAACTACAATATGAATATTGGAATTACAATACACTTAACACAAGAACACGAGAGTATCTGGCAAAATGGTATTAAATTGAATGCGCTCTACTTATTAAAGGCATTAAAGGCTATTGGATATAATGCATATATTTTAAACAACGGTCCGGTTCAAGCGCCTTATGATGGTAAAGTTCAATGGAATACTGAAGATTTTCCAATTTATGACTATCTTACTATGGCCAAAGATACTGATCTTATGATTTGGTTGGGTGCTACATATTCCGACAATGATATTCTAGATTTTAAAAAAACAGGCCCAAACAAAAAAGTAATTAAATATGTTTGCGGTAATAATTATCTAAACGATGCAGAGGCTTCTATGTTTACTTCTGATTTTCATGCTAAATCAACTGGCTATAATCAAGAAATAGATGAAGTTTGGTACGTGCCACAACAAGAAGAATTAAACCGAGAGTACTACAGAGTTTTACACAATTTACCTACTTCTAAAGTTAAACCTGTACCATTTGTATGGGATCCTGTTTTTATTGATAAAGCATGTGAGAAATATTATACTTCGGCTGCAATTGAGGCTAATATTCAAATACCTGTTTATAGACCTGGTAAAACTAATGAAGAAAAACAATTGGCTTGTTTTGAACCTAATATCGGTATACAAAAATGGCACTTGATCAATTATTTAATAGCAGAGGATTACTTAAATAATGGTGGTAATTTTAAAAAGCTAAACGTTGTTTGTGGTGACAGACTATTAAAGAACGAATATTACACATCAGTAATTAATCACACTAGACTTTTTAACGAAGATCCTATTAGATTGAATTATTTACCAAGACTAAAAGCAGTTGATGCTTTATCACAATTTGCCGACATAGTTCTTGCACATCAGCATACAAACCCATTAAACTATTCATACTTAGATGCTCTCTATTTACAGTTCCCGTTAGTACATAACGCGCCAATGATCAAAGATGCTGGATACTTTTATGTGGGTAATTCGATTGGTTCAGGAGCTAGACAATTAAAACTGGCTATTGAAAAACATGATGAGAATATTGAAGAGTATAACGAGAGAAGCGAAAGGGTTTTAACCAGATATACGGTATTTAACGAAGGTCTTTTAGAAACTTATAAGAAATTAATAGAAACCACAATGGGTATTAAAGATCATAAGGTTTCTAACATGTACGATTGGCAAACAAACTTATATAAATAAGTCATGTCAATTGGCGCTAAAAAGATAATTTTTAGAAGACTTGTCAGAGAGTATGAGTTTTTAGTAGAAGATCTCCAAGATATTGAACAGGCTAATAATGAGATCAAGGACTCCTTTATGAAATCCCTAACCGATATTGATCAAGATGGTATTTTACAAACTGATGAGATGGATAACATGGCAGATGATTGGGCCAAATCAGTTAAAGAACATGAAGATTTAGAAAAAGAGTCTAACAAACACCCTGATTTTAAGGGCTTATTTAGAAAGGTTGTCGTTAAATGTCACCCTGATAAACTAGATTCTAATATGCCAGTATCGGAGCTTAGTGAATATAAATATATATATGAACAGGCTGTTAGCGCTAATGAAACTGAAGATTGGGCACAATTGATTATGGCTGCTATGAAATTGGGAGTTGAAATTCCTGAATCAGCATATGATCAAATTGAATCCATAGAAAAAAGCATAAATAAATTAAAAGAAAAACAAACAAACATATTAAATTCTATAGCATGGACATGGTACAAGACTAATAATTCTGATACAAAATCAGATATTTTAAAACAACATCTTGATTTTATGGCACTTATTACCAAAAAACAAAATTAATTTTTTTAATAAGTCATGAAACTAAGTACAGTGTCGATATTAAATAGATATATAATAATATAACGTAAAAAAGAATATTCCGATTCATGTCTCAATTGAAACTAAAACAAATCCTTGAATTCTTATCTGTTTCACCAGTAGCTGGTGAAGCTTTATTGTATAATTCAAACACAGGTAAGTACGAAAACACGGCCCTGCCAAACACATTCGGTCAACCATATGCATATCACTTACCATCTACTGGTAGTGTAACATCTGGATATCTTAGATTCGATAATCATACTACGCCTTCTCAAGTTACTATAAGTGAAACCAATTTACGAGGAAGTTCAGCGGCAACTTCCCTGTCATCTATGACGTTTTCAAGTAATAACAGAAAGTCTATTATTGTTATCGCTAAAGCAACTGACGGTAATGTATTTAAATCATTCTATGTAACAGGATATGATACTGCAGCTGGCGAAAGAACTTTCCAACTAGAACCTATTTCAAGTTCAAACTGGTCTGGTGTTACTGAGTCTGATGAACTATTTATGTTCATTCAACCAATTAGTGATTCAGGTACATCTGGTTCATCAGGTAGTTCAGGTACAAATGGAACTTCAGGAACGAACGGAACTAATGGTTCATCTGGTAGTTCAGGTACAAATGGAACTTCAGGTATTAAAGGAGCTCCTGGTACATCAGGTACAAATGGTACAAATGGTTCATCTGGTTCTTCAGGAACAAACGGAACTTCAGGAACAAACGGTACATCTGGTTCTTCAGGAACAAATGGAACTTCAGGTATTAAAGGAGCTCCTGGTACATCAGGTACAAATGGTACAAATGGTTCATCTGGTTCTTCAGGAACAAACGGAACTTCAGGAACAAACGGTACCAATGGTAGTTCTGGTTCATCAGGAACTAATGGTACATCTGGAATAAATGGTACAAATACTACGGTTACTGTAGGTGAAGTTGAGACAGGCCTAGAAGGAACACCTGCAGATGTTAATAATTCAGGAGATGAAAGAAATGCTATATTAAACTTTATTATTCCAGTAGGTGCTACTGGTTTAAAGGGCCAACCTGGTGCTAATGGAACTTCAGGTTCATCTGGTAATGATGGAACTTCAGGTTCATCTGGTACAAACGGAACATCAGGAACAAACGGAACTTCAGGCAGTTCAGGAACTAATGGAACTTCAGGTTCATCAGGAACAAATGGAACTTCAGGAACCAATGGTAGTTCAGGAACCAACGGTAGTTCAGGTTCATCAGGAACAAATGGAACTTCAGGAGCCAACGGAACTTCAGGAACAAACGGTACCAATGGAACTTCAGGTTCATCTGGAAAAAACGGTGTTAACGGAACTTCAGGTACAGACGGAACATCAGGAACAAACGGAACATCAGGAACAAACGGAACATCAGGATCAAGCGGTTCTTCAGGTTCATCAGGAACAAACGGAACATCAGGAACAAACGGTAGTTCGGGAACTAACGGAACTAATGGTAGTTCTGGTTCATCAGGAACGAACGGAACTTCGGGTATCAAAGGTGCTACTGGTGACCAAGGAAATCCGGGTTGGGGTGTATCAATGCAAGGTCAAGTAGGTTCTCAAGGAGAATTACCATTAGAAGGAAATTCTGACGGTGATGCATATATTGTACAAGCAGATGATTCACTTTGGGTATGGACAGCTAGAGATGGTTGGATGTCAGGTGGTTCTATTCAAGGACCTCAGGGTAACCCCGGAACTTCGGGCAGTTCAGGTAGTTCAGGTTCATCAGGTAGTTCAGGAACAAACGGAACTTCAGGAACAAACGGTACCAATGGTAGTTCAGGTTCATCAGGAACAAATGGAACTTCAGGAACCAACGGAACTTCAGGAACAAACGGTACCAATGGTAGTTCGGGTAGTTCGGGTACAAACGGAACTTCAGGAACAAACGGAACTTCAGGCAGCTCAGGAACGAATGGTACATCTGGAACGAATGGTACATCTGGAATTAAAGGCGCACCCGGAACTTCAGGTTCATCAGGAACTAATGGAACTTCAGGTAGCTCAGGTTCATCAGGTAGCTCAGGTACATCAGGTAGTTCTGGTTCATCTGGTTCATCAGGTATAAAAGGCGCAACGGGCACCTCTAATGTGTATGCAACAGCAATGAATCAATACACTAATACTACATCAAATATTCAACACAATGATCTATATTTAACTGGTGCACTTAGAAGAGATATTATAACTGTGGCTAATTCCGGTGGTGGAACATTTGACATAGACCCAAGTCTTGGTGATACATTCTTAATCAACGCTGTTAATGGAACTACTATTGATATGAGTAGGATATTAACCACCAATATTGGACAATCAGGTACTATCTTAATAATAAACGGCGTGGGTTCTTCATTTAATGAATTACCTCCTTTTATGAAAACACCAACAGGTGCAACTGTAGAATTTGCTATCAATGACGGTGCAGTCTCTATTATATCTTATTTTATTGCAAGCACCGACAGCGTACTTTGTAACTATATCGGAGACTTTGCATAATAAATAAGAATATAATTAGAAGCACAATATGAAGAATATAGGATTTTCAAAGATAGATTTCTGGAGTACTGCAAGTGCTGTATCAACGTCTAAGTCTACGTCTAAGTCTACAACGACTGCATGGCAGACTAGTCAGTCTACTACAGAGCAAAAAAGCACCTCAAGAAATACTGATAAGGCTTTTAATACCAATCAGTCAACTACCACTGTGTATACTACTACATGGGCAACTTCACACAGTACAACCACTGCGTGGACAACTTCACATAGTACGAGCACAACCTATAGTACAAGTCATTCAACGACTACTACATGGACAACTTCATACAGCACAAATAGATTTACTGAATGGGAGACTAGCAAGTCTACAACTACCACGTGGCAGACTTTTATTTCTACAAGCCAATCAACTTCACATAGTACAAGTACTACGTGGGCAACTCTTTGGTCAACCTCTCAAGGTACACTTGTCCCAGTAACAACATCTTGGTCTACTAGTCAATCTACAAACCAGGAAACTACGACTGTATATACTACCACATGGACTACATATTGGAACACTCAGGTTAACACATCTACTGTATGGACTACTTCGTGGACTACAACGTTTAATACAAACCAGTCAACATCACATAGTACTACGACTACGTATACCACTAATTGGACTACTGTTTATAACACAAACCAGTCGACTACTACGTCTTATACTACTAATTGGACTACAACTTATAACACGAACCAGTCAACATCACATAGTACTACAACCACTTGGACGTCATACTGGACTACTGAATGGTCAACTAGCCAATCTACTACGACTTCTTATACAACATCATGGACAACGTCTTGGACAACCAGTCAGAGTACTAACCAGTCGACTACTACGACTTATACTACTTCATGGACTTCATATTGGAATACTAGTCAGTCGACTACAACTTCTTATACAACAACATGGACTTCATATTGGAATACAAGTAGAGGCACCTCACATTCGACTACAACTTCTTATACTACAACTTGGTCAACTAGTCATTCGACTACAACTAAGTGGACTACGTATTGGATTACAACATGGAACACTAGCCAAACAACGTCACATTCGACTACAACTGTATTTAACACAAGTCAAGATACGACTAAGAGCACTTCTAGATCTACTACTACAACATACACTACAACGTGGCAAACTAGTATAGGCACAAGTAGAAGTACTAATAAGTCCACGACTACAACATGGGGAACTAGTCATTCTACTAAACATGATACTACTACTACATATACCACAACATGGGCTACTAGTAGAGATACTACTAGATCAACCAATCGTTCAACAACTACGACTTGGGGAACTAGTCATTCAACTAGTCAGAGTACAACAACAGCATACACTACAACGTGGCAAACTAGTATAGGCACAAGTAGAAGTACTAATAAGTCCACGACTACAACATGGACTACAGTGTGGTCAACTAAGCATAATACAACCACGACGTGGACTACTACATACACAACTACTTGGGCAACTAGTAGAGCAACAACCACAACATGGACCACATACTATAATACAAACCAGTCAACTAGTCATTCAACTAGTCATTCAACTACGACCACATTTAACACAAGTCACAGTACAATAACCAAGTATGTAACATATTATAATACGTCACAGGGGACTAGTCAATCAACTAATAGGTCGACTACTACAACGTGGACTACTTATTGGGCAACTAGTAAATCGACCACAACAACGTGGACCACATCATATAATACAAACCAGTCAACTAGTCATTCAACTAGTAGATCAACAACAACAACATATAATACTACTAAAGCAACAACCACAGCGTGGACCACATCATATAATACGAGCCAAACTACAAGCCAATCAACTAGTAGATCAACAACAACAGCTTGGACTACGTATTGGGCAACTAGTAAATCGACCACAACAACGTGGACGACTACATATAATACTAGTTGGAATACAAGTAAATCGACCACAACTGCGTGGACCACATACTTTAATACAAGCCAGTCGACAAGCCGTTCAACTAGTCATTCGACTACGACAAAGTTTAATACTAGTCATTCGACTACAACAACATATACAACCACGTTTAATACATCACAAGGTACTAGTAGGGGTACTTCAAAGTCTACAACCACAGCGTGGACTACTTATTGGGCAACTAGTAAATCGACCACTACATCGTATACTACATCGTATACCACATCCTATAATACGACGTATACTTACAGTAAATCGACTACAACGACATATGGAACTAGCCATACGACAGCTTGGACAGCGAGTAGATCAACAACAGCCACATGGACTACGAGTTGGTCTACGAGTATAACTACTAGTTATTTTGCTAATACATCTAGAGTTACATCATGGAGTTATAATACAGCAGTTTTGACGAGTCAGTCAACTGATGATGGCATCTACGATTGTATTGTAGAAGGCACATGGATTCATGTTTCTGAAACAGAAACTAAAAAGATTGAAGATCTTCAATTAAATGAACCTATATTAACGATGGATGGACCACATAATGTAGAACTTGGATATGGGTTGGCGGATGTAGAAACAACTACTATTGCAGATAATCTATCATATGATGATAAATTAGTTGCTGCTAGAAAAACATACGCAATTGGTATAATTGATATAAATAACGGCTTAATAAAATCAACACCCCACCATTTACATATTGTAAAAAAATCTGGAAAATGGGTAGCAAGACAGGCTCAAACAGTAGAGGTTGGAGATTATCTATATCATATAACTGATGGTGAGATTTTAGTAACATCTGTAACAGAAGACACAACAAACACATATGCTGTTTACAAATTGGATGTTGAACCTAATGATGTCTTCTTTGCTAATGGAATTTTAACCCATAACTTTAAACCAGGAGAATGTGGTGGCAGCAGTCCGGAAGTTTGTGATCCAGGTAGCATCTGTTATGATCCATGTCATCCAGAGGCTTGGATGTACGGTTGCGATTTTGATTGCGGCAACGGCGGCGGACTGAGATAATATTAAAGACAATTGAAAATAAGATAAGAAATTTAAATGGCATTATATACTACATCATGGCAAACGAGTAAGTTAACGAACGTGTCCGCTACGACAACGTGGCAAACTAATTTTAGCCACAACACGGCGTGGACTACGTCTCAGTCGACTTCGAACACATGGAATACTACATGGCCGACTTCGAAGACCACATCATATAATACATCAAAGTCTACTACAACTACGTGGACCGGTGCCGTAACTACTAGCCATGCAACTAGCCATGCAACTAGCCATTCAACTACGACCACATATAACACAAGTCAGTCAACTAGTAGAGCAACAACTACCGCATGGACCACTTCGTGGACTACTGCATGGTCAACTAGTCGTTCAACTAACCATTCGACGACTACAACATACCAGACTGATAGGTCAACGACCACTTCATATACTACTAGTTGGACCACTACATGGGGAACTAGTCTTGCCGTGAGTAAGTCAACAACTACAACGTTCTCTACTGGTCAATCAACTAGTCATTCAACTAGCCGTTCAACTACGACCACATTTAATACAAGTCAGTCAACATCTAAGAGTACAACTACAACTTGGACTACTAGTTGGACTACTACATGGGGAACTAGCAATGTTACAAGTAAGTCTACTACGACCACGTTTAGTACAAGCCACTCAACTACGACCACATTTAATACTACGTACACCACTACATGGGGTACTAGTCATTCAACTAGTCAGTCAACTACGACCACATTTAATACAAGTCAGTCAACTAGTAAATCAACAACCACCACATGGACTACTAGTTGGACCACTACATGGGGAACTAGCCACGGAACAGAACATTCGACGACTACGACATATGCTACGAGTAAATCAACAACTACTACGTACACTACTACGTACACCACTACATGGGGTACTAGTCATTCAACTAGCCGTTCAACTACGACCACATTTAATACAAGTCAGTCAACTAGCCATTCAACTAGCCAAGTAACCTCGACCACGTATAACACAAGCCAGTCAACATCTCAGAGTACAACTACAACTTGGACTACGAGCTGGACTTCATATTGGAATACAAGCAGGGGTACTTCACATAGTACAACTACAACTTGGACTACATACTATAATACAAGCAAGTCAACAACTACAACTTGGACTACAGGATGGGTTACAACCTGGAACACAAGTCAGTCAACTAGCCATTCAACCTCGACCACGTATACAACATATTATAATACAAGTCAATCAACAACTACAACTTGGACTACGAGCTGGACTTCGTACTTTAATACAAGTCAATCAACATCACATTCAACTTCAACCGGATGGACTACGGGTTGGGTTACAACATGGTCTACTAGTAGAAGTACTACCACGTCTTATACTACAACATGGTCTACTAATATCGAGACGTCGTTATTGACAAGTAAGTCAACTACGACAACTTATAACACAAGTAAATCAACGTCTCATTCGACTACAACTGCATATACTACTACATGGCAAACTAGTATAAGTACAAATAGAGGTACGTCTCATTCGACTACAACTACATGGCAAACTAGTATTGGTACAAGCAAGACAACGTCTCATTCGACTACCACAACTTGGACTACTTATTGGACTACAAGTAAAGGAACGAGTGCGGGAACATCACATTCTACATCAACTATCTGGTCAACTGCTAGAACAACTAGTATAGTAACTAGTAAGTCAACTACAACGGTTTACACAACTACTTGGTCTACTACACACAGTACTAGTCAGTCAACATCGCACTCGACAACCACAACTTGGTCAACGAGCAAGGGTACAAGTAAGTCAACATCCCATTCTACGACAACAACGTATACGACTACGTGGTCGACAAGTAAGGGCACGAGCCAGTCTACGGAGAGAAGTACAACTACTATTTGGGAAACGAGCTGGGTTACTACTAGATCAACCGAACATTCAACCACTACCACGTGGGTTACAGAATGGTCTACAAGTAGAGTAACGGACGTGCCATATACGACAACATGGACTACTCAGGTGAATACTAGTAAAAATACAACTACGACGTACACTACCACGTGGACATCATACTTTAACACAAATAGAAGTACGACAACTGCATGGATTACAAAATGGGTTACTGAGTGGGCTACAAGTCATTCAACTAGTAAGTCAACAACTACTGTATACAACACGTCACACTCGACAACGACTGCATATACGACTAGCAGATCTACGACAACAACGTACAACACAAGCCGTACAACAGAACACTCGACAACCACTACGTGGTCGACCATATACAGCGTTACTACTACTTGGACTACGTCATGGAACACGACTACCACATGGAACACGACTAGAAGTACGACTACCACGTGGACTACAGTTTTTAATACTGATTACGAGAAGCAAAGAACTTGGTACAGTACTAATAAGCCACTACAAAGGTATAATACTTATAGACAGTGGAGAAAAAACAAATATGATGGTCGTAGAGATAACCAATAGATTTAGGTTCTATCCTAAATATTTAAACCCAAACAGAGATGTTTGGGTTTTTTTTGCTCTAAAATAAAGGAGATAAATAATTAAACAAACCAAAAATCGTTTGTATAACTATTAAATTATTTTTAACATATGGAGATGTTTAACAAAAAGGTCCTAGCCGAAAGAATTGGACCGTTAAAGAAAAATGACAAACTAAACGACCTAGAACAGGTAGAGCGTTATGTGATTAAGAAATGTAAAGAACTTGGCTTTGAACACAGCTATGATGTAATTGCAGAAGAAATGCCTTACTTCAGAACTATGGGATATACCGAGTACGCTACTAACTTTATGATGCAACCTCTAAATCTTAAAATGCGAATGGGTCAAGTTACCGATGCATATGATGATAACGTAGATGATGTTCAAGATTGGGCTTCTTATTTTAGAGCTAATATTGAAAGTAAAACAGCTAATAAATACCAAGAGCGCAATGAAGAATTTGAAAGGTACGGTAATAAGAGTGTACTTGTAGTACTTCCAGGTTCTAATAAACTTAAAACAAACTGTTGCTTAAACAAATTAATTGCTATTGCTAAGGAGCACAAAGGTGATATTTATTTTAAACCACACCCCATTACCACACACGCTGTTATAGGTGAGATCAAAGATCTATTTGGTGAGGAGTCGATTCTTCCTAGAGATATTGATGTGTATCACTTCTTACAAAAGGCCGAAAAGGTTTATACCACACATATCAGTGAAACTGCTTTATATGCAATTATGCTGGGTAAACAAGTAGAACCAATTGATGTATGGAACAATATACACCAAGGATCGTTTTATACTGTCAATGCACCACTATTTGATAATAAAGACAACGGAGATGAATGGGTCAATCGAGTGTTCTCAAGTCCTAAATCTGGTATCATTAATCCTGTAATCGATCTAGATTGGAGATCTAAGGTAGATCAATACTTTGAATATATCTTTAATAAACGTAAGTATTACAAAGGTTGGTATTTAGAAGCACCCAGAAAAAAGAAATAAACTAAACCCGCTAATGCGGGTTTTTTTATGTTTAAACAAATCAGATAAATATAATATAATAATATAACTTTAATTAAAGAGTTAATGAGAATCTTATTCTATGCGGGATATCAAGTAGATCCATTTGATAGCAATACTGAAACCGGTTTGGCTGGAACTGAAATTGCAATTATAAAAGTGGCAGAAGAATTAGTTAAATTCGGTCATCATATTATTGTATCAGGACAAGTTAAATCTTCTGGCATTATAAACGGGGTTGAATGGATTTCAACTGAAGACTTACATCAAAAATATTTTAATAAATTAGACGTTATAGTTTCCGCAAGTTATATTCATTTTCTAAAAGAGTTTGAAAAGTACAACGCTAAGAAAATATTCTGGGCCCATAATACACATCACCATTCTTGGTGGAACGGTAAGGTTTTGTCAGATGCCGACGAATTAACTAAACATGCAGATCATACAGTGTGTTTAACTAAATGGCATGCAAATCAGTGGGCAAATTTATATGGTATTGACAAAGATAAGATTAGTATCATAGGCAATGGAATAGATCCAGCTTCATTTATAGGTTGTCCTGAAAAAATCAAAGGTAGATTTATTTGGACTTCTGCAAAAAGCAGAGGCTTATCAGAACTTATTAATAATTGGCCAAAAATAAAATCAGTTCTACCACATGCAACACTCGATGTATATACTCCAGAATATGATATGGTTGTGTCTGGTGAGTTTAAATTAGAAGGTCTAAAAGATATACGTTTTATGGGCAGTGTTGATCAAATAACGTTACACGACGCCATGCTTCGTGCAGAATATTGGTGTTACGTAACTGACTACGAAGAAACATATTGTATTACCGCTATTGAAATGCAGTATGCACGAGTATTGCCTATTGTTACAAGGGTCGCAGCCCTATCTGAAACTGTAAATTCAGGAATTCTATTAGATAGAAATGAAACAAATTGGAATCAAGTCGTAAAAATATTAGACACATTAGGTAATGAACTCAAAGACAAATCAATTGACGCATCTTTTCAATGGGCAAAACAACAAACATGGGATGCTAGATCTTATGATTGGAAATATTTATTAGAAGCGATATGAGATTAGACAAAATTTATATTATAAGCTTAGAAGCTGGAAACCCAGAGGCTCAACAGCGTATTATAAAAAAACTGGATGATATGGCATTGCCCTATCCAGTGGCCTTTGAGATTGTTCAAGGTTTTGATGGTAGATCTGAAAAATTACCAATGGGTTATGGATTATACAATAACTGGAATCTGGGTGATAGTACATGGAATGATTGGTGGAAAAGAGATATTACACCAGGCGAAGCTGGTTGTGGAATAAGCCACCACAATATTTGGAAAAAGATCATTCAGGATAGTGTACAATATGCGTTAATTTTAGAAGATGACTTTAAGAGCGTAGGTCCACTACCTAATCCTATCGCACCTTATGGTGAATGGGATATTGCATTTTTAGGTAGGTTCGCATTGGATGTTGATAATGAAAAGCCATTTAATAGCAAGTGGGTTGCCGCGGCGAGCAGTTATAACACACATGCATATGTAATTACCAACCGTGCTGCCAATATTTTAGTAAATGAATACAATTACACCGAGAACATTATAACTCCTGATGAATTCTTAACAGCAACATTCACAAAACACAGGCGAGATGATATAGCGAAAATGTTCCCGCCTAAATTAAAAGCAGTCGCTCCTATAACAAACTATATAGAACAGGATCGTCCCCATATAGAATCTGCAACCGAACCGGTTGGTGCTAATATTAACTTAATGAAAGATCAGCCAGAAACACAGCCTTATTTTGAAATTCTAGATGATTCAGATTGGGATACTTGGAAAGCTAAGTATCTAAACCATACTACTGCTAAGGGTGAATATGATTTAATGGTAGATGATCTAACTAATAATATTTTTGAATTCCAATTGTTTACGGAGAAGTTTTGTAAAGAGGCAATCGCATTAGCAGAGGCTCTAGACAAATGGACAATGGATCGTCATGAATTCTATCCAACTAATGATGTACTTTTACCAGAAATTGGACTAGATCGAATTTATAGCAGGGTTCTAAAAGAGGTGGTTTATCCAATGTGTATTCATTTATGGACTCTTGAAGGTTCAGGCTGGGACACGATGCAGAGTGAAAACTTTTTAGCAAGATATACTACTGATAGACAATCACACCTTTCTCTACATCATGATTTTAGTCACGTGACAATGGTAGTTAAACTTAATGATGAATTTGAAGGTGGAGGAACATGGTTCCCTAAATATAAAATACTTTCTAATCCAAAAAGAGTTGGAACTGCAACACTACACCCTGGAATGGTAACTCATTTGCACGGCGCTAGACCTATTTATGCAGGCAAAAGATATATTTGTGTATCTTTTATGAGAAAAATTAACTAATACTACACAATAAAAAATGAAAAAAGAAATTAAATTAAATTCAATTACAGGTGACGAAGGTTCACTCGTCAGTCCACAATTACCTAGCGGTGTTAAGAATTACATGATTGATATTGATGGTACTATTACTGATGATGTGCCTAACGAAGAACCACACCGAATGGCAACGGTACGACCTTATCCAGATGCAATGGAAACCTTAAATGGTTGGTACGATGCAGGCCACGTGATCACTTTCTTTACCTCAAGGACTGAAGAGACTAGAGAGATTACTGAAACTTGGTTAAATAAATGGGGGTTTAAGTATCACGGCCTGTTGATGGGTAAGCCCAGGGGTGGAAACTATCATTGGATTGATAACCATATTGTAAAAGGTACTAGATACAAGGGCGTGTGGTCAGAATTAGTCGAAAAGGAAGTGACTATTGAGGTATTCCAAGACTGATATATAATAAATGAGAAAGATATACACATTTAACGATTTCCTAAACGAGGCTAAGGGACCTCAAGATCTAAATAAGATTTATTTAGCTTATAATCCAGATTTGGGTCATAGGTTCTGGTCTTATAAAGATTTTGCAGCTGATAAATTTTTTATCAGATTAACACCCGATAACTATAAAGAAATCGAAATTAATAAAGATTTCCCAATACTGACTTATAACTCTAAAGTTGTGCAGACTTTATTAGACGATGGTCTTATTAAAGATGAGAATGTGTATAATAAACCTGAGTATATCGTTAAATCAGGTTCTAAAGCAGAGTTTCATAAATTAGTTGATGGTGATGAGAATATACCAAAAACTTGTTTAAAAACTGAGGATGCAATTAAAGAAGTAGGATTTCCTATGATTGCTAAGCCGACAGAAGGACACTCTGGTTTAGGTATTACTGTAATTAAAAATCAAAAAGAATTTGACGCAGCAGATCACGATAAGTTAGATGTGTATTCACAATATATCGATAAAAAGAGTGAGCACAGGTTCTTTACATTTAAAGGCAAACCTTTCTTTTGGCAAGAAAGAGAACCTACAAATGATAAGGCTAAAACTGGTGATGGTGAAGGCAAAGAAAAGATGATGTTTAATTACATTAAAAAAGATGTGTCGAAAACTCCTGAGAAGTTTAACAAATTAATAGAAAGGTTTGGAGATATATTTTCAGATTTACCCTTTATTTGTTTTGATATTATGGAAGATCAAGGAGGTAAGCTTTATATCATTGAATCTAATTCAATGCCAGGCGTACCTTTTGATGCAACTGTTGATATTTATAAAGTACTCTTTGAGGATTTTTATGGAAGACCAGTCGACACAGAAACAGATGCTAAACTACAAGAGTTGGCAGACTACATGATAAAAAGATCTGCCGAATTAGATGGCGGCGATAGATTCAGCGTAGAAAAATAATAATAAACTTGGACTATTTCCAATTAATTAAAAAGATAAATAGAACTTAATAATAAAATCATGGCTGAAGCTAATATGAACTGTATGATCGTTAATGTGTGGATACACCACATGCAAGTAGACGAACTATTCGATTTCTTGAATATGCGTATTGATACCGCTCCGTATTACTGGTTAAACGAAGCCTCGGTACCAGCCTCAATTACTGGTGGGTATGTTATGATTTCATTAACTTATGATTCTTATTCTCATTTATCTTCTAGTAGACATTGGGATGAAGCTCCAGGTTGGATAAAACAATAATATGAAAAGACAAACAGAAATGAAAGCGTTCCTTTTAAATCATAAAGGAACCAAGTACAAAGCAGATACTTTCTTAGGTATCATTTGGCAGTTTATTACAAAGAAAAAATAAACAAACTTAAAAAATCAAGTATAAAGAACGTCTAAGCACAGCTTAGGCGTTTTTTAGTTTTAAAAGGATAATATATGTATACATTAGATGAATTAAAAGAAATGGTTTTCATTGATATTGAAACCACCGCACAGACTGAAACACTACAAGAAACTCTTGATGCTAACCCTAAATTAACAGAGTTTTGGCTAGAGAAATACGAGAAGATTAAATCACAGGCAGATTCTAGCAACGATCTGAGTGAAGAAGATGCTTATAAAAAAATGGCAGGCCTGAGTGGCGAGTGGGGTAAAGTTGTTTGTATCTCTATCGGTCAATTAAAATTCGATGAGACTGGCATGCCTGTTGGATTTTCATCTAAATCATATTATGGAGATGACGAGAAAGAACTTCTATCCAGTTTTATGAAAATAGCAGCTGGTATAATGCAGAAAAAATCCAGTGTAAAATGGGCAGGTCATTATATTAAAGGCTTTGATATTCCATTTATAATTAAAAGATGTGTGGTTAACCAAGTTCCGGTAATTAGACAATTCCATTTACATAAATTGAAGCCATGGGAAACATGTCTTATTGATACTAAAGAAGTTTGGTCATTTGGAAGCTGGGGTAATTCAGCTCGATTGGGACATCTTGCAGAAATCTTAGACATACCAACACCAAAAGATGAGATCAAGGGCGCTGAAGTTAATGCAGCGTACTGGGGCGGCAGACTAGAAGAGATTAAAGATTATTGTGAAAAAGATATCAAGGCTACTGCAAATTTATTGTTAAGACTTAGTGGTATTCCAATTATAGAACAGTAATACTAACAAATATAAATTATGAACGATAACACAACTGACACGAAGTTAACAGACAATATTGGTCAAATCGATACAACCGGTATGTCTTGTTTTGGAGGACTACAAGAACCTCTACCTATAACTACAAAAGAAGCGGCTGATGCCGCTTCTTAATTACTTACCTTGTCCTCTATACTTCTTTAGATAGTTTTTACCGTGTTTGTGCACAGAACTCTTTTTCTTAGAATGAATTCCAGGTCTTTTTGATTTGGATGACTTTTCAAAAGTGCCACCAGTTGATTGTTTTTTAGCCATTTCAGATGTTATATTTTTAGTTATTTTAGGTAATAACGTTGTATTTATTTCCTAGTTTTGAAATAAAATGCAATTTTTTAAAAATAAACGCAATAAAGTTTTTTTATGTCAATTATTTTGTGTATATTAGTAGTATAATTAAAAGAAGATGATAACTAAAGACATATTAGAACGGTATGTTAAAGAAGGTTGGTTGATTAAACAAACACACCCTACTTTACCATTGAGTATTTACAATTACTCTCAGGCCACTCAATATGAGGCACATTGGGACGAGGTTACTCTTCAGTGCCGTGGACTTGTAGTAGATGATATGGGTACTATTGTTGCTCGTCCATTCAAGAAGTTCTTTAACATCGAGGAGAACAGGCACACTGCAACAAATGAATTTGAGATCTATGAGAAGATGGATGGTTCATTAGGCATCATGTTCTACTACAACGGTGAATGGGTCTTTGCATCACGTGGTTCTTTTACCTCTGAGCAGGCCTTAAAGTTTAAGGAGATCTTCACAAGCAAGTATATGACCTCTCACCTTACAGTGACCAATACTTACATGTTTGAGATTATTTACCCTGAAAACCGGATCGTTGTAAACTATGGTGAGATGGAAGATGTTATAATGCTTGGAGAAATTCATACTGAATCTGGAGAAGAGTTGGGTATGGATTACTGGCAAGATAGCATCTTTAACACCGTTAAGAAGTATGACTTTAAGGACTACAATGAGATTCAAAAGCTGAACTGGGATAATAAAGAAGGCTTCATTGTTAAATTCTCTAATGGAGATCGCTGTAAGATTAAATTTGCGGACTATGTGAAGTTACACCGAGTCTTGACCAATTGTTCTTCTTACGATATTTGGTCAAACTTAATGACATTTAATAAATTGCCCGAAGAAATGTTGAAAGATGTACCAGATGAGTTCTATGATTGGGTTCATACAGTTGAGACTCGCATTAGAAAGAATTATGATCACGTGTTGCATTTGCACATGGCACATCTGTCTTCTATACTTAGATATGGACTTGACCAAAAAGAGTTTGCTCTTAGAGTTCAAGATTTAAAGGGAGTTAATCATGGCCTTATCTTCTCTATGTACAATGGCAAAGAGGACAAGATGAAACAATTGATTTGGAAAATGATAAAACCAGAGTACGAAAAACCGTTTAAAACCGTTTAAAATTATGAAAGAATTATATTTATTAAGAGGCTTGCCAGGAAGTGGTAAATCAACCCTAGCAAAATCAATTTCAGATGTACACTATGAAGCTGATATGTATTTTGTGAATGCAGATGGTGAGTATGTATTTAATCCGGCTTTATTGAAGGATGCACATAATTGGTGTCAAAATATGACCCGAATCGCTATGGAGTATAATACTCCTAAAGTTGTAGTTTCAAATACATTCACGCAGGAATGGGAAATGGAAGCTTACTATAAGTTAGCTGAAGATTATGGCTATGTAGTATTCTCATTAGTAGTTGAGAACCGACATGGTGGAATCAACGAACATGGAGTACCTGAAGAAAAGTTGGAACAAATGAAAAATCGTTTTGAAATCAAGTTATAAATTATTTTTGAAAATAAACGCATAAATATTTTTTTATGTCAACGGAATTGTTTATATTAGTACTATAATTAAAAAACAAACAATATGAAAGTATTTAAAGATTTAGTATTCCATTCAAACCCTAGTGGTGGTATCAACAGTCGAACAGACTTCGATAACGGATTTTCAATTAGCGTAATTGCAGGTCGTATGGCTTACAGTACGCCACGTGAAGATAAAAATAACCCAGATGACTTTAGTTCATTTGAGATAGCAGTATTTGCTCCCGATGGTGAGTTTACACGTGAATTCTTCCCTGAAGATCATGATGACGATGTTTTGGGTTGGCAAAGTAGAAAAGATATTAATAGTATTATAGAAAAAATAAACAAGCAATGATAAATTTAGATTACGCTAAGATTAGCGACGTAGAAGTAGACGGAATTGACACCGCAGATTACCCGGATTTTTGTGATGCGTTTATCTCATATGCAGAATATGATGGTAGAGAAATGACAGACGAGGAATTAGATGTACTAAACGAAGACAGCGATTTTGTATATAGTGCAGTTGAAAGCCACTTATACTAATATATAAATTATGGAAGACGAAGATTTTAACTTTGATGAATTCATGGAAAATAGTAACCGTGATTTTGAAATGAAATTGCAAGAGTATCAGGAAAATATGATGAAGATTGCGATTGAAACTAACTATAATCAAATAGAAAGGAACGGCATCAATGAATGGCACCTTAGGCATATGAGTCCATTAGAACTTAAAGACCTTGTACGCACATTCAAAATGATGATAGATCATTTTGAATCTATTGAGGATTATGAAAGGTGTGCAGTAGTATTGAAAGAGCAAAATAAGATCAATAAAATAATGGCTTCAAAACAGGATATATAATCCATGAAGTACATTAAATTATTTGAGGATTGGTCATCTGATAATCCAGACCTAGAAAACATTAGAATGTTTAAAGGTAATGTGGAGGATATGCACACATGGCTTAGTCGTAAACTCAAAGAACAGGGTCTAGATGGTGAAACAAATCCATATAAAGACACTATAATGGTTAATGGACCACATCAAGCGGAGAAGGACAATTCAATGCCCTATCAGGATTTTCAAAATGGTGAGTCAGATTTAGTAAAGAATAGACATGGAAGATAAATTAGCAAAAGAGTTAGTCGCACAACTTAAAAGAATTGCAGATGCATTAGAAGACTCTAATAAACATAATGCAGTTGCAGAAAAAAGAAAGGTTATAATCGACAAACTACAAGAGAAAAATCTTAGATCAGATCTAAGGGAGAAGTTAAACGTAGATCCTGAAAAAGTTATACGCACTGGACCTAGACTAGAATCAGATGGATCCATATAGTACGCTAGGCGTAGACAAAACATCATCCCAGGATGAAATCAAAAAAGCATATCGTAAATTAGCAAAAGAATATCACCCTGATAAAAATGGAGGTGATGATGCTAAATTTAAAGAGATAGCAGATGCCTATGAAAAAATAGGTGATCAATCTTCTAGGCAACAATACGATGCCACGTCAAACTTTCAAAACTTTTCTGGATTTGACGATCGAGTTAACATGTCAGATTTATTTGATCATGTATTCGGCAATGCGTTTAATTCTCAACAATCAAGTAAGGGTTTAGATTTAAGATTAGATTTACATTTAAGTTTTGACGAAGCATATCATGGCACCTCGAAACAATTTACCGTTAATGGCCAAGAAATTAAAATAGATTTTCAGCCAGGTCTAAAAAACGGGCAAAAACTAAGAGTCACTGGAAAGGGCCAACCACACCAATATAATAGTACACTACCGCCAGGTGATTTAATTATAAATATCCATGTAATCCACAATATGGATTGGATTTTGCAAGGCGATGATATTTGGATAAATCTAGAATTACCTTGGTATGATATTTTTTTAGGTACTAAAGTTAGTGTTAATACACCAGAAGGCTTGATTTTTATTAATATCCCTAAGAATAGTTATCCTAATAAAACACTCCGAATCAAAGACCGCGGATATCCTATATATGGTACTAATAAAAAAGGCGCACTTTTATGCAAATTAAATGCTACATATTCTGAACTAAACGAAGAGCAATTGGAATATATAAATAAAGTAAAAAACACATAACATGTACAATTCATTCTTTAGTGGAGATAAATCAAATTCAAAATGGTTTCAGATCATTGATGGACTTCTTGTTAGCGATAGAGATATGTTTTTTTCAGCACTCTATATGGCGATAACTAATCATCCAACTTATGTGATAATGTCAGATATGGAAGGAGGGCGCAAAGGCGTTATTTTAAATGCAATGTTAGATTATTTTGAAAATAAAGAGGAGTTTGAAAAATGTGCAGCAATTTATAATATAAAAAAACAAATAGATCATACATGTTAATAGTACACGTAAAGAATAATAATATAGAGTTAGCCTTAAAACAATATAAAAGAAAAGTCATAAAGACTAAACAATTAAAAAAACTTAGAGATCAACAAGATTTCACAAAGCCATCAGTTGAGAAAAGATTACTGTTTCAAAAAGCTAAATACTTAGAAAATAAGAAACAATCTCAGTAACATATTAATAAAATATCCTAATATAATTTAGTCCCAAAAAAGACCACCATTCAGGACATTTTTTAATATATAAAATGAGAGTTACATCTCAATAAAAAATAAGCATTCAAGATGGCGGGCTTTATTTCCAACTCGGATAAAGATAGTTTAATGAGAGCTAGTTATTATCAGATAACTAGAAATTTCACCAAAACAGTAAATAGATTTATTGCATTCAAAGATAGTGAGCGTATCGTTGAGATACCTCATGGTATAAAACAGCGCAGTAAATTTATTGATCTAATGATTACTTATTTTGAGTCGTTAGAAGAATATGAGAAGTGTACAAAGTTAATGAAACTAAAAGAGCTTGTCATTATGGCAGGTGACTAAAAACAAATTAATACATGAACAACGGACGTGAAAGACAATCAAGACAAAGTAAAGGCGGAACAATTGAAACCGGCTTGAAACAAGTCACACTTAGACAATCACAACAAAAGTATGTTAAACATATAGAAGAAAATCAAATTACATTTTGTTACGGCCCAGCTGGAACTTCAAAAACATTTACAGCATGTTACGTAGCGCTTAAATTATTACAAGAGAAAAAAGTCAAAGAGATTATTCTTTGCAAACCTATACAAGAAGCTGGTGAAAAATTAGGATTTTTACCAGGAACCAAAGAAGAAAAGATCGATCCTTACATGAATTCGTATATTTCGAATATCACTAAGATTGTAGGGGGTCAACAAGCAAAATACCTATTCGATAGTAATACTATCAGATTTGAGCCACTGGCTTATATGAGAGGCGATACATTCGATGACGCGCTAATGGTATTGGATGAAGCACAAAATGCAACCTTTAAGCAATTGATGTTATTCGTAACTAGAATGGGTAAAGATAGCAAAGTCCTAGTTACTGGTGATGTGAGCCAACATGACATCGCTAGGTCACAAGTAAGCTTACCAAATTTTATTGATATTATGAAAGGTGTCAAGGGTATTGGTGTGCATGTTTTTGAAAACAGTGATATCGTTAGGGCTAAGATCTTACAAGACGTTGTCCACCGATATGACGAGTGGAGAGCAAATAACGAGAATAAGTTCTAGAAACAATTTGATGGTTCCATGTATAACTACTAAACATATATATGGAACCATATCAAATCTTATTAAAGCACAGTCATTCTGGAAATCCAACCACAATTGAAATTGGATTAGACGAAGCAGGTCGAGGTGCATTGTCAGGTCCAGTAACCGTAGCAGCGTGTATTATGCCATTCGGTTTTCAACATGAACTTATTAAAGACTCAAAACTATTGAGCGAACCCCAGCGAGTAGATGCTAGACGTATGGTACTTGATAACGCACTGGCGTGGTCTGTGGTTCACATCCCCGTCGAAGAAATAGAATCTACTAATATCCTTAAGGCTACATTAAACGGCATGAAACAGTGTTTAGATGAAGTAGCGGCTAAACATGATTTTGATTTTATTCTAATTGATGGAGACCAATTCCATGGCTATGAAGGAATTCCATTTGAAACCGTAGTCGGTGGTGATAATATGTATATTAGTATTGCGGCAGCATCTATATTAGCTAAAACTGAACGTGATCTTTTGATGAAAAATTTAAGTACGGAATATCCAGCATATGGGTGGGGGTCTAATAAAGGTTATGGCACTAAACAACACCGAGATGCTATATTAGCCGAGGGGGCATCGCCACACCATAGAAATTCATTTATTAGCCACATGTTGACTAAAACATCTACGTTGTTTTGAGGGGTCTTTTAGTAGGAATATTATTATTTTTAGCAGGTCAAATTGGTATATGGTTTCAAACTAACAGCCAATTTATTTCTCCATGGGCTAAAAAGAATCCATGGATTCTTTCGATAGTAGGTGGAACTCTTATTAGTTACATGTTTATTAGGGCTACTGCATTTATTGCAAATTATTATGATGGTGCATTATGGCCTGGAAGATTTATTGGATTTTCTATGGGCATATGTTCTTTTGCTTTTTTAACATGGTATTTTATGGGAGAAGGTATTAATACCAAGACTCTAGTTTCTTTAGGACTTGCATTTGCATTAATATGTGTACAATTATTTTGGAAATGAAAAATATAAAAACATTAAATTTAGATATACCCTGGATAGAAAGGGGGAAACCCACTACTGTTGTTGTTTACAAAAAGACAAAAACAAGTAAGACGTTCTATATGATAGTAACAGATATCCACATTGATATTATAAATAATGGTCGAGCTACCAAACCTATTATCGACCACAAGTATGAGATAGTAGATATTGGTGTAGGTACTTCCTTTATTAATTCTTATGCAAAGACATACAAAATAAAGAAACCACAAATAATTTCAAAATATTAAATAAAAACCACAAATAATTTTTTTATGTCAATTATTTTGTGTATATTAGTAGTATAATTAAAAAACATAGAATTAAATGAAAAGATCAGTAAATATTATTAGCACATGGATTGGTGTCCTAATAGCACTTGGGTTTATGTCAGTTATTATGGCATTGCCAACCCAGTGGTTGTGGAACTCATGTTTGGTTCCAGCACTAGATTCAGTTAATCCAATTGGATTTTGGCAAGCACTAGGACTAAATGTCTTATCCGGTATTTTATTCAAAAGTCACGCATCAAGTAAAAAAGAAAAGTAATATGCAAAAAAAGATAATGTATCTAGATATGGATGGAGTATTGGTTGATATCTTTAAAGCATGTGCCGACAAGTATGGCAAAAATTCAGTTTCTAAAATTGGAGATCTATTAGATGAAGACGCTCAATTATTTTATGAAGCTGAACCTATTCCAGGTGCAATTGAAGCCTATAATAAATTAATCGAGGTGTTTGATGTTTATCTATTAACTAGTGCACCTTGGAAAAGTATGGGTTCTACCGAAGCTAAACAACGATGGGTTATGAAATATCTGGGTGCATCTGCCGACAAGCGAATGATCGTAAGTCATAATAAGAATTTAATGATTGGCGATTATCTAATTGATGATAGAACTGCAAATGGTGCTGGAGAATTCAGAGGAGAACTAATTCAATTTGGCACTGAAAAATACCCAGATTGGACCACAGTGTTGAACTACCTAAACGTGAATTGATATGAATTTTAAAGACAACATGCAACTTATTTTTGATATACACCGAAAGGCTATCAAAGTCGTGGTATCATGTACCAATCGTTTACACTTGGAATCTGCTGAGCGCTATGTTAATAATCTAAAAGCGCTATTTAAAACCATTGATTGCAGAAATAAAATGGAGGTTGATGCCCTTGAAAATATCGTGAAAAACGTAGAGTCGCTGGTCAAAATTAAAAGGCGTTCTCTCAAGTAGTCTGAACTTTCTAATAAGGGGTAAAATTGTTAATAACTTTTTTACCCCAAATTTTTTTATGTCAATTTTTTTTCGTATATTAGTAGTATAATTAAAACAATAAAGATATGATTCAATTTAATGCAATGGAAGTAAAGTGTAACGGCATCGGCGGTTGTGCGTATCAAGCGGCCCTCAAACACAAGACAACAATCACAGATATTGTCAATGAAGTTAGGCACCATTTGGGCCTAGAAGCTATTTGGCAAAAACTAGTTGAAAATAATCCCAATGATGATTTTCATCAAGGTCATCGATTTTTAGAAGTTGATTCTAATGTTAGCCGATTAGTAACAGGACTTGCAAACTATTGTTATTCCTACCTAAAATCTGAAGAATTAGTTGAAATGCATTTGGGTGCTGTTTTAAATAATCTAACATTTGAAGAGAAAGTAATTCTTGTGGTAGATGCATGTCGAGATTGTGCAGGTGCGGATCATTGGTACACGTTTGAAAAACAGTGGGACTAATGAACATTGATCAGCGACTAGAACGAATCACAAATACGTCACATCTTATATTCTTAGACAACTCGTCTATTCATAAGATTGATAGTTTTGAAATTCATGACCAGAATATTTTCATTGAGACTGATACTGGTTTTTTATTCCAAGATTTAGACGTGCTGACTTTAGAGGAAGCACATGATATAGAGATAAAAGTAAAGGCACTATTAGAAGAGTGTCAATAAACATTTTTAATAAGTTAAGTATAATACACATGAAGAAGACAGTAATTTTTGATTTAGACGGAACATTGGCCCTCATCGATGATCGAAGAGCCTTGGCAACAAAGCCTAATGGTAAAATAGATTGGGATATTTTCTTTGACCCTGCAAATATTCAATTAGATAAACCAAATTGGCCTGTTATCTTAATGGCACAGACATTAAAAAAAGCAGGCCATAGTGTAGTGATTTTTAGTGGAAGATCTAAAGCCACTAAAGACGCCACACGAGATTGGTTAAATCAACTTAATATTCCATTTGATGTTTTAAAGATGCGACCAACCGGTAGAGATTTCATGTTTATGCCTGATGATAAGTTAAAGCAGAATTGGTTAGATCAACTATTCCCCGATAAGAATGATATTCTTTGTATCTTCGATGATAGAGATAAGGTTGTTAAAATGTGGAGAGATAATGGTTTAACTTGTATGCAAGTAGCACCTGGTGATTTTTAAAAAAATTAAAAAATATAAATTATGATAGGAGGAGTACAACCTAAAGTTATTATGAATCTGGATGACAACGGAAATCTTGTTGTTAATGAAGATTTTATTGAAGTGTTTTATAAGGAATCTGAATTAAATTGGAGACTTGTAAGAGAGCGAGATGGCCTAACTAAAAAATCTAATGATATTATTTGGATTGAATGGAATGAAAATGGTACATTTAAAGAACAGTTTAAAGAGATTGCAATTGATCGCAGTCTTATTATGTCGCCGTTCAATCAATCTTTTACTTGGCAAACAACCAATGTTACCGAGATTGTAGAGCAGCGAGAAGACTACATTAAATTTAAGACTAAAAATTCAAATTACGAACTATTTAAAATAAAATAAATTATGCCAACATTTTACACAGAAGATTTAGATATTGAAGTTGATGAATTTTTAGATGACTGCAGTAGCTCTGAAATTCAGGAAGTTATTCAATGGTTAAAGGACTCAGATTATTTGCCGCAGAATTTAGCAACATCAGAATCACAACAATCATTCCAAGACGCTGAATTTGATGGAGCCTTAATGAATCTTGTGGGAAAGAGATTTAAACTAAGTCTTGAGGATGAGAAGTCTATTATGACTATTTCAAATAAAGTGATTTAATGAGCAGTCGTCAATTTACTTGGTGGAAGCGTTTTCACGGTGTTGTTAAAATACCTAAACAACATTTATATAAGGGCGCGAGCGAACTTTTACAGCGTATAGAATTTGGCGAATATGAATTTGATCACTTGGGCCGAGAGGTCTATTTAGAAGCTAAAATCTACGAAGCTAAAATTGAAGCTATTAAAAAAGAGAGACCTTGGCTTGATGGCGAAACACTTACCGAGGCGTTAGAATACGATCGCAAGCAATACAGCAAGCGTAAGGCTGTGATGATGAAAAACCACCTTGAAATTGAGCAGAAATTATTGTGGAAATTAGCAGAAGATTTAGCTAAAGAATTTAACATGTCTAAAGAAGATGTAAGTGGTTTAATGGAAACATTTGATGGTACCACACGTGAACTTTATTTTAAATGCATGAGTATTTCAATTGGTAAAGAGATTAATCCTGATAAGATGCAGCGGTTCTTTAATGAACAACCAAGACACATATTAAAACCTAAAGAACGTAAGTATGCTAAGCATTGGATTGATATAGTAAAATCTAGAAAGTGGACTAGTTTCTTAAATTGGGAAAACATTTAATATATTATTAGTATAATACACATGGAATGGTTTAGCACATTAATGAATTATCTTTTGCTCGGTGTTGTATTTAACGCCGCGTATGACTTTGCTATTACCTATATTAAAAAAGAAGAACTTAGATTTACTATGGTAGAACGTGTTATATTTGCTATTGTATGGCCGATATATGTTCTACTATTAATAATTAATTTTATAAAAACAATAATAAATGGATCAAACAAAGACGACTAATTACGGATATTGCTGTATTAACACTACACTACAAAAATCAGAAAAGATTACCACTAACCGCAGTATGATCAAACGTACATTTGCCGAGCGAGGTATTGAATATGCATCTGAATTAGCGCTTCTTAATGTTAAAGATCTCGTTAAAGTTATTAGCTGGAACAATAGACAGGGCATTAAACTATTTCGTATTAGTTCAGATATGTTTCCTTGGATGTCAGAATATGAATTGTCCGATTTGCCAGATTATGATAAGATAGTTAATATCCTCCGGGGCGCTGGTAAAATTGCCATGGATAATGGTCAACGTTTGACATTTCACCCGGGCCCATTTGACGTTTTAGCTTCACTTACCCAATCCGTAGTTGATAAGTCTATTATTGATCTTAACAAACATGGTGAAATCATGGATCTTCTGGGCTTACCCCGTACACCGTATGCGGTTATTAATATTCATGTTAATACTACACAAGGCGGCAAAGAAGATGCAATGCAGCGCTTCTGTGATAATTTCCAGCTGCTCGATGATTCAGTTAAATCTCGTCTTGTTGTAGAAAACGATGACAAAGAATCTCAATATACAACAGAAGATCTTTTTGCAGGAATTCACTCCAAGATTGGTATTCCAATTACATTTGATTATCATCACCATTGGTGTCACCCAGGGGATCTTACACAAGAAGATGCTCTTAAATTGGCAGCAACAACATGGGGTGACACTAAGCAATTAGTGCACTATTCTTCATGCCAAATGCTCCATGAAAATGCCGAACAAACTAACAAGCGTGCACATGCCGATTACATATATGAATTTATTGACACGTATGGCTTGGCGCTTGATGTAGAGTTAGAGACCAAGGCAAAGGAGTTAGCACTCCAAAGATACATGAAACAATATCAACTCGAGTTAGTATAACTATTATAATTATAAAAAAAAGATGGAAAGAATTAAAAATATTTTAAGTATGTGTGTGAATACATGTACCAACAGAACCGCTGGATTGCAAGGTACTATTTTTTTAGTATTTGCGATCATAAGCCTATTTACACAAAACCATGACAGGTTTTGGATGTTTATAATTGGATCGGTGGTATTCTCTGCACTGCAATCAATTATTGATGAACTTAGAAAATTAAACAAAAAACAATAATTAAAATTATGTCATTAAAAGTAGATGCTCTAAGAGCAAAATACGTTGCACAAAGACTTGAAGCTATTGCAACATTAGAAGTTTACACAAGTAATTCTGTTGGAATCGGAGAACACCCACAAATCATCGAAGAGATGGATAAATTAGTTAGAACGGTAGCAGATATGAATGGTTATCTAGATGCGCTAGATGCTATCTTCAAACAAACAGATAGCGGGACTACTGTTGGAGAAACAGGGCAAATTAACGATTAATACCAATAATTAAACCTAAACTTAACCTAAGTGGGATGAAGAAATTCATCCCACTTTTTTTATGATATATAAAACATGAAGCATATTAAGCTATTTGAACAATTTATTAATGAGGGCAGAAGAAGCATGTGGGATAGTCTTGCATCTAAGCTTACAACTGCAGTATTTAAAGCTTGGGTTAAGGGTTATTCAGGTGGCATGAAAGAGATTAATTATATGGATCAGGTCGAGGATAAGCTGGAGTTTGATTTGGATGCGACTATCTATATTGATAAAAAATTTAAAGGCTTTGAAGTTTTAGACGGGACCGGTGCTGATGGTAGAGATGAAGATGATGATGGTGATTTTCAAACCCCGTTTATTAACATTTATTTTGGTATAAATCCTGAGTGGTTGCCAGGTGAATGGTCAGAAGTTTACTTTCATTTAGCAGATGTAATGCGCCACGAAATGGAGCATATTACACAAGATGGTAAAGACACCGGTAATTATAGAATGGGTAAACCCAATGAAGATGATAGCGAATTAAGAACTTATATAACAATGGGACTTCTTCCTAAATCTCAATATCTTATGTTGCCCAAGGAGGTGGATGCTAATTTACAGGGACTTAGATATGAAGCTAAGAAAAGAAAAGTATCAATGTCAGATACTGTTAACAGATACCTAGACACGCAAGAACAAGGTGGAGTTATTGATGGCACAGAAAGAAAAGAAGTACTAGATCTATGGAGACGTAGGGCTAAAAAAATAGGAGGAATTCCAAAATTTTAATATATGAAACACGTAAAACTATTTGAACAATTCTTAAATGAAGGAAATGTAAAATTTGATAAATCTTTACATAAAAAGATATTGAAATTCATTGAATCTACTAAAACATATATGGATGTTTACGACGAAGATGATCTCGAAGAAATCATGTTAAACACAAGAGAAAATGGTGATGTCGGATATGAAGAAGCTGGTGATAAAGATATCGCAGAAGCCGAAAGAGTTCAGAAGCTAATTAAAAATAAATTTCCAGATTTAAGGGTTAGTATTGAAGAAGTTGATGAATGGGTACATTTAAACATTTTAGGACCTAAAGTACCAGAATACAGATACAAATTCCAAAAAGCCGACCCAAAAACAGGAAGCGGTTTTTCTGAAACTTTTGATACATTTGATGAGATGCTTAAAAAACGAAAAACATTTGTTGGTGGTGTTGATTGGAAAGATGTTAAAAAGAAATTAGATAAAATAACAGACTATCCGGATAACTTATTTACTGGATGGCACTCTAGTGATAGAATTGTAATATCTAAAGCGGGTGATAAAGGTAATGACTGGGGCTATGACTTTTATGTATATAAATTACAAGACGAAGAATAATTATGAAACCTGTAAAACTATTTGAACAATTTATTTCTGAAGCGATGGTTCTTGGTAAACTTGAAGATGAGTTTAATATCACACTAGACCTTTATGATAATGGCAGATGGTTAGAACTTTCTAAAATAGTGATACCTAAAGAATCTAGAGGTTCTGGTATTGGATCGGAAGTAATGCAACGTATTATTGATTTTGCTGACCAAGAAGGTAAGAAGATTTATCTAACACCATCGAAAGACTTTGGTGCTAGTTCAGTCTCTAGATTAGAGAAATTCTATAAAGGATTTGGATTTGTTAAAAACACATACCGAGACGAGACGAAAGAAACAATGGTAAGATTACCACAATAATTATGAAACACATAAAATTATTTGAAGATTTTATTAATGAATCAGTTATATCTGATGCTGGCTATGCCTTAAATCGTTTAGCTGATAACCAGGTTGGAGGAGTTCCAGCAACAGAGTTTCAAGAAGAGCATAATTTAGATATCGATGCACTTACTAGAGCAATTGTCCATACTAAAGAAATTACAAGGTACGAATTAAGAGACATTATTCAAGGAACTGCACCTAAATCAAAAATTAAAAGATTCTTAAAGACTTATGTTATGGAATCTGTCCTAAACGAAGAAGATACTTATAATGATTATCCTGCCGCTGCTAAAAAGAATGCACAAATGGCAATCGATTGGAAAGAGAAGTATGGTAGAGATGAGGTTGACGCTGGAACTGCAGTTGGATGGGCAAGAGCACACCAACTTGCTAAAGGTGAAAACTTATCTGCTGATACTGTTGGTAGAATGTCTGCATTTAATAGGCATAGAAAGAATTCTAAAATTTCAGCCGAGTATAAAGAAACGCCATGGAAAGACAGGGGTTATGTAGCTTGGTTGATCTGGGGTGGAGATGAAGGAGTTGATTGGGCTATGGCTAAAATGGATGAAATCTCTAAGACTGAATCTAATAAAAAAGTTCTATTTGTTTTTGATGAATTCGTTAATGAAAAAAAGAAAAGTAAGCCCAAGTCAGATAAGCAAAAAATACAAGATCTAACTAATAAGCAAAAGGGCTTAGTTAAAAAGGCTAGAGACATTCAAGGTGAAATTAAAGATTTAGCAAAGTCTGATGATAGAAAACCAACTGATAAATTACAGGGACTACTATTACAAAGCCAAATGCAACAATCTACAGTAGATGCACAAAAGGCGGCGGTTCAAAAACAACAGATTGAATTAAAGTCTAAAATTAAGACTGCTAAACAAAAAGAAAAGGTAACAGATAAAAAAGTATAACATGTTTTTACCATACACTCCTTTTTATAAGGACAGTAGGGATTGGAGACGGAATTTATTCAAAACTCTTGAAACAAAACCTAAAAAATACTGGGAATATTTTGAATTAGATATAGATAAGCATGTTGATAAAACATACATTCTACACCTTCCACATAGAACTGATAGAGTAGAAGCGCTTAAGACTAATTTACAAAAAATAAAAACAAAAAATTCAACTCTATTAGATTCTGTCACTTGGTGGGAAGGTTCTTTTGGTAAAACGGAATGGGATAAAAATATACATGATCCTAATTATTCATTTTATTATTGCTGGAACTTAGATCCGGATCCTATGTTATACGAAAACTTAGGAAGGGTGCCCGATGTGCAAGAATTAAAAGATCTTAATATTGAATGTTCTTTAGCAGAAAGTAATATTGCATTAGGACATGTTAGTATTTTACAAGATATTGTCAACACGAATGCTAAAGCTGCTTTTATACTAGAAGATGACATTCAATTTACTATAGGTTTTTCTTGGCTAATCGAGAAACTGTTTAAGCAATTACCGCCAGATTGGGATATATTTTATGTGTCGTATGCGCCATGTATGTATGGTTTTGAAAGTGAACCGTATTCTGAGGATCTAGTTAAGATTAATTCTGGAGTATGGTGGCTTTCTGGTGTTTTTATTAGTCAAAGGGCTGCTAAAAAACTAATAGATAATTTACCTGTTATTGGACCTGTTGATGTATGGATTAATTACCATATGAGCGATCTAAACGTATATGGTTCAAAGTACAATTGTATTGGTCAAAACAGTGATTATACATCAGACAATACACATTCATATAAACACACGATACACGACATTGATGTTATTCTAGATGGTGTCTTAAATAAAAACAAACCTAAACGAGATATATAAATAAAAAAATAATAATATATTATGAACAAAAAAATATTATCATTCGAAGAATACGCTGCTAGTAAAAATTTAGATAGCGCCGAAGAAATCACAGAATCATGTGACGCATGTGGTGAAGATCCATGTGTTTGTGAATCTGAAGAGGTTAAAGACACAGAAGAGGTTGAAGACACAGAAGAGGTTGAAGACACAGAAGAGGTTGAAGATGAAGACGAGGATGAAGATGATGACGAGGATGAAGACGAAGATGATGACGAGGATGAGGTTGAAGAAATGATAGAATCATGTTCTGAACAACTAAAGAAATGTTACGAATATGTTGTTAAAGAAGCGTGTGATTATGACAAAGATGATTACCCTGACCATACATTAGAAGGTTATCTTAAAGAGAACGCTACACTAGTTGCTACACTAGCCGGTGAAGCTCTAGAGAATGCACATGCCCAACTTAAAGATGAAGAACTTACAGTTGAAATGTATGAGGCTTGTCTTAATAATATGAAAGAATCTTACAACAAGAAAATAGACGAATTAAAAGAGGCTTGGACTTCTAAATAAACATATTAAATAATGAAACATTTAAA
>Ga0209309_10000866_pt1 | contig 32687 bp, 27 predicted proteins | sample COGITO_mtgs_1204_2_FD_184807 | JGI IMG/M metagenome (GOLD analysis project Ga0209309, IMG submission 184807) | Pelagic marine microbial communities from North Sea - COGITO_mtgs_120412 (SPAdes) (version 2) | ecosystem: Environmental > Aquatic > Marine > Epipelagic ... | reverse complement strand
ACAAATCCAAAAACCGGACGCTGGCAAGAGCGGCCAACGGAGGTTATGGAAAGTGCTAGCTACCTAGGGTAAGTCTGGATGATTTTATACAAATATGTATCTTTCAAAACTGCCAAGTCTATTATAAAAAACTCAACGATCGGCTTTTCTTGTATTGAAGACTTGAATGACCCTTTTGAGGGAACTACTGTTGATTTTGAAGATCAAGGAGAAATACCCTCAACGGTAATAGCTGATGCATTAAGAATGCGTATGAGTAGAAAGTTTGGTGTTCTTTCATTAACTCGAACACCTCTAAATCCTACCATGTGGTCACATTATGGTGATGACCATCGTGGGGTAGTCATAGGAATAGATGTCGATGCAGCAAATTTAAACTCAACTGAATCAAACCTAATTCCGGCTAAATTCGGTGATGTAATTTATACCTCTATAAAACCTAGTAAACCGTTACCCCAAATTTCAAGTGAACGCCTAATGGCTGTTGGAAGTGAAGTCGAAGCTTTTGAAGATCAAGATTATGAAATTTTCAAGAGAACATTTTTGTATAAATCTTTACCTTGGAATTATGAAGAAGAAGTTAGGGTTGTAAAAAATATTAATTCATCAATTTCTTCATCAAGATATTCAGAAAGCAAATTTGAAAATAAGTCTGGTAAGTGGAATTTAGTTCAATTTCAAGGACGACCTATATATTGTTTATCTATTCCTCAAGAATCCATTAAAGAAATTTATCTAGGTTGTTCAGTTTATAAAAACATATCAAGGCTTGGTGTTCCTAAATCAGAATATACAAACCTAAAAAGTGAGTGGACTAATCAAGGTGTTTCAGTTTTTAATCTGCGGCAATTAAAGGATAATTGGCAACTTGAAAGTTATGTGTACAACGGTAGCTAACAAAAACATCATGGTGGGAATTTTACTCGCTGAAAAAGCGCTCCTACCCCCCCATTTGTTAAGCGTTAATGTCCGCTTCACGCCCTGAGTCTTTCGTCAACGGTTTCCAACAGTAATAATGGCGAATTCCTATCTCTCAGTGACTTCAAGTATTTCGATTCACTGTAGGGGGTTCTCGACTTCCAGCAACGAAATAAAATACGTATCCATTTGAAGGATAATGCTCTCACCGCAGACTGATGTGTGTTGCCCTTTTGACGTTGCTGAGCGTAGTACAACCCCGCCCAATATGATGAGTAGACAGTTTTGGCCGACCATTCTATGAAGGACTGTCTTATGAACTTAGAGCATTGCCAACGCCAATGTACCCATGATTTCTGACCGCTTCTCTGAGTGACAGGTGCTATTCCTGCGTACATTTGCACTTCAGACGCATGCTTAAACCTATCTCTGTTTTCACCCATTGCGACCAGTAATCTAGGGGCCATACATAGACCTGCGCTTGGTAGCGATTTAAATAGATCAGCATCTGGCATGCCATTGAACAGTTTATCTATCTCTTCATCGTATATTTTAATGGATTTAACTGTTGCAGTGATTTGAGTTGTTAATGATAGTGCTAGCAGCTGATGAGTCTCAATAATGGAACGATCTTCCGTGATATGTTGAGCATTATTTATTGCTTCAATTCGTTGCTCGATCAACGCGACCGCCCGTCCTCCTGAAGATAAAAAGAATTTTCTGACGGTTTCTTTTCTCGCTCTTTTTAGCTTTTGTAGGGTAGGCCAGCGGTTAATGAAGCTACAGAATAGTGCCGTATCTCTATGGCTAAACAATTTTAATAATTGAGGAAAATACTGTTTAAGTGCATTTGTTAACCGATTACCAAAACGGTTACGATCATCCACTAGCTTACGGCGCTGCTCTACCAAGTATCCGAGCTTTCTCATATCCTCGCTCTGCATTGTTAACGCCTTAATCTTACCTGGATAGTTAAGCATTAGGTCTAATGCAAATTCTGCATCAGTAGGGTCGTCCTTGGCTCCGCTAGGGGTAAAAGCGTCTCGATACTTAGCTAGTAATGTAGGATTAACGGGGAATATCGTTATGAAGTTATATTTTTGTAATGCGTATACGATTGGCCCTCTGGTCAATTCAACAGCGACGGCAATTTGACCTCCAAAGCGTTTATGCAATGACAAAACCCATTCATCAATACTCTCTGGCGAATGAGATAAAATACCAAACTCACGCTTGGAATGTTTTTGACCTTGAATACAATAATCATGTTTCTGATCTGCCCAATCAATTCCAATATGAGCGGTAAATTCAGTAATAATATTTTTCATAATCCACCTCTATTATTTAAGGGTGTTCAATCAGTATGCTCAGCTCTTCGAAAGCAATATAGCGAGTATTTTAATACAAGCCCTGAGTATTCGTTATTGAGCTTAAGCGTACCTACGACATCGAAAGTAAAGCGGCAAACATTCATATGTTTCGGGTCGATTATTCGTATGCCGTAGGCACCAACCTGAACAGATCAAGTATGGTCTATTTCAGGTTTTAAAGACTATATTACGGTGATAGCTCCATCAAAAAAACAATATCCTCAATGCCTGCAACTCGCTCATTGCAGTCTGCCAACTCGATGAAGCTCCATTCATAATCATTGGTAGAGCGAGTAAGGATTAATCCAGAAATGCTTTATTTTCTCGCTTTTGTCTTTAACTCAAAATCAAATTCTTGGGCAGAAATGACCAAACCTTCTTCGTCTTCACTGGGGAATACCGCAATGGCCACATCGTCGTCTTCTAACCCTTGGGTCCAGCGGCTATGCCAAGTTTTCAAATCAATTGCTTTAGGTTCGCACTCAGACCACTCTCCAGTAGCCCAAGCTTGAGCAAAAGCTTGGCTTGGCCAAACTGGAGTGCAATCTTCATCTTCAGTATTGAGCATTACGCAGCCGTCTTGGTCGGTGAGTATCCATACTTGTTGGTTTGAGACGCACTCTTTTACTAAGTAGCTTAGGCGTTGTTCTGGTGTAAATTGCGCAGTATTGTCTAAGGTGTCTGACATGAATGATCCAAATATGCTTAGGGTGAAAGAAAAAAGGACTAAAGCAAAGTCTGTTTTAGTCTTTAGTTGTTGCTAATTCTCAACCATAAATGGAATATTTGCATTACCTACTTTGTTTTTTCCGTCGTGGGCGTAGTTAAATAAACGATACTCACCCATTTCATCAGGCGCGCTAAAGGTCATTTCTACATAATGGGGGTGCACATCCGTTGTGATAATCTGTAACGATAACGCCGCAGGCTTTTCTTCATGATGACCGCCTTGACTGCGCGTTTCTACTTCTTTCATTAGCACCCATTCATGGGTTAATGCGTCGCCATCTGGGTCGGATACTTGGACCTTGACGGTGGCAGGTTTACCGGCTGGTAATCGCACATTCTCGACGGCTTGGATATTATTGATAGTGATGGCTTTTGACAAAGGCGCGCGGTTGGTGGGGTATTGTCCTGTCCACATGCGAGTGAGTTCATCAATTCTGGCGGTTTGTTCGCCCGACTCGTTAAACATACCGTACCAAGTGGGGGTGCGTTCTTGTTTTTGGCCCCAGAAAAACGCAAAGGAACCAATGATTTTCCCTGTTTTATCGTCAAGTATGACATCTTGCATTCGTTTTGCCATGCCAGCGGCCTTGACTGCACTGGGCTCTTCAATTTCGCGACCCCATTCGGTGGTGGGTAGCTCCCAATGTCCCATAGGGCCAAACTCGGTGACCATGTAAGGCTTGTCTGCGTTACTTTGGGCGATACTATCTGGTAATGTGACTAAATCGCCGTAATTCTGCACCGCCAAAATATCGATATTGGGCGCATATTTTAGTACCTGTGCAATATCTTTAGGGTTAGCTCCAGCAAGGCTAAAAGTGACAGGATGATTAGGGTCATTTTTATGGATATAGTCAATAATGTCACCCATAGCTTGATAAACCTTAGTGTTGACTTGTTTTAACTCGCCTTCTTCATCAAACAATAAATTAGGTTCATTGTTAATAACCCACATCAGTACGTTCGGGTGATTTTTGTATTTTTCGATGGCGCCAGTGACACGCTTAAACTGTTCTGCCACGGCGTCTTCGTCATTGTAATCAAAGCCTAATAACTCTTTACCGGTTCGCATACCTACTGCAACCATCAACCCTAGCTCCTCTGCTATGGCTAATTCTTGATCGATATTCGTTAAGCCCCAAGTTCTAAAAGCGTTGCCACCCGCTTCTTTAAGGGCAATCACGCTTTTATCGTTTTTGTAGCCCATTCCCACGCCTTTTACCACGTAGGGTTGGCCATTTACTGTGAGGGAATATTGATTATCCTGTTTGTTGATTTTTACCACCGAAGGGGTTTGAGATGAAGTATTAGACGCGACTACTGAACTGCTAAGGGTCAAAAAAAACATGCTGCAAAGTAAACGTGAGGTCGTAAAAACGGTAAATTTCATTGGGGGCCTATAAATGACTAAATTGAATTGCACATAAATTGTATGTCAGAATCTGAGCATAGAATATATAAACAAGGCACAATTCGGCCAACTGGGTTGTTGTTAGGACTAAGCGGATGCAAAAGGTGGTTTTTTGGAATGGTAATAAATCTCCAACACGGAAGAATTACGAATTAGCTTTACTTAATGCCTGTTTAACTGCGACCAATGCAGAATATGCTTCAGTGGACGTGCAAGTTGATAACGCTGATTATGCCAGTGCGGCTGATGAAGCTAATATCTTTGCAAGTGGTGCTGATATTTTGGTAACGGTAGCGGGTAATGTAAAATTTAAAGACCAACAAAAATGGGTGATCCCGCAACCACTTACCAAAGGATTGTTAGGTTACCGATTGCTTTTGGTCGAAGATAGATCCTTAGCAAAGTTTGCTCAAATTAATAACCCCCAACAGCTACAAGCGTTGTCTATTGGCATACCCGAAACCTGGGCTGATGCTGACCTATTTCGGCACAATCAATACAAGGTCATTGAGCAGGGAACCTTGGACGATTTATTGTTGCTACTGAAGCAGGGGACTTTCGATTATGTTGCCTTAGGGGTAAATGAAATCGAAGAGATATATCATCATCATGCTGTTTCATTAGGGGGGATTAGCATCGAACCATCCCTGATGCTTTATTATCCATTTCCATTGGTGTTTTATGTCACCCCAACTAAACCCAATTTGGCTGAACGTGTACAAAAAGGACTCAACACTATAATCGCCAGTGGTGAATTTGAGGTGCTTTTTGCGCATCATCATGGTGATGTGGTGCAGCGCTTAAATTTACACAACAGAGCAATATTTACCTTGAGCAACCCAGTAATACCGGCTGAATTGAGTCATTTTTCAGGTTCGTTATTGGATTAGTTAGACCATAAGAAAATTAGGCGGCAATACAACATAGATTACGTCCGGCGTCTTTGGCTTTGTACATTGCGCTATCTGCTCGGCCTAGCCATTCAAAGCCAGTTTCATCGGGCTTATACTCGGCAATACCCAATGAAATAGTAACGTGCAGGTTTTGATTGAAATTGTACTGGTCGATGGATTCGCGCAGATCTTCTGCCAATATTGAGGCGTTTTCTTGGTTACGCTTATGTGAAATCACGACAAACTCTTCACCGCCAAAACGGTAAAGGTGGTCATTTTTAGTCAATTTCTGCCTCACAACATCTGCAAAATCACGCAAAACATTATCCCCGGTACTGTGCCCATATTGGTCGTTTATTTTTTTAAACTCATCCAAATCAATTAAAATTAGGCAAGGATTTTGGGTGTTTGCAGAGCGGTCTTGTTCGGTGATTTCTAGTAGTTTTTCTTCCATCGCGCGTCTATTGCCAGCGTCAGTTAAAGGATCTTTGATTGATAATTCTTTGAGAAGTGTTTGTTGGTGCAACATTCGGTCTGCAAACGCATAACTAAATAATAGGGTGATGAGGGTTGAAAATATGTATTGAACAATAAGAATATAATTGAGTTGATCCCACAAGAAAACACCAAGTAGGATCACCATGGTTGTGGATATTATGAGGGATTGTTGTGGTTTAAGAAGAAAAAATATCCCGATGACTGCAGGATATAACCAAACAATTTGTTGCGCCCCTTTTAAGGTAATGGTACCGACCACAATCACTATGCACAATAAGGTTAATATCCAACGAGCGAAATGAATTTTGCCGGTGCGATACACATAGGTAAACAACGTTGAAGTAGATAAAACGGCAAATAAATCGAGAAGTGCAATTGACCATTCAAAATAAAATATTCTGATAAGGAAGAATGGCGCAATACAAAAGGCCGTCGCGCCACAAATTGATAATATGATGTATTCTTCGGTTGTTCTTTTTCTATTTTTCATAAGCGACCTCATCAATACCCCTTATTAAAATCCAAAACGTTTTGCAGTGGCGACTCATTGATATAACGACGATAATTATCCCTAAATAATGGAAAAATGTCTTCAGGCAATGATACTGCAGCCGTGTGCTGGGTAATGTATATATTGTCTAACTGCCAATATGGGTGATGCTCAGGCAATGGCTCTTGTTCAAATACATCTAAAACCGCCGCTTGTAGAGTCTTATTTTCTATTGCATCGATTAAAGCATAGTCCACTATGGTTGTCCCTCGCCCCGCATTGATCAATACACAGTGTTTGGGCAAATAGGATAAAAATGTGCAGTCTATTATTCCAGCCGTCGCGTTACTTTGGGGTAAAAGACACACCAGATAATCGAGTTCTGCGGCAAATGCTTGTTTGTTGTTAGTAGTATAATATTGATCAATAAATGCGCAGTCATGGCTGCTTCTGGTATAGCCACGGGTTTTCATGGAAAAATGTTTGGCCATCTTGGCAACCGCTTGACCAATATTACCCACCCCCATTATTCCTAGGGTTTTGCCCGCTAATGACTGATAAGTCGGCGCCGCCCATCTTTTGGTTATTTGCGCCCGATTGAACCCCGCCACATTACGTGAGAAATATAGCAGGTAAGCAAATACATATTCTTGCATGGCTTGCTGAAATACACCTTTTACCCCACAGAGTTGATAATCGGTCTTATCTAAGGCAAAAAGGGCCGCATTACCAGCCCAAGTAGATTGTAGCCATTTTAATCCAGTGCATTGACTCACAACTTGTGCGGTCAAATCAGGATCGCCAAATAAAATGTCTACTTGGGAATAATCAAAAGCCTCGGCAATTTTATTGTCTACCAATATTAATGTTATATGTGGCAACTGCGCTTTTTCTAGAAGTGTGCGGTAGAGCGTTGAATCTCGACTCAAAATGGCAAGGTTATGCATAGGTTAAATAAATACCATGTAAAGATTAAATTACCAATTTACTATTTATGTAAAATTATATTTGTTTATACGTCATTAAAATAGAATTAAATTCGGATTACTATGGGGTATGTCAATTTTATCATCCATAGAGACACCAACATGAGTGCCACAGATATTACCACTACCCATGAAACTGCCGCCAATATAACCGATCACGCAAAAATATTATCCCCAAAAAGAAACACCACACAAGCTACTACTATTGATGAGCTAACAGACGAGCAATTGGCGCATTTTGGTATCGACAAAAATAGCGAGTATGGGCAAGCTTTGTTTAATACGGCTCAGCATTTGTATTATACACAAGCCAATATGCAACAGCTTTGGAAGATCACCAGCGATACCCTTGAAGGTTTGAGTAAAGAAAACAAAGTTGCTTATTTTAATGCGAAAAAGTTTTTGTCTTTTCAGATCGCCAAAATCCTCGACACGTTACAAAACCCTTTTCGCGCGACTTACCAAAGTTTAAGTAAACAATCTGGCTCCCAAGTGAGCAAAAGTCATTATCCTTTATTTGACAATGTGACTGCGTTGTTTTCAGCCACTCCCGTGGTTGTGCGAACTGCTACTTATGTTTATGCCTGCACAGAGTGGGTCGACGATGCGTTTCAAGGTAAAGAATCAACCCATCAAATTTATTCCCGTTTGCTTAACCCCACAAATATTTCATTGGCTAACGCCATAGTCGATTTAGAAGCTGGGCCTTATGCAGCAGATTATCTGGCTTGGAACTTTAACTCAGGTATGGCGGCTATTGATGCGATGTTGTCTAACATATTAGGCCATGGTGATGTGCTGATTGTTTCGCGTAATGTATATGGTGGTGTTTACCAGTTATTGCACGATTATTTTGCCCGTGAAAATCGTATGAATGTACAACTTGAGTGGTTCGATGGTTATTCGGCACAAGAGTTTGCTGGCTTTTTGCAACAAACAAAAACTAAACACGCTGAACGCTTAGCCTCAGGTAAAGCGTTGCATGTGTATATGGAATCCCCCTGTAACCCTCACGGTTATGTACTCGATGTGGCTGGGATCAGTAAAATTTCCCATGCTTCTGGGCATATTGTAATGTTAGATGCCACACTCGCCACCCCTATTTTGCATCAGCCTTTACAACGACTCGATAAAGAAGAACGTCCAGATTATGTGATGCACAGTTATACCAAAGACATTTGTGGCAGTGGCGCTACCACCGCAGGCGTGGTGATTGGCGAAGCCTATCGCATGTTCCAAGGTAAAGGCGATTGTGTGAATGGTTACGATTGGTCAAAAACCATGTTCTGGGATGTGTATTACATTAAAGGCGCATTTTTAGATTCTGAGAAAGCCTTTGATGTATTAACCGGCATGAAAACCCTTGAAATGCGCATTATGCAAAAGGTGATCAATACTTTTGTTTTTAGCCAATTTTTAGCGTCTCACAAAAGCTTTAACGTTAATTGCCATGCCATTGAGGGGCATCCCAATGCATCATTAAGAGAGGGACAGATGCGCCACGGTTGGCCATGTGCTTTATTTACTGTGGACATGCAGGGTACTGACATTAGTCGCGATACTTTTGTGCGCTTTTTTGATGCTCTTGAACCGGCTTTTAGTCATCAAGTGAGCATTGGGCAACACAACACCATAGTCCTATGCCCAGCATTAACCTCTCACAGTGAGTTAGACCCAGAAGCACAAGCCAGTAGTGGTATTTATTTAACCACCATGCGTATCGCTATGGGCACAGACAATGTTCGAGAGTTAATTGCCCACTTTATTAACAGCGCCAAGTTGCACATAGACCCCGTTATTCCCGGTTTTAGCGAGCTATTTATGCCAGCAGCAAAAATTGACGATTTGTATTTACAAACCTGTTTGCGGGTGAGTGAACAACATTTCTCTAGTGGTGGTTCTATTACTGACATGCTGTCTTAGTATAATTGCGCCGCTTGTGAGCCTAGTATGACTTCGGTCATACTAGGCTTTTTATTTTGAGGTGGTATGGGTATATATGTCAAACATCGCATTTCCGGCACAACAGAAAGAACAATTAATCCAAAAATTACAAAAATATATGAGTGCAGAATTAGAGATTGAACTCGGTCAGTTTGACGCCGACTTTCTTTTAGATTTCATCTCTAAGCAGATGGGCAGTCACTATTACAATCAGGGGCTTTATGATGCGCAAACAGTCTTGGTAGATAGAATGGATTCGCTTACAGACGCTATTTATCAGCTAGAGCAGTAAGCAACCTAGGTGCAACTTTAATCCTTTCAGTGTCATTGTATATTGTAACAATCTAAGCATTTAGTAACACTTTCCCTACCTGATTGGTGATTTTCGCCATGTTATTGCAGCAAAAAAAAGGTAAATTGAGCACACTTAATTTGTCGCGGAAAAATAATGGCGTTGACTCTCAATAAACTTAGGCAGCAACCAGCATGGATTGCCTTAATCATATTTATTGCTCTTTGTTTCTGGGTAGCCTCAGGTATGCTGAAAGCGCAAAACGAAAATGACTCGATAATACCCAAAAGTACCGAAATACCCTTGGTAAAAGTCACGGTAGAACATATTACTGCTGATAAGGTTACACGTGAATTAAGCCTGTACGGCAGAACCGAACCAGATCGGATCGCCACATTACGCTCTGAAGTGAAAGGTTTAGTGAAAGAAGTGCATGTGCAAGAAGGTGATCGTGTTACCCAAGGCCAAAAAATTATTAGTCTTGAAAAAAGCGATTATGTTAGTCGTTTGCAGTCTGCAAAAGCGACGTTAAAGCAGCGAGAAGTAGAACTCAAGGGGGCACAGTCTCTTAAAGAACAAGGTTTTCAGTCACAAACAGCCTTGGCCCAAGCTAACGCTAATGTAGAGATGGCCAAAGCGGATATGGTGTCCTACGAATTAGCCGTAATAAAGTCTCAAATTATTGCGCCTTTTGATGGCATCATAAACCAGCGATTTGTTGAAGTGGGTGATTTTTTAAAAGAAGGCGACAATATCGCTATCTTAGTGGATTTAGATCCCTTGGTGATCACTGCCAATGTAACAGAGAGTAATGTTCAGCGCCTTAAAACCCATCAACAAGCCACGGGACGTATGGTGTCTGGCAACATGTTACAAGGTAACGTTCGGTATATTTCGAGTATTTCAGAACTTGGCACCAACACCTTTAAAATCGAGGTAGAAGTACCTAATCCAGATTACAGCCTAATGGCTGGTATGAGTACTGAGTTAGCCTTACCCCTAGAAGAAAGCTGGGCCATGCGTATCTCTCCTGCAGTGATGGCTTTAGACGATGAGGGAAATTTGGGCGTTAAAATTGTTGTCGATGAACATGTGAAATTTGTGCCTATCGATATAGTCAAAAGTGATAGCCAAGGTGTGTGGTTGTCAGGCATGGGCCAACAAGCAGATATTATTACTCTTGGCCATGGTTTTGTGCGAGACGGTGACAAGGTGGAGGTCGCTCGTAATCAACAAAGTCCTAATGATGAAGATCTTACAGACGAAGGCAGCAACGTTCTAAATAGTCTTTCTTCAAAGGCTAACGAATGAATAATTTAATTTATGGCGCCTTAAGTCATAGCCGTACTGTGCTAATGATATTTGTATTGTTACTGGTTTCAGGTGTGGTGACCTATTCGAATATCCCCAAAGAGTCGAATCCAGACGTGCCTATCCCGGTGATTTACGTGTCTATCGTGCACGATGGTATTTCCCCAGAAGATTCTGAACGTATGTTGGTCAAACCCATGGAGCGGGAGTTGCGTTCCATTGATGGGGTAAAAGAAATGCGAGCCACAGCTGGCGAAGGTTTTGCCAGTATCACCTTGGAATTTATTGCCGGTCTGGATTCTGATGCAGCCCTTGCCGATGTGCGCGATAAAGTCACAGTCGCCAGAGCAAAATTACCTTCAGAAACGGAAGAACCCACTATTCATGAAGTGACCATGGCAGGGCAACAAGCTGCGGTGACTGTGGTGTTATCTGGACCTGTTTCAGAAAGAGCACTGGTCACAGTGGCACGTGAATTAAAAAACCAACTTGAAGGCATAAGTGAAGTACTTGAAGTAGAGATTGGCGGCGATCGCGAGGATATTGTTGAAATTGTGGTTGATCCCTTGCTGATGGAGTCATATGGACTCGATCAAAGTGACATTCTTAATTTGTTGTCTCGCAACAACCGACTGGTGCCTGCCGGCACTATGGATAATGGCAAGGGCAGTTTTGCCATTAAAGTCCCCTCTGTTTTTGAGTCAGTGAAAGATGTGATGGAGCAGCCTGTTAAGGTGCAAGGCGACAGTGTGATTACCTTTCAGGATGTGGCGCAGGTTAGGCGTTCATACAAAGATCCAACTAGTTTTGCCCGCTTAAACGGCCAGTCATCTGTTTCACTCGAAGTGAAAAAACGCCCCGGCGAAAACATGTTAGAAACCGTCGCTAACGTAAAAGCCTTAGTCACAGCAGCCCAAGAGTCAAGCATTTGGCCAGCCAGTATTATTGTCAGCTACACAGGCGATCAAACCATTGATGTCAACATGATGCTCAACGATCTGCAGAATAATGTATCCAGTGCGGTTATCTTGGTGGCAATTGTGATTGTGGCTATCTTAGGATTGCGCACGGCATTTTTAGTGGGCGTGTCTATACCGGGTTCTTTTTTGACGGGCATTTTGATTATTTCTCTGTTTGGTTACACCTTAAATACAGTGGTGCTTTTTTCACTCATAATGGCAGTGGGTATGCTGGTGGATGGAGCCATAGTGGTGACCGAATATGCTGATCGCTGTATGAGTGAAGGCATGGATAAAAAAATCGCCTACAGCAAAGCCGCACAGCGTATGGCTTGGCCCATTATCGCTTCTACTGCCACCACCTTAGCTGCTTTTGCGCCTCTTATGTTCTGGCCGGGCATGATGGGCGAGTTTATGAAATATTTACCCTTTACCCTGATTGCGGTGTTGTCGGCATCCTTGTTGATGGCGCTGATTTTTGTGCCTGTGTTAGGCGGGGTATTTGGTAAACCTAGGTATATTTCTGAGTTCGATAAACAACAATTGCTTGAAGCAGAAAATGGCGATATAAAAAAGTTGCAGGGCTTTACAGGTAAGTATATTCGTGTCCTCGCCACTGCTATCGAGCATCCGTGGAAAATATTATTAGCGGCCATAGTGGTGGCGATTTTATCTTTCACTGCTTATGGATTATCGGGGTTAGGTACACAGTTTTTCCCTAATGTAGACGTGCGCGGGATCAACGTCACAGTGCGTAGTGCTGGGGATTTGTCGATTTATGAAAAAGACCAAGTGGTGCGAAAAGTTGAAAATCGTTTGCTGGATATGCCAGCCATTGAAACCCTATATGTGCGTACCGGTGGGCAAGACCAAATAGGTTATATGCGACTGAATCTGGTGGATTGGCGTTTACGTCCTCATTCTGACGAAGTACTTAAAGTCGTTCAGGCTCGTCTAAAAGGTATGGCAGGAATGGATATTGAAATTTCTCCCGATCAAGGAGGTCCACAATCAGGTAAAGATTTACAGATCCAGTTGTCATCTCGCTTTCCAGAATTGTTAGATGAGGCAGCTCACAAAATACGTACGGTGTTAGATAATAACGATAAGTTTACGTCTATCAGTGATACCGCGTCTAAACCCGGTATTGAATGGCAACTTAAAGTGGATCGGGCTGATGCTGCAAGGTTTGGCGCAGATGCCACGCTTGTGGGTAGTACAGTACAATTTATCACCAACGGCTTAAAAATTGGCGAGTACCGCCCAGATGATGTGGACGATGAGCTGGATATTCGGGTGCGTTATCCCCTTGAATCACGGTTCATTGACAAACTTGATGAACTTAGAATGAAAACCGCTGGTGGCATGGTACCCATTTCAAATTTTGTCGAGCGCACAGCTAAACCTAAAACCGATCTTATCAGGCACATCGACAGTCAAAGAGTGATAACCGTGCAAGCGAATATGGTGCCCGGCGAGTTGTTAAGTATTGAGCTACCCAAGTTGCAAGAACTACTGCCAAGTCTAGGGTTAGATCCTCGCGTTAATCTAACGGTCAAAGGGCAGAATGAACAACAAGATGAGTCTACCCAGTTCTTAGAAAAAGCATTTTTAATTGCACTGTTTGTAATGGCGATTATTTTGGTCACTCAGTTCAATAGCTTTTATCAGGCGTTTTTAATTTTAAGCGCCGTGTTATTTTCTACTGTGGGCGTATTTCTTGGCTTGCTTATTTTTCAAAAGCCCTTTGGCATTGTTATGTCGGGTATAGGCGTAATTGCATTGGCGGGCATAGTGGTCAATAACAATATTGTGCTTATCGACACTTACAATATTTTACGTAAAGAAGGTGTGCCAGCCATGGAAGCCATTTTACGTACCGGTGCTCAGCGCTTGCGTCCGGTGTTGATGACCACTATCACGACTATTTTAGGTTTGTTGCCTATGGTGGCAGAGATCAATATCGATTTTATTGGGCGTAATGTGGATATTGGCGGTCCATCAACCGAATGGTGGTCGCAACTTGCCACGGCAGTAGCTGGCGGATTAGCTTTTGCGACTGTGCTGACCTTAGTGCTCACACCCTGTATGCTGGCATTAAAGGCTAGAATAGATGAGCGTAAATCTTTAAAAGTATCGAATTCACATAACCAACAGCCAATTAAAACAATATAAATTCAAAATTAGACTGCTGTCATCAAACGGTCTCAAAAGTGAAATAATTTAGTCAAACTGCGATGTTAGCTTAAGCCAAACTTGTTGGCTTAAGCTAAACATATGCAACTCAGTTACATCGTTTATTTTATTTTAATGCTGTTGGGGTTTTACCTAGCAACAAAAATTTTTATCCGTGGGCAACTTTCGCGAGCCAAACATCCTTCTGTTCGAGGCCACAGTAAATGGTCGCGGCGTATTGCTGGCAAAATCCGATTTTTTAGTTATACCGACTCTGAGTATTTTAGCACTGATGGTGCGCCTACTCATATTGCTCAACTTAGGCGTGTTGGCATGCAAAGGTTGCAACAAAACGTCGCTAAGCAATCTGCAAAAACCTTAGCTTATTGTGGATCCCTAGAGCAGAGTATTTCAGATGTGCGTTTTACCAGTCACTACCGCATTCCCTTTCCCTATCGAAATCAGTTAAGCAAAACCTTCAAACTGGGTTCTATCGCAGAGGAAACCAAAGGCAGTCAAATAAAAGACTTAGACGGCAATTGGCGTTACGACTTATCTGGTTCTTATGGCGTCAATGTGTTCGGTTATGACTTTTACAAAGCCTGTATGCATATTGGCGCCCAGCAAGCTAAGTCACTAGGGCCAGTGCTTGGCGCATACCATCCTGTAATTAGTGAAAATGTCGATTTGATTAAACAAATATCGGGTTTAGATGAGGTTTCTTTTCATATGTCGGGTACCGAAGCCGTGATGCAAGCAGTGCGATTAGCACGGTATCACACAGGTAAATCCCACCTTGTTCGATTATGTGGTGCTTATCATGGTTGGTGGGATGGTGTACAACCGGGTGTGGGTAATAATCGCAAAACCCACGATGTGTATACCTTGGCAGATTTAAGTGAACACAGCTTACATGTGCTTAAAACGCGCAAAGATATCGCCTGTGTAATGATTAATCCCTTACAAGCCTTTCATCCCAATGCCGATTCAGCATCGGACGTGTCGCTAATTGCTAGCGATCGCAACACTCACTTTGATAAAGTCGCCTATAGCCAATGGTTAAGTAAAATCAGGGATATCTGCACCCAGAAACATATTGTGCTGATATTTGATGAAGTTTTCACTGGGTTTCGATTAAGTTATCGCGGCGCCCAAGAGTTCTTTAATATTCAAGCCGATATGGTGACCTATGGAAAAACACTGGGTGGTGGATACCCAGTAGGTGTGTTAGCGGGTACTCACTCACTAATGAAGCGTTTCAAGGATGATAAGCCAATAGATGTAGCATTTGCACGGGGTACCTTTAATTCTCATCCCTATATAATGGGGGCGATGAATGCATTTTTAAGACGTATTCAATTACCGGATATTCAAGCTTTATATCACGCCTCTGAGCAGTTGTGGAACGAGCGAGTGCATAAGTTCAATCAACGCCTGCTAGCTGAGAGATTGCCTCTTGAAATTAGCAATATGCATTCTATTTTGTCGGTGATCTATACCCAACCAAGTCGCTATAACTGGATGTTGCAGTTTTACTTGCGTAACGCTGGCCTTGAGCTTAGCTGGACAGGCACGGGGCGATTTATTATGAGTTTCAGTTACACCGAAGATGAATTTGCAGAAGTCATTGATTGTTTTGTCAGAGCCGCTACACAGATGTCCCAAGACGGATGGTGGTGGTCATGTGAAGGATTAACGAATCAAGCCATTAAACGCCAATTTCTAGGGGATATGTTGGCAGCGACCTTGCCTATTTTACGTCCCTTATTACCTTCACCCCTAAATAAACTTAAAAACTCCGTCAATACCACCATTCAACCTTTAGCAGAAACTGAATTTGTAGCGCCCTCAGACAACAACACAAGTGAGGTAGGTTAACTATGATGATTAAAAAAGATAACAGATCAGAGCAGAGCTTTAGACCCTCTTTAAACCTAGAATTTGATGAGTTTTTAGCGCAACAAAGCCACCGATTTACCCCTGAAAATTGTCTGAGAATCGATCTGCATTGTCATGACCATAATAGTGATGTGCCCGACGAATTATGGGGGCGTATCCTCAGGCTGCCAGAAACATGGTTAAAAACCAAAAAATTGGTCAAGTTACTGAAGAAAAACGGTAGTCAAGTGGCCACCATAACCAATCATAATAACGCGCGTTCTTGTTGGGATCTCAAGGCTAAAGGAATAGACGTGCTGGTTGCTGCAGAATTTACCTGTTTTTTCCCAGAGTACGATTTATTTATCCACGTTTTAACCTATGGATTTAATCCAGAACAAGAAGTGATTTTGAATAGTAAACGTCAAAATGTGTATGAGTTTTTACGTTATGCCGCGGTTGAAAATTTGCCTGTCATTATGCCCCATCCTTTGTACTTTTATACACGCAATGAAAAAATTGACTTAAGCCTGTTTGAAAAGCTAGCGGTGATGTTTACACGATTTGAAGTGTTAAACGGCCAAAGAGATCTGTGGCAAAGTGTGTTGACCCTTAATTGGGTGCAAAGCCTCAGTCCAGATAAAATTTGGGGTTACGCCAAAAAGCACAACCTCAACCCTGCAGACTTTGCGGTTGATCCTGATGCCCCTAAAGTGTTGACTGGGGGATCTGATGATCACACCGGTATTTTTGCAGGCCAGTGTGGTTCCTACTTGTATATCGAAAACCTAGCAGAGCGCCTTAAAACCACCCCTGCTTCTGAACTAGCACTAGAAGCACTCAGAAATGGTGATGTCGCACCTTTTGGCCAAGTCGCCGAAAATCAAAAACTCAATATTGCGTTGCTTGATTATTTCTCTCAAGTGGCGACCAAAATTAAAGATCCTGGCTTGTTTAGAATAATGCTTCACCGTGGCTCTGCATGGGACAAAATTGGCTGTTTTGTGGTGAGTAATTTATTGTTAGAAATGCAAAAGCATAAAAAAACCATGAAGTTTTTTTCTTTTGTTCACGATTCATTACAAGGTAAAAAACCTAACAAATTACTCAAATGGCAAGTGTCTAAGGATTATAAGTTTTGTATTAACCAGTTAGAAAAAATCGCTGACAGTAAGAAAGAGGGACCTGAAGCCTTCACCGAAACCGTTAATCTAGCCATTAAAGACTTATTTACGCACCTCAATCGATTGATTGCGCAAAGGGTAGAATGTGCAATTAAGGGGGGTAACGGTATCCGCTTGGACAGCTTTTCTACCGAAGAAATCACCCGTAAATTTGAGATCCCCAGTCAACTTACCGCGTTGTTCTTAGGTGATGGTAAACGCCAAGACAATATGAGTAATATCCGCATTGAAAAGTTGCTGGATAACTTGTCTTTTCCCATCCTAATCAGTTTGGTGTTGGCGGGCGCAACATTAACCTCAACCCGAGTGTTGTATCAAAACCGCCAGTTGCTAAATCAATTTGCTCAACATTTAGGTAAAAACCAACATTCAAACCGAGCCCTTTACCTGACTGATACATTACTTGATAAAAACGGTGTTTCTAGCTCCTTGTCAGGGAAACTGAAAGAAATTCAACGGGCTGATTTACCGGTCGACTTTTTGATTTGTCATGCACATGCAGAGTCTGCTCCCCATTTACATGTGGTACGCCCAATCACCGAATTTGAGGTGCATCGCTATGGCGAGCAAAAAATACGCATTCCAGATTTAATGGAAATCGCCAATATTTTTTATGACGGCGGATACGACCGAATTATTTGTTCAACAGAAGGGCCGATGGCGGCAGTATCTTTGTTTATTCAACAAATGTTCAACGTACCAAGTTACTTTTTTATGCACACAGATTGGGTTGATTTTATTAAACACACCACCGACCTCAATCAATACGAAAGAGACAGAGTGAGACGTTTAATGCGCGCCTTATACAATCGATATGATGGCGTGTTTGTGCTCAACACTGAACACAAAAACTGGATGACAGGGCATGAAATGCAACTTGAAAAAGACCGAGTGTTTTTGACCGCACACCACACTCAACCAAGAAATATAGGTATACGCAAAATCAGCAAATCCAGCATTATTCCTGGGGCAAATGATGATACGCCAGTGTTATTTATCGCTTGTAGATTAAGTAAAGAAAAAGGAATTTTAGACCTACCTGAAATTGTTGCACTAGCCAAAAAACGTATTCCTACACTTAAAATCGTGGTGGCGGGTTCGGGCCCTGCAGAACAGCAACTTAAGCAGGTTTTGCCCGAGGCTGTATTTCTTGGCTGGCAAGACAAAAAACAACTGGCGTCCTTGTACTTAGGTTTAGATTTATTTGTGTTCCCGACACGTTTCGATACTTTTGGTAATGTGATTTTAGAGGCATTTGTGCATGGCATGCCCACTGTTGCATATAACTGTAAAGGCCCTAAAGACATTATTCAAAATAACCAAAATGGCTATTTGGTAGAAGACATTGGCGCAATGAGCGACAGAATAGTTGAGTATTTTTCAAACCAAAATATACGAGACAAAATGCACCTAAAAGCCTTGCAACGTGCCGCCGAATATCAGGCTGAACCTATCATGCAGCAGTTTTTACATGATATGGGGTTAGAGTTACCTGTGATGTACAACAATCAAAGAACGGTGGCGTAAACGTGGCCACGGGTGTGCAAACGTTATCAAAGCGCGAGCGGCTTAATTTTTTGTTAACTAACCGAATTCCAAGAAGATGGTTAACCTTTTTAGTGGGCTGGTATAGCCAAATTCAAAGTCCATTATTAGCCAAGTTGTCCATTTGGGTGTGGTCGTTATGTGCTGAAGACCTGAGACTTCAAGATGCAAAAAAGCAACATTTTACTAGCTTAGGTGAATGTTTCACCCGTGAACTAAAAGACGGGTTAAGGCCTATCGCGCTGCATCCTGATCGGGTGGTGAGCCCATGTGATGCCATTATTGGCGAATTCGGCGATATCCAAGGCTCTCAGGTGTTTCAAGCCAAAGGGTTTCCTTATGATATCAGTGAACTTATTCCTGACTTTCTGCTGAATCATAAATACCGAAATGGTAAATACGTCACGCTGCGTCTGAAATCCAGTATGTATCACAGGTTTCATGCACCCATTGCCTGTTCAGTGAACAAAATTACCTATATTTCGGGTGATACATGGAACGTTAATCCTATTGCCCTCAAACGAGTGCAAAAACTGTTTTGTAAAAACGAACGTGCGGTGCTCGAATTACAGCACAATCACCCAAGCAGCAGCATTACATTGGTGCCAGTAGCGGCTATTTTGGTGGCTAGCATGAAGTTTAACTTTTTGCCGCAAACCTTAGATTTGAAATACCAAGGCCCAAATAATATTCCCTGTGACGCGCAGTTTAATAAAGGTGATGAAATGGGCTACTTTCAACATGGCTCTACCATCATTTTATTTGCCACCAGTAACTATCAGTTTTGTGAAGGCATTCGAAAAGGCCAAGGGATAAAAATGGGGCAACCATTACTTACAGGGCATTTAACCAGTTTTCCATAACACTTAAACGGCACAAACATGCTGTTCATTTTACATTGACTAACTAATAGGTAAACACATGACTTTTTTTGAAGAACTACAAAAACAACGTTGGGATGATCACCGTTATTATCACCACAATCGAATCAATCAATTTTTACACTTACTCAGTGCCAGTTGTTTTATTCTGAGTTACATCTTAGTGGTCTATTACCCAGCGGCAGCCGCTTTAGTGGGCTGGTTGTTGGCTATGGTGTTACGCCAAACTGGGCATTTCTTTTTTGAACCTAAGACTTATGACGAAGTAAACCAGACCACTCACGATTATAAAGAAAGTGTAAAAGTAGGATACAACCTACAACGTAAAGTTGTGTTGTTATCAATATGGGCTTTGGTACCTATAGTGCTATTTTTTGAACCTACATTTTTCGGAATATTTACCTCAGCGACTGACTTTGCAGGCTTTATCAATAACATGGCGATTATTTGGTTAGTGGTTGGTTTAGGTGCGATTCTATTCAGAACCCTACATTTATTTAAACTCATGGGGGTACAATCAGGCTTGGTTTGGTTTAGCAAAATAGCCACAGACCCGTTCCATGATATTAAGATTTACCATAAGTCCCCGTACTACATTTTAAAAGGTGAGATGTACGACAATATGGAGGATTGGTACGAAGCAGCCTCGTTCGAGAACAAAGCGCAGATGTAGCGGTCTACTATTAACCGCTTTTTAAGTTTTAGCTGAGTGGTCACTTATTTATACGGACTGGTATTATCCATTGATTACCCAGCTAAATGTTTTGCCAATAAAACTACGGTTAAAGTTTTTATCCCATCACATGTTGCGGTGAACCCGCTGACGAAAAACGTTGGTCGTTTAATTCTTTTTTAATCACAAACACCGAATCTGCCATTTTTAACAGTAAACCCGCCACTTGTTTGTGGGTTTTATATTGCTGCAGCACAGGGAAAAACGGTTCAAATACGTCAAATGCTTGTAACAACACTTTACCTGTTGCCAATGACCCGTCAATGACATAACTCTCGCTTTTATTCGTCCACGCATCGTAAGCGTTGGTGGAGGCAATTAACAGTTTAATGCCGTCAACAGGTCTGTCGATAACGTCCGGAAAACACTGCTGTGCCAAGTCGCAGCCTTTTTTGCCAAGAGATAAATATTCCTGCCTGATTGACCTGGCGTTCGCTGTTTGTTTGAGGTGGTCGATTGAGAATGTGCGAAGGTAAGGGGTGTCTAACAACTGAAATTTTTGCTTTTTTCCTTTGAATGGTACTTCCTTGTCTATTTCCTCAGACCATGCAATTTGGTGTTTTTCTGCCAGCAATTTTTGCATTTCATGATTGGCGTCTTGGTTGACCCTTGCGATACGTATGGAACTTTTAATTAACATGTGTGGCTTTCTTATATTTTTAACCTTATCTGAGTATAGTGCAGTATTAAACATTGAAAAATGAGCAGTTAAATTTGCTGCATAGAGCTGTTCATTCTAGTATCTATACCATTGATAAATATTGTTAATTTTGGAGTGTTTTATGTTGACGTTATACGGTTCTACCACTTCTCCCTATGTACGCCGTTTGCGTATCTGGTTGGCGAATACTGAACATGAATTTATCAATTTGCAGATTTTTTCCGAGCAGGACCGGCAAATACTGGCGACGAAAAACCCGACTATGAAAATTCCTATGTTGGAGGATGAAATTGATGGCAGAGTTCAAGTCATATTCGACTCAAGGGTGATCTATCGATACTTAACCGATAAATTTTCAGATCCGTTACTTAGTTGGGAGCAAGAAAATCAACTGACCTTAGTGGATGCTGCCAATGACTCTTTGGTGCAAATGTTTATTTTGTCCAACTCAGATATCCAAGCGGATGAAGATAAGCTGTTTTTTAAGCTACAGAAGCAGCGAGTCAATGGGGTATTGTTGCAATTAAATGAGATGGTAGCAGACCAACAATTTAAAAGCTGGAATTACCCTGCGGTATGTCTCTATTGCTTAATTGATTGGATAGAGTTTAGAAATTTACATAATATGCAGGGTTTAACCGACCTATTGGCGTTCCATGATGACAATGCCCAGCGTATCGAAGTGACCGCAACCGACCCTCGTAAATAAACAGGTACCCATAATGAATGAACAACAAAAAATCGCCACCGAAGCCGCAGCTTTTAGACGCTTGCTTAAACACTTAGATGAAAACAAAGACGTACAAAACATTGACCTAATGATTTTGGCTGATTTTTGTCGTAATTGTTTATCAAAATGGTATATGGCTGGTGCTAAAGAACAAGGCGTTGACATTGATTACGACCAAGCCAGAGAAGCGGTTTACGGTATGCCTTTTAGCGAATGGAAGGCTGATCATCAATTACCCGCGACACCAGAGCAACTTGAAGCTTTTGCAGCGAGAGAAGCCGCTCGCAAAGGATAATGACTATTGGGTATTAAATTCGGACAAGGTGAAAGGAAAATTAAACAGACCCATGATTGGGTTTGATTAACTATATCCGGCCACCTTTTTTGCATGTGAATTTTGGTAATACTTCATTTCTAATTCTTTTGCACTGATTGGCTTAGAGTAGAAATAACCTTGGATCACATGACAATGCATGGCCCTAAGAGCAATAGTCTGAGTTTCTAATTCAACCCCTTCGGCAACGGTCTGCATACCAAGAGCACGAGCTAGTGAGATTATTCCAGAGCACATTGCAGTCGCATGTTGATCGCGAATTATGTCATCGATAAACGACTTGTCGATTTTCAGGCAACTGATAGGTAATGTTTTTAAATACGCTAAATTGGAAAATCCAGTGCCAAAATCATCGAGGGAAAATGATATTCCAAACTCTCGCAATTGACTCATTACATCAATGACCGCATTCATATCCTCGAACAACGAGCTTTCGACAATTTCTATATCAAAATTTTCACCACTTAAATTGCAGCGCTTAAGTTGCTCAGAAACAAAATTCACAAAGTCTTTATGCTGTAATGTATCCCCGGTTATATTTATGGAAACACGTGGAACCTCAAACCCTCGATCTTTCCAATATTTTGTTTGATTGAGCACGGTTTCGAAAATCCATTTTTCCAATTTATAGGTCAAATTCGACTCATCAGCAATCTTAATTATGGTGGGCGGTGACACAAAACCATACTTGTGATGATCCCATCGTAATAATGCTTCTAAACCTACTAACTGCTCAGATATTGCATCGATTTTCGGTTGGTAAACTGTATGTAATTGACCTTGTTCTATGGCTTCAATCAAGTCTCGGGTGAGCTCTGCCTTTATCGTGGTGTTTTGCCTGATTTCCTCAGTTACCACTGCCGTGTTAATTCCTGCTTTTTGTGGTAGATCCTTTACACAAATCTGCGCCATACGATATATTTCATCTGGTGTCGATGCGGCAAAATCGTCTTCAATGATAGTCAGATTTATACAGGGTTCGATTTCCGAAACAGAGGTTTTGACCGAGCCAGCCAGACACTCTCGCAGTTTACTGATAATTGAAGCAACTGGCACTAAGGCATGGTTTTGACCGAGATGAGGCTCTAGTAAAACGCCAAAGTGTATACTGCTCATTCTGCCAAGGGTATTTTTACCTATTTTGGAAACACAACTTCTGAACCGTGCAGATATTTCCAAAATGATCTCATCAGCGACAATCGGGCCAAAGTGGCTATCAATAGATTCGATATTAGTAAACTCTAAACACAACATATAATATTGAGAATTATCCGCCTGGCCTAACAATCTATAACGTATTTCTTCAAAAAAAGCGTTTCCCCACAGGGCGTTGGTTAAGGGATCTTTGTTAGACTGAAGTTTACTGCGTATCCGTTGTTGTGAGAGGTCTTCAGGTTGAAAAATTTCCTGTCTAATTAGCTTGGCCATGGAAATTAAAGACAAACGCTCTTGTTCGCTCACCTTGCGTGGTTTCATATCAATAATACACAGTGTTCCCAATGGCAAGTCATTGTCGTCTCTGATCACTGCGCCTGCATAGAAGCGAATATACGGTGCTCCAGTCACTAATGGATTATGCTTGAAGTTAGGATGAGAGCTAGCATCTTCCACAACCAATAATTCTTTTTCATGGATAGCATGGGCGCAAAACGCATCATCTCTGTGTGTCTCTTGACCCGCGAATCCACAATTGGATAAAAACCATTGTCGATTGGCGTCCACTAAAGTTACTAAAGCAACAGGGACATTAAATACGTTTGATGCAAGCTCAGTTATTGTATCAAAGCGACCGGAGGGATCAGAATCTAAAAGTTGGGTTGACAGTAAGGAATGTAAACGCTCAGTTTCTCTGGGGTGTGGTAGCGGTACATTGTATTTTTCAGTTTTCATAACAATCGACCTTAAATTCCTTATTCAGATTAATAATATTATGTCACAACCAAATACTTCACAGTTATTTGGTTGAAGTCAATTAATACAATAACACTTGCAACAGATAATGATTTAATTTTCACCCATAAGTCTAACAATCTTAAAGAGTATAGCTATGCTACTTTCGTATTATAAGTTAAAAAACGGCCGTAAAGACTATAAAAATATATGGTTTAGGTGCCATTTAAATTGACCAGAGCTCTTCTATCCAACATCTGAAAATATAGTCGCTATGAACGGGCCACTAAAATTACCCATACAGCATATATCCCTTAAAAAGCAGTCAGTTAACAATCAGCTTATTTGCCGAACCAAATGTAATCAATATGTAAATTTAATAATTCAAAAAGTTAATAACACAATACTAAGCGGTTTGCTGGCAGGTTAACTTGGCGTCCGCTTACAGAAGGGAATACTAAGGCGAAGTACCCAAATTTAAGCGCTCACCTTAAAAATGCATTGTTATCGGTTGTTTGGGTATACGCATGTTGGTGTTACACCAACTTTTTACATAACGAGATCTACTAAAGAGAAAACTATGAGAAAAAGTATATTACCCAGCCTAAGTGCTTGGGGAAAATTAGCTAAATCAATGACTCTGGCCGCGACCTTTTGCATAACATTCAGCACTTTACAGGCGGCAGAGACTTTTCAAGTGTCAGATGCACGTTACCCCAACACCGAACAGGGTTACTTTACCAGTCATTATGAATTGAATAACGACCCAAATACTTATCTTTACACCACTAGTTACACTGCAAGTTACATCGTCATGAATGGAAATTCACAAAACGTCGTGTCGGGACGAGGCTGGGAGACCGGTCGTCAATGGCGTAAAGTGAATTTTCAAATTAATAATTACAACCCTGATAATCAAGGGCAAAAAGTGGTGTTTGCTTTGTATGGTTGGACAAAAAGCAACAACTACAATTACGATGGAATGGCCGAATATTATGTCATCGACAAATACGAAGACTGGTACCCAGAACACCAAAACGACGATGGAGAAGATGACGGAGCAAGATGGTTAGGCGGTAAAAACGTAGACGGAGCCTGGTATAACTATTGGGTATCAACGCGCACCGACAAGCCTCATGCTTATGGAACAGATTCGACAAACTTCACACAATATTGGGCGGTGAGGGATTACAATAATCAGCGTGACAGTGGTGAGATAAATGTGGGTCAACATTTTCAAATGTGGAAGAATCCTCAAGAATATAAACATGAAAAATATCCCTACATCGGCAATTGGTATTATCAAATATTTGGTATCGAGCTAATTGGATCCGGTGGTTCGGTTAATCTTAACGCTTGGTCAAATAACTAATAACACTAGGTTTTATTTTGATAGTAGCAGGGCCATCATGCAAGGTTTCAACCATGGTGGCCCATCATTAGTGGTTATTACACATTTTGAAACAGTTAACCTGCTGATTCACTATATGACATCAGCTCGAATCGTTGCCAGAAACCTAATGGCAAGTTACTGTACTGATACAACGCCATTGTAGTTTAATTAACATGCTCGAACTTCGTAATATTGCCAAATCCTTTGCTAATGGATCTGAAATAGTTCATGCGCTTACAGACATCTCATTAACCATTCAACAAAATGAATTTGTTGCCTTTATGGGTAGCTCAGGCTCAGGTAAATCTACCTTAATGAATATTTTGGGTTGTTTAGACACGCCCAATAACGGCCAATATTTTTTGGATAACAAAGATGTGGCGACCATGGACGATGACACCCTGTCGGCTATTCGCAACCAACATATCGGTTTTATCTTTCAAACCTTCCACTTGTTACCCAAATTGGATGCCATCGGTAATGTGAAGTTGCCTTTGCGTTTTAGCAATGTATCAGAAGAAGAAGCGAACGAGCGTGCTCATGCGCTTTTAGATAAAGTAGGGCTAGGGCATCGTAAAACTCACAAACCTTTTGAAATGTCTGGTGGTCAGCGGCAACGTGTGGCTATCGCGCGGGCGCTTATCAACCGACCCACAGTGGTACTAGCAGACGAACCCACAGGAAATTTAGACAGTAAAACCTCGGTAGAAATCATGGCGTTATTAACTGATTTACATCAACAAGGCCAAACCATAGTCATGGTCACCCACGAAGATGATATTGCCACTTATGCCCAAAGAGTGATCACAATGCGTGATGGACAAGTCATGCAAGATACCGGTATAGGCCAGCAAAAACCCTTAATCGCGAAAGGTTAATAGAATTTATGTTATTTAAAAATCTACTCGTTTGCACTGTTTTGCTGGTGACAAATCATGCAAAAGCTAATGCTGAGGTCACTCTACTTACCGGTATCATCACCTCATCAGAATACCATTTAGTCACCGCACCAAAAACTAATCGCTGGCAAGTGCAAATCCAATGGATGGCGGATGAGGGCAGCATTGTCAAAGAGGGAGACTTGGTGGTGGTATTTGATTCAGGAGGCATTGAATCTCAGTTAGAAGTAAACGAGGAGAAACGTGAAACCGATGCGTTAGAATTATTGAAATTAGAAATGGATAAAGGGCAAGCAGTACTTGAGGCTTATGGAGCATTAAAATTAGCCAATATTATGGTTGAAAAAACACGGATCGAAGCGTCAGTACCAGACGGTAAAATTAGCGCCTACGAAAAAGGTAAAAGTGTTATTGAATATGAAAAAGCCCTGACCACTAAAATTAAGGCTAAAGAAAACTACAAACTGAAATTAGAAGAGCAGCAGGTAGAATTAGACAAAAAAAACATCGAAATTCTTAAGTTACAAGAACAAATTGTTTATCAACGCAGCCAGCTAGAAAAACTCAGTGTAAAAGCCAAAGTTACCGGGCCAGTTACCCATGCCATGCATCAATGGATGGCGCAAAAAGTAGCAATTGGCATGAACATCCAATCCAGTTGGGAGGTGTTGACTGTGCAAGCCGCCTCAACCTACCAAGTCTCTGCATGGCTGCATGAAATAGACGCTGCCCGTATTGATTTACAGCAAAGTACCTTTGTATTGACCCTAGATGCATATCCCAATCAATCATACACTGGCAAGGTGATGTCGGTATCGAGTCAGGCAGAACAAAAAAGCCAATGGAGTGACAGCGCCTATTACCGAGTTGAATTAGGTTTTGTTGAACCACTTAAACAAGCTGTTTTTCCGGGCATGAGTGTACGGGTGCAGTTAAATCATGCCAATCTAGCGTTACAGACTAATACAAACAAGGTGCTTCCATTATGAGAACCCTGCCTTATATTTCAATCGTTATTCTGGGTGTGAGCAGTGTTTTATTTGTGGCTTGCCAAGACAAACAAGTGGCGGTAAAAGAGCCTGTAATACCAGCTCAAGTGACAGCCTCTGCGGAGCTGATTTCGCTAAAAAATGCCACTATAGGTCCGCCTAATATATCCCGCATGTGGCAATATAAAATTCAAAAAATGGCAGCCGAAAACAAACTTGTCAAGAAAGGCGAAGTCATCTTAGTGTTTGATGGGCAGCGAATAAAAAATGATTTAATTGGCAGGCAAAGTAAGCTCGAAGCAGAGATAAAAAAAGCAGAAAGTGACAAGTTAAAAGACGAAGCCACCGCGCAAGATTTAATATTAAAGCTTGCAGCAGCTGAAATGGAATACAAAAAAGCTAAGCGCAAAGCCGAAATAGTAGATGAATCCAGCTCAAATATTGAACGCCTAAAACAACAGGCCGATTTTCGTTATCAAACTGAAGGGCTAGCTCAAGCTAAACAAAAATTAGCTCACCATAACAAGGCCATGCTACTTAACGTAAAAGTGTCCGCAGGCAAAATCAAAATAATGCAAAGCAGGGTCAATAGAATTCAACAAGAAATTGTTAAACTCAGTGTAAAAGCACCTAAAGATGGCTTGGTGATGTACCAAGAAGATGGCAACGGCGAAAAAGCGGCAGTGGGTGAAACGGTCTACATGGGGCGAAGCTTAATGCAATTACCATCACTTGATGCCGTAGCATTAAAAGCTGAGTTTGCCGAGCCAGACAAAGCCAAGCTCAAACAAGGGCAAGCAGTAAGAGTTATTTTTGAAGCCTATCCTGAAATGTCTTACATGGGTACTATCACCAAATTAGGCCATGCATTTTATCCCAAGTCAGCCAACAATCCTAAAGTGATATTTGATGCCCAAATCGAACTCGGTAAATCAAGGCCTGATGTGATGCGCCCTGGCATGAAAGCAAAAATTGAGGTGGTGGATTCATGAATAAGGGGATTTTGCTGGGTTTCAACCTGTTACTTTTAGGGGCCTGCGGTGAGCCACCACAATCAACTGTGCCTTTATACCAAGTGCAGCAACAAGATTTTTCTGTGATTATTCCTGCAGTGGGTGAATTAGAGGCCGCCCAAGCGGAGCGAATAAACACGCCTGGTCGTAGCCCCATGACAATAGAATGGTTAGCAGAGGAAAATAGTTGGGTAACTAAAGGCCAAGTAGTGGCACGTTTTGATGCAGAGCAACTGCTACTTGATAGTCGTGAAGAAGAATTGGAAATGTTGTTGTTAGATTTGGATATGCGCCAGCAAAATGCCGAAGAAAGTCAGCAACAGAACGAGTTGGATTCTGAAAAAATATTAGTGGGTAAAGAATTTAAGTTTGTGGATACCTTTGCCATAGATGACCTAAGGCTTTATTCCAAAATTGAAATTATTAACACCTTGTCAAATCGAGATTATCTCGGGGCTAAGGAAGAGTTTATTGAGTGGAAAGAAAGTAGTATTGATGACCGAAATCAAAGCGCTTTAGCCGTGTTGGATATTCGTAAAGGGGGGCATCAAGCTAAATTTCAACAGCATCAGTCAGCACTGGCACAGTTAGAGGTGTTAGCCCCATACGATGGTATGTTGGTATACGAACAAAACTGGCGCGGCGATAAGGCTAGCATTGGGCAAACTGTTTTTCCGGGTAGCACTATTGCCAAAATTCCTAACTTAGAAAAAATGCAGGCTAAGTTATATGTATTAGATAAAAATGCCATAGATTTAAAGGTAGGCCAGAAAGTGAACCTGACCTTGGACGCCTATCCAGATAAAAACCTAAGTGGTGAGGTGCTGTCTGTTTCTGGGTTCTCGCGCACCGTTAAACGCGGTAATCCCACTAAATATTTTGAGTTGACAGTCTCACTCGATGAACAATCTTCCACCTTACAGCCCGGCTCCAAGGTATCTGCCAACGTAAGTGTAACCCAGACACAAACTAAAATTGTTATTCCATTGCAGGCCATTTTCAACGAAAAAAGCGAAAATTATGTGTATTTAAAACAAGGGATGAATTTCAGCCGACGCCCAGTTACTACCGCTGACAAAAATCTATATTTTGTTGAGATTGTTGAAGGTTTGACAAAGGGTGACACTATCGCTTTGAGTGTCCCAGATGACGTGTCCCGGAGTACTGATGAATAATAGTTTTATGCCCTTAGTGTTAGACGCACTGGCTGAGATGGGCGCGCACAAATTACGTACACTATTAACCCTGTTAGGTATGATATTTGGTGTTGGCGCGGTTATCGCCATGCTTAATATTGGTGAAGGTGCAGAGCGTCAGGCCTTAAAAATGATTGATTCTATGGGACTTAGAAACTTGATCATTGAAGCCAAACAATTTGCTGATGATGAGCTTAATGAAATACGTCAAGAATCCTTGGGTTTAACCATGGCAGATGTGGATGCCGCAAGGCAAACCTTACCTTTTGTTGAAGATTACAGCGCACAAAGGCATATCAAAACCCAATCTGTATACAGCGATTTAGGCAGCGCCGATTTAAAGGTAGTAGGGGTCAGTGATAGCCATTTCAGATTGTCAAATATGCAAGTTCAACAGGGGCGTTTATTAACTGAGCAAGATGATAAAAATGTGGCTCAGGTCGCGGTTATTGGTGCCAGCGCAGCCGAACAATTATTTCAAGGTGGCGAGGCAGTCGGGCAATACCTAAAAGTGAACCATTTGTGGCTAGAAGTAGTAGGTGTATTGAACAATCCATTTTTTGATAAAGATGAGTTTCAAGGCGTGAAGATTGGCGGCGACAGTGCCCGTATTTTTGTGCCACTTAGCACCAGTATCAAAAAACTCAGTAGTCCGGCGTTGGCCAGTGAATTAGATTTGGTTAAATTAAAAATTTCAGAGGGAATCGACCCTATTGTCGCAGCAAAAGCAGTATCACATCTGTTTAAGTTACGCCATGGGGAAGCGGACGATTATCAGTTGGTTATCCCCGCTGCTTTATTGGCACAACAAAAACAAACGCAGCAAATATTCAATATCGTTATGGCCTGTGTGGCGGGTATTTCTTTATTGGTCGGTGGCATAGGCATTATGAATATTATGTTAGCCAACGTGCTTGAGCGAACCAAAGAAATTGGTTTGTTGCGCGCTGTGGGTGCCACCCAAAAAAATATAAAAATGCAGTTTATCGCTGAAAGTTTCACTATTTCAGTATTAGGCGGTTTATTAGGTATTGCTTTTGGGTTGATACTATCCGAAGTTATAGGCTTTTATTCTGGTTGGGCGGTCAGTTGGTCAATCATGGCTATTGTGTTGTCATTGACGATTTGTATGGCGGTAGGCATTGGTTTTGGTGTGTATCCGGCCATCAAAGCTTCGCAACTTAATCCCATTGATGCTTTGCATAGTGATTGAAAAATTGAGAAAACGAAACCAATAACGCCACCTAAAATTCAACGCTGGCTATCCAAGACTAAAAGAAGGTGTGGATAACAGCGTAAACATAACAGGCAGATCCAGAACAGCGATTCAGCCTACAGACCAGTTAAGCGGAGAGTGTGATGAGTCAAAGTATCAAAATTAACGACAAAAGTTATCCTATCGATGTAGAGGGTGATATGCCTTTGTTATGGTTTTTACGGGATAAACTAGAGCTAACTGGCACTAAGTTCGGTTGTGGTATGGGCTTATGCGGTGCTTGTACTGTGCATATCGATGGCGAGGCAACACGTTCATGCGTCATGCCGGTATCGGCTGTGGCGGGTAAAACCATTACCACCATTGAAGGCTTGTCAGAAAACGGCGATCATCCGCTGCAAAAAGCTTGGTTAGCCAATAAAGTGCCGCAATGTGGTTACTGTCAGGCGGGTCAAATTATGAACGCAGCCAGCTTTTTAGCCACCAACAAAACGCCAAGTAGTGACGATATCGACAATGCCATGCAAGGTAATATCTGCCGTTGTGGTACTTACCAGCGGATCAAACAAGCGGTATCCGATGCCGCTGCCGAAATGTATAAAGAGGCTTAATATGACAATTTCAAACGAAAGTCGTCGCAAATTCCTTAAACAATCGGGATTAGCTGCTGGTGGTTTAGTGCTGGGCATAAGTTTACCTCAAACCACTATTGCCGGATTTAAAATGGGGGAAGATAGCACCTTTAATCCCAATGCGTTTATTCATATCGCCGACAACGGCGACACCTTGATTTACTGTGGCCGCTGTGAAATGGGTCAAGGAATTAGCACCGCATTACCCGCAGCGGTAGCCGACGAACTCGAAGCTGATTGGTCGCGAGTGAGTATTAAACAAGGTGAAGGCAACGAAGAAAAATACGGCTCTCAAGCCACAGGGGGCTCGGCCAGTATTCGTACTATGTATATTCCCATGCGTGAAGCAGGGGCCGCTGCCAAAGTGATGTTAGTGGCAGCCGCAGCCAAAGTCTGGGGTGTTCCAGCACAAGATTGTATGGCTGATAACCACTTTGTCATCAACAAAAATAATCAACAAAAACTCGGTTATGGTGAACTAGCCAGCCTTGCAGCCAATCAGCCAGTGCCTGCTAGCGTTACTTTAAAAGAAAAGAAAGATTACAAATATATAGGTAAAGACATCGCTAGGCACAATCAAGGCGACATAGTGGTGGGTAAATTAACCTATGGCGTAGATACCAAAATGCCTGGGTTAAAATATGCGGCTATCACTCATTGTCCTGTTATGGGTGGCAAGCTAAAAAGTGTCGATAAAACCGCCGCCATGCAAGTCAAAGGGGTAATTGATGTCATCGAAATCCCAAGATTTGAAGTACCTTTTGGATCACTAGGTGGCGTAGCAGTAGTGGCAGACAATACTTGGACTGCGCAACAAGCCCTTAAAAAGTTAAAAATAGAATGGGACCTAGGTGAGCATCAAAGTTACGACACTAAGGCCTACAAAGCACAGCTAGTTAAAAATGTAGAAAGCCCAGCTCAGCTTGCTGCCGAGCGCGGAGATATTACTAAAGCCTTTGCAGAAGCCGAACACGTGGTGAAAGCTACCTACACAGGCGGGCATCTGTCTCACTCACCTATGGAGCCTAATGCGTCAGTGGTTTGGGTACAAAAAGATAGCTGTGAAGTGTGGGCGGCCACCCAAAGCCCAGCAGATATTCAAAAAGTATTAGGGCAATATTTAAAACGTGAACCTAAAGATATATTCGTCAATGTGACTATGGCGGGTGGGGCATTTGGGCGTAAATTTAAATGCGATTATGTACACGAAGCCGCAGTATTGTCTCAGGCCGTTAATGCACCCGTGCAACTTATTTGGTCGCGAGAAGAAGATATGCGCACTGGTTATTATCATTCGATTAATGCACAGCACATTGAAGCTGCGGTAGATAAAGATGGAAACGTCACAGGCTGGTTACACCGTGCAGCATTCCCCGCTATTGCGTCATTGTTTGACTCATCACTGGACAGAGCACCGGCAAACAATTTAGCTGATGTGGATAATCACCCTTTCGGTATAGCCAACTATCGCAGCGAAACTGGCGAGGCAAAAGCCCACACTCGTATTGGTTGGTACCGCGCGGTATATGCCATATTT
>Ga0209309_10000865_pt1 | contig 32690 bp, 29 predicted proteins | sample COGITO_mtgs_1204_2_FD_184807 | JGI IMG/M metagenome (GOLD analysis project Ga0209309, IMG submission 184807) | Pelagic marine microbial communities from North Sea - COGITO_mtgs_120412 (SPAdes) (version 2) | ecosystem: Environmental > Aquatic > Marine > Epipelagic ... | reverse complement strand
ATTGGCAAATATCACTTCTTTGACAAGGTTGCTGCGGGATGAGAACATAGGTAATTTAAATGAAGACTCCCTAACCTACCTTGATTACATTGAAGAATCCTCTTACACGTTAAAGGAATATATAGACGGAACATTAGGATATTACAAAGCAAATAAACTATTGGATGAACAAAAAACTGATATTCAATTACAATCATTTTTTGAAAAAATACAAGAAATGCTCATTATTCAACACGCCGTTTTTGAATATCCAACAGAAGGCATTGCTAAAAACATCAATGAGTCAGCACTTACACAGATTGTTCTTAACATAGTTGATAATGCGCTAAAATATAATACGTCCGAAACTACAAAAGTAAAAGTCCAATATAAAAGTTTAGAAAACTACCATCAATTCACCATACAAGATAATGGAATGGGGATTGACAAAACCATTCAAGAGGATATTTTTGAGCTGTTTAAAACTACCGGTGTTAAAGACCGGGAAGGAAAACAAGGAACTGGCATTGGTTTGGCAACCGTTAAAAACTTAGTAAACAAAATGGGTGGAAGCATTTCCCTTGAGTCAGATATTGGGCACGGCAGCACCTTTATCTTTACCTTAAAGAAATAGCGATTGTTTAGGATGCATTTTATATATTTGGGCAATAATCTATAGGATGCAGTTTCAACACCCAGAACTTCTTTACGCCCTCTTTTTACTGCTTATTCCAATATTTATTCATCTTTTTCAGTTACGGCGTTTTAAACACGTAGATTTTACCAATGTTGCTTTTTTAAAGAAAGTGAACCTACAAACCCGAAAAAGCTCCCAACTTAAAAAGTGGATGACGCTTTTACTTCGTTTGCTAGCGTTAGCATGTATAATTATAGCTTTTGCGCAGCCTTTTTCAGCCACTAAAACAGCTTTAAATACCGATAAAGAAACGGTTTTGTATCTAGATAATTCTTTTAGTATGCAAGCAAAAGGAACCAATGGGCCTTTATTAAACCGAAGTCTGCAAGAATTATATAATCTACAAATACCTTCGGAAAAAATAAGTTGGTTTACCAATGATTTTACCCGTAAAAATGCGTCCTTACAAGACTTTAAAGGTGAAATCCTATCCGTTTCCTATTCACAAGGACAACTATCACTTTCTGAAGTATTGCTGAGAGCCAATCAACTTTTCTCAGATTCTGAAGCTTCAGATAAACGATTGATTCTTATTTCAGATTTTCAGCAAAACGAAACGGTTCCCGAAGTTCCTGAAAATGTAACCATCAATACCATACAACTACATCCGGTAAATACGAATAACATTGCAATAGATTCTGCCTATATAACTTCAAGAAATGGAACCAATATCCAACTTAAAGTTGATGTTTCAGCTAGTGGTGACGTGCCGGAAAGCGTTCCGGTTTCGCTGTTCAACGGAAAAACATTAGTGGCTAAAACGGCAGTTGACTTTTCTTCAAACAACACCAATACAACTGTTTTTGATATTGAAAATCCTTCCGGTTTTAAAGGAAGGTTAGAGATTACAGACCCTAACCTACCATATGACAACAACCTGTTTTTCAGTATCAATACGCCGAAAAAGATAAAAGTACTTTCGATTAATGAAGCAGATTCCGGGTATTTGCAGCGATTGTTCAATCAAGAGGAATTTGAGTACACACAGCAAAGCCAAAACAGTTTAAATTATAACGAAATACCTAATCAAGATTTTATTATTATTAATGAGCTTACTGCCATTCCAGCTTCGTTGGTGACCGCCATACAATCATTTAGCGCAAATGGCGGCAGTGTGCTGGTTATTCCTTCTTCAACTTCAAGTTTATCCGATTATAATACTGTATTAGCCACCTTAGGGATGGGACGCTTTTCCGGAAAGATTGCTGCTGAAAAACAGATCACGCAGATTGTTTTTGACCATCCGTTATATAAAAATGTATTTGAAAAACAAGTAGTTAATTTTCAATATCCAACTGTAAACTCCTACTATCAAACAACAACCAACGCTACGGCTGTTCTTAATTATGAAGATGGAAAACCGTTTATATTTCAGAAAAACAATACGTACTTTTTAAGTGCTCCAATTAATCAGGAAAACTCAAATTTTCAGAATTCTCCGCTAATTGTACCTACTTTTTATAATATGGCGCAGCAAAGTTTGGCGCTGCCCAATTTGTATTACACCATTGGGAAACAGAATAACTTTGATGTTCCAGTACAATTAATGGAAGATGAAATATTAAAAATAAAAGACAGCAGCAGCACATTTATTCCGTTACAACAAACAAAAGCCAATAAAGTAGCAGTAACAACTAGTGAAGAACCTGCTACTGCCGGCACGTTTGATATTGTAAAAGAGACTGATTTTATTACAAATATTAGCTATAATTACAACCGAGACGAAAGTAATTTACAGTACTTGAATACTGAAACCTGGGATGGCGTGACGAACAATGCTTCTATTTCAGAACTTTTTGAAACTATAAGTGAAGCAAACAATATCAACAGTTTTTGGAAATGGTTTGTTATTTTTGCACTACTGTTCTTGTTATTAGAAATGCTGGTTTTAAAATTTTTCAAGTAATGTTGATTACATTAAACCTATTAACATCAATGCCTGCTAACTAAAAGAAAACCGATGGATATACTTATAAAAGCTGCAACCATACTAGACCCTGAAAGTAAGCACCATACTAAAAAGAGGGATTTACTAATTGAAAACGGTACGATTAAAGAAATTGCAGCCACACTTAAAAATCCTAAAAAAGTAAAAGAAATATCCTTAGAAAACCTACACGTTTCACAAGGATGGTTTGACAGCAGTGTTTCTTTTGGTGAACCGGGTTTTGAAGAACGGGAAACCATACAAAACGGATTGCAAACGGCAGCCGAAAGCGGTTTTGCCCACGTTGCGGTTAATGCAAATACACAACCGGTTACCGACAGCAAATCGAATATCAAATTTTTAAAATCGCAAGCCCACAATAATGCAGTGTCCCTCTACCCTATTGGCGCGCTTACGGTTAGGAGTGAAAGCAAAGATTTGGCCGAATTGTTTGATATGCAAAACGAAGGTGCCATTTCGTTTTACGACTATAAAAAACCCATTGCCAATGCGAACTTGCTAAAAATAGCGTTGCAATACACACAGAATTTTGATGGGTTGGTGCAATCGTTTCCGTTAGATTATTCGGTCGCAAAAAATGGGATGATGAACGAAGGTGTAAATAGCACCAAATTAGGTTTAAGAGGAATTCCAGCGTTTTCAGAAGAACTTCAAATCACTCGCGATTTATATATTCTTGAATATACCGGCGGAAAATTACACATCCCCACCATTTCAACAAAAAAATCGGTTCAGCTAATTAAAGCGGCTAAAAAACAAGGTCTAGATATAACGTGTAGCGTCTCCATTTCAAACCTACTCTTAACAGATGATTTATTAGAAGAATTTGATACGCAATACAAAGTATTGCCTCCTTTACGGACTAAAGAAGACACCAAAGCCTTATTAAAAGGCCTAAAAGACGGTGTAATTGATGGCGTAACCAGCGACCACGACCCTATTGACATTGAAAATAAAAAGACCGAATTTGATCACGCCTATTTTGGAAGCATCGGATTAGAGTCTTGTTTTGGCGCTTTACAAAGTTTGGTAAGCACCGAAGTAGCAATTAAAGCCTTAAACAACCTAAAAAATAGATTTAATATTCCTTCAGAAACTATTGAAGAAGGAAACAAAGCCAACCTTACCTTATTTAACCCTAAAGAAACCTGGACATTTTTAGAAGCTGACATCACTTCTACTTCTAAAAACTCTGTTTTTCTAAATAAAAAATTAACTGGCAAAGCATACGGAATCTTTGCCAACAATAAATTAGTATTAAAAAATAATGGATAACCTTTCTGCCAAAACAAAAGCCATCATCGCCTATTTAACCTTTGTAGGAACCCTAATCGCCTTTTTTGTAAACAAGGACAAGAAACACGAATTTGCTACGTGGCATATAAAAAACATGTTCGGGTTGCTATTGCTATTGGTCATTTCACAAGTAACACAAGCTTATATCGATTTGTTTGTTGGTGAAATATTATGGTTTCTCGCGTTCTTTTTATGGGCATTTTCCTTAGTTATGGCCATTTTAAACAAAAAACCAGCTATCCCCTACTTTAGTGAGAAATTTCAAGAGTGGTTTACTTTTCTAGATTAGATAGGCTATCTTTATAGGGTATTAATAACTAACTATTTAAAATTATGGAACAAACCCCTACTGATAATGGTAAAAGCATTGCAATTATCTCCTATATTACACTAATAGGCTGGATCATTGCTTTAATTATGCATAACAATAATAAAACGGCTTTAGGCGCTTTTCATATTCGGCAAATGCTAGGTATCATGGTTGTTGCGCTTGTATTATCCTTTCTTGCTAGTTTTCTGGATATTTACATTCTTTCCCTTATTATTCAAATTGGATTATTGGTCCTTTGGATTTTAGGATTAATAGCTGCCGTTCAAGGGGAACAAAAACCCGTTCCATTAGTAGGAGAGCAATTTCAACAATGGTTTGCTAGCATTGGTTAAACAGCCATTAATAGTAAGCATTGTTTTAATAAAAATGTAAAAGAGAACCATTCTGATACTTTTCAGGATGGTTTTTTTATGTTCTAACCATTAACCTCCATTTTCTTTTTCTACGCTTCATATTCTATATTCTAACCACTATATTCTATTTTTGTATTCTATGGAAAAACAACAATTACAACTTCAGCATAATTTTAAACCCGCCTCAACTTCTTCGGAAAAGAATCCGGTGATTATCATGCTACACGGGTATGGAAGCGATGAAAACGACTTATTTTCTTTTGCAGGCGAACTTCCCGATATCTACTCAGTAATTTCCTTAAAAGCACCGATCCCGATGCAACCTTACGGAAATGCCTGGTATAATATCTATTTTGATAATACCGATGGAAAATTTAGCGATACCACTCAAGCCATCGCTTCTCGCGACTTGATTGCCAACTGTATAGACGAAATCATAGAAAAATACAATATTAACAGTGATAATGTCACGCTCTTAGGTTTCAGCCAAGGAACTATTTTAAGCCTAGCTGTAGCCCTAAGTTATCCTGAAAAAATAAAAAATGTAATTGGTTTAAGCGGATATATCAATGAAGATATTTTAAAAGAAGGGTACGCTGAAAAAGACTTCAGCAATCTAAATATCTATACCTCTCACGGAAACGTAGATCAAGTAATTCCGGTAGACTGGGCTCGAAAAACAAAACCATTTTTAAAAAATTTAGGTATTGATGCCGCCTATTCTGAATTCCCCGTTGGCCACGGCGTAGCGCCACAAAACTTTCAGGAACTTAAAGAGTGGCTTAGCAAACAATAGTCTATAAATATAACTACTGAACACTGCTTGCTGCACACTGGATACTGATTACTGAATACCTATATTTGTTAAAATCACCTTACCCTCAACTATGGACAAAAACTTTTGGTTACAGTTAAAAGAACAGCTTTTAAATTTTTTAATCGAGATAGGTCCTGACATCATCTATGCGGTGGTTGGCTTTATCATAGGTATCTTTTTGATTAGGATTATTATGAACCTACTAAAGCGTACCTTAAAAAAGTCGCATGTAGAGCTATCTCTGAAAACTTTTGTGGAAAGCCTGAGCGTATTTTTACTGTACGGACTGCTTATCTTCATTATTGGTTCTATTTTAGGGATTAAGACAACTTCGTTTATTGCTGTTTTTGGAGCGGCAGGAATAGCCATTGCCTTGGCACTTCAAGGAAGTTTGGCAAACTTTGCAGGCGGAGTCCTTATTTTGGTCTTCAAACCTTTTAAAGTGGGCGATTTGATTCACGTAAACAACAATACGGGGTTTGTTCAAAAAATTGACATATTATATACGCGCATTAAAACATTTGACGGTAGGATGATTACCATGCCCAACGGCAATGTCTCCAACAGCGATGTGGACAATCGCACAATGGAACCCTATCGCCGTATCGATCTAAATCTAAAATGTTCATTTGAAACCGATATAGACACCGTACGCCAGATTACAATAAACGCTTTAAAAGAACACCCAAAGCTGGTAAAAGACTTGCCTGTAGATGTAAGACTGGATGAAATTGGGGAATATCAAATGAAACTCAAAGCCCGTTGCTGGGTGGAATCTACCGAATACTGGCCGGTGTTTTGGGAACAATTGGAAGCCGTAAAAAAAGCCCTTGACCAAAACGGAATAGAAATCCCCATCCCCAAACGGAAAGTATATCAAGGTGATACGGCTCGCAATGAACAAAAATAAATACTACTTTTTAGTTATATTTGAAAGTAAGATGCCTTTTTATTAGTAAACAAAACATTCTATTAAAAGTAAAAAAACCGTTTATAGCTTCCTTGTAAGGTTGCTAAGCGAGGAAAAGGTGTTGATATGAATGAGTTGGCAATAATTTGAAATGACAAAAGAGAACTTAATAAAGACACTAATTCCAGCAATTTTCGCAATTCTTGGAGTGATTTTAGGAAACTATCTCACGAATAAAAATGCGTATACACTATTTGTGAAAAAAGAAAAATTTGAAAATCAGCGAGTTTCTTACTCCAAAATAATGGCTTTAAAAGTTCCTTGGACTCAATCTATTCAGACCAATGTTGAAGCTAAATTACTTTGTGAATTTTACGAAACAAGGTATGTTTTATTTTCTCATAACAAAGAAGATTTTGATGAAGCAAAAAGACAAAATGATAGAGCATTATCGCTTATTAAGGATATTTCAAATTATCAAATGCAGGTATTTGAAACTCTTGGCTTAATTCAAACTTGTTTTGAAGTAGATTATAAATTACAGACGGCTATTGATGACATATACAATTACCAATCTATTGAAGTAAATGAATTCTCAAAACAATTAAAAAACCAAAAGGAATTGGATATCCACCTAGACAAACAATTCAAGAAAACTCAGGAATTATTAAACTCTGAATATAAGGACAAACTCAACAGGTTGATAAAGATTCTAAAATACAAGTTGGAGAACGACGGATAAAAACTATTGCCAACAAAACCTAAACGTAATGCGGACTTTAGGTCTTAAAGCGAATGGTCTGTGTATATTTATGATGTCGCTAAATCTTATGGGTTTAGCTTTGGACAAAAAAAGAAAAAGCAAAACAATAAGCTTTAGCTACGTGCGTAGCTCGAAATCCGTCGGATTTCTGCACCGCACTACGCTTAGCCGAACCGTTAGGCATAATTTAAAACCAACCAAGTAAATGATAGGAATTTTAGTTGCAATTGCCATTTCGTGGTTGCTTTTATATCTGATTGAAAAGAAGAATATTTTAGCATTAGGATTTCTTCCAATTGGCAAAAGATTAAAACAATTCTTAATCGGATTTTTAATTACGGGAACACTTTGTGTGCTCGACCAATATTTAGAGGCATTTCTAAAATCTTCAACTTGGGTTTTGAACGAAAATATTACTGGCGGAATTATTTTAAAATCATTTTGGTGGGATGTCAAATCCGTATTGACAGAAGAATTGATTTTTCGCGGAGCTTTACTTTATATTCTAATCCAAAAAATTGGCTCAAGAAAAAGTATATTAATTTCTGCAATTGCGTTCGGAATTTATCATTGGTTCTCTTACGGAGTTTTAGGAAACGTAATGGCAATGATTTTAGTTTTTATTGGAACAGGATTAATGGGTTACGCTTGGGCTTGGGCTTTTTCAAAAACCAAATCCATAATGTTACCTTTCGGACTTCATTTGGGTTGGAATTTTATTTATAACACAATCTTCTCAAAAGGACCTTTGGGCGAATTACTTCTGATTTCACAAGGCGGAAATGAATTGACTGATTGGGCTTCATTATTGAATTTTATTAGCGGATTGGTTATAGTTCCTATTTTAGTGCTTATTTATGTAAGATATTTTGTAAAAAAGAAACGGAAATAAAAACTATGCCTAACAACATATAAAAATAATAGGAAAATTGGTGCTTAACCCAGTTTTAACAGTACTTTTCGAGGTCGCCAAATTTTTAAATTTGACAAATTCCCAAAAATAAAATAATTAGTAAAATTTAACTTTGACAGACAATAGGCATTTATAAGATTTGTGGGAACACACGCCGAATATGATAAAATAGACGCTGAAAAAATTTAATAAATAAGATTATGAAAATAAAACCTATAAAATCAGAACAAGATTACGAAAAAGCTTTAGAAAGATTAGAAATGATTTTTGATTCACCTGCAAACACAAATAAAGGTGATGAAGCTGATATATTATCAATGTTAATTGATAACTATGAAAACCAATATTATCCGATTGAAGCTCCCGACCCAATCGAAGCTATAAAAATCCGAATGGAGGAAAGGAACCTTAAACAAAAGGACTTAGTCGGCATAATCGGAGGAAAAAGTAGAGTTTCCGAGATATTAAATAAAAAGAAAAGACTGACAGTTGATATGATTAGAGAATTGGAGCAAATTTTACATATTTCAGCTTCAGTTTTGGTAAATAATTATCAACTTTCGAAATAAAAAAACAAAGGGTAACACCGTATCCTATGAAATATGAAAATTTGGCTCTGTGTTAATTTGAAAAATTAGTATCTTTTTACGTGTTACGCTTCATACACAAGAACGTTTGTATACTTTATAAACAGAAATAGTACCCACAAAAAATTGAGAAAAATGAAAAATTTTGGATTTATAACACTACTTTTTGCAACGATTATGATTGGTTGTAATTCGGAAAAATCAAAGACTAAAGCTGAACATTCAGAAGGCAATACCACCGAAACGAAAACAGACACACTCACAAAGCACCTAAAACCTTTTAAAGAGGAGTTGCCAACCATTGGACTTTTAATGTATAATGGAGTGCTGCAAAGTGAAGTAATCGCAACATCTGATGTTTTCTCGAAACCAGATGGTCCAGAAGGAAAACAACTTTTTAATGTCATTACCATAGCCGAAACCAAAAACCCAATCACGACGGAAGAAGGAATGCATTTTGTCCCAGATTATACCTTTGAGAATTGTCCGAAATTGACTGCGTTGTTTGTGCCAAGTGCGTATGATATGTATGCTCAGGTTCATAACCAAAACATAGTGGATTTTATAAAAGAAAAGGACAAAGAAACTAAATATACGGTGAGTAATTGTGCAGGCGCACAACTTATTGGAGCTTCAGGAATTGAAGATGGAAAAAAAATAGTAACCTACATTGGTGGTGGCGAGCAGCTACAAAAAGAGTATCCAAACTTAAAAGTACAAGATGATTCTAAAGTAACGTATGTAGAAGATGGAAAATACAGTTCGTCAAACGGGAATTTGGCTAGCTATATTTCGGCACTGAATTTAGTGGAGAAAATGACCAGTCCCGAACACAGAAAGTTTGTGGAAAGCTATCTGTATCTCGAGCGACTTCAAAATTGGAAAAAATAAGTACTACTTCCGTCCAGTATTCCTAAAAATCAGTAGCTAATTACGAAGCATAATTAACTATTTTCCATACAATAACGACCCAATAACATTCAGGTCGATACTGTCATCTTCGTTAATATAATATTCCAAGACCATTTCGCCCCAGTAGCTGCCGTCCGTAAAATCGGCTACAATCCAACGGTGGTTTAAAAACTTCACTTTATTTATTTTCATCTTCCCTTCTATTCCATCGTAAGGAACAATTGGGTTTTTGCCTTTTTTAGCATTTTGGTCATAAATATACTCTCTTACTCGGCTTTCTATTTCGGAAGCTTCGTAACTTACATTTTCAAAATAGGTCATCGCATTATCATTTCCTTGTAGGGAAAAATAGTTTACGTCCATCAGTTGAGTAGACAGGGAGTCGTTGTCCTTTTCATATCTTGACACTTTCTTTTTTAAAAGTGCAATGTCATTTTCCTGAGATTCATAAATCTGCTTTTCATTCATATACTGAAATATGATGAACAACAGAGCAAAAAAGAACAGGTACATATATATTCTCTTCTTCATAACTATATTTTAATTTTTAATGTATCATAGGCTAAAAACACATTGTCTGGTAACTGTTTTGATACTTCTTCGTGAAAACCCATTAAATGGCTTATATGTGTTAAATAAGCACGCTCTGGCTTCACTTTTTCTATAAAAGCGAGTGCTTCTTCTAAGTTAAAATGCGAATAATGCTCTTTTTCGCGTAGCGCATTAACCACTAACACTTTTGTATTCTTTATTTTTTCAAATTCTTCTTCAGCAACGGTTTTAACATCGGTCAAATAGGTAAACCCATCAATATGAAATCCTAAAACTGGAAGTGTATTGTGCATCGCTTCAATAGGCGTTACTTTTTTTTCACTGATAATAAACGACATATCTTTATCAATTTCTATTTCATCTAAAGTTGGCGCGCCGGGATATTTATTTTCTATTTCAAAAATATAGGCAAAGCGATCGTGCAGTGATTTAAAAACTCGTTTGTGGGCATAAAAAGGAATGTTCCCCTGCTTAAAATAAAACGGACGGATGTCGTCTATTCCGGCGGTATGGTCACTATGCTCGTGTGTAAGTAGTATTCCATTGAGGTGCGCTATCCCTTCGCGAAGCATTTGATATCGAAAATCGGGGCCGCAGTCAATTACATAATTATAATTGTTCCATTGTAGCAGTACAGAAACCCGAAGGCGTTTATCCTTTGGATCGTTGCTTTTACATACAGGATGATCACTTCCAATTACAGGGACTCCTTGTGACGTTCCGGTGCCTAAAAATGTTACGGTAAACTTTGAATTCATTCACACAAAAATAACAGTATTTTTTTTGAATAGCTATGGTATTCCCTACCTTATTTGGTACCGTGTTGAATGCAGTTTTTTATGTCTTATATTCTACAATAAGGCAGAAGTAAACAACTCCTTTTTTACATAAAATAGACCCTAGCGTCAAACCTACAAATGCCGAATGATGCCGCGAGAATGCAATCAATCATTTTGTGGTTATTCAATATTATAAACAAAAACCTGGGACCAAGGTTTGGTTTTATTATGTCTGAAATTTTAATTCAATATTGAGTTATTAAGCTTACAGCTTCTATTCATGTTGTATAATGACATAAAAATACCCAATTGTAGGTATTTTCAACGTTTTCAAGTATTTATAGATTTGCTTGTAACTAATCATTTAAATATTTATGTATGAAACTTTTTAAAAATCTACTTTTATTGTCGGTCGCTTTCTCATTGTTGAGTTGCGACAAAGAGGAACTGCCGAGTTCCGATTTTACGGTAAATCTAACAATTACCAACATGCAAGATCCTGAAAATTGGTGTGAAGAAGAATGTGAAAACAACACCATCTCCTTTTCTGCAGAAATACGAAATTACGGCTACGAAGGTGCCGAGGGCAGTTATAAAACCCTCGCACAAATGGGGGACCATAAACTTGAGTTTGGAGAAAGTGTTACGGTAACCAGAACATATACACAATATGAAGGTCAGGTGGCTCAATTATTTGTAGAAGTGGATGGGTATGATTTTTTTCTTGAACAAGATACAAGCGGTTGGTTGGCTGATGGTGACCAACTTTATTGGGAAGTTGGCAGCTTTGATAGTGAAATCAAAGGTAATACAGGTGAAAACCCATATACAGAAGGTGGAGGTGATTCTGGCGGTGGATTGGTAGGTACATGGGTAAACCTAAGCGGTTGCCAAAACGCATCTGGAGATCAAACTTACTTTCAGTTTAACAGCAATGGTAGCGGGACAATTTTTAATGTAGATTGTAACAGTACGTGCGATGGTGGCGGCTATTTTCTCAATTATAACTGGGAAGACAATGGCTCTTCCGTTACATTGACCTATACCTCTGTTTCAGAATATTGTGGCGCCCAAGTAGATCCGCCAGCACCCGAAACCCTCTCCTATTCTATTAATGGAAACGAGCTTTCTATAGGAGGTGCGGTTTTTACCAAATAATAGTTTTTAAAGTATAATTCTTTTTAAAAAGGCTGCCTTATGTAGGTGGCCTTTTTGTTATGGGAAATGTGAGGGATTTTCACACAATTAGACTCCCAATCAGTTAAGGAATTTTAGCGCTTAAAAATAGGGCGATAACTTGTAAATTCATTCACACAAAAATAACAGTATTTTTTTTGAATAGCTACGGTATTTCTTACCTTTGCTAGTGCCTACAATTAATAAAAGGAGACTATGCCAGATACTATTTTAGGGGATAAAGAATTTGAAAACATTCCTTCCATTCAAAGTAAAGCTTTTCGAATAAATTTAAATGAAAACATCTATGGAACGTTTGCCGAAATAGGTGCTGGTCAAGAAACAGTTCGTAATTTTTTTAGAGCAGGTGGTGCTTCGGGAACAATCGCAAAAACCATGTCGGCGTATGATAAGGATTTTAGTGATGCTATTTATGGAGAGGAAGAAGATGGACGCTACGTTACCGAATCCCGACTAAAAAAAATGCTTTCGCACGAAATCGATCTTATCGAACAGCGAATAGCTCGAAAAAAACATCCAAATAAACTTTTTTTTGCATACGCTAATACGGTGGCAACTATTGATTTTGCTAAAAAATACAAAGGTCACGGTTGGGTTGGCATTAAATATCAAGTAGATCCTAATGAAGATTATAGTGAAATTATGTTACATGTTCGCTTTCATGAAAATGAAGCCTTATTGCAACAAATTACATTAGGGATTCTTGGTGTAAATTTAATTTACGGTGCCTATTATAAATACGATGAGCCTAAAAAACTCTTGCGGTATTTATACGATCATATTGACAAAGACAAAATTGAAATTGATACCATCAACTTTTCGGGCCCTAAGTTTGAAAAAATAGATAACCGTTTAATGAGTTTGCAGCTTATTAAAAACGGAATGACCGAAGCCATTATGTTTGGCCCAGACGGAAACAACATTTTACCGGCTAGAATACTATATAAAAAGAATATTTTAGCACTTCGCGGAAGCTTTCGGCCTGTAACAAAAGTAAACATCGATATGTATGAAAACTCATACGAGATGTTTTTACAAGAAAGAAAAGTTGAAAAAGAACGTACCGAAGTTATTTTTGAAATTACACTCTCTAACCTTCGCGCAGAAGGCGAAATTGATGAAGAAGATTTTATGGACCGGGCTAAACTGCTCTGTTCGTTAGGGCATACCGTAATGATTTCCAATTTTCAAGAATATTACAAATTGGTGGAATATTTTTCCCGCTATACCAAAATGCGCTTAGGCTTAGCAATGGGAGTAAACAATTTGGTCGATATTTTTGATGAAAAATATTACCGCCATTTAAGTGGTGGTATTCTCGAGGCCTTTGGTAAGTTATTCTTTAAAGACCTTAAAGTGTACCTCTACCCAATGCGTGATCCAGAAACTGGCGAATACACAACAAGTGAAAACCTAAAAGTACATCCACGGATGAAAGAGTTGTACAAATTCTTCAAGTACAATGGTAAAGTAGTAGATATAAAAGATTATAACCCAAACATTCTAAACATTTTCTCTCGCGAAGTATTAGAAATGATAGAAAAAGGAGAAGAAAACTGGGAAGAAATGCTTCCGCCAGGTGTTTCTGAAATTATCCATCAAAAAGAATTGTTTAGCTACCACGAAAACACTGAACCGACAGAATAATAAATCGCTAAAAAAGGCTGAGTTTTTATTTTAAACTCAGCCTTTTTTTATTTAGTAGAAATAATTTCCGCAAAGCTATTCTAAAATTTGCGCTGCGTGATCCTTCGTTTTTACTTTGGCAATAACTCGTTCTACTTTTCCTTCTTCATCAACAATAAAAGTAGTTCTATGGATACCGTCGTATTCGCGACCCATAAACTTTTTAGGTCCCCAAACTCCAAAAGCATTAATTACTTCTTTATTTTCATCTGCTAACAATGGAAATGGAAAATCGTATTTTTCTTTAAAATTTTTCTGTTTCCGCTCAGTATCGGCACTTACCCCCACTAATTTGTAGCCTTTGTTCTGTAGTTCTTCATAGTTATCACGAAGATTACACGCTTCTTTAGTACAACCTGGTGTATTTGCCTTTGGATAGAAAAACACCACTACTTTATGTCCTTTATAATCGGTTAGTGATACTGGATTTCCTTCTTGATCGTTTACGGTAAAATTTGGCACTTTGTCGCCTTCTTGTAAGGTTTTCATTTGCTATTTTTGTTTAAAAATAAGCAAAAAATGACGAAACAGGAAAAGGTTGACTTTGTTATTAAAACACTTAAAGAATTGTATCCGCAAATTCCAATTCCGTTGGATCATAAAGACCCCTACACGCTTTTAATTGCTGTGTTGCTTTCTGCCCAAAGCACCGATGTACGCGTTAATAAAATCACGCCGTTATTGTTTGAAATCGCCGATAATCCGTACGATATGGTAAAACTTTCGGTGGAAGAAATAAGGGAGATTATCAAACCCGTAGGATTATCACCGATGAAATCTAAAGGAATACGCGGACTTTCAGAAATTTTAATCGATAAATATAACGGCAAAGTACCCGCAGATTTTGAAGCGTTAGAATCGTTTCCTGCTGTTGGTCATAAAACCGCTAGTGTTGTGATGTCTCAAGCCTTTAATATTCCGGCATTTCCGGTAGATACCCATATCCATAGATTAATGTACCGTTGGGGTTTTACAAATGGGAAAAACGTGGTACAAACCGAGAAAGATGCAAAATGCTTATTTCCTATGGATCTTTGGAATGAACTTCATTTACAAATAATTTGGTACGGTAGACATTACTCTCCAGCGCGTGGTTGGAATTTAGAAAAAGATATTATTACAAAAACGATTGGTAGAAAAACAGTGCTAAACGAATATTATAAAAAGAAGAAAAAATAAACGCATAAAAAAACCCCGAAAATTAATTCGGGGCTCTTAACAAAGTTTAGTTTAGAAGTGCTTCAAACTTCAATTTATTATAATCTATAACACTTAAAGCCTTAGAATAATCAAGAAGAAACTTAATTGTTTCATCTTTTGGAGCCAGTTTATCCACGTGCTCCGAACGTGAGGTTTTAGAGTACATTTTCTGCATAGAACGTAATTTTGAGGTTAATGTTACCTAATAACGCAGCAAAAAAGACTTTATTGTATTAATTTGTCAACACGATATTATGTTTATCAATTACTTTACGCAAATTTATAAGTGCATATCGCATTCTACCCAGGGCTGTGTTAATGCTTACATCGGTCTGTAAACTAATTTCCTTAAAGCTCATTTCTTTATAAATACGCATCACCAGAACTTCTTTCTGATCCTCTGGCAATTCTTCAATTAATCGCCGCACATCGCTCTCAACCTGCCCTTTTATTATTTGTTTTTCGGCATTTAAAGATCCGTCAGAAAGCACTGAGAAAATATTAAAGTCGTCTTTGTTTTCAAATTTTGGCATGCGGTTATTTTTTCTGAAATGATCAATAACCAAATTATGGGCAATACGCATAACCCAAGGAAGAAATTTACCCTCTTCGTTATACTTTCCTCTTTTAAGGGATCGTATAACTTTAATAAAAGTATCTTGAAAGATATCCTCTGTGATATCTCTATTATATACTTTAGAATAAATAAAACTGAAAATTCGTTGTTTGTGGCGGGTAATTAAGTGGCAAAGTGCAGATTCATCACCATTAATGTAGGCACTAACCAATACTGCATCCGTATGGGTGTTTTGTTTCATATCAATACTTTTTAAGTTAACAACTATCCGTGTTTTGGTTGTTTAGCCGTTATGTTTTTAGTGTAAAAAGTAAAAATATGCTATAGGCAATAAATTTTATAATTATCGTTGTAAGCCGTAAATATAACAACAAAGAAACGTGAAATGCAAATAAAAGAGATAAAATTCCTAAAAAAATTATAATATTGGCATACGTGCAATCCCCATTTCTATGTAGTATCTTTGCAAAATTCTACCTGAAAAATAACACTTTATTTTGAATATTGACACTTTAGATACTAAAAATTATATACTAATTAAAGGAGCAAAACTTCATAATTTAAAAAATATTGATGTTGCCATTCCTCGAAACAAATTAGTGGTTATAACAGGACTTTCCGGAAGTGGAAAATCAAGCCTCGCCTTTGATACACTCTACGCTGAAGGCCAACGGCGTTATGTAGAAAGCCTTTCCTCTTATGCACGACAGTTTTTAGGACGGTTAGACAAACCGAAAGTAGATTCCATAAAAGGTATTGCACCCGCTATTGCTATCGAGCAAAAAGTTAATTCTACTAATCCTAGATCTACCGTAGGAACGTCTACTGAAATTTACGATTATCTAAAACTTTTATACACTCGTATTGGCCATACATTTTCGCCAATTTCTGGTAATGAAGTAAAAAAAGACACCGTAACCGATGTCATTAACTATATAAAAACATTTCCTGAAGGGGAAAAAATGCTCCTCCTCGCTCCTATTTATTTAGAAGAAGGCCGGACGATGAAAAATAAAATCCAAGCCTTGGCACAACAAGGATATGCTCGGGTTAAAAATAAAGACAAGGTAATTCGCATTGATGAATTAGAAGATAAAGCGCTTTCAAAAAACCTTCAATTGGTTGTCGATCGTATTATCACGAAAGATGATGAAGACTTTTACAACCGTCTTGCCGATGCTATCGAAATGTCTTTCTATGAAGGAAAAGGCGAATTGTACATTGAAAAGTTAAGCGATACATCTATCAGAGAGTTTAACAACCGTTTTGAAGCGGATGACATGACATTTTTAGAGCCTAATGTGCATCTCTTCAGTTTTAATAATCCTTACGGAGCGTGTCTTAATTGTGAAGGCTATGGCGACGTTATTGGTATTGATCAAGATTTAGTAATCCCAAACACATCGCTCTCTATTTACGAAAACGCCATTTTTCCTTGGCGCGGTGATAGTATGGGTTGGTATCGCGATCAATTGGTGAATAATGCTTATAAATTTGATTTTCCTATTCACAAACCATGGTTTGAGCTTACAGAAGATCAAAAACAGCTAATTTGGACTGGAAATGAGTATTTTGAAGGATTGAACGACTTTTTCTCTTTTTTAGAATCGAAAAGTTATAAAATTCAAAATCGGGTGATGTTATCGCGCTATCGCGGAAAAACAAAATGTAATGTTTGCGGTGGAAAACGACTACGTCCAGAAGCAAGTTATGTAAAAGTCGGAGAAAAAGCCATTCAAGAACTAGTAGAGCTTCCGCTTGAAAAAGTGGCTGCCTTTTTCAAAAAGTTGAAATTAAATGAATATGATACCAACGTATCAAAACGGCTTTTGATAGAAATAAACAACCGACTTCAATTTTTAATGGATGTTGGACTGAGCTATTTAACCCTAAACCGAAAAAGTAACACGCTTTCAGGAGGGGAATCACAACGAATTAATTTAGCCACTTCGTTGGGGAGTAGCTTGGTCGGCTCCATGTACATCCTCGATGAACCTAGCATTGGCTTACATCCAAAAGACACCGAACGGTTAATAGAAGTTTTAAAATCGTTACGCGATCTAGGAAATACTGTTATTGTGGTTGAGCACGATGAAGATATTATGAAAGCCGCCGATGAAGTTATAGACATTGGCCCCGAAGCAGGAACCTTTGGTGGTGAAGTGGTTTCAACCGGAACGTTTAAAGATATTTTGAAAAGTGATTCTTTGACTGCCCAGTACTTAAATGGTACCATGGAAATTGAAGTTCCGAAAGAACGGCGTTCTTGGAAAGAGAGTATCCAAGTAATTGGTGCCCGAGAAAACAATTTAAAAAATATTTCTACTGAATTCCCGCTTGGAATTTTTACGGCTGTTACTGGCGTTTCAGGAAGTGGTAAAAGTACGTTAGTAAAGAAGATTTTATATCCTGCCTTGCTTCGGAAAATTGGTGGGTATGGTGAAAAACCTGGACAGTTTTCAGAATTAAAAGGAGATTTCAGCAATATAAAAAATATTGAATTTGTTGACCAAAACCCCATTGGTCGTTCTAGCCGGAGTAATCCGGTAACGTATATAAAAGCGTATGATGATATCAGAAATTTGTTTGCGTCTCAAAAGCTTTCAAGCATACGGAACTATAAAGCCAAACATTTTAGTTTTAATGTAGATGGTGGCCGTTGCGAGACCTGTAAAGGAGATGGCGAAGTTACTATCGAAATGCAGTTTATGGCCGATGTACATCTAGAATGTGAAACATGCCATGGAAAACGCTTTAAAAAAGAAATTCTGGAAGTAAAGTTTGAGGATAAAAACATTGATGACGTGTTAACCATGACGGTCGATGATGCCATTTCATTCTTTAAAAAACACGAACAGAAAAAAATAACCAAAAAATTAAAACCGCTACAAGATGTAGGTTTAGGGTATGTACAATTGGGGCAAAGCTCCTCTACCCTTTCTGGTGGAGAAGCGCAACGTATTAAACTAGCTTCTTTTTTAATTAAAGGAACGACGAAAGATAAAGCACTCTTTATTTTTGACGAACCCACTACGGGACTTCACTTTCATGATATTAAAAAGCTATTGGCATCCTTCTACGCTCTATTAGAAAAAGGCCATACTGTTATTGTGGTTGAACACAATATGGAATTAGTAAAATGTGCCGACTATATTATTGATCTCGGCCTTGAAGGCGGCGAAAAAGGGGGAGAAATCGTAGCACAAGGTACTCCCGAAGAAGTTGCGAAAAGCAAAAAATCGTTTACGGCTACTTACTTAAAAGAGAAAATTTAATTTTTTTTAAATATTGTATTTGGCACAAAGATTGAAGACAATGAAATAAGAAACAGTTAGTTTTTTAATCGATTTGTTTTTAGTTGAGACCCGGCATCTTTCAATAAGTAACATGCCGGGTTTTTTATTCTACATGTTCCTTTCTGTACTGAAAAAGGTAACTCGAAAAGTCGGAATGACTTAAATCTTAAACTTAAAAAAACATACTCAAAAACACAATAATCATTGATAATCAGATAGTTATGATTTATGGCACGATGATTGTTTCATAATAAGCGTACCCAGCTGACCAAAAAATAAAAGCAAGTACAACCTAAAACCTCTATTATGAAAAAAGTAACCTTATTATTATTCAGTCTTTTTCTAGTAAGCTTTATTGCGACAGCAAAAAGTGATGCCCCAGAAGAAATTGCAAATTACAGTTACGATGGAAAGTCGTATATATTTGTAGAGCAAGACGTTGAATTTTCAGTATTTCCAGATGGTCAGTTTGATTTTGTTTACTTAGGTCAAAACCGAAGTAACGTTAATGTAAATGTAAATACCCGTAATGTTGATATTTCATTTAACAGTGGGTATGATTATGACGCTTACGTTCAATATGACGATTACGGAGCCATAATTCAAGTAGAAGAAGTTCCTATTTATTATGACGAATATGGGCGTGTAGTACAAGTTGGTAACACCGAAATTCGGTACAACGATAGGCGTATTGTTCGCGTAGGAGGACTACAGGTAGTGTATAATCATTACGGACATTTTTCACACGTTACGGGGTATATAAACCTATGGACACCGCGATATGTATCTCGTCCTTGGCACGCATATTATGCTAGACCTTATTATTCAAACTGTGTTGTTTACGATTATCCCTATAGAAGATATTATAGTCCACACCGTTATAGCTGGAAAAAGCATAGAAAGTATTATAGAAACAGAAGTCATGTTGCGTATGCCAATGGAAGAAGAAATTTCTACCACCCTGGAAGTAGAACACATTATAAAAATGGTCGCGTTGCAAAACGTAAGGATTATAATCCAAACCATAGAAATAGTTATGCGGTAAATAACCCACGTAAAAGCAACGCTAACAGAAGTAATGCGAGAAGAACAAATAATCGTTCTTCAGTGTCTAAAAGATCGAATAACCAAAGGAATGTAAAAACAGCTAGACATTCGTCTAAAAATGACCGTGACGTTATTTCCAGAAATAGTAATAAAAGATCAAATACTGTTCGGAAAGCTACTGCTAGGAAAGACAGAAGCAGTTCTTCTAATCGCAATGTAATTGCTAAAAGAAGTTCAAAACCTAAAGCAAGAAGTAGTCGAACAAAGCAAAATAACACGCGAAGTATTTCAAGAAATAGTAATCCGCGAAAAGTTAGCACTAATAAAACTCGAACTGTAAAACGTGTAAGTCGTTCTAATGACAGAAAAGCCGTTTCTCAAAATAGGAAAGCACGCACACCACGAAGTAAAGCGAAACGCTCTAGTAGACCTAAAAAATCTACTGCAAAGCGTAGTTCAGTATCAAGATCTAAAAGTCGTGGAACTAGAAGCAGTAGCCGATCGTCTTCTAAAAATAGTAGACAAAGAGGCCGCGGATAATAAAAATTTTGGTTGGTTAGTTAGAAACCCCCGTAAAGCGAAAGCTAAGCGGGGGTTTCGTATTTTATTACCCGGCAACCTTTTGTATAATTTCAGCCATATGTTTGGTTAAGTTTCTCCGGCTATATTTTGAGGTGTTTTTTGAAACGACACTTAACGCTCCTTTTTTATATTCTGAATATAATTCCAAAATACTAGATTTCAATTGTTCCTTTTCTGAATACATAAAAAATTGACCACTTTCCGTTTCTGAAATCAGCTGTTCCATATCGCTTCCCTTCGGCCCTAAAGCAATGATGGGACGTTTTGCTGCAAAATATTCAAATAGCTTTCCTGGGATGATGGCTCGGGTTTCTGGTCGGTCAATTTCAAGTAACAACAATACTTGTGCGTTGTGTTGCATTTGCAATGCTTCGGAATGTGAAACATAGCCAGACAGCTTCAAACTATCGCTTAAACCGTACTGTTTAATACTTTTCACCACATGATCGCTTATGGTTCCGGCGAGTGTTAGTTGAAAGTCTGTTGCGAATTCTATGTTTTCCTTAACCAATTCTGAAAGCACTTCCCACAAAGCAATAGGGTTTCGTTCGCTTAATAAAGAACCTACATGAACCAACGTAAATTTGGCATCAAGAGTAGCAGTTATTTTCTCTTTTATTTCATACCCATTCGTAATTACTTCTATGGGTTTTTGGGTGATTTCTTGAAATTCCTTTTTAGTTGTAGGGCTGGTTACCGTAATTAAATCAGCGTTTTGCAATACGTCAGCTTCCAATTTTTTATGCTTTTTTTCTGAAGCTTTTGTCAACCGAAGCGATTTATGATAATGTATCGTAGTCCAAGGATCCCTAAAATCGGCAATCCACGGAATTTTTGTTTCAGTTTGTAACTGAAGTCCAATTAAATGCAAACTGTGCGGTGGTCCGGTTGTAATAATCGTATCAATTTTATTTTCTGAAAGATACTTTTTCAGAAATGTTACGGAAGGTTTTACCCACCCTACTCTAGCATCTGGAATAAAGAAATTCCCTCTAATAAAGAGCAATAATTTTTCGATAAAAGAAGGTGTTGTTTCAGAAATAATTCCGCTACTTATCTGAGACGTCTTCTTTTTTGATAAAACTTTTGCAAACTTATAGGGTTCGTTTATCGGCTGTTTCAGAATTTCAATATCGTTGGGTACATCGGCTTCAAAAGTTGTATCAACTAATGGGTAATGTGGGTTTTCTGGCACAAAAACAACTGGTTCGATTCCAAATTCCCTGAAATATTTTACAAAATTAAGCCAACGCTGAACGCCCGGCCCACCCGCTGGCGGCCAATAATAAGTTATGATTAAGGCTCGTTTCATAGACAATTAGCCTTTTTCTGTTTCGGTTTTTTTGCCTTTAAAACTAAAGTATATTCCTCCTAGTAACAACAATATAAAAATAAGGGTGCTCACCAAACTCACGGTGCTTCCCGTTTGTATTACGGTAGGTTCAAACTTAAATTCTATTTTGTGGATTCCTTCAGGAACAGTCATTGCTCGTAACACATAGTTTGCTCTATAATAATCTGCAGGTTTTCCATCTATGTAAGCATTCCATCCATCTGGATAATATACTTCCGAAAACACTGCTAATTGAGGTGAGTTTGTAGCCGTTTCATAGGTAATATGTTGTGGCTCATGGTTTACTAAATCTATAGTTGCTGTGCTGTCCCTACCTATTTTTTCTACAGGCAATTCACCTTTAAACTTTGTAGCAATTACGGCTGTTTTCTTTGTATCTAAACTATCCAACAACAACAATTCATCGTTGGCATTTTCTGCTAAGATTATATTTTCAACAAACCAAGCATTTCCATTGGCGTAGGGATTACGTTGCGCAACCGCTCCCCCATTTTTTCCTTGCGTGATTATGTATTTTACGTTGAGCATATTAAGCATCCCAATATTCCCCCTACCTATATAAAACTCATTAAGGTCTTGCATTCTACCCGGTTTGGCAGCGTGATAACCACCTAAGGCATTGTGATAATAACTGGCGCGTCCACTATTAAAAGCATTTGTAGTCGCATCATACACCCGATAATTACCATCATCTTTTAGTATTTGCAGATCGGCTCCATTTTTCTGAAACGGTTGCTCCATAACCCGACTTTGCACAAAATCATCATTGTTTACGTATCGTTTATCTACACCAACAAGATCGACTATTATTAAAATAGCAAGCACTGAAATTACAGCTATTTCTTTCAACTTTCCTTTTAAAAAGAACCATAATGTTCCCGCTGCAAGCAACACAAAAACCAAGGAGCGCAGCGCATCAGAAGTTAACATAGATGCACGATCCTCTCGAACGGCATCAAGAACCGGAACGCTCAGGTTTTCTCGAATCGAACTATCGTAATACGAATTGGAAAAATCTAATAACGATGATTTAAACAGAATAAACAACAATGCCACACCGCCTGTAATTCCCGCACTGTACAATAAGGCTTTTCTCTTTTCTTCATCTCGTTCAAAACCACTAAAAAACTGATGCAATCCGATCACTGCAAGAACCGGTAAAATCAATTCTATAATCACCTGTATAGACGAAACCGCCCTAAACTTATTATACAACGGAACATAATCGATAAAGAACTCCGTTAAAAAACTAAAGTGTTTTCCCCAAGAGAGGAACAGACTCAATAAGAAAGCAGCTATAATCCACCATTTTAAACGCCCTTTTATTAAAAATAACGCTAAAATCGCTAAAAAGATAACCACCGCTCCAATATAAGCGGGGGCCGCTACAATCGTTTGTTCCCCCCAATACGTGGGTAATTGGTTTAAAATCTGGCTAGCTTCCTGTGGCGAAGCGCCCATTTTCAATAATGCCTCTTTAGTTTCACCATCTTCTGGCAACGGATCACCAGATCCACCTCCCATAAAGTTTGGGATAAAGAGGTTTAAACTTTCTAGTTTTCCGTAGCTGTATTCCGTGATGTAATCATAATCAAGTCCACTCACATTATCTTTTGGTGAACCATCTGGGTTGATGGTCAATTCGCTATTTCCACGGGTTGAAGTGTCAGCATATTCTTTAGTGGCCATAATATTAGTGGCATTGAGGCCGAGAGCGATTAAAACCCCAAGAGTCATAACCCCCAATGCTGTAAAATAATGAGGAAGCATTTTTTTCTTAAAAGCATCGACTAAATATGCTATTCCTATACATATTACTAAAAACAAAAGATAATACGTCATTTGGTAATGGTTGGCTACTAATTCGAGCCCCATAGCGACAGTGGTCAATAAAAAGCCATAGAGATATTTTCCTCGAAAGGTTAATAATATTCCGCTTAACACCAACGGCATGTAAGCAATTGCATGGGCTTTTGCATTATGGCCTACTCCGAGAATAATAATTAAATAGGTAGAAAAACCAAAGGCTATTGCGCCAAGAAAAGCGAGTTTATAGTCAACTTTTAAGACTAATAACAATATATATAAACCTATAAAGTAGAGAAATAAATAGTCGGCCGGTCTAGGCAAAAAACGAATGGCTAGATCTAAATTTTTAATGTAGTTGTTAGGATATTTTGCTCCTAATTGATAGGTTGGCATTCCGCCAAAAGCAGCATCGGTCCAATAGGTTTCTTCTCCCGTTTCAGCACGATACTCTTTCAATTGCTTGGCCATCCCTTGATATTGGGCAATATCACTTTGAAAAATGGTTTTCCCCTGCAAAACAGGACTAAAATATCCTACCGAAGCAACAATAAAAAGAATGAAAACTATAAGATGCGGTAGAAATTTTTTAAGCGAATGCTTCATAGCAACTGTCAATTTTTTTGAAGTTTGAAAATTAACAAAAATATGCTACAAATGGTTCTACATTTTTAGATATAAATAGAAAAAAGATTGCTGCGCTGAAAGAATATAGAATACAAAAATTATAAGCAGTAAAATATGAAGCTACAAAATGAATACTCTATCATCTATATTCTTGTAGAAAAATTCATTTAGGAAATAAGAAAGAAGTCATTAAACAAAAAAATGAGTTATCACTCTACCTCTTCATAATCCACATAATCACCCACAGTAGATTTGTGGTCTTTTTGTTTATGTGGCACTTTATCGATGGTTACTTTTCCTTCTTTCTCCTTTTTTGAGTTAGGATTAGTCTGTGAACCATTAAAAGCTTGCTCAAAACGTTGCCCAGCTTTTTTAGCTACATACTTCATTAAGTACGGTGTAGCCCAGCGGATTAAAAATTTCAACCCGAAATATACCAGAAGGATAATTAATATCGTTTTTAAAAACGTAATCATAGGGTTCAAAAATACATAAAGCTCTGCAAAAAGACGAAAGCAAATTATTAAATAAATGATAAATTCTTATATCTTTGAATCAAACCCAAAACATCTATGAACAGCCGAGTTGTTTTATTATTTATAGCCACTTTTTTAGTAACTACTACTATTTCGGCACAATACACCGAAATGATAAATGCCAACCGCCCTGGGGCTTCCCAAGGAGCTTTTTCAGTGGGCACGAATGTTCTTCAGTTTGAATCTGGATTAAGCATTGGAAAAGAAGAGCATCGATTATTATCTACCGAAGCCAACATTTTTTCGTGGGATTATGCAGTACGTTATGGAGTATTAAAAGAAGAACTTGAAATTAGTTTAATAGGAAATTTTCAATCTAACAACGTAACTGATACGCGCGGAGCTAATAATTTTGAACGTAAATTTGCTAATTTTAAAAGCAACACACTAGGAGCTAAATATTTGCTTTATGATCCTTATAGAAACCGTGAAGCTAGAGGGCCTAACTTATACAGTTGGAAAGCGAATAATCGTACACAATGGTCAGATTTAATCCCAGCTGTTTCAGTATATGTTGGTGCTAATTTTGATATCACAAAAGACAATCCTTTTACGCCCGAAGCCGAAACATCTATCAGTCCAAAATTTGTACTTTCTACACAAAATAACTTTTTGGGAGGCTTTGTATTTGTAACCAATATTATTGTAAATCGAGTGACTACCGATACGCCAGAATATGGATATATAGTGACGCTTACACATGCTACAAACCGATATTTCTCCATATTTATAGAGAACCAAGGTATAAAAAGTGATTTTTACGCCGACCAATTATTACGGGGCGGTGTTGCTGTGTTAGTAAATAAAGATTTTCAGGTAGATCTTTCTGGGACTCTTAATTTTAAGGATACCCCTTCTCTTTGGAACGCAAGACTTGGCGTTTCATATCGCTTTGATATGCATAATCAAGATGAATTTATTGAAGAAAAAGGAAAAAGCGGGCGCAATAAAAGAAAGAAATACAAAGAACAGAAAAAAGAAAAGAACGAACGAAACAAACGTAAAGACGGCTTTGAAGATGATGGAGATGGCGGTCAATTGTAAGAGAACGTATGATTGAAATTAAACAAGTAACCAACAAAAAAGAATTAAAACAATTTGTAACCTTTCCGTTCAAATTGTATAAAGACTGCAAATATTGGGTTCCACCATTAATAAAAGATGAGATGGAAACCCTTGATGAAGCAAAAAACCCTGTCTTTAAGAACGCTGATGCCTGGTATTTTTTAGCCTATAAGGATGGAAAAATTGCCGGCAGGATTTCAGTTATCATCAACCAACTTGAAGTTGAAGAACAGGACAAGAAAAAAGTCCGTTTTGGATGGTTTGATGTTATTGACGACATTGAAGTGACCAAAGCATTGTTGGAAAAGGTATATGAAATTGGAGCCAAACATAATTTGGAATATACCGAAGGCCCCGTTGGCTTTTCCAATATGGAAAAAGCAGGAATTCTCACCATGGGTTTTGAAGAGTTGAATACCATGATCACCTGGTATCACTACCCCTATTACGCTAAACACTTTGAGCAATTAGGCTTTGAAAAACAAGCTACTTGGGTAGAATATAAATTGAGCATACCAGAATCTATAAAAGAAAAAGTAGCCAAGTTTTCCAGAATCATAAAACAACGGTACAATCTTTCTGTGATTCGGTTTAAGAACAAAAAAGAAATACTGCCTTATGTGGACGATATGTTCGGTTTGCTCAATAAAACCTATAACGACTTACAAACATTTGTTCCCATTCAACAATATCAAATAGATTATTATAAAGAAAAATACTTCAGTTTTGTGCATCCTGATTATATCACGTGCATTCAGGATGATACCGGAAAACTTATTGCCTTTTCCATTGTTATGCCCTCCTTCAGTAAAGCGTTGAAAAAAGCAAATGGTCGCCTCTTCCCTACTGGTTGGTATCATCTTTTACAAGCTCAAAAGAAAAATGATATCGCTGCTTTCTATTTAATTGGTATTGATCCTGAGTTACAAGGAAAAGGAGTTACTGCCATTATTTTTGAAGAAATGCAATACTTATTTAATTCAAAAGGGATTGACCAAGTAGAAACCAACCCAGAATTAAAAGAAAACACTGCTGTGCAATTACTTTGGAAAGATTATACTCCTGTTCAACATAAAGAACGGAGTACGTTTAGGAAAGACTTATAATTGAAATATAGCACTCAAAATACAATTTTAAACAAGTGGAGTTTTAATAACCTCTATGCATATTGCTAAAAATATACATTAAAACTACCAAGATAATTCCTTCAAAAATTGCTCTTTCCGTCTTGTGGATACCTCGATGCTACAATTATTGGTCATAACCACATAGCCGCCTTTTCCTTTAATATATTTCTTTACTTCCTTAAGGTTTATTAAGTGCGAGTTATGAACTCTAAAAAAACAGTCCTCTTCCAAAAGATTTTCAAAACTTTTCAGTGTTTTTGACACCGTAATTTTTTTTCCATTTTTTAAGTGTATATGCGTATAGTTTTTATCGGCTTCACAACGTAAAATTTCATCTACATCCAAAAAATTATATCCCTCTGTAGTGGGTACTGTTATTTTCTTTACACTATTCTGGTTTTTAAGGTTGTGAAGTAATACATTTATTTTCTGGTGCATAAAATGCACTGACTTTGCTTCAAACTTTTTCAATGTCCTGTCAAAGTCTGTGGGATCAATTGGTTTTAGCAAATAATCCAAAGCACTGAATTTAAAGGCTTTTACGGCGTAGTGGTCAAAAGCTGTTGTAAAAATTACGTCAAAAGTTATCGTGCCGAACTTTTCTAAATAATCAAAACCTGTCTTGTCTCCTATTTGCACATCTAAGAAAACGAGATCCGGATTATGTTTGTTGGCAGCGGTAAATGCCCCATCAACAGTTGTAGCGGTAGCCACAATCGCATATTGCTTTTTGTAAGGTAACAAAAGCTCTTGCACACTGTCTATGCAATGTTGTTCATCGTCTATTATCATAACGTTTGCCATAACCTAAAAAGCTAGTTTTAAAGGAAGTTCAACTTCAACCCGCATCCCTTGTTTTTTATCAATCATTCTAACTTCCCCATTTACGTTTTTCCTTTTGCTGATTATCGCGATCCTACTCCTCGTTAGTTTCATCCCAAACGATGTTTTGGCGCTGTTTTGCTTGCTGAATTGTACTTCCCGACCCACTCCGTTGTCATCAATCGAATAAAGGATCATATCTTCCTTTTTTTGAACAATTACGGAAATATTTCCAACTCCTTTTTTTTGTGACATACCATGCCAAATACTATTTTCAACAAAAGGTTGTAAAATCAAAGGGGGCACGAGGGTATTTTCTACATCAATCTCAGGATCTACTGTAATATGAAAAGTGAACTTTTTTTGTAGTCGTTTTTGTTCAATCTCAAAATAGTTCCTTATCAATTCAAGGTCTTCTTTTAAAGTGATGCTTTCTTTTTCTGAATTTTCCAAGGTCTTTCTCATCAATTTTGCAAATTTCAACAAATAAGAACTAGCTTCCTCTTTTTCATTTTTCGATATAAAATCATTGATTGAATTGAGGGAGTTGAAAATAAAATGTGGGTTCATCTGTGACCGAAGAGCCTTTAGCTTTGTTTTGTTCACTTTGGATTCAAACTGAGAAAGGATTTTCGCATCAACTGCATCACGCTTTTTTTTGTATATAAAACCAATTAACAATAATGCTGCAAACAATCCGCTACCTCCAATTATTGCCGCTTTTTTAATAGTCCGTTGCCGCTCAATCTCTGCCTGTGAAAGGGCTTGCTTTTTCTCGTGTTCATATTTTAAGTCATTTTTTACAAGTTCGAGTTCTTCTTCGTTACTGCGTAAGCTGTCCTTTAAAAAAATGTGTTTTTTGTAAGTGTTTAAAGCTTCTTTACCGTTGCCCTTTTTTTGATAGGTTTCACTCAAGGCGAGCCAAGCCTCAGCTTCCCGTCCCTTTGATCCAATTTCTGAAGTCAGTTCAATACTTTTCAGCAGCATGCTTTCGGCTTTATCTACATTGTTTTTAGCGGCATGAATTTTTCCCATATTGGTAAGCAATATGGCTTGAGTTGCCTTGTCTTCTTTTTCTTTTGAGACTTGTAGTCCCTTTTTATAATAGTGTAATGCTTTAATAGTATCGTTTAAGTGTTCGTAAGCCAATCCCAAGTTATTGCATACGGTGGGGAAATACATGTTCAGGTTTTTTTCTTCTGTTAGCAATAGGGCCTGTTTCAAGTTTTCTATGGCAAGAGAATCCTTTTTTTGATCCATTTGCACGGTCGCTATATTAAAAATCGCAATCAATTGTTGGGGTTTTGAATGGGTTTTTTGTGCTATTCTTAAAAATTCCCTGTAATTTTTTAAGGCACGTTCATAATCTTCCAAATCTGCATATATATTGGCAATATTGTTGTAAACCGAAGCATCAAACATCTGTTTACCTTTAAAACCAGTAGCATCCAAAGCTTTGTGATATTGCTTAATCGCTTCGTTTGGAGCAGAATTTAAATAGAATATATTCCCCTGTTGCCTATACGCTTTTGCAATGCCTTCGTTCCATTGTTTCTTTTTTGAAAGTTGCATGGCTTCTGTAGCAACATGTTGTGCTTTTTGCCTGTCTGATGTTGAAAGCGCATGTGAAAGATTTAGCATATAAAACACACGGACTGTATCTTCAATTCCTTTTTTATGCAATAAGGATTGAAGTGAATCTACCACCGTTTGTTGGGAAATTCCCATAAAAAACGGCATTAACAAAAACAACAAAAAGACTTTTGCTTTCATATAAAATTTCCGTTACGATAAAAATGGGGATAAAGAGGATATTTACTAAAGTACTAATTTTCAGCAAATATCTGAAATAATACCACAGAAAATAAGTAGAAACACGCAATTGCTCATTGAGCCTTGTTATTTTCAAGAAACGAGTATAACTTTAGTAACCAATCCATTAAATAACTCGTTATGCGCAATTCAATTCTATTTATCATGGTATTTTTTTTCTTTTTTAACACTGAGGCACAGATTAATTCGCCTAAAGAAATTTACAAAGGCACATTTACGGTCAATTCGGTAACGGCTTGGCGGGGAAAGACCCGGGTAGCCGTACCGTTACAAATACCGGTCAACGCAAAAGGATTTTATTACACGGTCTATGTGAGCAAACGCAACACCTATAGACCCGAAGCCCGGAAAGTTGTTTTCAATGTTTTGGCCGATCGGTTGGGCACGCGCTCGGAAAATGCGGACATAGCCGATGAAATTATTATGAAAGAACAGGGAAAATACGAAGATATTAACATTTACCTTCTGCCTAGTGAACAAGACAGCCAATTGTTCGAAAAACGCATGAACTATGATTTTATGGCTTTAAAAGAATGGAAAGACGTAGGTGAGGAGGTAACGTTTGTCTCAACCGAAAGTACCGGAGAGACCCTTTACTTAGGATTTTTAAACACCAACTCTTCTTTAGGACTAGAAGTTTATTTGCAAGTGGTGGCACAGTATTAATAATAATGAATAACCAAATAAATCTTTTTAAGATTAAACGCTTTTGCAATAGTATTGATGAAAAACGGATACTACCAGCCTATCAAACAAATGGTTGCCACAATAGCGCTATTTAGTTTATAACTTTTATTAACAACCTAAAAAATAAAGAAAACATGAAACCTTTAAATCAGATTGTTCTATACATTCTTGTAGTTACTATAAACATAATGTATAACGGAGTAAAAGCACAAACATTGGAATGGGTTAAACCATTTGGCAGTACAAGCACGGATATAGCCTACTCTGTCGCAACCGATGCAACTGGAAATATATATACAACAGGTTTTTTTCAGGAAACAGTAGACTTTGATCCGAGTGCCGCGATCTTTAACCTAACTTCAGTAGGAAGCGTTGATGTTTTTATATCAAAATTCGATTCCGCAGGAAATTTCGTCTGGGCTAAACAATTGGGAGGTTCAGGAGTGGATATCGGCAATTTCATTACAATTGATGCATCCGGAAATACTTATACCACTGGCCGTTTTAATGACACTGCAGATTTTGATCCAGGTACCGAAATTTTTAACCTTACTTCATCCGGTAGTAATGATATTTTTATTTCCAAACTCGATTCCGCAGGTAATTTTGTCTGGGCAAAAAAACTTGGTGGCAACAATAGTGACTATGGTCAATCAATCATAACCGACACTTCTGGAAATGTTTATACAACAGGCCTTTTTGAAGGAACCGTTGACTTCGATCCAAATAGTGGGACCTTCGATCTAACGTCAGTAGGAGATTTTGATATTTTTGTTTCCAAACTAGATTCCGCAGGTAATTTTGTCTGGGCCATACAATTAGGAGGCATACTGGAGGACGGTTCTAACGCAATTACTATCGATGATGATAATATTTATATAACAGGATATTTCCAATTAACGGTTGATTTCGATCCAAGCGCTGGAACTTTTGAGCTTACATCTGAAGGAGCAGGAGAGATTTTTGTTTTAAAACTTGATACTACAGGTAATTTTGTCTGGGCAAAACAATTAGGTGGTACCAATCATGACATAGGACAATCAATAACCACAGATGATTTCGGGAATGTATACACCACCGGGTATTTTGCGGGGACAGCCGACTTTGATCCAGGTTCCGATATCTTTAATCTCACGTCAGCTAGCACTACTTTTGATATTTTTGTTTCTAAGCTTGATTCTTCAGGCAATTTTTTATAGGCTACTCGACAAGGTGGTATAGCAGGCGGAGATATACCTTATAGTATTGCCACCGATGCTTCCGGGAATGTTTACACAACAGGTAGTTTTCAAGGAACAGTCGACTTTGACCCAGGTAGTGGGGTTTATGATCTTACAGCTGAAGGATCTTCCGACTGTTTCGTTTCTAAACTAAATACTTCCGGAAATTTTGAGTGGGCAGTAAAATTTGGAGGGAAAAATTCTATTATAGGATATTCGGTAGCAACTGATATTTCTGGGAATGTTTATGCTGCAGGAACATTTATCGGAACGGTCGATTTTGATCCGGGCAAGGGAATCTTCGAAGTTACCTCGGAAGAAGGTGAAGACATTTTTGTACATAAAATGAGCCAAACTCCATTAGGTATCAATGACTTTAAAAATAAAATTGAGTTAATAACTTTTCCAAATCCATCGAGCAGATCAATTAAAATATCAGGTTTAACTAACACCGAAAAATACACAATTTTTAACAGTATTGGCGCTAAAATGGCAATTGGTACGATTTCCAATAAACAATCAATTGACATAACAAATCTTATGAATGGATTATATTTTATAAAATTTGAAAATGGAACTGCTCTTAAATTTATAAGAGAATAAATAATTAATATTTGTTAAAAACGGTAAGCGTAGCACAACCCTATATTTAGGTCTTTCAAACTCCAACCAAACGATAGGTTTAGATGTGTATTTAAAAGTGATGGCTCAATATTAAGGAAAGAACCAAGTAAATCTCACGTACTATGAAAACGACAATCAAAACAATAATACTTAGCCTATTCATATTAGCAAGCGGAACCGTAAATGCCCAGTTTTTAAAAAAACTGAAAAAAAAGGTAACACAGGCCGTTGAAAACACGGTCGGGGACAAAGTGGAAAATTCCATTGGCGATCTACTAGGTGAGGAAAAAAATAATACCAAGAAAAAAAGAAATACTGACATCCCTTCGAACCCTGAGTACCAAAAACCCCCTTCAAATACAACTGCAAATAAAAAGCAAACACAGACTGAAAACCAAATCCCAACAAACAGTGATACAAGATTTTCAACAGTATCTATTCCTGCTTATAATGATTATTTTGAGCCAATTACCCTACTTTCTTACAAAGGACTACCCCTGTTAGGCGAAAACGATAAAAATTTAGTTGGTAACACTATAGATATAGAATATAACAATTTTCATAACC
>Ga0209309_10000864_pt1 | contig 32703 bp, 21 predicted proteins | sample COGITO_mtgs_1204_2_FD_184807 | JGI IMG/M metagenome (GOLD analysis project Ga0209309, IMG submission 184807) | Pelagic marine microbial communities from North Sea - COGITO_mtgs_120412 (SPAdes) (version 2) | ecosystem: Environmental > Aquatic > Marine > Epipelagic ... | reverse complement strand
GTCTTTGAGTTGTTTCGAACGAGGAAGTCGTTGGCATTTGCGAAGAATTCTATCCGGATTGCGACAGAGCATCTAAAGAGATTGTAAAATTGAGCTATAATAAATGGGCAATCGAAGATGAACGCGCGGACGACGTTACGGTAATCGTTGCATACGTCAGCTCTACCAACGATGTAGATATGCTCGCGCGCGACGAAGACGAGAGTAGCGACGATGACGACGATGACGACGGCGACGATGAGTATCTTTCCTCCTCTTCGTCTTTGGACGACGGTGGTGATTACGACGACGGTGCAGACGAAATCGACGAGAACTCTTCTCCTTCTTCCGCCGTAACGATTCGAGAGCGTCTCCAAAGCGTCAATATCTTTGGAAGAAGATGATAATAATATCAACAAAAAGTATACTAATATTAATACGACGAAAACGATCGATGACGTTACGCGTATCATGATGTAAATTAAGAAAAATGTAAAACAGAAAGTTCAGTGTAAAAACGACGAATTTTGCGCGTATGTAGTGATGAGTGAGGCCAAGCGAGTGTTCGATCGATGAACGCGTTTAAAACAAATCCACTCACTGTGTAATGTTGTTGTAATAATTTTTATTTAAAAACTGCAATAATGAATTTTACCGCGCTCTAGTTTTCTCCGCCTCGACGATTTGTTCCGCCGCGGAAATAGACACCGCCGCGTCTTCTAACTTTCCGCTTTGCGTCCCGTTGCTCCCACCGGCGTGTGGATCCCCACTCGCGACGTCGATATCGTCCAACTCGTCCAAGGATTTGTACACCGGCAGCGACTCCTTCGTCGACGCCGTATATTCTCCATTCATCTCCTCGCCGCCGTGTTTATTTCTTCGCTTTAATTTTACGTGTAAACCCGTGGTCGTGTGAATGGTTGCCCCGGTGGTCATGCCACACTCGCCGTCCGGGTGAAACTTCGGGTCCAACTCGAAATCGAAGCGTCGCATGATCATGGCTAAAGTAACGATGGATTCAAAAATCGCAAACTGGTCTCCGATGCATTTTCTTTGCCCGCCGCCGAAAGGTAAATAGGCGAAATCCTCCGTGTACTCGTCCGGCGCTTTCCCGTCGACTGGGAATCGTTCCGGAATAAACTCCTCCGGCTTGTCCCACAACCTCGGGTTTCGGTGTAAATTCCAAACGGAGATGAAAAAATCCGTCCCTTCGGCGATGTCGTAGCCGCCCAATTTCACCGGTTCGATCGCTCGGCGAATCAACACCGGCGGCTGCGGATACAATCTCATGGACTCGTTGATCACTCTCGACGTGTATTTCAACTCCCTCATATCAGCCACCGTCGGTAATCGATCGCCGCACACTCGATCGACTTCCTCGAAGACTTTCTCCTTCACCTCTGGGTGTTTCGCCAATAAAAACGTCGTCCACGTCAACACCGCCGCGGTGGTTTCGTGTCCGGCGATTAACAAAGTCATCAAATCGTCTCTCAACTGTTTCGAGGTCACGTCGTCTCCAGACGCGATTAAAAAGTGCAAAATCGACGGGTCCTCCTTGTTCATGTATTCTTCGACGAACTCGTCGTCGGATTCCTCGACGATTTTCTTGCACCGTTCAATCAACACGTTCAAAGTATCGTTCACGACGACCAAGGCTTCTTGACACGCGCGTTGCCTCGGCACCAAATACGACAAAGGAGGCACCTTCCAATACGGAATAAACGTCACTGACCTGTATTCAGCCTCTCTCAACACCGTATACACGGCTTTAATCACGGGATCGTCCGTTTTCAACGAATCGAAATCGTAATTAAACACCGCCTTCCCGATGATATCCAACGCTAACCGCGAATAAAAGTTTTCCATCTCCACGGACGTCCCGTCAATCTCCGCTCTCGCCAACTGCGCGCTTCCTTTCAACCCACAATCGCCAAACATATCCACCATGCTCGCGACGTATTTTCGGTGCAACGCCGGGACGATAATCTTTCTGCGAATCTTCCACACCTCGCCGTTGGCCGGGATTAACCCTTGTCCCATGACGAAATCCAAAATCTCGGAAAGTAAACCTTTCGAGAACGATTTCGCCTGGTGCAACAGAATTTCCTTCGCGACTTTGTTATCGGAAACCACGACGAACTTTTTCGGCCCGATGGCCAAAACGAACTGTTCCCCGTACGCCAAGAAGAGTTTATACAGCGGCACGAACACCGGCTGCCCGGCAATCTCTCGAATATCGCCCGAAGCGACTGGCATTTGACTGTCCGCCTCTCGCTTCCATTTCTTTTGCGTTTTCGTCAGAGATAAAATCAAAGCCTTGATGATTGGACTTTCCGTCTCTTTAAACCCAGGCAAGGCGGATTTTATGGAATCCGCGACTTTGCGCAAAGGGCCGGTGGAGGCGTCTTTGGTGAACTCTCCCGAGGCGATGCGTTCTTCTAAAGTCATGTCATTTTTGTTCTTCTTTTTACTATTATTATTGTCGTCATCGTTCTCCGACATCGATTGAATCGTCGTTGCTTTTCTCGTCGTCGTTCTCGTAAACGTCGTCGTTCGTCTAAACGCGCGTCGTTGGTGTTGTTGTTGTTGTCTCGATGATTTTGATGATGATTTCCCCAACAACGCAATCGATCGACTGCTCGCCGTCGTCGTCGTCGTCGTCGGGCTGCTGCAACAACACGCAGAGGACGCGCGCATGATGATAATAACGAGATGATTTACTCGAAGTTTTTATATAGTATAAAGCTGCTTTTGTTGCTCTCTCTCTCTCTCGTGTATGCGTGTGTATGTCTTTGTGTGAACAGATAACAACCGAGTTCTATGGATAAAGTTCTCTCGTTTAGGGCAAAAAAAAGGAGATCCAACAACCTCTTTTAGCAGTGTAAGAGGCCCTTGAAACGTGTACGCGCCGCGCGTGTTATGATGAAGTCTCACGTTCTCTTCGTTTTTCTATCTCGACGATTTCAGCGTATTCTTCCTCCGTTGGTTCTGAAAACCCTTTTTCAAGCAAGTAGTTTTCGCACTCGGTATGCTCTTTGTAACGAGCGTAAGCGACGTATACCCAGTTGTTCAGAGGCACTTTCGCCTCTTCGACTAAGTATCTGAGACAATCGAGCCGGCCATGCATCGCAGCGGTTGCCACGCAGTAAGGCTTCACCTCATCAGATATCTTTCTTTCTTCGACGAAATATTTCAAGATCTCCATCTGACCACCGCATGCTGCTTGCATTGCCGCTTCTTTTTCCGTCTTTCGCGAAGGTTTCAGTTTGTCGAAAAGAAATCGAAGACAGTCGAGGTGTCCTCCAAGAGCAGCGTGAATGCACGACTTTTTTTCATCACACGGGCAATCATTAGAGAAGCAGTACTTGAGCATCTCGAGATTACCTTCATGTGCTGCCGCTTCAGTCGTCCATTCATCCCACTCGCACTTTTTCACTTCTCTCGCCCACTTGAGAAACTCGAGTTTGTTCGTTAGAGCAACTTGCCCGCAAAACCAGGCTTGATCTCTCACACTTCCTCTATCATTTTTCTCTCCCCAGGGATAGTGATTCCACGTCCATTCCAACGTCGAAATGGATGAACATTCGAGAATAGTGTAACGTAATTCCGATACGTTTACCCCGGCGTACGCAAGCACACCCCGACTCTCTCTATTCACCTTTGAAAAGAAAAACCGATCTGTCGTATTCAATTTCGGAATCACATGCGAGACAAACACATCCTTGTGATGCAACACCAATCCCGTCCACAGCTTGCTCGGCCCAAGCTTTAAACGCTCCATTTCCGCGGCGAGATCTTCTTTCTCCCTCTTCTTCTTCCTCTTCTGCGCACCGGAGAGTTGTTTCTTCTTCTTCTCACCGCCGCCCATCATCGCATTTCTTTTTTTTTCCCGCAGATCTCAAAAAATGGCGTTTACAGAATTATTTGAGCTTTAGAGTGGACTGGATTTGAGTCATACGCGCGTAGAGGAGAGCGACTCGAAAGGAACATCATACGCACGTTTTTTAAACTAAAATAAAATGAATTCTCTTTCTTTGCACTCCTGTTTGCTATATATATCGTCATCAATCATTCTTGTTCGTCGAGAGAGTTTGTGAAGGAATCTAAAACCTGCATCGCGAATTCGTAAACGCCGAAGGTAATCGCGCTACTCGGCGCAGATTTACACAACGCCGGGACTAAACCTTTGTAGAAACCACGCACGCCTTCGGTTTTGAGAATGGACAGAACGAGCGGAAACGCTTTGTTTGCGGTTTCGGCGGCGCCGTACGAGGCGGCGCGTTTGAGACCGACGACTTGTAATCGCTTTTTCATGACGTCCAGAGGGTGGATGGCCACGCGCGCGCACGAACCGGCGAGGAAACCTTTCGCGAAATGGTTCAACTCGAAACTACTACTATTGCTACTGCTGCTTCTGCTACTACCACTACTACCACTACTATTATTAGTATTACTACTCTCTTTACCGATTGAGTTCAAGTACTCGTACACGCCGAATTGCACCGACGTCGCCGGAATAATCTCAATCAAAGTAATCCCCAACCCGGCGTACAATTTTCGTCGTCGCAACAAACCAAAGAACGCATCGAATACTCCGTTATACGTTTTCGGTATCCCTTGAGACGCTAACTGCGTTCGGATGATATCGAACGGGTACGTCGCAACCGTCGCCGTCGCTCCGGCGACTGCGCCAAACACAAAGTTATTGTTCAAAAAACTCGATGATGATGATGAAGAAGAAGACAAAGAAGAAGAAGAATTCAACGCGTTCAACATTCCAAACTGAATCCCGGTGTACGGTATCCACAAGCACAGCGCCGGTATGGTTCCGGCCCACAGACCTTTCCTGATCCCTTCCTCTCTCGCAATCGTCGCCATCGCCGAGAACGCGCCTTTATATTTCGCATTCGTCAACGAATAGTTTTCTTTTTGTATTTGTAAACGGATTTTAATCACGTCTAAAGGTGCGACGAAAACTCTCGCCACCGCTCCGGCAAACGCGCCGGCGACGATTGGATTTATGTTGTTATTGTTGTTGTTATTCTTTTTGTTGTTGTTCGTTGAAGCTTCGCACTTTGATGGATACATTAAAATCATCGCCGTTGTTGCTGTTGTTGTTGTAATTACTGCTGCTGCTGTGACCAAAGATGATGATGATGATGATGGTAAGCGAACTGATGATGATGCGCTTCCTCTTTGATGATGATGATGATGATGTCTTTTATGATGATGTTTGTTGTTATTGTTATTGTTGTTGTTGAAGTTGAAATTGGAAACGATGAAGTTGTGTGTGTTGTTCCAAATCATAGTATAGATATGTTGAGATGATGATGTCGACAACACAACAACGGGAACGCAAACAAAAAAGTGGAGGAAGAGATGAGAGAGGGAGACTTTGTCGCGCGTTTGTGTTTTAAGTGCGTGTGTTTAAGTGTTTGTTGCGTAGAGTACTATGAGCAACACTGTGACGAATTTCATTTCATCACGAGAAGAAGCTTTCCAAAAGTTACACTCTGAAATGTATAAATGTACGACGTAAAAAATCATCCAGACAGCCAGAGACGGGCTTCAAGCGAATGTCACGGCAGTAGAGGGGTGCAAAAAAGAAGAAGCTCTTCTTACCGGAGTCGAACCGGTGACTTCGGGATTAACAGTCCCACACTCTAACCAACTGAGTTAAAGAAGACGCAGCAGTGCGCTGTGAGCTCGGACGTCGTTTTTAAGATACTTATTCTTATTCTGCTTTAGGGTGTAAAAAATATCGTCTCTCTCCAAAATTGGATAATAAAACTCGACACAAAAGCCAGAGAGGATGAACACGACGTAACGAACGAGGAGACAGAAGACGACTTTTTATTTAAACGGATTAAACAACGGAGGACAACGATGATGATGCCTTTGCTGCGATCATCTTTGCGCGTCGTCATCGCTTCTTCTTCTTCTTTTAATTCTTCTGTCTCGTCATCAAAAACGCCTAAAATTCGTTTGATGACATCAGAAAAGACATTGGATACAAAAGAAGAAAAGGAGACATTATTCACGACAAAAATCATCGTCCTCGGGACCAATCACACCTCGTCTTCCGACGCGGAAAAAGTCACCAGGATAATCGAAGACGAGAAACCAGACGTGGTCGTCGTCGAGTTGGATTTTGAGCGATTGAATTCCAATTCCAACTCATATAAAATAGGTGGAAAAGACTTTATGAACGCGGTCAAGTCCGGAATCGCGATAAAACAAGACCCAATCGTGCTGTTAGGGGACGTGAAAGCGAAGGAGATTCCGGCGATGTTGCTGAGCAAAGCGACGAGCGTTGAAAATGTTGTTCCCGAAAGAGTCTTCGGTGGCTTGGCGTACTTCCTCGAATCTTTTAAAGACACGTTTGGCGTCGCGCCGACGGCGAGCGTTTTGACGATTACGCTCGCGTGTGCGCTCGTGGATAATAATTTCGTCGAGTTGTTTGTGTTGCTCTATGGAGTGTCCGTGGTATCGGACGTGTTGTTGAAAGATCGAGACGTCGTATTAGCGGAGAACGTGTTAAAAGGCGTGGACATCGCGAAGCGGTTGCGAAAGAAAGAGTTGCTTTCGAAACAGTTTACGTTTTATTCTTCTCCTTCTTCGGATGATGCTTTTCTTGATGAAGAAAAAGATACCGCGATAGAAGAGTCGCAATTACCTGTATTTACGCTCAAACGTCCGTTTGAAAGCAGAGACGAGATTCGGCGACTGAATTTGTTCGAGCCGCGTTGGTTGCGAATGCTCGACGAGATTGCCAAACGCAACGAAGGATCGCTCGTCGGCGCCAAGCTCGGCGTCGTTCTCGCGCAAAACCGCTTGTACACGCCCGAAAATTTCAACGACGAAGACGATGACAACAAAAATGTTGACAACCATACGGAGAAGAAGAGAGTCGCGAGAATCGTATTCGATCCGTTCGTCCAACGAGCGAAAGTCGTGGACGCGAAAGAGTCCACGCGACCGGTAACCGGCGCTCGGAAAGTTGAAGTCTTCATAGCTTTGGATTCCGAAGCAAACGACGATTTCGTGGGCGAGTTTCGAGAAGCCCCCGGTCAGCGAGGATACATGCTCGCGTCCCCAAAGAAGTTGGCGGATGAAAGAGTAGATGGCACGTCGTCATCGAAAACATCGAGCGAAGAAGAAGAAGAAGAAGAAGAAAGTAAAATCAAATGCGTGGTCGTTTGCGGGAAATTGCACGTGCGCGGCGTCGTCAGTCGATTGCAGCAGGGTGGTAATATGAATAACAGTAGTAGTAGTAGTAGTAGTAGTAGTAGTAGTAGTAGTAGTAGTAGAGATAGCGATAGCGGCGTTGTAATAGTAACTATGTAAAACAAAATATTGTATTACAATCGCGCGCGCGGAGAAAAAGAAGAAAAATATGAGCTGCGAGTGAAATGAGAGTGCGTTTACGTTCTTTATTGTTTGTGTTTCTCTCCGTTAAAATCTCCTTTATCACAAGCTCCCCTTTGTGATGATGATGATGTTGATGATGATGATGATGATTACTCTGATGTGCGCAGCTCTCCACCTTCGTAAGACCAGTCTTCTGGTAATGGACAGTCGTTGTCGAGGAGGTATTGTAAACACTCGGTTTGGTTGTTCTCGTGAGCGAATCGAACAGCCCGAGAGTCCCACGGCGCTTTGGCGGTTTCGCGCAAGTACTTCAAACAGTCTAAGTGGCCGTACTCGGCCGCACGCTCACACGCACCTGTGCTATATTTATCATACTTACGCTCAAAAAGATATTCGAGTATGTGGAGATGACCATTTTTAGCCGCCCAATAGGCAGTACTCGAATCCCAAGGCGCTTTGGCTTCTTCGCGTAAGTATTTGAGTACCTCGAGATGACCGTTTTCGGCAGCATTTTCACACGCACTCTCATTCATAGGACACTCATTTGCAACGCAATACTTCACCGTTTCCAGGTTACCTATGAATGCGGCCACTTCAATCGTACTTTTATTCCACTCACACTTTTTCTCCTCTCGCGCCCACTTGAGCAACTCGAGTTTATTCGTGTAAGCAACTTTATAGCAGAAAGTTGTTTCGTCCCACCAACTCGGCCACAACGATTTATTCTCCCACGCTACTTCCAAAGTCGATATCGACAACATCTCCTTCACTTTAAACCCCTTTTTCAAAACCCCCGCGCGAGATGATCTCTTAATCAACTTTCTCGTCTCCGGATTCACCTCGTACAAGAATTTAAGATCGGTTCCAGTCAACCTCGGAAGAATGTGTTGGAAACAAATATCATCGTCATTCACGACCAAACCCCACAAATCTCTCTCCCCCATTCGTCTTTTCTGCGCTCGCGTTGTTCTCGCTCCAGAAGACATGACGACGCGGTTGTCTTCTTCTTCTTCTCCTTCTTCTTCTTTCTCTCTCGTCGTGTGTCTTTACGTGTGCTCTTTGTTTTGTGTTTTTTCGTCCAAAACGAAAAATTGGCGTTTTGGCGGGAAAAGAGAAAAAAAAAGGTAATTCCCAAAAACACCATTATCGAAGCATTGGGTTGCCAGAGGAAGAAGCTCTCACAAAAGCTGGCTTTTCCCTTCTCAGAATCAAAATCAAGTCGTTGTTATTCGTGACGCGGAAGAGGTGGTGGTGCGCTTTTTGAGCTCAGAACGCTCAGTATCAGGTGTGTAGAGAGTACTAAAAACACATCATGACAGAGAACGACCCTCGACAGCCTCCTCGAAAAGGATCCGATGGAAAGAAAGAACAACAAGAAGAAGTGATCTACTCGGACCGATTCGTCCCGTCCCGAGACGCGCGCGCGGGCGCGAACAACAACAACCACTCGTTCGACGAGGACGAATTGAAAGCGTTCGAGGACGTAGACGACAGAGAGGATGTAGATAACGACGGCGAATTGGTGTACCCGAATTATCGCCACCGGTACGAGCAACAGTCGTTACGACGAGAAAGGAGGGAGACGAACGAGGACGATTTGGACGACGATTTCGACCGGGTTCCGGAGACGACGACCACTACGACGAACAATAATAATACTAATAATAATAACAACAACGTCCGAATGATTGTGGCGAACACGGAACGAGAAGATACCTCCGCGGCGTACCACGAATTGTTGAGAAGCGAATTGCAGTTACCGAATTATACCGCGAGCGGAGGCGCGAGAGGACGAGGGGACGATAGCGGAGGTCGAGGAAACGGGGCGAGCGGAGGAGGAGGAGGAGGAGGAGGAAACGCATCGACTGGGGGAGGAGGAAGTCAAGGAAGTCAAGGAGGAAGTCAAGGAAATCATCAGGTTTTGTACGACGGGTCGCCGCTGAAAGAGACGCATAGGAATAAGAAAACGCTGAGGTTTAAGACGGATTCGCCGCCTTCGAGCGGGCCGAAGAAACGATATCAGCAGTATAATCCAGAGCAGGATGGGTATTACGGTCAAGGAGGGAATGGGTTGGGAGCGCAAGGGTCTCGTGGTATGAGCGAGAACAACGAAGAAAACGCGGCTGGAGTGAGCTACTACGAACACCACTCGAACTCTACTTCGCCGTATTCGTTATCGCCGATTGGTCGAACCGGTCCTTTAGGAACGGCTTTAGCCGCGCCGCGCAGAATGCCGCGCAAAATCGCTCGGTCGCCGTTTAAAGTATTGGACGCGCCGGCGTTACAGGACGATTTCTACTTAAACTTGGTCGATTGGTCGGCGCATAACGTTTTAGCGGTTGGTTTGGGGTCGTGCGTGTACTTATGGTCCGCGTGCACGTCGCGCGTAACGAAACTGTGTGATTTAGCACCTTCGGATTCCGTATGTTCCGTCGCGTGGACGCAACGGGGTACGTTTTTAGCCGTCGGTACGAACACCGGCGATGTCCAAATCTGGGACGCGCACAAGTGTAAGTTGATTCGAACGATGACTGGCCATCGCTCGCGAGTCGGAACCTTAGCGTGGTCCTCGAACATGCTCTCCTCGGGATCGCGCGACCGGTCCATCATGCAAAGAGACGTCCGTTCACCGGAACAGTTCACCGGGAAACTCTTGGGCCATAAATCAGAGGTGTGCGGTTTGAAGTGGTCCTACGACGATCGCGAACTCGCGAGTGGTGGGAACGATAATCAACTCTTGATTTGGTCCGCCTCCGCCTCCAGCGGCGGCCCGGCGCTGCGCCTGCCTCAACACCAAGCCGCCGTCAAAGCCATCTCTTGGTCTCCGCATCAACACGGCCTTCTCGCCTCTGGTGGCGGTACTGCCGATCGATGCATCCGCTTTTGGAACACCACCACCAACACTCCGTTGCAATGCGTCGATACCGGCTCTCAAGTTTGCAACCTCGCCTGGTCGAAAAACGTCAACGAAATCGTCTCCACGCACGGCTACTCCCAAAACCAAATCGTCGTCTGGCGGTACCCAACCATGAGCAAACTCGCCACCTTAACCGGTCACACGTTGAGAGTGCTCTATTTGGCGGTTTCTCCGGACGGACAAACCATCGTCACCGGAGCCGGCGACGAAACGCTTCGGTTCTGGAACGTCTTTCCCGGCCAAAGGAGTCAAGGCGGCGTGCAAGAAAACTCCGTGTGGAACTTGAATCGAACGCAAATTCGATGAATAATATAGCAAACGTAAATGCATGTAAAGATAGTAGAATTGTAGAAATAGAGAGATATACATTGACTCGTAAACGGAATTTTCCTCACAAGAACACCAACGAACGAACTCTCGTGAAGAGAATATGTCATCTTTCGCCTCTTCCTCGGGTGAGGCGAGCAAAGAGAACAAAAACCAGCCGTCGATTTCTCAGCAGATTAAAATAATCACGCCGTCCACTTCCTCTCCCTGGGGTACCATCGGTCGCACGTTCGTCCTTTCCGCGGTCGCGTTGTTCAGCAAAGCGCTTCTCGGGATGTTCAATTCGACGACGGTGAGCAATCACGAGACGTTTTTACGCGCGGTCACGAGGGAAGATCGAGGCGTTGATGAGAACGATGACGATACGAAGAAGAAGCGTAAAAAACCGGGTTTGATTACGGTGGCGAATCATCACTCGACGTTTGACGACCCGGGCGTGTTAGCGTACATGACGCCGTTCAAGTTTTTCTTAACGGAAATGTTCCACCAAAACAACCGATGGACGCTGTGCACGGCGGAAGTGGCGACGGCGAACAGACTGGTGGAATCGTTCATTTTGAGCGGGAAAGGCGTGCCGATATACCGAGGTGGAGGCATCGATCAACCGTGCATGAAAGTTATGGCCGAGCTCGTCGCCTCCGGTCGATGGTTACAAATCTTCCCGGAAGGTAAAGTGAACCGAGAACCGCGAGGTCAAACGCCTTTGGACCAAAGATTGAAGTGGGGGTTAGGAAAGATTCTGTGCGACGTCGAGGAGATGGGTGGAGAACAACCGATGATTTTACCGTTTTGGCACTCTGGAATGGACGAGGTGAAACCGTACGAAGGGTGTAAAACGATCTTTCGGTGGGGGAAACGCGTCCACGTGACGGTCGGCGAACCGATCGACATGAAACAGTTTCGAGGCCGGTGCGGGAAGTGTAAAAACGAGGAAGAGAAAGGAGCGCTGTACGCGGAGATGATGACTGTGGTGAGAGAAAAGATGAACGAGGTGAGGAAGAAGAACGTGGTGGAAAGAGAAGAGATGGGCATAAAGGTGAGCGAAGAGGAGAAGAAGAAGGATTAAGAAGGTGTGATACTACTTTATTAAAATTCTAAAAAATTTCAAGCGCGTTTGTTCGTCGTCGAGCCGTAATGAGTGCGTTTCATTTTTATCGACGAGTTTATACAGTGTAGCGTTGTTACCGCCCCGTGTTGTTGTTGTAATATATATATATATATGAGAGTATTATCCCGAATGATGATGAGAAAGAGGCCGGCGTTGGTGACGTTTTGTTGCAATCTCTCGTTTTGCGCTTTTTTTCCTCAGAAGTCCCACAGAAAAAAACGCACACGAAGAACACAAAGGCGTTTACAATAGAGTAGTAGAGAAAAAATGGGTCACACGATTTGGATTCGCGCCAATTCCCTCTTCACCTTCGCGTCCACCGCGCTCGCCTTGGTCGCGATACTCGCTTCCATCACGGACATTTGGCACACTGCGGAACCGGACGTGTTTTTGCGCGTCAAATCCGTCGAACGTTTTCGCCCGGTTTCCCCGAACGCACACAGAAAGAAAGCGTCTTCGAACAACAACGAAGTAAACGACGAAGCGTCGCTTAATTTCCAACTCAGGCTCGACTTGCGACCGCTCTTTTCGTGGAACACGAAGCAAATCTTCGTCTCCATCGACGCGGATTACGAAACGGAAAGGAATAAGCGCAACACGATTTCGCTCTGGGATTCGATCGTGACACAAAAAACCAACGCTCTGTTGAATTATCAAAACGTGAGGAACAAATATCGATTCATAGACCAAGGGACGCATTTAAGAGGCAGAGAAGTGAATTATACCGTGCGGTGGGAAGTGATGCCAGTGGCGGGGAAGTTATACGGAGGAAAGAAGTTGGTCGAGAGGGTGAAGATGCCGGATGAATACGTGAACTAAAACGCTCGCGGCGCGATGTAGAGCAGTAGAATGCGGTAGAGTAAAGAGTAATTTGATAATAGATTTTGCTTAAAGGTACACACAAAAACACGTATAACTTAACGTACACACGAATCTGCTGCTGCTTTGTTTTTATTGATGCTATTACAAGTCGAGGAGAGAGATGGCTGGAGGCGCGGGGTTCGACGGTGTCGGCGCCGATGTGGGAGAGGACGCGCCGAGAACGATGTCGTCGAAGAAATCGATGAGATTGTTCGTCGTTTCGTCCATAATGGCGTCGTTGTTGTTTTGTTGTCTCTTTGCCGCACGCTCGGATGCACGCTTGATCTCATTCGCTCGGTTCTTTGCTGAGGTAGTGGTCGCATCGTCGTCGTCGGATTCGTCTTCATCGTCTTCCGAAGAAGATGCCAGCACTCCTGTCGTTGATGTCGTTGTTGATGATGGTATTGACGACATCGTCGTCGTCTTATCTATGCGCTTCCACTCTAAATCTCCTCCTTCTGCTGTATTTGCTACTTCTAACGATTCTGAACTCAAATTCTTCATGCGTTGTCTTCTCTCTTTGAACGCATCTAGGCTGGTGGAAAATTTTTCCTTGACTAACTTGGCTCCTTTTCTCATGCCTATGGCAGATATTTTCGCTATGCGTTGCGTTTCTATGGCAGATATTTTCGCTATGCGTTGCGTTTCTATGGCGGATATTTTCGCTATGCGTTGCGTCTCGCGGTACACGTGTTTTGCTTCCTTTTGAAACTCAGAACCAAACGCGGCTAATGCGCTTTCCTCGTCCAAATCTTCATCTTTCACGTCTGAACCGAATTGCGCTTTCCCGCTTCTCGCCGCGATGGCGCACGCGCGGAGACGATCTCGGACGAATACTTCGTACATTTGCGTGTGTCTGAGAGAGACACGAAACAAACGCGTTCGATGGTTTGGCGCGCCTTCTACGAACGCGTCTTGGTCGAGCCACAAACCATCGTTCGATATCGCTTCCGGGGGTGGTCTTTCTAAAGCTACGGATTTCACGAATCGAGGGTAAGATCCAATCGCGCTGGACAGAAAGGTTCGAAACGCTTTGGATATAACCTCTTCCATTGTCGTCGTCGTTGTTGCTGATGATGTTGCTGCGGATAACGTCACCCTGGGTTGTGGTTCTTCCAGTAGCGGAAGATTCTGAAGATGTCGCCGCCGACGACGACGGTGCTCCCGTCTTCCTAACTCTCTCTCGCTCTCTAAAGTCTTTTGCAACTTATTCGCTATGCGTTTCGGCACGAGCTCGAAATCCTCCTCAAAGTACGTGTACGACCCGTCGTCTAAATTCAACAGGAACACTTCCTCTTTCGGGACTTTTTCATACGCGCTCATGAGTTGCAGCGGTAAACCAACCACAAAAGGCATCGGCGCGGTGAGATAATCCATCAATCCCGCCGGTACCAACGGAAGAAACACGTGTTGCCATTTTAACGGAAAGACCATTCTGTTTGCCGCGTGTGTCGCGCGAGACAGTTTTGATAACGACTTTGACGTCAAAACAATGCGTCTTTCAAACAATAACGCCACGAATAGCGCCACGATAGCATCGGAAGGTACGACGTTCCGCTTGCCGTATTTCTTATCGTTTAAGCGCGCTTCTTCTTCTTCTTTTTCGGCGGCGTTGGATGTACCCACGGCGTTGATGTTGTTGTCTTTGTCGCTGTCGATTTTTATCCTATTTTTGCCATACTTTTCATCGTCCATATATTCCTCGTCGTCATCGCTACTTCCGTACAGAAACGCATCGAAACAGGCCAAATCTTCCTGCTCCTCCTTCCTCGGCACGCGCAATCGCAAACTCGGCTCCGCGTTCGGCGACGGCACCACGAGCACGTCCTCTTCTTCCCCTCTTCCTCCTTCTGAGTGCTTCCCGTTCGAAACAGACGCACCCAGCGTCGCTCGAAGAAACGCACCTAACTCCGAAGACTCGAGCGCGAAACTCTCCGCGTCTAACTCCTCATCATCATCATCATCCCACAACGCCTTCGCGCTCGGCAACGCCGCTCGCAATATCTCTTCGAACAAACCGTAAAACCGTCTCGAGCTCAGCACGCACATCGCTACCTCCTCTTCTCCTACGTCTTCTTCCTCTGACCCCGCTTTTTTGTTGTTTTCTTCTTCTAATGTCTTCTTCTCTTTCTTCCGTCTACGATATCGCAACACGAACCCAAAGTACCTCTTCCCGTCTTGGTCGGTCAAACCGAACGTGTAATACTCAGACGACGACGAAGAAGAAGAAGAAGAATCAATGCCCTTCTCCTCTGGAAAACAAAAGTTTCCTTTACACGCGATTTCGACGAATCTCTTTTGCTCCTCTTGCTGCTGCTGCTGCTGACGATGCCGTTCTTTGTCTTCTTTGTCTTCTTCTCCATCTCCGTTCGTGAAAAGCATCATCCGTAACGGCACGGATATGTTTTTCTTTTGCACGAAAAATGCGCTCGCAATCGTACCATCATCGTCAAAGTCCGAAGAAGAAGAAGGAGGAGAGGAGGAGAGAGGCGGAGGGGACATCTGCCCGAGAGATGATGGGCAGCGAGGCGCCTCTTGTTTTGGTAAATAGTGCGCGCGCTGAAGTGAAGATTTTATTCCAACTACCTTTTTCCTCAGAATAAGGTGGTTGTTGTTTCCGAGAGCGAAAGGAAGAGAGAGAGAGAGAGAGAGAGAGAGAAAAGAGAGCGGAGCGATGTCGACTGGAGGGAGGACGCGAGGGCAGAAAAGACGGAGAGGGGCGAGAGATTTGTGGGAGGTGATCGTGAAGTGCGACGATATTTGTTTCCAACATATTCTTCCGAGATTGAATGGAACGGATGTGAAATTCTTGCACGGAGTGAATACGGAGACGAGAAAGTTGATTAAGAGATCATCTCGTGCGGGGGATTTGAAGAAGAGTTTCGAAGTCCAAGAGATGTCGTCGATATCGACTTTGGAAGTTGCGTGGGAGCATTATCCGTGGGGCAAGTTGCTAAAGTACGGCCGAAGGATGGACGAATCATATTTCTGCTGGGAAGTTGCTCAAACGAATAAACTCGAGTTGCTCAAGTGGGCGCGAGAGGAGAAAAAGTGTGAGTGGGATAGATGGACGATTCATACGGCCGCAGAACAAGGTAATCTGGAAATGGTAAAGTATTGCGTGGCAAATGAGTGTCCCGTCAATGCGGAGGCGTGTGCATGTGCTGCCTTCAACGGTCATCTCGAGGTACTCAAATACTTACGCGAAGAAGTCAAAGCGCCTTGGAATTTGGGTACTGCCATTCGGGCGGCTCGAAATGGTCACCTCCACGTACTCGAATATCTTGTCGAGCGTAAATTTGATAAATATGATGAATGCGCGTGTGAGTATGCGGCCAAGTTCGGCCACTTCGACTGTTTGAAGCACTTGCACGAAACCGCCAAAGCGCCGTGGAACTCTCAGGCCGTATACTACGCGCACGAGAAAAACCACCCAGAATGTGTACAATACCTCCTCGACAACGACTGTCCTCTCCCACCTGGTTGGCGATACGAACATGGAGAGTTGCACACGTCCGAATCATCATCATAATAATACTAATACTTCACGCGCGCGAATATGCTTTAAAGCGCTTGTAATAACATACACGCAAAGAGAGAGAGAGAGACATCAACACTCCGCGCGCGCTTCTTTCAAATTTATTTTTTAGGGGATTCCCCCAACTGGGGAAATCCCAAGACAAACGCGAAACGAGAATTTTTCGCGGCACTCCATATTCGCGCGCACTTACTCTCATTAAAACGTGCGCGCAAAAGACAGAGAGTAATATCAGTGCTGATAAGAAGCGCACGCATTGCGAACAACGAGTGCGATAATGTCGGAAGGAGAATAAACTCTCGAAAAGCTTTCCTCCAATCCCTGGTCTCTTGTCTTTGTGTTTGCGTTTCGTTTTTCCCCGCTAAAGCAACATGGAACAAGACTTCGGGTGGGAGAGATATAGCGAAGACGAAGAAGAATGCGAAACCTGCGATGGAGACTACGTAGAAGAAGAGAGTGGGATAGAGGAAATGCTCGAGACGACTTTTGGTGGGAGCGGAGGAGGTGATGATAAGAGTAATGGTTGCAAAAAGCGTTCGAGAGAATCACCTAAAGAGAAGGACTACATAAAGCTGGATGACGCGGAGGAAGACGAGGACGACGACGAAGACGACGATATGGACTATTATCGTCAAGAGCTGAAGAAAAACGGAAAAGCGAGAAGGGCGAAACAGCGGCAACGTAGTGCGGCGCAACAGATGAGGAAACCTGCGAATAGGACATTCGCCGCCGGGAACGAGTATTTCGTACGGAGCGTGTTGCGATGGGAAGCGAAGACGCTAAGGAAAGGAGAAGAAGTTGGTAGTAGTTCGGGGAAGGGATGTGGGAGTAGTAAAACATCGATGCAGCAACATTTGTTACCGCTGGAAGAGGCCCCTGTGAGGTATGCGAATATGGATGAGTTCTTTCACGCGCAAATCGAGGTTGCGTTTGCCGAGGCAAAGGCGATAATCAGGCAAGGATTGAAAAAAGACTCGACGAAGAGGGAAACGTGCAATGTAAAGGCACGAGAGAAGTACCCTGCAGATAGTAATAGCGTTTGCTTGAAGCTGGAGATAATTGACCGTCGTCACAATGGGGGTACTACGAGTAGCGGTAGCAAAGAAGACGATTGGAGAAAGAGCGGAAGCGTGGTTTTACTCCAACCGAAAAAGAAAGATTCGAGAGAAAACGAGGGCGCTCTCGGGATTGTCGTGGATGTATCGAACATCAAAGGCGAAGATAGTTCTAGTGCTAGGAACAAGTACGTGCACGTGCAAACGAATATTAAAACGGAGAACGTAGAAGATCAAGTGATTGTGACTCCCCTCGGGAACGTCCTTACGCAAAAAAGAATAGTCGCGGTTGCGGTTTCGCGACCAAAGATTTCGTTCGAGGCGCAAGTTTTAGGCACGAAGAACGCGACGTATACTCGTTTCAGCGACAGTGACGATGATTACGATGGTGACATTAAGAGCAGCACAACTTTGGTTGAAAGAAGTCAGAGAAAAAGTGCAGCAGCAAAGGAAGAAGTGAACGATGGATTGAACGAATCGCAAAGGTTCGCGTTGGAGAGATTTATGAACGACAGGGGTCCCGGATCTCGATTGAAAATGGTCCAAGGACCTCCTGGAACGGGAAAGACGCACTTCTGCGCAAAGCTTCTTCACGAGTTGACCTTTGAAACGCGAAATCAACGTCAGCGCCTCTTGGTGTGTGCTCCGACAAACAAAGCAGTAATCGTTTGCTTGGAAACATTTCTTCGGAACATTCCAAGAACGGAGGACCGAGATAAAATCGGAAAGAGCATCGCTTTGTACGGCGTCGAAGACGCGCTAGAGAGTGCGGCGAAAGACGTAAACATAATAGACGAGTATTACGTTTACCGTCGACTCGATTCGTTGTGTGCCAAGTTGAAGAACCTTTCATCTGACGGTACCGCTCGCAAGAATGGCGGCAAACGAAGCAAAGCGGATGTTATGGCGGACTTGAAAAATACGCGCGAGGAAATGAAGCGCATCGCCAAGTTTCTTTTGGAAATGGGATCATACGTTTCTGAACTATTGTTGAACCCGTGCGATCGAAAGAATGTATCACAGAATATGGAGGTCGAATCTACAGTAAAAGACTTTATCGAGCGCATCGAAGGGAAAACGAAGGCTGACAATTTGAGAAATCGAGACGTCCTCGCGAAAGCGGTGCTTTCAAACGCGCGCCTTTGTTTTTGTACTTTGGGTTCGTGCGGTGGTTTGTACCATTCTGGTGCCGCCGATTGCGACGTGTTGATTGTCGACGAAGCTGCAAATTGTTTGGAAGGAGAAATTTTGTTAGCGTTTGCGAGGAATCCGAAGCGATGTTTACTCATTGGAGATCCGCAACAATTGCCGGCGATGTGCTTCAGCCGAGATGTACAAAGATTGGGATACAATAAAAGTCTGATGGAACGCTTGTTCGCGTGCTACGGGGGTGATCAGAACGAAGCGATGTGTACTATGCTTAAGACGCAGTATCGGATGCACCCAGAAATTTGCGCGTGGCCTTCCGAGCGTTTCTACGGCGGTAAACTACAAAATGCCGAGTGCGTTGAAAATTCCAACAACACTATGCCGTATTCCATCGTGAATGTGCACTCCGGAAAACACCGCGTTTCGAGCAGTTCGAGCATAAGTAACGATCGCGAGGCTGAAATCGCCGTCGATTTGGTCATAAAACTCCGCAAGAAAGCGTTGAAAATTGGAATCATAACATTTTACACGGCTCAAGTAAGATTAATTGCGAATTTGATGCGCGCGAAAAATGTTGTTCCCGCCGGTTCCGACGACGACGTGTTCGCAAGCACGGTCGATTCATTTCAAGGAAGCGAAGCAGATGTTATTATTTTGAGTTGTGTTCGCACGAGTAAAACTTCCGCGGGTTTCTTGAGTGACAGTCGCAGACTCAACGTCAGTCTCACGCGAGCGAAGAAGAAGCTCATAGTTTTGTGCAACGCCGACGCGCTCGCCGGAGGCGGCGAGACGCTCGAAATGCTCGATTTGAAGTCGCTCATTGAAAACGCGAAAACGCGAAACGTGTTATTTTCCGAGTCCGAACCAAAGATATTAGACATGGTAGCAGCCTTATAATTCAATTAGAATAGTACATAAAATTCAAAGATACCCCTCCGCTTTCAACCTCTGCAACCATAAATGCACCGGCGACAACATCGCGCTCGGGTGTTCCATCGTTACCGCCGCTCCAACCTTTTCCATATCCACCCACGAAGTTATCGTCTTATCCATCACGCTATTCATGTGCAAACTATCGTTATACCATGGCGACTCCGACCCGGCTAAAATCAACGTCCTACACTTTAACGAATGCGCGATGTGCGTGTTATCCAACCGATTCACCGTGGCGTCGTAATACGCCAAAAGCGCATCTACCCGCATATCTTGCATCTCATTCCTCGTCGTCAACGCCAAATCGCTGGAAAACTTCCCCGCGAACCCGTCCGACCCGTACTTACTAAATAGTCTCCCCATCAAATGATTCGCTCCGGACTCGGACACTCTTTTCCTCGCCCTCACGCACTTCACCCGAAACCACTTCGCGTACATCCACTCCGCGTAATTCGCCTGCCTCGACATCGGCGACACTAAAATCATGCCAACGATTGGATTTGCAAACCGATTCGCGTATATGGAAAGAACCGTCGCCCCGGATCCAACCCCAATCGCAAACACCTCCGTGTTGTTCGTCTTCGTCCCTCCTCTCGTCCATCCGAAAAAATCGCTCACGTCTTCCAACTGCTGCGCTAATTTGTCCAAAGTCACCTCTCCTTCAAACTCCTCGGGAACGCCTTCCACGGACCCGTCTTGCATCCCCGGCGCGTCCACGTGGTACGCGCAAAACTTTTTGTTCATCTCGTGCTCTTTCCCCAAGCAAGAAAAGAACGAGGAGAAACACGTCCGGTGATTCGTTCCGCAATCGTGGTAGGTAATCAACGGTTTCCTCTTCGGCCGCTTTCCAATATTCGTCTCATCGAACGCGCAATCCGCGTGGTGCGATTGGTCGTACGACACGGAGAGGTTGCCGTACCTGGTGGAGATTTGCACGGTCATTAAATCATACGTTTCGTACCATACGTGAGACATTTTGTTGTTGTTGTGTGTGTGTGAAACTTAAAGTGGATTTGGTGTGTGGTTTTAGGCTTTAAAAATACGAGCAAAGCGAAGAAAATCGAACGGCGCGGATGATCTCTCTCCCCACCATCTCACACCTCTCCTATTACAAACTTATCACCTTCGAGATCTTCGATCGAGATTTCTTTACTCGCGAGCATCCGCATTCGCTCTCGCATCTCTTCGACCAAGATTTTACTTTCCATCGATAAGTCTTCGTACGGTTTCTTTTTACAACCTTCGTCGGCGTCGACCATGTCTTTTAAGATTTCGTGCGGGAGTTTTCGATGCGCGTGATCGTCTTCGAAGATAGATTCCCAGACGATGTCTTTGTCTTTTCGGAGACAAAAGTAGAGCTCGTCGGTGTCCTGTTTTGTTTGGTTCGTGCACGAGAGAGAAGGAAAAACATTAGCGTAAAGAACACATTTGAGATCATCAGAAGGGAAAAAAACGCTCGAAAAACACCATCGAGACTTACCCTCGTCCAACTGCTCTCATCCAACTTAATCGTCCTAAAGAGCACACCACCGCAAACATCCGCTCGGCTCCCCCACGCGTGTCCTTTCAATCTCACCCCAAGCGTTGACGTCGTCAATTTAACCTCAAAGTCGCCGTTCTTTTCCGAGCTGTTCGTTGGAATGCGAATGAATATTTCCACGTCCGTCGTGCTTTGCTGCCAGCGAACGAGATCTTTCCTCGGATCGAGCGCGAGGTACTTTTGCTTCTCTGCGTTGGTTATTCGGGAGCGTTCGTCGAGCGAGGAGGAATCGAACGCGATTTTGATCTCGTCGTTTCTTTTCGTCGCATCATCGGAGGCGTCTGATGATGTTGACATTTTTATTTGTGGAGTCTTTCCCACGTGCGCGTATTTTTACCCGCATTCTTTCTCCCGCGCGGAGCGAAGTAAACGCGCTCGAAAGAAGACAAAAACAAGAACTCGATCGAGAGAGATGGGACGCGACGACGACGGTTCGAACGAGGATGCGACGGAAACGTTTTTCCCATCCGTCCCTGGTCTGAGATACATTCCGAACTTGCTCGATGCGGAAACCCACGACGTACTCGTCCAATTTATCCACTCGCAACTCGCACTCGGTCGCTCCGGAAAACTCGAAAAGAAAGCGACGTACACTCCAATTCCACCGAAATGGGATAAACGTTTACAAGGGAGAGAGATGCTGCAATACGGGACGTACACGCACTCGAATCGAGTGTACACCGACCACGAGGTTGAAGTAGTCGAACCAATGCCGGAGATTTTGCGAAAGCTGGTGGTGGAAAGACTCGTGGAGCGAGGCGTGTTCGGAGAAGAGAAGAACGAGGAAGATGCGAAAAAGAATCTCTCATCCGGTGGTGGTGGTGGTGGTGGTGGTGCGAATGACACTTCTCGTCGACGCTTCTTGCCGGACAGTTGCACGGTGAACGTGTACCGCAAAGGCCAATGGTTGCCGCCGCACGTGGACAATCCAAATTTTAAGAGGCCTTTTTGTACGGTGAGTTTGTTAGCGGACGAGATGTGCATTTTCGGGAGAGGTATCGTCTGGCACCCTGGTTTAGACGAGAGTAGTACTAGTGGTAGTGGTAGTAGTAATAGTAGTAGTAATAGCGCGGTGTTGCCGGAGGAAAGTTGGTACGACATGACGAACGCGCTCGACGGCGAGGAGTGTCGAGTGGTGTGCGAGAAAAATTCAGCGATAATTTTAGACAGAGAGAGCGGGGACGTGTACGAACACGCGATATTGCCAGTACGAGCGGAAGACGGGAGGATTTCGTTGACGTTTCGAAAGAGAGATTGGGATGAAGACGCGGTAAATAAAAGAACGGAAGAGACGGAGAAGTGGAGAGCGGAGTACAGGGAGAAGAGGAAAACGGCGTACGAGGCGACGAAGGAAGAGGTGGTGCGCGTGGAAACGGAGAGGGCGAGGATCGCGCGCGAACGTTTAGAGAGAAAGAAAGCAAAGGAGGCGAGAAAACTAGAGACTTTGGCCAGAAAACAACGCGAATTAGAAATAGTCGAGGAACGACGAAAGGAAAAGGAAGAAAAGAAGAAGACGAAGGAACCGAAATCGAAAACGCACAAGGAATGTTTGCCGGTTCCGGAAGGTTTGTTGAAGAATGATGGAGACGACAACAACGACAAAAAGAAAAACGACGACAACGACGACGATAAAAACATCAGCGATGTGAACAGAATGCCAGAAGTTGAACGCGAATACGTGCAAAAAGTCTACGACGTCGTCGCGAAGCAATGGCACGGCACGCGATACCGGTCGTGGCCGGCGATTGAAAAGTTCGTCGCGAACCAACCTAAAAATGGCTTCGTGGCCGATATCGGATGCGGGAATGGTAAAAACATGCACGACGTCGTCAAAGGAGGCGGTACTGTAATAGGCATGGACTTCTCGCACGGTTTGATTGAAATTTGCGCCGAGCAAGGCTTCGAAGTCCAAGTCGCTGACGCTTTAATGGTTCCGTACCGCTCGCGCGTGTTTGACTACGCGCTCAACATTGCCGTTTTGCACCACATTTCCAGCGAAGAACGCAGAATTCGCATGTGCGAAGAAACTCTTCGCGTGGTTAAAGTCGGCGGCGTCGCGTTATTCTGTGCCTGGGCGTACGAGCAAGACAAAGGCGGCGTTTCCGGCCACGACTTTCTCGCGCAAGACGTCCTCGTCCCGTTCCACAAAAGACCAATCGCCAAAGGCATGCGACCGGCCGAGCAAAAAGAATTGGACGACGCGATGGTCAGAGAAGGCAAAGCGCCGTCTCACGGAGAAATCAACCAAGAAAAACACACGGTCGTGTACCAAAGATATTGTCACGTGTACAAAGAAGGCGAACTCGAAAAGTTATTCGAGAAAATACCGGGGTGCAAAGTCGAAGCTGCGTACTTTGATTTCGGCAACTGGTGCGTCGAAGTCCGCGTGACGAGAGAACTGAAATGAAACAAGAGAGAGAGAGTAGAACAACACAGCTAGACTTTTGACGCGTTCGCATAGACAGAAACCATACTAGCGTAGGTTGGGTAGCGATGTATTGATGGCGATGATTCATCATCATCGATGGATGATTAGACCCCTTTTAGAGAACTGAACTTTGAACTTTTTCTTTCTTTTTGGATGCTTCGCCCACACAAACATTCTCCCCCACGCTCTTTAAAAAAGGATCATCACACGGAGGATCCTACGAATGTCAGCGCCACGCGGACGAGAGAAGCGCGGACGCGAAAAGACCGCGAGAACGATGCGAACAATTACGTTCGTCTCGCACTTGTTTTTCGTGATTCTCTTCGTCTATTTCTCCGCGTCCGGAGGAGGAGTGTCCGGACAAGAAGATGATGGAGAGGATAACAACGACGACGACGGAACGAATACGTTCTGGAACACCGGCCCGTCCGGCATCGACGAAACACTCCTACCACCGCTAAACCCGACGAATTACCCGTGTCCGACGGACAGATATTTACTCCTCGGTCCGCGAACGTATACCGGAGGATTTAACAACATGTTCATGACGTTTCAAAGCGCGATTTTGTTGGCTCGATACACGAACAGAACGTTCGTGATACCGGCGGCGAGGAACGATCGGTACACGGATTTTAGGTTTTCGCAAGCGATCGATTACGAGGTACGACGGCGAGATCACGTTTTCTTTCTTTCTTTCGTTTCGTTTCTTCTTCTCGCTCTGTGTGTGTGTGTCTGTGCTTTTTCCATGTTGCGTCGCGCGATGGCATACAATATCTGACTTTCAACGTTCTCTCGCTTTTGCTCTTTCTCCGGGTACGTTTTTGATAAAATACACAGGCTATGCGACCGGTGTGGCCGTGCTTTCACGACACTAACGTGCCGTGGGGCGAAGGCGAAGTGCCGCAAGCGTACGTATCCGTGGAGAAAAGAAGGAAACTCGCGATGGTGGACGCGAGATCTGAGGAGGATAGAATGAATACTAAAGATGATTTTAGCACTAGCGCGTTGTTGGTTAGAGAGTTTGATGAGTTGGACGCGAATCGGATGGTGCACGCAGACGATGACAACGAAGAAGAAAAACAAAACGAAGAGGACAAGAACAACCAGGTGATTGCTGGGCGAACAAACGAAAGAAAGTTGCTCGGCAAAGGAAAGAAGTTGAAAACGTCCGACATGTTCGACGATTTCAAGCCGAAACCGAATTCAGTCGCCGCCATGCGTCCCGCGCGCGTTCGCGGTCCGGATAATACCGGTCGTCAAATTTCTGAGATTGCTTCTGATTTCACGTCAGATGCCGAAGTGCACGGGCATCCCGTCATTATGATTTCCGGAAGTGCCTGGGGTGGACTCATGACTGCGTGCATGAAACCCCACGAAGACGGTTTGTTTTTTAAACACGTTCAACCGGCTGAACACATTCGCCAAGAGGTGGAAATGTACAAACAAATGAGAGGTTTAGTCGACGGTGAATACGTCGGGGTACACCTGAGGTATTTAGAAGGTAAGTGCCCGCACCGCGCGAGGGCGTATTACATGCCGAAAGTCGAAAAACAAATCGCCGCGATGTGTCACAACACGTTTCCGCACACGCAGAGAGTTTTGCAAGACCACGGTATCGATTTGAAGTCGGGCACAAAAATCTACTTAGCATCAGATCGACAGCGCCCGGATGCGGATAAATCGTTTGAGAAAGCAGGATCGATTAGCTATGATAAAGGGAACAAGAAAGACAAATACTTCGGCGACGGCACGCAGTTCGTGAAAGGGTACATCGGCAAGAAGGTCTTTGAACCGGCGGTTGACATGTTCATCTTAGCTGGTGCAAAAATCTTTGTCGGAAACATGCTCTCGACCTTTAGCACGAACACGGCGAACATTCGATACGGTTGGGGTGCGAGAAGATCCGTTTTAGCGTGGCCAGAACCGCCAATCATGAAGGAGCGCTCGTTTTGGGAATGCGAGCGCGCGGCGTTTTGGTGTGGAACGATCACGAAAGAGTGGAGTTCTGAAGGTCACACAAAAGCGAAAGGGAACTGTTAGTAGTAGTATTTTTATAAATCATTGCATCAAAACTGTCTTTGAACCTAAGGGTATTATTATTATTATTCGTCGTTATATTTACTCGGTCGCGGGGACTACACTCGTTTTCTCTCAATTTTTATACTGTTGTTACTCTTTCTAATGCTTTCCTTGGGTGACTTTCTCCTCGGCTAAATTCAACAACAACGAATCCGCGTTCAACATCACGCGGTTATTCGATCTCGCCATCGTTTCCGCAATCTCTCTCGCGGCTTCGATTCTCCTCAGCGTCAAAAACGCCGGATTCGTACTAATAGCCTCCCCGATCAACTTCGCCGATCTCGCCTCACCATCCGCTCTAATCACCGCAGACTTCTTATCCTGCCTTGCCCTCTCCACGATAAACTTCGCCCTCTCCGCGTCTTGCTGCGCCACCTGCTTGGCCTCGATCGCCGCCGTGTACTCTCTCCCAAACGTCAACGCCGTGATCGAAACGTCGTCCAATATCATGTGAAAAGTCTTCGCGCGTTGAATCAACATGTTCCTAATCTGCAACGACACGTTTTCTCTTTTCGTGATTAACTCCGACGCGTTGTGTTGCGCCACCACCGATTTCAACGTGTCGTGTATTAAACTCGGTAACACTCGTTCGTTAAAATCCGTCCCCAACTCTCGGTAAATTTGCGGCAATTTGTTCGAATCCGGCCTCGTTAACACTCGTATGCTTAAATTCACCATCTGTAAATCTTTACTCCCACTGGTCGAGCTCACTTGGTGCGCTCGCGAACGCACGTCGTATATTATCGGCCGTTCTATCCACGGGATCATCAAGTGCGTCCCTTCCGTGTACGAGGTTTCTTTGATACCGACCGCGCGATTGTAGACAATCGCCCGGTGGCCGCCTTCCACGTTGAACAAGGAGTGGTACAGGCCGTAGGAGACTGCGCCGAGACCGAGAACGCCTTGGATGGCGCCGGTGGCCGCGGCGACGTTCACTTTGCTCGCCGCGTTTTGCATCTTCGTTTATCTGTGTGTATTCACTTATATATGTATTACTTTTACGTGTTAAAAGAAAGAGAAAGGTTGACGTGTGTTCGCGTCGATTGGGTTTATTCTCGTGTGACGTTTCTTCCCGAAAGAAAGAAGAAACGAAGGAAGACGATTAGGGTTAGAAACCCTAAAATTTTACGGTGAGAAGAAGAGGGAGAAAAAAAGTTTTACACCGCATTAGTGTTTGATGATATGAGTTTATCTCTCTCTGTTTCTCTCTGCATATACGAACGAACGAACGAAGAAGAAGAAGGAGCGCGCGTTTCTGCGTCGATTTTAAGATGTTGTTGTCGTTTTTTGAGAGGAGGAGGTTTTAAAGAAGAAGAAGAATAGAGGAAGAATGGACGGCGGGGAAACGACGAATTCGTTCGCGTTCAACTTTTTCTCTTCTTCTTCTTCTTCTTCCGGAGGAAAAGGAAAAGAGGAAAAGAGGACGGAAACGAATGCAAACGAAACGACGACGACGACGATACAAAAGCCAGAGGCGAAACAGGTGCATTCGAAAGATGTTTTCGAACCCGTCTTTGCGAAAGCCGTGGACAAGGAAACGGTTGAGATATTTTCCTCAGACGAAGAAGAGAAAGGAGCGAAAGTGTTGATGTTATCGATTGAGAAAAAGATACCGCCGTTGGGGAAAGAGGAAGTGCGGATGCGCGTGCCGACGTTGGATGCGGTTTGTAAGAACAACAACGAAAAGCCGGCGAAAGGAGCAAAGGCGTCCCCGTCGTCTGCCGCGTCTGCGTATTCGTTGGCGTCGCACGATTTGGTGAAAGGTAAATACGAAGGCGGGTTGAAACTGTGGGAGTGCGCGATTGATTTGACGACATATGTGGTGAGAGAACGAGTGGTGGAGGCGATGGTGACGTTGTCGACGTCGAAATCGTTTCGAGTGTTGGAACTGGGATGCGGCCACGGCGTGCCCGGCATCGCGAGTTTGATGGCGCACGAAAAGATGGAGAAAGATGGTAAGGATACTACTCTTCTGTGCACGTTAGCGGATTATAACGAAGAAGTTTTGACAGAAGTGACGATACCGAACGCGAGAATGAACGGGGTGTGCGAACAGTGCACGTTTTTAGCCGGCGATTGGGACGATTTAGTCGCGGCGCCCTCAAAAAAGCAATCGGAGGCGTTCTTGTCGAAGGACGAGTTCGATTTGATTTTAACCTCCGATACGATTTATAACGTAGACGATGCGAAAAAGCTGGCGAAAGTTATTCATCACTGCTTGAAAAAGAATGCAAACGAAAACGCCATCGCGCTCGTCGCCGCGAAGAGATACTATTTCGGTGTCGGCGGTTCGACCGCGACCTTTATGCAGTTGTGCGACGAAACGTCTTTATCTTGCGACGTGGTAAAAGAGATTATGGACGGCGCCAGTAACGTTCGCGAAATTATTCGCGTGAGAATAAAGACGTAGCAGGTAAAACAGATACGATGTAGCAGATATGATAGATATAAATAACATGTTGTGATAAAAATATTATTGATAGTAGTAGTTTTAATATTGTAAATTGAACGTCATCATCATTTAAGAGAGAACCCGAACGCGACTGCCTTTAATTTCTAAAACCTCCACCGTCCCGCCATAAATACCTCGACTCGCGCCGACATCAACTCTCCAAACTGCACCTTTACACCCAGAATTTACCCCGGTCGTTTGTGGCGTGTGACCAATGACTAATCTTTTCGCCTCTGGATCTGAAGTCAACGCCAAGGCGCTTTTCAATCGTCGACACGCCTCCGCTTCGTACTTCACGCCGGCATCTTTCCCTCCGTATTCTCGCGTCCAAACGACACCTTCGCTTTCGACGATGTAATCTGGTGGATTCTTAATTTTTCCTTGCATCCACAGCGATACTTCCCGATTAATCCTATCGAAACCGTACTTCACGTGGCTCTGATTGACTCCGGCGTGCGCGAAAATCGTGTCTCCAACTTGCAACACCGTCGGGTGTTTGCTCAACTTCATCGCAAACGCGCCACCCGGTTGGAACAACTCCCGTCGAGCTCGAACGCCTTGTATCACCGGGTCTTCGTTTTGAAACTGCTCGGAGGCTTTTTTCAGCGGTGATTTCTCGCTCTCGTTGCTACTCTCGTTGGTACTATTACTATCCGGAGAGGCGTTCTCCTTGTTACTATTAGCACTACTACTACCTTTATCACCACTACCACTACTCTCCTCCTTCTCTTTCATCTTCTTCAAGTACGTCCCGCACTCTAAATACGCCCCATTCGTGGCGTACCTAAAGTCCCCCATCACGTTCATAATCTCGTGGTTCCCGTTCATCACAATCACGTCCCCGCCTTCCTTCATCGCTTTCTTCTTCAATCGTAAAAACTTCGTAAAGATGGCCAACTCCGCATCCCCTCGGTCCATCACGTCCCCGACTTGTACCACGACCGTGTTTTTCCCGATCCATTCGCCTTTATTGTCCATGACTCCGGCAATTTCCAACGCTTTCATCGCCGCCGGAAAATCCCCGTGCACGTCGCCGATGGCGACCAACCTTCGCCCGTTGAGGTTTATTTTCCCACTCAGAATCTCTCCTTCATTTTCGACATTCGTACTGCTCCCTCCTTTTGCAGATGTTCTCTTCGACGACGTAGAGCCGCTGAAACGTTCTTCTTCTTCTCTCGCGTTCGCCGCGGGTGGAGCGAGGAAAGCGCCGCCCCACGAGGCGAGAAACACGAGCGAACACGACGTGGGAACAATGGCGGCGAATAAGGCGATCCTTTTTCCCATCGTCACATCTGTCGTCCTCTGCCCCGAAGGCGGCTCGGAGGAGCTGCTCTTGCCGCTCCTCGAGTTTACGCGAGAACTCGTGTTTCTCTTTGGTCTCTTCTTAGAGAAGAATCCTCCGCCTCCTCCGCCTCCGCCTCCTCCGGAAAACAGAGTTGTTAAACAACTGTTGGAGTTCGACATTTTTTTTCTTTATTTTTGTTTTCAAAGTGACGATTTGTGCTGAAAAAATGTCTTCTTTTAAAGCGAATACTACTACTACTACGAGAGAGAGAGAGATGGACGAGAGGGATGCAGATGGTGGGCGAGATTTGTTGCATTCGGATGTTGTTGTTGTTGTTGTTATTGTTGTTGTATTACTACTGCTACTATTTTGTCAAATCCGCTTTCGCCTTGGCGCTTCGTTCGATCATCTCCATCCCGGCGATGTTAAATCCTAAATCGTCCAAGCGCTCCTTCGCTCGGGATCGGAGTAACGGTTTTAAACCGTCCAAAGTCGCGCGAGCTTCGCGAGTCGCGCCGAGTTGTTGGAAGTGTAACCGGACGATTAAGTTGGTCATCGTGCAACACAGCTCGACTTTTTCGTTTCGCTCGAGCCAGTATTTGAGGTAGTCGAGGAGGAGGCGGCAGTAAAGGAACGGGAGGCAGAGGATGGAACGTTCGAGCTCAGCCGGACGGACTTGACTGACTTGGTACAAGGCGTATTGACGAGGTTCCATGTTGAGAAGGAGCGGGTTTGGTTTCAGAGGTGGCATCTTGGAAGGGTCCGCGCTTTGTCGCTTTTCGTTTTCGTACGCCGCGACGCGTTCGAGCTCGTGTTTCGCCAAATCCACCGCGGCGGCGATTTTGTCCGCGGAATCGAGCGTTTCCATCGTGCGACGACCGGCGAGGCCGGATTCTGCGACGGTCGTGTTGAGTGCATCGGTATTGTCTCCGTTGTTGTTTTCCAAGTTTACTCGTTCGCTGTTTCTGCGATCTTCCTCGTCCATTTCAACGCCGGCGTTATCCTCAAACATGGAGTCTAACCTTTTTTCCTTCTCTTCGTCGAGAAAGAAAGGTTCTCTGGTGCGTTCGTAGAGACGCAAGGACCGATCGGCGCCGGCGGAAACGAGAAAGGCACCGGTTGTCGATATAGCAATCGTCCAGACGGCCATGTGATGTTCGTCCATGGACAAAAGCATTTCGTACTTATCTAAATCCCAATACCGGACGCGTTTGTCTTTACCGCACGTAAACGCGTAGTGCGTTTTGTTGACGAATTTTAACGCCATGACAGAATCGTCGTGCGCGTGGATGGAGCGATGACAATCGCCAAAATCCAACCCCCATACGCGAATATTTTTATCTTGTCCCGCGCTGGCTAATAAGACGGAATCCGAGGAGACGTCGTGGCACAGCGCCGGTAATCGATGACCGTATAAGGAGAGCGAAAACTTCAACGTGTCCGCGAAGAAGACTTTCAACGTGTTGTCGAGTAAAGACGCGGATAACAGTTTCCCGTTTGGCGTGATTGAGACGCTCAAAACGTCGTCGGCCATTTGTAACGTCTTTGAGTGCGTCGCGGTGAGTTTCTTCATGCCGTTCTTATCTTTCCTATTCGCGGCGACGAGCGTCCACTCCCAAAACTTGATCGTCTTATCGCCGGAACAGGTTACGAAACCAGACTCATCCGGTAAAGCGCATATGCCCCAGACTGGACCTTCGTGCGCCGATTTCAACGGATCGACGATATCTGTGTTACCTTTCTCGTTTGCTCCTTCTTTCTCGTCGTCGTCGTCTTCTCCTCCTTCGCTTCTTTTCTTCTTTTTCTTTTTCTTCTCTTCGTCTTCGGGCAACGACGCCGAGTTCGTTCCGGCGAGACAATCTATAATCTCTAAGCCGCCATCTTTTGTTCCGACGACGGCATTTCGTCCGTCCGGGGCAAAGAACGCGCACGTTCCGTACCCGGACTCAATCGTCCGCGCGCATTTACCAGTATCCGCGTCCCAGATTTTCGCACCCGAGTGCGAGACGGAGAGGAGGAAAGTTTCATCCGGAGATAACGCGATGACGCGAACATCCGCGCGGTGTCCAGGCGGTCGCGCCATGGACCGTTTCTTTGCCTCTTTAACGCTCGGGTCTTTCTTCGCAGAAACGTCCGCGATATCGTACACTTCAATCGCGTTTGAATCGAGGCAGATGGCTAAGGATACAGATTTTGACAAATGCGAATCCATAGTTTCCGGTTGAAACGCAAACGGCGCGACAGATTTACCCGTCGGGCGAACGACGGAAGATAACTCAAACGCGTCTTTCGCGTTGAATTTATTCTCGTCGTCCTCGTCTTCGTCCTCGTCGTCATCGTTATTGTCATCACTATCCTCGTCTCGTCGTTTCTGTTCTTCCAACTTTAACTTTTTGATATTCTCCTTCTCGCGACGCCGTTTCAATCTTCGTTTCCGTTTCTTTTCAATCTCCTCCGCATTCTTCACGTCGTAAATTTCGATCGATTTCCCTACGCTCTGTACGCCAAACGCCGTGCCGAGGTTTGAAAATTGCATCGAAATCGTCCGACTTCGCGCTTCCTTCGCGAAAGAGCCGATGAAGCGTAAACGCAACGCTCGATCTAAAATGTTCTCGCGCGCCTGTTTCGTCTCATCGTCTTCATCGTCGTCGTCGTCGTTGTCCGCCTCTTCCTCGACGCGCTGTCGACGACGCAGGAACGAATCCTTCTCCACGCCTTTAAACACGGAATAAAATTTAATCTCTCTTTCCACGCCAGCTATGGCAACGATGCCATATTTTGTCTTGTCGTTGCTATGATTAGTACTATCGTTACTGCTATTCGTGTCCACGACCACGTGTTTGCTATACGCGGACGCCCAACACTCGCCTCCAAAACCGGACAGCGTTTGACAACACCTTTGGCCGATTAAATCCCACACCTTGGCGAACCCGTCTTTCGATGTCGTCACAAGCGCTACGTTTGTGAAATTTGACGACGCGATGGCATTTTCGCTGCTTTCCTTCACCATTACGTCGTTATCATCCTCGTCCTCGTTTTCGTTCTCGTCGTCCTCCATCTCCTCGTTCTCGTCCTTCTTCTTCTTCGATTTCTTCGATTTCTTCGATTTCTTCCTCGCCTTCTTCCCTTTCCCGCCATCTGCCGTCGCGTTCGTCACGAAAACCGCGCTCGTCACTTGCCCTCGGTGTCCTTTTAACCGAAACAACCCTTTCTCCTCTAACGCGTCCCAAACGACCACGTCCGTATCCCTCCCTCCGGAAACCAGCACCGTCCCGTCCTCGGTAAACGCCAACGCGCTCACCGCGGATTTATGACCGCGAAACAACACCGAACTCGTGCAATGCTCCAACTCCTCTTCCTCGTCGTCCTCAAAATCGCTCGAATACAGTTCATCGAGGTCATCTCCGGGATATTCGTGTTCTTCGTCTCCACCTTTTTGCCGCCGCCCCCGCGCCGCCTTCGCCGCCGACGAGAAAAGCACTCCTTTCAACGGCTTTCGCCACAGCCTGACGGACCCGTCGCTGAACCCGCCGGCGACGACTCGACCGTCTCTCGAGCACGCGATCGCGGTCACTCTCGGTACACTCGCCACGTAACTTCCGTCCGAGGAGTGGTACGTTTTCGGTGCGAACAGTTTTCTGCGCACTCGTCCGGTTGAAGTCGTCTGCGAGCAATCGAACA
>Ga0209309_10000859_pt1 | contig 32802 bp, 31 predicted proteins | sample COGITO_mtgs_1204_2_FD_184807 | JGI IMG/M metagenome (GOLD analysis project Ga0209309, IMG submission 184807) | Pelagic marine microbial communities from North Sea - COGITO_mtgs_120412 (SPAdes) (version 2) | ecosystem: Environmental > Aquatic > Marine > Epipelagic ... | reverse complement strand
ACAAAGCTCAAAAAAGAAGGCATTTTTGAAGAGCACAACAATAAATATTGGACAACAGAAAAATTTACAATGCCCAACATTAAAGAGGGCTGTGTTATAGAATACAAGTATGAGATTGAATCGCCTTATATGAGTATCGAAGATATTGATTTGCAATACAGCATTCCTATAAAAGCCTTGGATATTTCTGTGCGAATCCCGGAATATTTTGTTTTTAAAAAATACGTTAACCCTAGAGCGACATTTCGTCCTAATCTAGAAGAATCTGTAGTAGAGAGAACTGAATTTATTACAAGCAATGGAAGTGGTGGATTTGCGAGTGCTACCAATCTCAACAATAGGAAATGGAATTTTAGAGAGATTCAAACAGATATCAAATTATCAAAAATACCGGCACTTAAAGATGAAAGTTTTGTGAGTAACCTCAATACCTATAAAACAAAGCTGATATGGGAATATACCTACTCTAAAAACTTCGATGAAAAAATCACCAACTATTCAACAACTTGGGATGATGTGACCAAAACAATTTATGAAAATGAAGACTTTGGACCACAATTAAATCAGACGACCTATTTTGAACGAGATGTTGACGCTTTAATTGCAGGTAGTTCAGATTTGAAAGAAAAAATGAATCGCATTTACGCTTTTGTAAAAACCAAGGTGAAATGGAATGACTTTTACGGTTACACTACCGATAATGGGGTGCAAAAAGCTTACGAAGAAGGAACAGGAAATGTTGGCGATATCAACTTAATGCTCACAGCCATGTTAAAACATGCTAGAATTAAAGCAAATCCCATGCTCATTAGCACCAGACGAAACGATATCCCTTTATATCCCAGCACAAGTGCCTTTAATTATGTGGTGAGCGCAGTTGAATTTCCCGATGAAACCATTATTTTGGATGCTACCGACAAATTTGCAGCGCCTAATTTACTACCCATACGGGCCATCAACTGGAAAGGCCGAATCATGAGAATCTCAGGAACTTCCGACTGGCATGACTTAACACCCACTACATCTGTTAAAGACATTACCTCGTTAAACGCCAAAATTAATAAGGACTTTTCTATAGATGGTAAAGTAAGAACCCAAAAGACCTTATTCGCAGCAAAAACCTTTAGAAGTACTCATGAAAATTATAGCCCCGAAGAATTATTAATTGCTGTGGAAAAAGGGAAAGGTGAAATTGAAGTCTCCAACTACAACATCAATGGAATGGATCAAGTTGAGGCACCCATACGTTACGAATACGATTACCACCTTCGTAATGCTATTGAGAAAATAGGGGATAAGCTCTTTCTTAGTCCGATGTTGTTTTTTACACCAGAGGATAACCCCTTTAAGCAAGACAAGCGAGAATATCCCATCGATTTCATATATGGCGTAATGGATATGTACCAAATAGGGGTCTCTATTCCGGAAGGTTATGTCGTTGAATCTATGCCCAAGAGTACGGTTGTGAAATTTAACGGAACCGCGGGAGAATTTAAATTCATATCTACCAATACTGCGAATCGACTTCAATTTCTTATAACATATAGTTTGAACCAACCCTTTATTCAGCCAAGCGACTATAACGATTTTAAACAATTCTATAGGCTTATGATAGAAAAACAAATGGAAAAAGTGGTCTTAAAGCCCATTTAATCAAGGGTTGTAGCTACTTCATATTTTATAAGCTGTTTCTGAAAATTTATTCATTAAAAAGTAGTAATTTCGCGCTCCAAAAAAGAGCCAGTTATGAAGCGTATTAGTGAATATAAAAAGTTATTCGGCATTGAAGAGCAAATCGATCTTAAACTACTTAAGAAAAGTTATCGTGATTTGGTAAAAGAATGGCATCCAGATAAATTTCAAAATGGAGACGCGTTACAAGAAGAAGCAGAGCAACAGAGCAGACGCATTATTGATGGGTATCACTTTTTGGTAAGCATGGCGCCAGAAACTAAGGAGAAAAATCGCCCAGATTATATTGAAACAACTACCAATGCCTCAATTGCGGATTACCACCATAAAGGGCTCTTGTTAGAAATCACGTTCACAGATGGTGCTACTTATGAATTTTTCGGAGTCACTAAACCTATTTTCCAAAAAATGATGCAGGCTGCCAATCTCAACCGCTTTGCCAAACGTAGCATTTACCAAAAATTCACGTACCGAAAATCAAAACGCATTCTAGAAAATGCTTAAAAGGCTAAGCATCTGCTGCCTTCAACATATATTAAGCGATAGCTAAGATTCATTATAAGGCCAACACGAAAATTGTTGGCTTAGTTATATGCGTCCATTAAAAAAAACGCTTCTACTTATTATTTAGTTTGGCACAACTAGATATAGGATTTTATGGACTTTTTTTTTATGAGCCTTCCCCAGGGCTTCCTTAAAGTAAAAAACAACAGAATATATGCTATCTTTGAAATGCACCTAATCATTTCTGATACCAGTGAGAAATTCCTCCATAAAAAAGCATACCATAAGTGATATTATTAAAATTCTTGGTGATAGTCCACAAAACGATGGATTGCATATTCATATTTCAAAAAACAAATTTCAAGACATACCCTTAAGTTACCCTTTTAGAAGTGACAATTATGCCTTTATAATGGTGGTGTCGGGCAGTTTTAAGATACAGCTCAATCTAATGTCCTACACCATTGAGAGCAATGAAATGATCGCTATCAAACCACAAACCGTATCTCATACTCTTGAAATGAGCAGCGATTTGGAAATTATAACGATTAGTTTTACGGTCGATTTTATACTTAGAAATTCCATAAATCAAATGGAACTGAATGCTTTCGATTTCTTTACCTCCTCCCAAGGCATTTCTAAATTGAAATTGGCAAAGAATGAGATGGACACTGCTGTTGGCCTTTCTAGATTATTAGAAAAAAACAATAGTATTGATAGTCCAAATGCTTTTTTTAGAGAAGAAATCATCCATTACAGTTTTGGATTACTGATGTACCATTTTGCTGCGATTTACAGAAAGATTTACCCTAATCTAGAAGCTGATTTGACACGTCAAGAAGAACTCACCCTTCGATTTTTGACTATTTTGAATGAGAACCTTAAAAAGGAACGCAGTGTTTTATTTTATGCGGATGTTTTGTGCGTTACCTCAGGGCACCTCACTAAAGTATTAAAAAAAGTATCGGGTAAAACCGCCCATCAATTGATCGATGATGCAGTTATCATGGAATCCAAGATCTTACTAGGCAATCCTGCCTTGAGCATTGCAGAAGTTACGCAAGAGCTAAAATTTAGTGATCAATCCTTCTTTGGAAAATATTTTAAGAAACATACGGGATTTTCGCCTACCGAATTTAGGAAAACACACCAATCTACCGCCAATTAACATCTGTTTTCACCCTAATGTCCAACTTTTGATATACTTAGGAGTTCAATAACGGTTTTTGACCAATTACGCCCTCTTTTATACTAAATAGTTACATCTTAGCTTTTGTAGTTTTGGTAATGACACCAATCTCTTAAACATTATGGGCTCAATATTAGTTGCCACCAATTTTTCTAAATTATCTGAAAATGCAGTATTCTATTCTGCTTCTTTGGCAAAAGAATTCAATACAAAGCTCATTCTTTTTAATGCATTCGAAATTCCGCTTCATGCCTCAAACACGCTATTGCCCGCAACATCGATAAACGAACTAAGGCAAAAAAACATAGATAAATTAAAGGAAATGGCATTACAGCTCACCCAGCAATTTGAGATTGAAGTCCACTATGAATGTAGCTACGTTCATTTAGAAAAAGAAATAGACGTTTTAATGGAAACGCACAAGTCCTATTTTTTGGCAATGGGCATGTCTTCCAAATCCATAGAGCAAAATTTATTGGGAAACCCCACAACAACCTTGATTAGCATGAAAAAATTTCCGGTGCTCGCGGTGCCATTAACTGCAAAATATGCAGGCATAAAACACATTCTGTTTGCCTGTGATTTAATGCGCAGTGTGCCCATAAAAACACTGGCAAAATTACGCCAAGTCGCAACGCGGTTAAAATCTAACGTTACGGTGTTTTATGTGGAAGCTATAATAAACGATCTGAAATTAAATCCTTTGGCTCTCGATAATATTGGGAAAGAATTGGATGGCGTTACGCATTTGTACAAGAATGTAAAATCGAATGCGGTCATTGAAGAAATTAAAAAAGAAATTAAAAAATCCAATGCCGAATTATTGGTTATGATCCCCAAGACCTATGGTTTTTGGGAATCCATTATTCATAAAAGCAAAACACGGGTTATGGCTTCTGGGATGAATATTCCATTGCTATCCATTCCAATTTCATAATTCATATTTTTTTTTGATTAGTGCGCGGTTCAAAGCCATTCTACATAAAATGCTTATGGAGTGTAGCAAACAACATCATGAGATTCGTTTTAGACCAATTTAGGCATTTTATAGACCTATCTCTTAATATAGAATAAAGTTATCTTTACACTTTTTTATACTTAGGGCTAGCCAACTGCATGAAACACTTAGCAACAATTTTACTTTTGATATGTTCTCTTCAATTAATTTCACAAAATGAGAGTACCAACCTAAAAGACATCAGCAAATACACCTCACATAATAAAGGTAAACTTTATGTGTATTGGGGAGGGAATCGTGCCCATTATTCCGATTCTGACATCCATTTTAAAGGAACAAACTATGATTTCATATTAAAGGACGTGGCATCCCATGATAAGCCCAAAGGCTATCACATCGATTACATTAACCCTACACGAATGACCATTCCGCAAACCAATTTTAGGTTGGGGTATTTTATTTCCGATCACTATAACATTTCAGTGGGGGTAGATCATATGAAATACGTGATGACCCGAAATGTTGCGGTGAGAATGACCGGGAACATCAATATTGAGGGCTCTAATTATAATGGCACTTATAATAATGATTATCAAGTATTATCTGCAGATTTTTTAAAGTTTGAGCATACAGATGGCTTAAATTATATCAATTCAGAATTTTCAAGAGTAGATGATGTGGGCAAGTATCTCTTTAACTGGAACTCCGATAAATTCCAAATAAATATTACAGAAGGCATTGGGGCAGGGGTTTTGTTTCCTAAAACAAATACCACCTGGCTGGGTCAAGAACGCTATGACGAATTTCACATTTCTGGCTATGGTTTATCTGTAAAGGGTGGGTTAAATTTTACTTTTTTCAAGCATTTCTTTATTCAAAATGAAATAAAGGGAGGCTATATCAATATGCAGGATATCAGAACGACAAAATCTAAAAGTGATCGCGCTTCGCAAGAGTTTTACTTTTTACAAACCAATTTAGTGCTGGGTGCGATTTTTACCATCTAATCATTCAAAAGAACCTTTTAGACGACTTCTTCACTGCAATAATTCCAATCGTATTCTATATATCAGGCGTTTTTAAACTAATGCGTTTTTTATTGAATGCATAAAAAATACTTGTTTTAGACCACTATTAACCGTTTTCAGACCTTTTATAATGGTCTATATCGCTTCAACTTTGTAGTATAGCTCACACCTAATAAATATGTTATTTCATCTGAACCACGATTTAGTGTTACCAAAGTGTTTAGTGTTTACCCAATAACTTCATGAACAAAAGAAGAATCATTTTACAGCAAGCCTCTAAATTGTTTTTCCAATTCGGAATTCACCATATCACGATGGATGATATTGCCAATAGCTGCGGAATTTCAAAAAAAACAATTTATATCAGTTTTCAGAATAAAGATGATTTGGTCTCGCACACCTTGAAATTGGAAGCTGAAAAATTGAAGGATTATCTTAAGGAGATTTCAGCCCATTCCAAAAACGCCTTGGAAGAACTGTACCACTTTTTTGAATATATCAATAGTGTCTCCACGAGCATAACCCCAAATTTCAACATCGAATTAAAAAAATACCATTCCCAAAATTATATCGAACTATTTAAATATAAGACTCACATTATAATGCCCTTTGTTATCGCCAATATTGAAAACGGAAAACGCGAGGGCTATTATAAGAGTGATTTAAACGCAAAAGACATTTGCGAATCCTTTGATAATATTTTTGCAATGCTGCTCAATTATGATTATTCTTCCAATTCAGGCACCTATAAAAATGCCATCATTTTTTTAAACTCGCTGTTCCTTTACCGATTGGTTTCCGTAAAGGGTTTGGAAACGCTGGATCTATTTAAAAAAAATTAAAATTATAATCAGGTTTTAAACCTTGCAATTTCAATTCCCGCAACTTATAGATGCTGTTGAGTGGCTAAATGCCAATAACCATCGCGAACACTCGGTTTTTGAAAGCGGGTAGGAGCGATAGTAAACGTAAGTGTAAACGTTTAAATCTGTAGCATGTCTTTTATAGTTATTTTTAGTAGTACTATAATCATGTTGTGTTAGAACAAATATTTAAAAACTCAGAGCCTATGTTACAGACTATTTTACTTGAACGTGAAATTTACGCATCCGAAGAACATAAAATGATGCAACAGATGATTCAGGATTTTATCAACAATGAAATTTTGGATCACACCGATGAATGGGAAAAAAACGGAATGGTAAGTCGAGAGATCTGGTTACGCGCTGGCGAATTGGGCTTACTTTGCATCGATATGCCCGAAGCTTATGGTGGTACTGGGTTAGATTTCAGCTTTAGCGCGCTGTTTATTGAAGAAATGGGCAAAAAAGGAGTTACCGGTCCGGGGTTTTCATTGCATTCCGATATTGTGGCTCCCTATCTCTTAAAGTATGGAACCGAAGCCCAGAAACAAAAATACTTGCCTAAAATGGCGACCGGTGAACTCATCACCTCCATCGGTATGACCGAGCCCAACTGTGGCAGTGACCTCAAGGCCATTAAAACCAATGCAGTAGATAAAGGTGACCATTATGTGGTTAACGGACAGAAGACCTTTATTACGAACGGGTTTATGTGCGATATGTCTATCGTGGCGGTTAAAACCAATCCAGGAACCGATCAAGAGGGCGTATCGCTCTTAATTATGGAGAGCGCGCTCGAAGGTTTTGAAAAAGGGGTTCCTTTTAAAAAAATAGGCATGAAAGCCCAAGATACCTGCGAATTGTTTTTTGATAATGTAAAAGTGCCCAAAGAAAATTTGTTGGGTGAAGAAGGCATGGGCTTCAAGATTATGATGACCGAGTTGGCCAGAGAACGTTTAACCGTAGGTCTTAATGCCATTGGTGGCGCGGAAGGGGCCATAGAAAACACCATTGCATACACCTCTACCCGCACCGCTTTTAAGCAACCCATTGCAGGGTTTCAAAATACACAATTCAAATTGGCCGAATGCGCTGCACAATTGCAATTGCATCAAGCCTTTTTAGATCGCTGTACCCAATTGTTGTCTGCCCACAAGCTCACTGCGGAAAGCGCTTCCATCGCCAAATATTCCGCCACCGAAATGCACGGTAAAGTGGTAGATGAATGCTTGCAGTTATTTGGAGGGTATGGCTATATGTGGGATTATCCCATCGCACGCATGTATGCCGATAATAGAGTGGCACGCATATACGCAGGTACCAACGAAATCATGAAATTGTTGATTGCCCGTGGCTTGTTCAAGGAGTTGTTTATGGAAATGAAAACGAGTAAAAAACAATCCTGAAAAATTAAAATCACTTTAAGACGCAACAGTGTTTCAGCAAATTTATCTGTGATGTTTTTTTTTACATTAACTGGTTACAAATAAAATCTTTTCGTTTCAACAACAGTTTTTATAATCCTATTTATGGTTAGCTTGATACGTACAGATTAGCTGCTCCACAGATGTTTTAAACCCAAATTTCGAATTCTAAATAATTTTCAATACAGTATTCAAACCCTTTTAAACCGTTGAATTATTAATAAAACGCTATTTAATACTTCTAATTAATTGATTGTGTTAGTAATAGAAGCATATGCAACTATACCTTAACCCAAAATACACTACTTTACAAGAAAAAGTTGCACAATTACATCTCCAATTTAATAGCCTTTCCCTTACTAAACACTAAAATTGTATATCATTAGCTTTTGATATGTTGCACTGGCGGTTCTTTCCCTCATATTTAAGCATTCCAAATTAAAATAACTGTATCCTTAAAACCAATCACCACGGATACGTTATCAATAAAATTATTTAGAGTTAACCATAAAAACAATAAATGAGCACACACCACAAGTCTAAAGAAGAAATTCGAGATAATTTAAAAGAATTACAATTAGAATTTTTAAGTTCAATTAAAGACATTGATGCCAATAGACGCACTCAACTGGGGCAAGAATTGAGAATTGCCATCCAAGGGGTTTCCTTGCAAAATGAAGAGAAAGCTAAACGTGCTGCCAAATTGATAATTGCTAATTTGGAGCTTAAATTCTTGAATGAAGAAAAAGCCAAACGCGCTGCCGAGTTGGTGATTGCGAATATTGAACTCGTGTTTCAGAACAATGAGAAATCAAAGCGTGCAGCTGAATTGGTAATTGCCAATAAGGAACTTATATTTCAAAATGAAGAAAAAGCGAAACGTGCTGCGGAGTTGGTGATTGCCAATATTGAGCTGGTGCATCAAAATCACGAGAAAGAAAAACGTGCTTCGGAATTGATCATAGCTAATCAAGAACTTGTATTTCAAAATAAAGAAAAAGAAAAGCGCGCAGCGGAGTTGGTAATTGCCAATAAAGAACTTTTCTTTCAGAATAAAGAAAAAGAAAAGCGTGCGGTAGAGTTAATTCAGGCTAAAGAGAAGGCAGAGTACAGTGATTTATTAAAGTCGTCTTTTTTAGCCAATATGAGTCACGAGATTCGCACCCCCATGAACGGGATTCTTGGTTTTGCCGATTTGTTGCGTAAACCTGAATTGACAGGAGAAATGCAGAAGGAATATATCGACATCATTAAAAAAAGTGGCACGCGGATGCTAAGTATTATCAATGATATCATTAGCATTTCCAAAATTGAGTCCGGCTTGATGAAACTTAAATTAGAAAAATGCAATATCAACAAGCAAATTGATTTTATACATCAATTTTTCAACCCCCAGCTTAAAGAAAAAGGAATGCATTTTATAATAAATAAGACCTTATCTGGAAAGGAAGCACTTATAAATTCCGACAGTGAAAAAATCTATGGTATTCTCACCAATTTGGTCAAAAATGCCCTAAAAAATTCTGTGAGCGGCACAATAGAGTTGGGTTATGTTTTAGGAACCGAAAGCGCAACAAACGCATTAGAGTTTTATGTAAAAGATACGGGTCGAGGGATACCCAAAGATAGGCTAAAGGCCATTTTTGAACGTTTTATACAATCCAATATTTCAGATAAAATGGCCATTGAAGGCGCGGGACTTGGTTTGTCCATTTCCAAAGCTTATGTGGAATTACTTGGGGGTAAAATTTGGGTGGAAAGTGAAGAACATGTAGGTTCAACCTTCTATTTTACAATCCCCTATGACAGTGTACACCAAGAAAAATCAGCTCCTAAAATAAACTTGCCATCGCAAAAAATTAAGCCTTTTAGAGAAATTGAAGCTTTTCGATTGAAAATATTAATAGCCGAAGACGATAAAATATCCTTATTGCTGTTAGCAACTATGGTTAAAGACTATAGCATTATTGTACTTCAAGCCAAAACAGGTTTAGAAGCTGTGGAATTGTGTAGAACAAACCCAGACATCGATTTAATCTTAATGGATATTCAAATGCCCAAATTGAACGGATTTGAAGCCACCCGACAAATTCGTCAATTCAATGAAGATGTAATTATCATCGCACAAACCGCTTCTGTACTTTCTGGAGACAAAAAAAGGATCATTGCCGAAGGCTGTAGTGATTATATTGCAAAGCCCATCCACAAAGACAAATTATTCAGTCTCATTCAAAAATATTTCAGTAAAATTCATGTAGCCTAAAGTCTACTTTAAGAATACATAAGAAATCCTATTTCCAATTTTTTATGAGGATCTTTAGAAATAAAATCGAGATAGAGCAGAGTTAAATTGTTTGGAATTTGATTTTCCATCTCCAAATTAAAACTGCCAATGCGTTTTAATTCAGTTGCGCAGAAACACTTTTAAATTAAATGATTAAGAGCTTTTGTGCAAACGCCTACTCCAAAATTTTACTGTTCACGAATTGCCCCTTTAATTGATGTAGGTTGCCATCTGGGAAGAAACAATGTTTCAAAAATCTTCTAAAATCTACGGTCTTCTAAATACGTCTTCAACTGATGACGGTACTTACTTCCCACGGGGATTTCATGGGTATTGATCAATACACACTTTCCGTTATACTGACTAATTTTAGACAAGGGGACGATATACGATTTATGAATTCTCATAAATTGAAAGGGAATCAATACCGCTTCAATGGATTTTAAGGTCTTTAGAGCCAAACAATAATTATTTCCGGTAACAATTTTGGCATAATCCTTTAAGCCCTCGATATAATCAATATCCTGAATTACTATCTTAATAAATTCATCACCTTCCTTCACAAAGAACGAGGGTTCTACTTCATGATAATTTCCTAGTTTAACTGATGCTTCAAAACGAGTGATCGCTTTGGTAAAACGTTCAAAGGAAATGGGCTTTAACAGATAATCCACCACCTCTAAATCAAAACTTTCCACAGCATAATCGCTAAATGCAGTCGACATGATGAATTTGGTGTTCCCCTGACCCTGTTTTACAAGGTCGATCCCCGAAATCTCAGGCATGGCAATATCCGTTATAGCAAGGTCTACCGGTGGTCCTTGGTTCAAAAAATTAAAAGCTGCGACAGCATTAGTAAAGGTGTGCACCACTTCAAAATTAGAAAAGTATTTTAAATGATGGCTAATAACATCGATAGCCAAGGGTTCATCGTCAATAATTATCGTTTTATATTGAGTCATTTAGTTGAGTAAGATTTTAAGTTGTGTCTTATAGGCAGTTGCAGTGCTACTAATACTTAAACTGTGATTTTTGGGATACAACAATTGCAAGCGTTGTTTTAAGTTTTCCAAACCTTTACCTTCCCGGGAAATCTCTTGAAAATGCTGCTTTTCAAACACACTGTTTTCCACGGTAAATATTAGGGTGTTGTTTACAATGTTAAGATTGAGGGTCACGTATGCCTTTTTTGAATTGGTGTAAAAGCCATGTTTAAACGCATTTTCTACGAGCGGAATGAGCAGGTAGGGCGCGATGACCGTGGCATCAGAAATAGTAGAATTAACCGTCATTTCTATTCGTGCATCCTCGCCAAACCGAATCTGCTCTATACTTAAATACTGTTGTATAAAATCGATTTCCTTCTGCAAGGGCACCTTATGCAGCGGGGTGTCATCAGTTAAATAGCGCATCATACTTGATAATTTCAAGATATATTCTGGAGTGTTTGCATGATTTTTTAAGGACAGACTGTACAACGAATTAAAGGCATTGAATAAAAAATGCGGGTGCAACTGGTTTCTTAGCAATTGGGCTTGGGCTTGGTGCAGCTGGTTTTCCAATTGCTGATAACGATTCAAAAACTCCAATCGGTTCACGAAATAGATCAGCAAATAGAATAATAGCGTTTGCCCTAAAAAGCTGGTGAAATAGTTAAAAGTTCTGTCGTGTAAAATGAGCTCTTCTACGCGATAACATTTCAATACTGCCAAGGCCAGCAATATGCCAATACCAAGGCCTACAAAAACCGCTTTTTTCCAGAGCTCCTTTAATTTAAACACATAATAATAGAGCCCATAGGCAATAACAGCAGCTACAAAATTCTCAACCGCATCGCTGGTTAAAAAAAACAGCCAATGCTCTGGAATTAAAACAAAAGCACGTCTTAATACTCGAAACGCGATAAATGCTATAAAAATCACATTAAAACTGATCTTTAAGGTCTTTACGGTTTTGGTTGAAAAGTGAAGCATATACATTTTAAATGGACAGATGTAAATATATAAAATTACCCTGCGCTTAAGTCGATCACAACCCTAGGTTTGTCTATTGCTAACGCAATTTGGTCGATCTCCTTTTTTTAAAAGCTCAAATTGAAATAGGTTTGATAAGAATTCACTTTAAAAATTAAAAAAAAATGAAAGCCTATCTTTTAATTACTACGTTATGTTTGAGTTCCCTTTTAAGCTATGGTCAAAAACTGGAACTCGAAAAAGCCTCTCCCTTTACTGCGGTAAAATGGATAGATGAAGAACCCGTAGTGCAGTTTGAAAAGAACTGGTACAATTTCGAAGCCCTAGAACATTTCAGCAAAAAAGAGCTTTTGGATTTTTGCAAGACCCGATTTGGCGACAAATGGCAAAAACGCTTTTCTGAAGATCTGGTAGACGTATTAAAAGGTATGGGCTATCAACCCAATGTAGAAGTGACCTTGCAACTTTCTAAAGCGGGGGTTTCAAAACGATATACCGGTAAATTTACTTTTAAGAACAGACAAGATTCACTCCAATACAACAAGAACGCTGAAAATTCGGCTTGGCCCGAAAAGCTCACCAAGATACAAGCTTTGGCAGATGTAAAACAATTTGAGGCCATCTTGGACACTGAATCCTCTTACGCGCGCCTTTCAAAATATAATTATAAAAAGGCTCTAAATGCATTGGCAATAGCGATTAAAAGTGCCATAGATTCTATAGACGTCAATGAACTTACCAACCAATTAAGCAAAATCATGTCCGAAATAGGGGATAGGCATTCCTCAATTAAAAATGAAGCCTTCCAGAGCAGCAGGCATAAGACCTACAACCTAAAGTTGCCTTTTGCAGTCACAAACTTAAATGGAAATATAATCGCGATTAAACAAAATCCAGGTGCGAATACTTACACTTACTACCAACCGTCACATTCGTTTATTAAAAGTATCGATGGTGTGGTTATAGACACCTTGATAAATGCCTACAATTATAGGGACAAAAAAGCGCCAGCAGCAACAAAGTTGAGTAGAGGCAGTCGAGCCATTCAAAACTATGGGGCCTTGTTGTTTAAAAACAGTATGCATTCCCACGATAGCGTAAATGTGGTTTTTACGAATGGCAGTACCAACATTTCACAACAAGTGGCACTCACTACAACTCAAAATGGCTATATGCCCGTTTTGCAGAAAGCAAATAATCGCGTTAACGCACAAGTTCAATACGGAAATTTTGATCAATTAAGCAATTTGCTAGACCATAATATTGGCTACCTCCACATCCCAAAAATGTACGATTATGGAGATGTTGCAGGGTTGGAAACCTATATCGAACAAACGCTCGATCGCTTTTTAAACAGCAAAGCCTTGATTATAGATGTTCGAAATAATCCCGGTGGGGTAAGGGACATTCTTCAAACCTTGGCGCCTTATATTGTACCAATAGTACAATCGCCATGGGTTGCCAATGTGGCGTACATGAGAAGCGATACCAACCTCCAAACCGATGCCCCCTCTATGAGCGCTCGCTACTTGCACACCTATCATTCTGAAACGTTTACGGAAACTGACCGTCATGCCATTGACCAGTTCCATCAACATTTCAAATCTCAAAAACCCTTTGATCGCTCCATGTTTAGCTGTCCGTTTTATATGTTGTTACATCACGGAAAAAAATCGTACCCAAATCCTATTTATATCTTGGTGAACGAAAACAGCTTTAGTGCAGCTTCTGTTTTTACGAGTGCCTTTAAAGGCTTGCCCAACGTAACAATTGTAGGGGAAACCAGCGATGGCTCTAGCGGAAACTCCATAAAATTACATTTAAAACATTCTAACATTAGGGTAAAAGTATCCACCATGCTGTCGTTTCAAAGAAATGGAACTACTTTGGATGGGAACGGGACCATTCCCGATATATGGATCTCTAAAGATGAAAGTCAAGTTTTAGAAGGACTCGATACACAGTTGCAGCGATTGCTGGAAATTATTGCTCATAAGGATTAGACCATAATAACACAAAAGAATTCGTCACTATGCAAGGACGTAGGAGGGAAGCATAAAATAGGTAAAATGGTAGAATTAAAAACTAATAGTGAAGCTTATACTACAAGTTCGCCCTTTTCCGCAACAGCAAAAACACCCCAATCTGCAATCGATTTGATGAGCGGAATTAAGGTTTTTCCAAAATCGGTTAACGAATATTCTACCTTTAAAGGCGGTTTGGAAGTATAGACTTTTCTTTTGATGATGCCATCTTCTTCCAAAGTCTTTAACTGTAAACTTAACGTGCGCTCAGTAACAGAAGGCATTTCCTTTCTTAATTCATTGTAGCGAAGCGTGCCCTCTATTAAATGAAATAAAATGACGGTCTTCCATTTACCGCCAATGATGCCCATGGTTAAACTTGCGCAACATGGGTAGGCTTTTCCTTTAAAATGATACATATGGTATTGATAAAATAATAATCGTCTTAGGTACTTATCGTGCAAAGATATCATACACTACTAAATTATGCAACTATACTTTTTATAGTAAATTATTTTCAATTCAAATATTTATTAATCAATTAGTTATAAAGTTATTGATGTACTATCCTTTTTGACCGTTATTGTGAGTTTAAATGACTATACTTACTTTTGTCACTATAAAAATTATAGTACTCTAATTTCAACTCCATATTTCAAACTAAAACACAGCAAAAATGAAAGCCATAGGATATAAACTGAATCTACCAATTGAAGATGAAAACGCATTACAAGACATAGAATTAACAACACCAAAAGCAACGGGGAAAGATCTTTTGGTAGAGATCAAAGCCATTTCAGTAAATCCTGTGGATTATAAAGTGCGTGCTGGCAAACCCGCTGAAGGAGACACTTGGAAAGTTATTGGTTGGGATGCTACCGGAATTGTAAAAGAAGTTGGTGACGAGGTTACTCTTTTTAAGGTTGGCGATGCGGTTTGGTATGCTGGAGATTTTAACCGCCAAGGCAGCAATGCCCAATACCAAATTGTAGACGAGCGTATTGTTGGTAAAAAGCCATCCAGTTTGTCTTATGCGGAAACAGCTGCTTTGCCATTAACAAGTCTTACTGCTTATGAAATGCTGTTTGATAGATTACAGGTTTCAAAAGATGACGCCAGTAAATCCATTTTGGTAATTGGTGCTGCTGGCGGTGTGGGGTCTATTTTGGTACAATTGGCTAAAAAGCTAACCAAGCTGAACATTATTGGGACTGCCTCTCGCGAAGAAACGACAGCATGGTTAAAGGAATTGGGGGCAGATGCAGTTCTTAACCACCACAACAAATTAAGTGAAGAACTAGAGCAACACAATCTTGCTGCACCAGATTACGTCGTAGGTCTAAACGGAACGGGGCAACACGCAGAGGAGATAGCCAAACTCATTAAACCACAAGGAAAATTCGGTTTTATCGACGACCCTAAATCGTTTAACGTGATGCCATTTAAAACCAAGGCAGTTTCAACGCATATAGAGTTTATGTTTACACGATCGCTGTTTCAAACCGAAGATATGATTGAGCAGCACCATATTTTAAATGAGGTTTCTGCCTTAATAGATAACGGAATCCTTAAAACCACTTTAGGTGAACATTTTGGGATTATTAATGCCAATAACTTACGTAAAGCACATGCATTTCTAGAAACAGGAAAAGCAAAAGGTAAAATAGTGTTGGAAGGGTTTTAATTTTCAACATAACACATGGGTATGTGGCATAGTCTTATTATAGTTGACTAAGGATATATTCTTGTTAAATTACTAAGAATAGCATTTTTACAATAATGTATTTGTGTTATGTGAATTTGCTTTGTTAAAAGCGGAAGTTGTTAGTGCAGTTTCGTGAAAAAATTTATTCTATAATGTTTCTTTTGAAATATTAATGAAACACTTTTAATGCGACGACGTAGGAGAGAAGCATAATGTGTGTGGATTGATTTTAAATTCTCTAATATTCAAACATTTACAATTTTTCTCAAATAAATTCTTACAAAATTTACTATATTTAAACTCTCCCTATAATTAATTATTCAGCTCATCGTACCACTGTTTTTAAACTATGGCTTAAAACTGTATTAAATATTATGAGAGTATTATCAAAATCAAGATTCAAGCTTGGGCTAGAATGTCCTAATAAACTTTTTTACACTGGTAATAAAGAATATGCTAATGCTAAAAATGAAGACACCTTTTTAGAAGCATTAGCTCAAGGCGGTTTTCAAGTTGAGGAACTTGCGAGAATGCATTTCCCAAGTGGCATACTGATTGATGAAGATACTTGGGAGTATGAAAAAGCATGGAATCTAACTCAAAATCTTTTAAAACAAGAGAATGTAATAATTTATGAAGCTGCTTTTTTATTTAAAGGTTTGTATATAAAAACAGATATTCTAGTAAAAAAGGGTAATGTCATTGAATTAATTGAAGTAAAGTCTAAATCATTTTTGCCAGATGATGAATTTCTATTTATTGGTAGAAGAGGAGGTATGGTTGCAGGTTGGAAACCTTACTTATTCGATGTCGCATTTCAAAAGCATGTCATGCAATTGTGTTACCCAAATTGGAAAATAAATTCTTTTATAATGATGGCTGATAAATCCAAAACAGCAAGCATTGATGGACTAAATCAATCGTTTAGGATTACTAAAAAAGGAAATAATCGAACTGGTATAATAAACAAAGTCGATACAATAGAGCAAATAGGGAACTCAGTTTTAGGGAGAAAAAATGTTACACAAATTATAGATGAAATTGAGGCGAATAAATATCAGTACCATGCAAATTTAACCTTTCAAGAATCTATTGAATTATTCAAAGACTTGTACGTAAATAAAACCTATGCTAATTGGCCAACTTCATATAGTTCTTGTAAGAAATGTGAGTTTAAATTAACCGATAATTCTGATACAGAATTAAAATCTGGTTTCAAAGAATGCTTTTTTAAGCAACATAAATGGGAGGAAATTGAATTTAATCAACCTAATATTTTTGATATTTACGATTTTAGAAAAGGCAACAAACTATTTCAAGAAGGTATTCTTTTTAAAAAGGATTTAACTGAAGACAAGATAGGTTTAAAAATAGAAGCAGAAAAACTTACAACTTCAAACAGACAATGGTTACAAATAGAAAAGGAAATAAATAATGATTCTTCAATATATGTAGATAAGGAAGGACTTAAGGGTGAATTTAAAAAATGGACATTCCCTTTGCATTTCATTGACTTTGAAACAAGCATGTCTGCGTTACCATTTAATAAGGGACTGAAACCATATGAACAAGTAGCATTCCAATTTTCTCATCATATTTATTATGAAAATGGTAAAATAGAGCATGCTAGTGAGTACATTAATAATACAATTGGTGAGTTCCCAAACTACAAATTTATTAGAGAATTAAGAAAAGCTTTGAGTAGTGATGAAGGTACTATTTTTAGATATTCTCATCATGAAAACACAATTTTGAATGCTATTTACATACAGTTATTAGCTTCTAATGAAGAAGATAAAGAAGATTTAATAAATTTCATCCAAACAATTTCACATTCCAAAAGAAATAGTGCAATTACATGGTCTGGAAAAAGAGATATGGTAGATTTATGGGATATTGAAAAACGTTTTTATTATAATCCCTTAACAAAAGGTTCTAATTCTTTAAAAGAAGTTTTACCAGCTTCAATCAATTCAAGTCCTTTCCTATTAAAAAAGTATTCTCAACCAATAGCTAAGATAAATCTGACTAGTAAAAATTTTTCTGATGAACATATTTGGTTAGAACAAGAGAATGGGAATGTATTAAATCCATATAAATTACTACCCCCATTATTTGATAATTGGACTGAAGATGAAATAGAGAATACTCTTTCTGAAGTTGATGGAATAGCTGATGGTGGAGCAGCAATGACAACATATGGCAAAATGCAATATACAGATATGAATAAAGCAGAAATCGATGAATTAAGTACAGCTTTACTCAAGTATTGTGAGCTTGATACTCTGGCTATGGTTATGGTTTATGAACACTTTAAGGAAATTACTTTATAATGGCAGATAACCAAAAAGCGTTAAAAAGATATAGGGTCATCTTAAAAGTATTGAGTAGGGAAGGAAGATTTACTTCTAAACATATTTATCATTCCTGTTTAAATAGCGGAATAGATGTTGGATATCGAACCGTTCAAAAAGATCTGGAAGACTTAAGGGATGACGAGACTATTTTTGGAAGAAATTTAGGAATTAAATATGATGAAAAAGAAAAGAAGTGGTATAGCACTGGAATACCAGCGGAGATTTTCACTGCTTTAGAACTAAAAGATGGAGAAATAGATGCGCTGCTATTTTATGCAAAAACAATTAATCAATATCAAGACTATCCTGTTTTTAGAGATATATCTCAAGCCATGAAGAAGGTTATAGACAGCTCAAACATTTCTGAAGAGCGAAAAAAATTATTTAGATTAAAAAATTTAATTGAGCCAGAAACACATCCACCAATTTCAGGAATAGATTTTATTGTTGATTTGCTAAAAGCAATTTCATCAAGGAATATTATCGAAGTGGAATACGAAAGATTTGGTAAAGAATCTAAAACACATAAAGTCAAACCAATATTATTGAAAGAAGATAAATTGATGTGGTACTTGATAGCCATTAATATTAAGTATGATTGTTATATAACATTCGCATTAGACAGAGTTAAAAATGTTTTATCAACTGAAGATTTTTTTGAGGAAATAAAATTTAATAGTGCGGAGTATTTTAAATATTCATTTGGTGTTACTGTTTCTGAAGATAAACCCGTTGAAGTAACAATTTCCTTTGATGCCGAACAAGGTCACTATCTAAAAACACTACCAATTCATCCTACTCAAGAAATCTTGAAAGACACAAAAAAGGAACTAATTTTAAAAGTTACAGTTAAACCATCATATGAATTCTTTTCAAAAATTTATAGTTATTGCAGTCATGCAAGTGTAATCTCACCTAATGAAATTAAAGATATATTTCGAAATAATTTTAATAAAGCTAAAGAAAATTACAAATTATTTTAAAGAAAATTAATGGCGCATATGGGTTGCGCCATGTATTCATTTATTTGTACCATAAAAAATTGTTTAATAACAAAAAAAGTAAAATTATGGTTTCAAATTTAGCAAAAGACGAAAAAACAAAAAGGGTAACCATTATTGTCAATGGAACTCCTCATGAAGAAGAACAGAACGATATCACTTATGATGAAGTGGTTACACTTGCTTTTCCCGATTTCCCGCAACATCCAGAAAGAACTTATTCAGTTACCTATGAAAGAGGACAAGGAAATAAACCTACTGGAATTTTATCTCCAGGTGGAAAAGTAAGAGTAAAAAAAGGAATGACTTTTAAAGTTAAACATACTGGACAATCTTAAATAGAAATGATAGTAAGTTTAGCAAAAAATAATGAGGATATTGATAGATTACTAAAAAAAGGGTATGCTTTATCAATAGATAGCAACCATCTAGTTATTAGAGATATACCTTATATAGACAATAATGGAGACCTTCAAATTGGTGCAATAGTTTCAATAGTAAATTTTATTAACCAAAATAAAATGAGCATGAGAGACCATCAAATATTTTTTTGTGGTAGTCCTCCTTATGAATTGAACGGAAAACCAATTAGAAATCTTGGTGGTGGTGCAACATCAATTCATTTGACATCAAAAGATTTAGTTGTGCAAAGATCTTTTTCTAACAAACCTCCAGGTGGAAGGTTTAAAGATTGGTTCGAAAAAATTGAAAATTATGTTACCATAATTTCTGGACCAGCTATGGATAAATTTGATGCTAATCCTTATACTTTTAGAATAATTGATGAAAATTCTAAGTCAGTATTTAAATTTAGAGATACTCTAACAAGTAGGGCAGAAATAGGAGAGTTAAGTGCTAAACTTGAAGAAGATACCATTGCTATTATCGGTCTGGGAGGAACAGGTTCTTACCTTTTAGATTTTTTGGTAAAAACTCCAGTTAAAGAAATTAAAGGGTTTGATGGAGATTGGTATCATGTTCATAATGCATTCCGCTCCCCAGGAAAATTAGATGATGAAGAATTAGGTAAAAGAAAAACAGAGGTCTATAAAAACCGTTATCAAAATTTCCGTCACAATGTAAATATTAGTTCAAATTATATTACTTGTGATTCTGAAGAAGATTTAGCTGGAGTTACTTTTGCTTTTGTGTGTGTGGATAGTGGAGATTCTCGAAGTGAAATATTTGATTTACTAGTGAAAATGAAAATTCCATTTATAGATGTGGGCATGGGTTTAGATAAAGATACTGGGTTAATAAGTGGAACACTTCGCTCTACTTATTTCCCTGTTGAATCTGCACAAAGTATTATAGATAAAAGGCTAGCTCCACTAAGTGATATTCCCGATGACGTTTATAAAAGTAATATTCAAATTTCAGAGCTTAACGCTTTAAATGCATGTTTAGCTGTTATAAAATATAAGCAGATAAGAAGTTTTTATTTAGATGACAATTCTTATTTCCACATGTTGTTTAATGTTGATGGAGTAAATTTAGTAGGAGAGAATGGAAAAAATTAAATTATTAAAAGTTGAATATTTGCCAAAAGACCTAAAGCAAGGAATTCTATATGTTTCAGAAGAATTTGGTATTGCTGGTCATTTGTGTCCATGTGGTTGTAAAAATAAAATAATGACTCCATTAGATCCATCTGAATGGTCTTTTAAGGAAATAAATTATACTCCAACTTTATATCCATCAATTGGTAATTGGCAATTACCATGTAGGTCACACTATTTGATTACTCATGGAAATATTGAATGGTCGTATGACTGGAGCGAAGATGAAATCATTGTTGGTCGAGAAGCTGAGGCAAGAAAAAGAAAAGAATATTACGACGATTTAGAAGCAGAACAGACTAAAAAAACAATTTTAAGAAGAACATTAGATTGGTTTTTAAAACTATTATCAAATTAATAAATAGAAAATTACGATTACAATTGAAGCAATTAAACCTGGTCCAAAACCTAAAAAGGATGATGGATTATTAGACAAAAGAAGAAGAGTTTCTCCTGACAAGAAGAAAGATTATCCACCATTAAAAAAGCATAAACATATAAAGGGTGATTAATCACTAATTGAATAATTTTAGATACAAAATGGGCTTTTTTTAATATAAATATTGCCCTATAATTTATATTATGTAAAATAGAATTAAATCAAACAATCAAGGTTGTAAATCATAGCCAGCCCATTGCATAATTACCAAAACTCACAACCCTTCGCCATTGCGCATAAAAAAAGCCCATCTCAATGATGGGCCTTCATAACTTAGGTTAAGCGATATATTAAATAACTTTTACGTTTATTGCGTTTAATCCTTTTTTGCCTTCTGTCAATTCGAATTCAACGTCATCGCCTTCGCGAATCTCGTCAATTAATCCTGAATGGTGTACAAAATGCTCTTCGTTTGAACCTTCTTCTGTAATAAAACCAAAACCTTTGGCATCGTTGAAGAATTTTACTGTTCCTTTACTCATAATAGTATATATAATTTATTAATATTACTATGATTCATTCAAAGATGATGCCACAAATGTATTTTATGTAAAATAACCCCATAAAACACAAAAAAGCATTCTGTTACGAATGCTTCCGCCTATAACTGGTCTTGCTTTTATGAATTGACTTCAAAAGAAATTTTCACGTTGACACGAAATTCAGAAACATTGTTGTCCTTAACCGCAACGCTTTGTTCGTTTACGTAAGCCGACTTGATGTTCTTAATGGTCTTTCCTGCATGGCTTACCGCCTTTCTTGTGGCGTCTTCCCAACTTTTTTCAGAATTTGCCATGATTTCCAATACTTTTAATACTGCCATAATTATTTTGATTTTTTGATTAGTATACTGTTTGAAGCTTTAAGTTACACATTATGCGCTAATTTAGACCTAGAAAACCCTAAAACTTTCCCCCAAGTGCCACATGCCCAATTGTGTAAAACATTCAAAAGCGTCTGTGTTCTGGGGGTTTTTTCACTTAAACGATTAGTCCTTCAAAAGCGATAAACACACACATGAGCATAAATACCAAAGACGGGAATACTTTATACCACACGTCCTTTACCTTTAGGTGCATCACCACAGCGCCTGCCAATAAAATTGCCAAACCAATAGCTGCTGGCTTTATCAAAACTGGCATCCAAATCGAAGCGATCAAGGCGATGCCCAACAAAACGTTAAGGCTGCCAATCACATAACATGACCATAAGGGCAATCCGAATACTTCAAATTCCTCGGTAATGGTTTTGGCAGTGCCAGCACGCCAAAGTGTCGGCCTATTGCGCTTTAAAACCCAAACATTGATTAAACTCAACCCAACAATAAACTTGAAAATTGTGATTAATGTGTACATGATCTTAACTTTTACAATTATGCCTCTAAAAGTTAAAACATTATTGATAAAATAGAGCCTTATACCATCATTTTTTTTTTGGCTTAATTGAACAAGATCTCGAAATTTGAATGAAATGCTGCAACTTTACACAGCACAACACTCACCAAGCTTTGCTGGCAATTTTGCGATCCTGCTCACTAACAAATTGTTTTTTTGCAACAAGGAATCGGGAATTTTAAAAAAATAGGCCTCCCCTACTTTAGGCAATTTAAATAACCCTGCAGCGTTATCCCCTCTTTGGCTATGACTTTGTTGTAGGGTTTCATCTTGTCTTTTTTCGCCTAAGGTTTGGTAGCAGCTTCAGTAGCCACTTGCTGTTGCTTCGCTTTAGGCGTTTGGATTGGTAATACATGGTTCTTGGCAAATGACAACTAAGTACCAAAATTAGCGAGATAAGGACTCTTTTCTTACAAGGAAGGAAATTACATGTACAGGCTCCATTAGGTGCATAAAAAAAACGACGTTTTTTTAGGACGTCGTTTTTTTTACAAATTTTCTGGAAAGTACTAAAGACTTCCAATCGTTTAAAGCTTCCGTTTAGGACTTCTTTTTATCAGCATCCTTCACGCTTAAATCGCCATCACCTTTGATTTTTAGCTTTTCCCCTTCATTTTCTTCCAAGGAAGGAAAATTGGACGATTTACGATAGGCATCTTGAAAATCGGCACTTTTTTTAGTCTTACTTTTATCTGAATCACTCATAATTGAAGTTTTTAGGTTTGTTTGTTATGTAATAAATTTATTCGTTCGATTTCATAACGCTTTCTTTGGCGATTTCCACTTTGGTGTCCATCATAAGCGTACGAATTGGGAAAGGAATATTGATATCATTTTTATCAAATAATTCTTTAATCAACATGATGGCCTCACTTTGACTATTGAACATTTGACCCGGTTTTTGATAGACGATGTAAAAACGTACCATAAAATTAATGGAACTGTCTCCAAATTCCAACCAGAAAAATTCCACCCGTTCCGTTCCTTGCTGCGGGAAGTGCTCTTCGATTACTTTGGTCACCATATCTTTAACCTCTCTCAAATTGGAACTATAACCTACCCCACAGCTTACGCTAATGCGACTGCGTTCCGTCAAGGAAAAATTTACGAAAGGCTTATCTATAATTAATGAATTGGGCATCACCACGATGTGGTTGTCTGGCTGACGTAAAATAAAATTACGCAACGAAATTTCTTCAACAAATCCTTTATGGCTTTCGGTCTCTATATAATCGTTGATGCGAATTCTTGGCAAGAAGGACAGCAATACCCCAGAAAAGGTGTTGTTAAGTGTGCCTTGCAAAGCCAAACCAATAGCCAAGGCAACCACTCCAGCACCTGCCAATATTGTGGCCAAGGCCTTATCGAGCCCTAAAACGTTGAGCGAGATAAAAAAGCCTATGAGAAAAATAACCAAGAAGGTCAATTTTTTGATGATTTGACGAACGGAAATATTGTCCATTCGTTTTTTAAGGATTTTCGACAACAGTGACGATGCCCCAACAGCAATAAAATAAAAGATAATTAAGGTGATAATGGCCAATACGAGATTGGGCAATCGTAAAATCATGGCTTCATACCAGCCCATTAACTTATCGGTAAGTTTGTCGAGATAGATGCCCATCTCCAAAAATTGAATCATAAATATTGTTTTAAGTGTTTAACATAGTCGATAATACTAAGGTCCCGACAATTAATAAAATAATGGAGAGCATGCCCCCAATGATTAAAAAATGTTTAAATCTATAGACGCCAGTACCATAAATAAGTGCGTTCGTCTGGTATCCCATAGGGGTGAAAAAGCTAAAATTGGCACCAAACATCACTGCCAGAACAAAAGGTTTCATTGGCAATTGCAAACTGGTTGCCAGTGCAATAGCGATAGGAGTTACAATAACTGCAGTAGCATTATTAGATACAAAACCACTCATAATCATGGTCAAGGCAAATATACTACCCAACACGATCATACCGTCTTGCCCTTTTAGCAAAGATAAGAGTTTTCCTGAAATCCATAAATCTGCTCCGGTATTTCCCATAGCAATCCCTAACGGAATCATCCCTGCCAGCAAGAAAAAAATCTGCCAATTCACACGTTTGTATATTTTACTAAGGGTAATGCAATCTGCCAACAATAAAGCACCAACGCCAGCAATGGTACTGGTTAAAATAGTAAGAATGCCTGTAGCAGCCAATCCAATGACCGAGAGGAGCACAATGATACACCAAAAGCGTTTGTAGCCATTGACCTTAAAATCCTTTTCATGATGTCTTAAAACCACAAGGTTTTTATAGTTGTAGATTTCATCAAGATTGTTTTTTCCAATGCGGAGCAAGAGACGGTCACCCGCATTGACGACTAATTTCTTAAATGCTTTTGGCAAGTAAATATGCTCGTCCAACTGCAACATTTTCTTTTTCTGAATGCCAATGGGCTCCCCAATATTAGAGAACAGAAATTTGATTTCCTGAAGGGTTTTGTCAATAAATTCCGAGCCTGGAAGAATCAGCAGTTCCACATAGGTATTCTTCATGTTTTTATCCAACACCTTATGATCTTCAAACTCATCATTTTTTAAGGACAAGATAAAGTCGTCCTCATCAATAAGCGAAAAATCCTGAATATCGCTCATCAACACCAATTCATCATTGGCCCTGAGTGTTGTGTTTTTCCCTGGCGCAGTATTCACATTCGCATCACGCACGAGCTTTAAAACCGAAATATTAGGATTGTTATAAAATGGAACCGTTGAAAAAGCTGCCCCAACAAATTTTGATTCTGGTTTTAAGGTGAGGGTAAACAGAAAATTCGAGGATTCATTATAAGTGCTCAATTTATTGATGGATCGGTTGGGAAGCCACCTACTGGCAATGGTCATAAAAACCACGCCAATGCCCAAAAACACCAAACCATAGATTGAAAATTCAAAAAAACTAAACCGTTCCATACCGTATTTTGTGGCTACGGAATTCACCAACAGGTTGGTAGAAGTGCCCATAAGGGTACAACTCCCGCCCAAAATACCTGCAAAGGAGATGGGCATTAATAATTTTGGGGTTGGGAAATTATACTTTTCTGAAATTGTTGCAAATATCTTCAAGAAAATAATGACCACTGCAGTGGTACTAATAAAGGAGGATATACTGGCCGAAACCAACATAAAGACAGGCACCATGATCACTAAAGGCAAAACGCTCAATCGCTTTATAGAATCACTCAGCAACATAATAACCCCGTTGTCTTCCAACCCAATGGCAATGATCATGAGCATTAACACCGTAATCGCTGCGGGGTTGGCAAAACCGCTAATGGCATCTTCTGGAGAGGTTATGCCCGTTAAAGCCAACGCCACAATAATAAAAAAGGCAATCTTATCAATAGGCATTATTTCGGTGACAAACAAAACGATAGAAACACCTATTATCGCAAAAATTAAAATGATTTGTACCTCCACTTCTTGAACAATTAGCGATCTAAGGTATAAAATAAGTATTGACAAAAATTGTATTCATCCCATTTAAATGGATTGCGTTAAGAATTTTTAGAATGAAGATAGTCCTGACGAGATTTATCAATTAGATTGAATCTATTGTTAGTTTAATAAAATTAAATATAAAGATACTTATGAAAACCAAATTTGAATATCACGATGTTTCCGCAAGTGAACAATTAGAACAATTTACCGAGGAGAAACTACAACCACTTTTTAAGCGCTATGAGTTTGTTATTAGAGCAGATGTCTTTTTCAAGATAGAAAATACCTCGAGCGACGACACTGGAAAAAAATGCGGAATTAGACTCAGCGCTCCCGGACCTCGCTTATTTGCCGAAAGTTCACATGATCAATTTGAACATGCAGTAACCGATACCATTTCCGAACTTATGACACAGTTAGAAAAACGACAGGCAAAAATGAAGTCCTACTAAAATAGAGGGATCTATAAAGATTATAGATGACATGCTTGCTTCGGAATTGGCCTATTTTAAAGGGTCAGTTTTCAGTAGGAATTGAAATCTGCAAATCTTAAAGAAATGTGAAAATATGGCAGCATATAATCTTTATGTTAAAACCAACCGTATTTATAGCATATGAAAACAGTAACTAAAACAATTATATCTATTATGAAACGAATTACACTAGTAGTAGCATTTGCTTTTCTAATCACATCTTGTGTCTCAAAGAAAAAATATATGGCTTTGGAGCAAGAGAAAGGGGAATTAAAAAGTGAACTCACCAAAACACGGGTTGAAAACGAAGAATTGGAAGCTAAATTTAGTGAAATCCAAAATCGGGTAGACCAATACAACTCTAAAATAAATTCACTTACTGAAGACAACAATGCCAAATTAGTGAGCGTTGACGGTGTCGTGATTTCTGAAAATCAGAAAAAGGCCATGCGCGAAACATTGAAAAATATTCCACCAGCATACATGTCTACTGCAAAAACTCTAAAAGATTCCATGAATTTGGCGGTGCAGTTCAATTTGAAACAATCAATGGATAACATCGAGGAGGATGAAGATATCAATATCGACATTCAAGAGACGGTAGTCATGATCTCCATTTCTGATAAGATGTTGTTCAATTCCGGGAGTTATAAGATTAGTAATAAAGCCAATGACATTCTTAAAAAAATAGCCAATGTGGTTAATTCTGAAGAAAGCTTGGATATTATGATTGAAGGTCATACCGACAATCAAACGTTCGTAAGCTCTTCTGCAATTAAGGATAATTGGGATCTAAGTGTCTTGCGTGCTACTGCAGTCGTGAAAAAATTACAAAATGATTACGATGTGGCTCCAGAAAAGTTGATTGCTGCGGGTCGTAGTTTTTACCAACCCTTGGGTGATAATGATACCAAAGAGAACAGAGCCAAAAATAGAAGAACTCGTGTGGTGATTCTTCCAAATATTGATAAGTTTTTTGCTTTAATGGCTCAAAAATAATTAAGATCCTCATTATTTAACCTTTTTAAATATGGTTAATTAATCCATGAAATGACCGCTATATAGCGGTCATTTCTATTTACACACTTTTCCGTTCTTACTATACCCGTAAAAGAACCTTTGGTACATAATTGAATGTGAAATTGACGGTATCTCAAAAACTTTTCTATTTTTGATATAGATATCTTCATCCGCTTCAACATGAAAACAATTTTACTCCCGTTCTTTATTTTGCTTTTTAGTGTTTCCAACGGTCAAAATTCCATGGCAAGGGAATGGAATGAGATGACCTTGACCGCCATTCGCAATGATGTTTCGAGGCCAACGGTACATGCTCGCAACTTGTTTCATACCTCCATTTTAATGTATGATGCTTGGGCAATTTTTGATGAACAGGCAGAAACCGTCTTTCTTAATAAAACCTTTGGGGGCTTTAATTGTGGCTTTAATGGTATTGCCGAACCTGTAGATAAAACCGCTGCAACTGAAGAAGTGATGAGCTACGCGGTTTTTAGGTTGTTAAAGCATCGGTTTCAATACTCCCCAAATGCTTCCGTAATTTTGGGGCAATTTCAGTCTAACTTTATCGCCATGGGTTATGATCCTGAATTTACATCAATTGACTACAGCAACAATTCTTATGCTGCGCTGGGAAATTATTTGGCTTCTGAAATGATTGCGTTTGGGTTGCAGGACGGTTCTAATGAAGCCAATGATTATGCAAATCAATACTACATCCCTTCAAATCCACCTCTCATTTTAGAAAATTATTATGAGTCCAATCCTATTGATCCCAATCATTGGCAACCCTTGGCCTTTGATGTGTTTATTGATCAAGGTGGTAATGAGCAACCCATGAGCACGCCCAGTTTTGTTGGGGCAGAATGGGGCCAAGTCACTCCTTTTGCCCTAGAGGAAAATCAGCTTGAAATTTTAAATAACGGATTTGACGCTTATGTTTATAACAACCCTGGCCCGCCACCCTATATTCAAGACTCCGATGAAAATGGAATCGATGATCCTTATAAATGGAATTATATGTGCGTGGCGTCTTGGTCTAGACATTTGGATCCAGATAATGAAACCATGATTGATATTTCTCCAGCGTCGCATGGCAATGTTGATATCGCCAATTTCCCGCAGACCTTTGATGAGTACAAGTCATTTTATAACTATGATAATGGTGGAGACATGAGTACAGGTTACACCCTTAACCCTAAAACCGGAGTAGCGTATGAACCTCAAATGGTGAAACGTGGTGATTACGGTCGGGTTTTGGCAGAATTTTGGGCAGACGGTCCAAATTCGGAAACACCTCCCGGTCATTGGTACACTATTTTAAATCATGTGAGCGACGACCCTTTGCTAGAAAAGCGCATTGCGGGCGAAGGTGACATTGTAAGTGATCTGGAATGGGACGTTAAATCTTACTTGGCGCTTGGCGGTGCCATGCATGATGTTGCAGTGAACATATGGGGCATTAAGGGCTATTATGATTCGACCAGGCCAATATCGGCGATTCGTTATATGGCAGGCAAAGGGCAAAGCTCCAATGCGTCTCTACCCAGTTATGACCCCCAAGGCATTCCCTTAGTGCCAGGCTTTGTGGAACTCATTGCTTCTGGGGACCCATTAAGTGGTGATAACAATGAGAACGTCAATAAAATTAAAATTATGGCCTGGATGGGACCTGATTTTGTGGAAGACCCAACGATTGATCACGCTGGCGTTAATTGGATCATGGGAACACATTGGTGGCCATACCAACGCGCCACCTTTGTCTCGCCTCCTTTTGCAGGTTATCTATCTGGTCATTCCTCTTTCTCAAGGGCGGGCGCCGAAATATTGACGCGACTTACAGGTGATCCTTTCTTCCCTGGTGGCATGGGAGTTTTTGATATGGAGGCCAATAATTTTTTGGTGTTTGAAGTGGGCCCAACCCAAAATATGGAATTGCAATGGGCTACCTATCGCGATGCTTCCGATCAAGCAAGCTTGTCTCGTATTTACGGGGGCATCCACCCTCCTATTGATGACATTAGAGGGCGCATCATTGGCTCTAACATTGGCAATTCCGCTTTTGATAAGGCTTTGACCTATTATCAAGGCTCACTCCATACTATCACTGCAGACTTGGCGCTAGAAGTGAGCTTGTTCCCAGTGCCATTTAAAGATCAGGTACATATTAAAAATGTATCCGTGACCAATTTCGATATTCAAATTACAGGCATGGATGGCAAAGTGGTTATGAAATCCAAGACCTCAAGTTCCCAAACCCTTTTAAATCTTGAGACGCTTACTTCCGGAGTTTATTTTATGCAGTTTACAGCAGTTAATGGCCAAGATCAATTTGTGAAAAAAGTTGTTAAATACTAAGCGGTTCTAAGGCATATACGGTATTTTTGCAGAAAATATGAGTCCTTATGTTTTCCTTGTTAAATAGCTTTAGAGTAATTGCCTTTTTAGAAGGCGTTTCGTATATTTTACTACTGTTTATTGCTGTGCCCATCAAGTATTTTGGTGATGATCCGCATTACGTAAAACTCTTGGGCATGCCACATGGTATTTTGTTTATGACCTACATTGTGTTGGCCTTACTTATTGCTTCGACCTTGAAATGGTCTAGAAAGACCCTTTTTATTGTGTTACTAGCTTCAGTACTTCCTTTTGCAGCTTTTTATGTCGAATGGAAATATCTTAAACCGAAGACACAATGATGACTAAAATACAGTGTTATTTCTTCGATCAGTATATGAGGATGGGTGTTTCTGAAACAACTTCAGAATACCTGAATATGCTCACCTTATTGATTCTATTGGTAATCCTTATTTTTATCGCCGATCGTATTGCCAGAATGATCCTGATCAACTTATTTGGAAAATTCTCGGCACGTACCGCTACCAATTTTGACGATTTACTCATAAATCATCGTGCCCCAAGAAATATTGCGCATTTGGTGCCTCTTTTTCTTACCATCAAATTATTTCCGATCGTCTTTTATGATTTTCCGCAGTTTGAAGGCTTTATTGTGGTGCTTCTTAAAATTTATGGCATTGTCTTAACCATATGGATCATTCGTAGCATTCTTAAAACTTTTGAATCTTACTTTAAGACCTTGCCCCGTTTTCGAGATAAGCCCATTGACAGTTACATACAAGTGGTCATGCTCTTTTTGGGGATTATTGGTTTCGCCTCGGTACTTGCAGTGGTTATTAATTTATCATTTATAAAATTCTTTACCACACTTGGTGCTGCTTCAGCGGTGTTATTATTGATTTTTAAGGATACCATTCTCGGTTTTGTGGCAAGTATTAATGTGGCCATTAACGATAGCGTGCGCATTGGCGATTGGATTACCATGGATAATTTTGGTGCCGATGGTGAAGTGATCGAAATAAATTTGTCTACGGTGCAGGTTCAGAATTTTGACATGACCATCACCAACATCCCAACTTATGCGCTCGTTTCCGATTCCTTTAAAAATTGGCGTGGGATGCAATCTTCTGGAGGACGTCGTATAAAACGATCTATCTTGATTAAGGCAAAGAGCGTACGTTATTTAGATGTTGAACATCTAAATGCCTTGAAAAAAATAGAAATTATCAAGACGTATTTAGAAAGCAGACAGCGCGACATTGATACGTTCAATACCGCGAAAAACGTTGATAAGACCGTGCTCATTAATGGGCGCAATCTTACAAATATTGGGGTCTTTAGGAAATACATGCAAACTTATGTCGAAAATCATTCCGCAGTAAATAAGGACATGACCATTATGGTAAGACAATTGGCGCCTACTCCACAAGGCTTTCCACTAGAGATTTATTGTTTTAGTAGTGACAAGCGGTGGGAAAATTATGAATACGTTATGGCCGATATTTTTGACCATGCCATTGCTGCTGTTCCTTATTTTAATCTTGAATTATTTGAATTTTCTACCAATCTCACAGCATTAGAGCAATAAGGGGATTTACATGAGCGTTAAAGTCGGTCTTTTACAAACTCGACCTCTGTTTTGCCATGCGGGCTTGGTTTGCCATCGTCACCAAGATTTACCATTATAATTTTATCGACTGTGATAATGGTTTCGCGCGTCATCTTGTTACGCACTTCACATTTCATGGTCATAGAGGATTTTCCGAAGGCTAAAACCTCAATGCCAATTTCAACAATGTCTCCTTGTTTTGCAGAGGCCATGAAGTTGATTTCAGAGATGTATTTAGTGACCACTTTAGAGTTTTCCAACTGAATGATGGTGTATAGTGCAGCTTCCTCATCAATCCATGCCAATAATTGTCCGCCAAAGAGCGTTTGATTAGGGTTTAAATCTTGTGGCTTTACCCATTTTCTTGTGTGAAATCTCATAATAGTATAAAAATTAAATCATTGTTGGGCTAGTGCCAATTGTAGTTGCCCTCAAAGATAAGGGTTCTCCCGTTTCACTGCAACAGGTTAATGCCTCAAAATAAGCTGCTATTGTTGATAAACTGGTTAACAAGATAAATGAGAGTCGCCAAATATTGCTTTCAATCTTTATATTTTTAATAAAACCAAAGTCATGACCGAAAGAACTAAACACCTATTAGCCATTCGCCCAACCATTGACTCAGCCCGAGTTAGTGATGACATGTCCAACGATGAGTATTTTCAAAACAAAACGCTTCGTCCCATCATAAAGCTGCAAAACGAATTGTTTATTGCTGTATTTAGAAATTACATAGTGAAACGCAAATCGGTATTTTATGAGCTGAGCCTTCCGAAGCAATTGGCCTATATTGAAAACGCCATTAATAAGGATATGAAATTTAGAAATTCATTAAAAGGCATGGTCATTGGTCAATTTACCTTGGAAGAATATGACACTTACATCAAAAATTCGTCTGCGCTCAATAAGCGAATGATGAACATCACCAAAGAACGACTGATCAATAATGTACAGTTGTTTTCTCACCCCCTCTCTGAAGCCATATGAGTATAAAACTAGAACTATTAGACGCCTGTAAAGCACACGTTAAAAAGCGAATATCCAGTTATAAGGAAGAAATTGAAATTATTAAGGACGCCATAGAAAACAACGATAAAGGCAATGAAGATGGCGACGACTCCGGAAGTGGAAAACTTCACGATGATCTTGAAAACAACTCGAAGTATTTAAACGATGCCCACAAAATGATGGACACCTTAGAGTTAATAAACCCTAAGATAAAACATGATTACGCAGCGCTTGGCAGTTTGGTGAAAACCGATAGCAGTAGCTTTTTTTTGGCCATAAGTCTTGGTAAGGTTGAAGTGGCGGAGCAATCGATTTTCGTTATTTCGAAAGGATCACCCATTGGGGAATTACTGTTGCACAAGGAAGTAGGAGATTCGATACGCTTTAATACCAGCACTTATAAAATTACCGAGATTATATAAGGGACTCCCCGTTGAGATTGGAGGTAAGTACATCGCTCATATAGT
>Ga0209309_10000854_pt1 | contig 32883 bp, 41 predicted proteins | sample COGITO_mtgs_1204_2_FD_184807 | JGI IMG/M metagenome (GOLD analysis project Ga0209309, IMG submission 184807) | Pelagic marine microbial communities from North Sea - COGITO_mtgs_120412 (SPAdes) (version 2) | ecosystem: Environmental > Aquatic > Marine > Epipelagic ... | reverse complement strand
GGCCAAGATATGTCTCGGTGGCAACTACATCTATAGGACTTTGCCAATGTGCTGTCATGGCGTCGGCCAGGGCAATAGTGGGTTGGGAGTTGGGAGTTGAGGATTTGGAGGCGAGTAGGTGAAAATTAGCTGCCAGCCAGTCAATGTTTTGCTCCGAGTAATCAATCATTTTGGGATTGTTGTCAGTACCGTAGATGCTATAGCCCATGAGCGCTGCCTCTTGTAAGACGACACCGGTACCACAAAAAGGATCAAGCACCCTAAGTGTGTCAGCTTTTGAATCCCAATCTCCAACGCCTATCTCACCCACACCAAGGTTAACTATTATCTGAGCCAGCTTAGGCGGTAACATGCCGACAAACGCGTCTCTTTTGGGTCGCTCTTGATCGCGGCGGGCTAGGGCGGTGATGTTTTGGGCCCCTACACTCTCGGCTACGATAACGGCGTCATTGCTGGATTTGACGATTAATAGCTCGACTTTGTTGTCTGAAAGCCCAAGTTTGTTGTGGTGTGAAGTGGCGGTGTTAAGCGCATTTTCAGAGTTTGGCAGCAGACGCAGGCTAACTCCTCGAGATCGAAGTTTTTTCTTCAGGATAATACCGGTTTGTTGAACCTCACGTGACGGGACATCGTCAAATCCATAAACACTGATGCCAAGGGTTATTTTGTGTTCGACGCCCGACCAAGCGGACTCGTAGGCTTTGACGACTTGCCGGCTAATGTTATGCCAGTTGTTGCCACGAAGCTCGGCTACAACAACCCCAGCTTTTTGGCTGCCACCGAGCCTATTGAAATCAAAATCTCGTGACTCGACGATGGCGCTGAGTGGTGAAAACCATCGAACTGAGCCATAAAGTCGCTCAAGCTCGGCAATGCCAATTATTGGTTGTCTGCCGAGAATGGAAATGTATTTTTTGCTGCTCATGACACTAGTATAGCCTGTAATGTTCGTTATAATAGATAGACATGGCAAAGTTAAGTAATATATCGGGGCGGACATGGGTTAGTATTGTTACGGCTGTGCTACTGCTAGTGATAATTTATAGCTCGCGCGAAGAGCTTCGACAGGCTTGGGATTTACTGTGGAAAGTTGATTTATGGAAACTTTCGCTCATTATTCCGCTCCAAATACTGAGCTATTTTGCAGCGGCAGAAGCAATGTTCTCGTACTTACGACAAAAAGGCCCAGTCAAAGCCAGTCCGTGGGAGCGCACGAAAATGGCGCTCGAGCTCAATTTTGTTAATCATATATTACCGAGTGCGGGCGTTTCAGGCGCTTCTTATATGACATGGCGGCTCAAGAAAATTGGAATTACTGCTGGTCGGGGCACAATTGCTCAGGTGATACGGCTGGCGGTGACATTTGCGGGCTTTTTGCTGCTGCTAATGCTGTCGGTGATTATCATTACGTTTGACGATGGTATCAGCCGGTTTACGCTACTGGTGTCGAGTGGACTGGCCTCGACTATTATATTTGCCTTGCTAGCCGCAATATATTTCCTGAGTAGCGATGCGCGGTTGCGTTCAGCCTCAAGATTTAGTTCGCGAATGATTAATTCTTTTGGTCGAAAATTGCTACGACGCAAAAAACCATTCGTGAAAGAACGCAAGATTACACAGTATTTTGAAGAACTCCATGATGATTACAAAGCAATATCCCGTGACTGGCGACTTCTGAAAGTGCCACTAATATGGGGCGTTATATTTACACTGGCTGATGTTGGGATGTTCTGGGTGACATTCTGGGCGCTTGGTGTGCCTATTAACCCGGCGCCACTGCTGATCGGCTATGGACTAGCTGTCATCGCTGGAGCATTCTTCATCACGCCTGGTGGCGCTGGTGGTTACGAAGTGCTAATGATCGCGTTTCTTTCGACAACTGGTATTAACGGTGGTGTGATAGTAGCTGGAGTGCTGCTGACACGTATGCTATTGATCGCCGGCACGATAATTACTGGTTACATTTTCTATCAACAAGCATTGGTGAAATATGGAAAACGTCCCGCTTAGTGTTACTGACGCCATAGCTCTGGTCAACCAGACGCTAGAATACGCTTATCCGACAGTAGTGGTGGAAGGTGAGGTTTCAAGTTTCAAGGTCAACCAAGGCAAATTTGTATTTTTTGATATTAAAGATAGCGAGAGTAGTCTTGGCTGCTTCATGATGATTTTTAACCTGCGCGTGCCGCTCGAAGATGGTATGAAAATCCGGGTTATTGCTCGGCCGACACTGACTAAATGGGGTAAATTTAGTCTGACGGTCCGTGACATAGTGCCGGTCGGCGAGGGCAGTATCAAACGGGCGTTTCAGCTGCTGAAAGAGAAATTAGACAAAGAAGGCTTGTTTGCCGCTGAGCGTAAGCGATCACTGCCGTACATGCCGAGTCGTATCGGCGTTATCAGTTCCACACAAGCAGCTGGCTACGGTGACTTCATTAAGATACTGAGCGATCGATGGGGTGGTATGGACATCGTCGTGGTCCATACGCAGGTCCAGGGTGCTGACGCGTCGAGGCAGATTGTTAGTGCGCTGAAAAAGCTAAATGAGCTTTCTGAGCCAGTAGAACTCATCGCTGTCATTCGCGGCGGCGGTTCGATAGATGATCTGGCTGTGTTTAACGATGAGCTACTGATTAGAGCCGTGGCAGCTAGTCGAGCACCGGTAATCTCCGGAGTAGGACATGAGCAGGATGAGACACTAATTGATTTCGTTGCCGATGAGCGTGGTTCGACGCCAAGCAATGTCGCTGAGCGGATTGTACCAGATAAAAGAGCTGTTACTGATCAACTGAGTGGGAATATTGAGCTACTTATCGCAAAAATGAAGCATCGAGTGCAAGTCGTTCATTCGCATATTGAGCTATCGTTAGAGTTAGCTGCGAGGTCCACGGTGCAATCATATGAGCGCTCTTTTTCTCGCTATGCTGAGATGCGGAGGCTGTTAAGCGAGCTTGATCCAAGGCGAGCGCTAATGAGAGGGTATAGCCTCATGCGCACTGAGAAAAATGGGCCAGTTGTCACCAGCGCCGATGTGGGTGATACAATTTTAATAGAAACCAAACAAGCACTGATAAATGCGGAGGTAACCGATGTCAACGAAAAATGAAAATACTATTTCAGTCAATCTGAAAAAACTTGAGCAACTAATGGAATGGTTTGATCAAGATGAATTCGAGATTGAGTCAGCAATCACTAAATTTGATGAAGCTGCTAAGCTCGCTGATGAAATAAAACTGCAACTTGCTGGTGTAGAGAATAAAATCACCGTTCTCAAACAAAAAACTGAGCAGTAATGATTATTTTTTGGCTCATCGGTGGGGTAGTGCTCATTTTTGGACTGGTCGTCGTGCGCGGTGCTCCTTATGTGCCGACTCATAAAAAACAGCTTAAAAGACTGTTTAGTGAGCTGTTGCCACTGACAGATAAAGACATCGTGGTCGATCTAGGGGCAGGTGACGGCATTGTATTAAAAACAGCGAATGAGCAGGGAGCTGGAGTAATTGGGTATGAGCTAAACCCACTGCTAGTACTGCTGATGAAGGTGCGCTTTTTACACCACAAGAACATAACCGTTAAGCTGAGAGATTATTTGACGTTAGATAAGCTGCCTGAACAGGTCACAATCGTTTACATTTTCGCCACTGGTAGGGACATTGAAAAGGTGCATAAGAAAATGCTTGAATGGAGCAAATATCAGCCGCTTATGCTGGTTAGTTATGGATTCACTATTAAGGATAAGCAACCTGAAAAAGCATTAGAGCCATTTACGCTCTACCGTTATGAGTAGTATATGTTTACAACGGATAGCGTTTTGAGCTATCATAAGCAGTATGAATCGTAACACTCAATCAGGAGAGGTTAATCCACTCCTCATCACTAGTATTTTTTTGGGATTAATAACTATCGTACTTGCAGGAGTCTCAGTTTGGGCTTACATGAACTACACTGATCAGAAAAATAACACTGATCAGAAAATAGCTGTGGCAGTCGATATAGCTGAAGATGCTCAGGCGGAAAAACTAGAAGAACAATTCAAACAGCGTGAAAAATCACCAGTTCGTACGTTCCAAGGACCGTCTGACCTGGGATCAGTTTCATTTCAGTACCCCAAGACATGGAGCGTCCACACCGCACAGGATGTCAGTACGCTCGAAACGTATCTACAGCCAAACATCGTGCCACCTATCGATGATGCGCAGCCATATGCACTTCGGGTCAATGTAAATGAAGATAGCTATCAGGATACAATCGAAGATTATGAAGGTCTCGTAGAAGACAAATCACTCAAAAGCGACACGATAAAAATCAACGATTTCACAGGTATTCGTCTTGATGGTAAATTTAGCGAAGAGCGAAGCGGATCAATCGTCATCTTTAAAATCCGCGATAAGACATTGACGCTTGCGACTGACTCAACGTCATTTGTTGATGATTTCAACAAAATTGTCCTCAAATCACTGACATTTAACCCATAAATCGACTCTCTAAATGCTTAAGCTAGTCTGATAGGCGTTGGTACTGCTACACTACTAGATATGGGAGCGCAGCAGTTAAATGAGGGTGTTATAGCAACCGAAGTACCGTCAGTGCTGGCTGCTGCACATGAACTTAAATCACCACTCGTGTTGATTAGACAGCTTGCGCTGCAACTCGAAGAATCACCTGATTCGGTCTCTCTGGAACGGATTAAACTAACCGCAGAGCGTAGTCTAAGGCTTGTTGAGTCGCTAACTCGCTCTAGCCGACTCGATGATGCGCTGTTCGAGTGTGAGCCAGTTTCAATAAATGCGCTGTATACTGATGTTGCTCATGAGCTATATCCATTGGCGACAGCTTTGGGTCAGGCTATAGACGTCGCCATGCCTTCTAAAAACCTCATAGTAGTTGGCAACCAGACACTGCTTAGATCAGTACTGCTCGGCCTGTGCGATAATGCACTATCTCATAATGACGCTAACCAGCCGGTTGTATTGTCGGCGCGGAGATCAGGACAAATGGTAAACGCTGAAGTGCGTGACCATGGCCCATCTAGCCAATCACTTGCATATATTAAGCGCTCGATGGGTCGACGCCCAACACCACTAAGCGGTAGACCAAGAAGTAGTGGACTTGGGCTACTCATCGCAAATCAGTTCGCTGAGTACATGCAAGCTGAGCTGACACTAATCCGGCATCGTTCCGGTGGAGCGACATTTGGACTGAGTATTCCGGAGAGTGGTCAATTAAGTCTACTAGGGAGACTATCGTGAGTCGCACTCAATCCTCGGCTCACATATTACTGATTGAGGATGATCCATGGCTCGCGAAGAGCTATGAAGCGACATTGTCAGAGGTCGCACCACTTATAATCGTCAGCTCTAGTGTACAAGCGGTCGAATCCATCGATGCTGAGTTGCCGAGCCTCATAATCGCTGATGTGATGCTTGAGCATGGTTTGGTGATTGATTTACTCCACGAATTGCAGTCCTACAGTGATACTTCATCAATCACAACCGTGCTCTGTACAAGTCTGGCTGATCGTTTTTCGCTCAGAGAGCTGAGTCGTTATGGCGTCGTAAAGATACTCGATAAAGCAACGATTACTCCGGATTTATTGCGACAAGTCGCCAGGGAATATGCATGAGTACTATTCGTACCAAAGCCATTATTCTGAGCCGCACGAACTATGGTGAAGCAGACCGCATTATGAATATTCTGACACCGGACAACGGCAAATTGAGTGTGATTGCAAAAGGAGTCCGGAGAGAGAAAAGCAAGCTTGCAGGTGGCATCGAGCTACTAGCTATTAGCGAGCTGACATTGCACCAAGGAAAAGGTAATTTAGCTATCGTTACTTCGGCGAGATTGGATACATTTTTTGCTCACATACTTGAAGACTACGCTAAATTACAGTTTATTTATTATGTACTAAAAGATATTAGCAAGGCCGCCGAAGCGCTCAGTGAGCCTGAGTTTTATGAGATTTTGCGGATAGTTTTAGAATCGCTAAATAGTAAGACCATTGACAGTCGAATCATCGAGACGTGGTATCGGCTGCAAATGGCAATTCTACTGGGCGTAGGTATCAACTTATCAACTGATGACAATGGAATGAAACTTATCGAGGACACAACCTATCGGTTTGATGTTGAGTCGATGTCATTTGCCTATGACGCTAAAGGCCAGTACGAGACTGATCATATAAAACTTTTAAGAGTGATGAGCGCGCAACCCCCAGCTATTGTCAGTCAGGTTTCTAGAGCAAAAGAGCTAATCCAGCAGTGCGCTACGATAGGCAAAATAGCACATGAGTAAAGTAAGTTTACGTGACAGTGACACTAGTACTGTCTAAGCCGTGTCAACAATTGCATTCATTTCGTAAACGACACCATCGGTGTAATTAGCGCTTGTTTGTGCTCTGAGTTGTAAAACCATCCCAGCGTGCTGCTCACTTTCAGTGAGATTAGTATTTCTTAATGCTTTCGCGGCGATCAGATGCGGCATGATGTGAGCCGCAGGAGATAATTCTTGATGAGATTTAATTTCACACATAACGAATACAAGTTATACGCTTATTTCGGGCGTATTTCAAGTACTTTTTAGCATGAAAACAGGCCGATACCTGTCTCCTCGCTACAGTGTTTGCTATAGCTAGTCGGGAGGGTATCGGCCCAAGGTTACGGGTCATCGCTGGATTCGTTTGCGCCGAGAACGACTGCCGTAGTACGTAAGTGCGGCTTTGCCACCGTACAAAAGCATTTGATTCTGTAGTGGGTGTCGTAGCTGCCATGCACGGTAGCGATGGCGTTGGATATTTTCCCAGGTGTCTTGTCTATAAATGCGACACAGATAGACATAGCGATCGTGTGTGTATGCTAGCTCGTGAGCTGGCAACAGAGCACGTAGGTGACCAGCATTGTTTGGCTCGCAGAGCGCTAGTATTCTGGTTAGTATCAGATACTCAATCCGCATTGTTTGGTCTTCGCGAAGACGACCGTCATGATGGAGTGAAAAGAGACACTGGCTGTGTAACTGTTTAAGCCAGGCAACTTCATCGTTAGCCATGAATCCTTGCGCTATTTGTATGAGATGCTCGATACAGGCGGCTAGCTGACTGGGGTCAGCACTGCTCTGGATGAGATGTGTGAATCGTTCGGAGACAGCTTTGAACTCAGCGTGAGCGTTTGGAATGTACGAATCATTCATCGCGAAACCTCCTCAGGTCTCAAGCAGTGGAAAGATTACTTTAGAGTATATGCTATATACTAATAGTTTACAAATGGCAAAATTTTGACATAGAAATGGCCGACACCCACTTCCACAGTGCTCATGATGAGTGTAAGGGAAGGGTATCGGCCTTTTGAAGTTGTAGCGCCTATGTAGACATGCGTTTTTTGGAGCGAAGGTACAACCTCGGGCTCCAAAGAATAGTCCGTGCCTCTTTCAGGCGCTCATATCGACCGCTCTCCATGACAAGCCCCTTGGCTTGAGAGTAGAGTTTGAGACGAGCAGCAAAGCCTTCTGTGCACATAAACCAGAGCATATTATCAAGCTCATCTGTCTGGCGGTCATGCATCCTCAGTATCACGCCTGCTGCACATAGATTCATCCATGCATTGTTGGCATCGTGGTTGAGTAACGCTGCGCGTCCAAGATGGCTTTGGCTCACTGCCATTTCAGGCTCATTGCCATACTTATCAAATAGCGAAATAGATAGCTTGAATTCGTCAGTGGCGTCACCGTATCGCTCTTGGTTCGTATAGATGCTACCGAGCTCGCGTCTGAGCAGTGCCTCCTCAAGTTCACAACCAGCGGCAGCAATAAGATCGATGTATGTGCGCACGGCCTCATCGTAATGCTTGGCTAGTGCTGATGCTCTTGCGCTAATGTGTAGTAGACATTGGTCAATCGGCCTGTTAGCCATGATTGTCGTTAGGCTGGACATGGTTTTGTCCTATCTGTGGTCGATGGAAATGTACAAACTTCAAAACTATTATAGTATTTAATGACAAATTATACAAATATGAACATAGAAATGGCCGACACCCACTTCCACAGTGCTCATGATGAGTGTATGGGGAAGGGTGTCGGCCTTTTGAAGTCAGATCAGTTACGAGGTAGGCGTGCTTTTGCGAACTTGTACAGTCGAGGACTGAGCAAGATCAGGTGAGCTTCTTTGCAGCGTCGCTTCGTACCAACCTGTTTGGCGAGCTTGATGGCTCGTCGGTGGTCCTTCAGACGCTGTAGTGGCACAGAAGCCTGCATCAGCCAGATGAGGTTGTTCAGCTCCGCACTACGATCGTCACCATGCTTCAGCTTCTCGTCAGCAAGACTCATCAGAAGATAGGCCCGTTCCGTGTCTCCGACACAGAGGGCGACTCGGCCGATGAACCCCTGGGAGATAGCAGCTTCTTGATATTCGCCTTGTTCCTCGAGTAGGAAGTAGGACGTCTCGACGTGATGGCCAGCTTTGGAGTAATCCTCCATATCGACGTAGACCATGCCAAGATCGCGGTGGGCGCGAGGAGCGAGAGTTTTGTCGGTGTGTCTGAGCTCAAGTTCGATGACCGTCTGTAGCATCCGTTCGGAAAGAGAGTCGCCACCGAAAACCATTCGAGTGCAAATACCGAGTAGGTGCAAAGCAGCAAATTTTTCGTCATTATCTTTGGTAAATTCTACCAAGATGCCTGCCAATTCAGCTGCAGTGCAAAAATCGTTTTCAGCATCCATCAGGTGCTTGATTTCATCGAGCTCGGGTGTTTGAGTGACCATGAGTCTCCTCGTCTGAGATGCGTGGATGTAAAAGTTCGGACTTCGATAATTACTATATCATTTTATTTACATTTTTACAAGTTAACGTATGAACAGGTAAATGATATACTACTAGCACTATGTCAGAGGTCAAACTAGATGCTATCGTCTCATTAGCCAAGCGCCGCGGGTTTATTTATCCGGGTAGCGATGTTTACGGTGGGCTGAGCGGTACGTGGGACTACGGCCCACTCGGCGTGACGCTCAAACGCAACATTATGAACCTGTGGTGGCAGATGTTTGTCGATGCGCGTGACGACATGTACGGCGTCGACGCGGCGATATTGATGAACCAGAAAGTCTGGCAGGCAAGTGGTCATGTCGATACGTTTACTGATCCTATGGTTGAAGATGTAATAACCCATCAAAGATATCGTGCTGATCATCTACTTAAAGACGCAGGTCATGATGTTGACGGTCTAAGTCTCAAGCAACTGGGTGATTTAATTACGCAAAATGATATCAAAAGCCCTTCTGGACACGAACTGTCTGAACCAGAGACATTTAATATGATGTTTAAGACTGTAGCAGGCCCAAAGTTTCGTAGTGTTGATAGGAAAAATTCATCAGGGATGCGTGCAGATATTGGCTGGCTTAGTGAAGATGGTACCAGAGACGAAGCTGAATTTATATTAGATGATCCGTTCAATGAACTAGGCGGTTTTATGATATATGAATCTGAGTCCGTTAGCTACCTGCGTCCGGAAACGGCCCAAGGCATCTTCACGAATTACAAAAACGTGGTCGATAGTTTTTATCCGAACCTGCCATTTGGTATCGCTCAGCAAGGCAAAGCCTTTCGTAATGAGATTTCACCACGTGATTTTATATTCCGCTCACGAGAGTTTGAGCAGATGGAGATTGAGTATTTCATTCATCCAGATGAGTGGAAAGCTGAGTTTGAGAAATGGATTGGACTGTGTAAAGACTGGTTTACGGCACTCGGACTGCCCGAAGATATGGTCCACGAGCTGGAAGTGCCAGAGAGCGACCGTGCGCACTATAGCGAACGTACAATTGATTTTGAATTCGATTTTCCGATAGGCCGCGAAGAGCTGATGGGGCTAGCATACCGAACTGATTTTGATCTGAAAAACATCCACGACAACAGTGGCAAAAACATGGAATACCAAGTCAAGGGAACCAATGAGAAATTCATCCCGCACGTTATCGAGCCATCATTTGGCGTAGAGCGCGCGCTTATGGCCGTACTTACTAGCGCTTACCGTGAAGATGAGCAAAACGGTGAAACCCGAGTCTATCTGGCACTTCCTGAGCACCTCGCACCTGTTAAATACGCCGTCTCTCCACTCCTAAAAAACAAGCCAGAGCTTGTGAATAAAGCCCAAGAAGTCTATCAGATGCTATCGAAAAAGCACCCCGGCCGCGTCATGTGGGATGACAACGGCAACATCGGCAAACGCTACCGCCGGCAGGATGAAATCGGCACACCTTACTGCGTGGTGATTGATTTTGACACGCTCGAGGATGGAACGGTAACAGTTCGTGATCGAGATTCGACTGAGCAGAGTAGAATTAGACTAACGTAGACTATTCCACAATAATGTATGCTTGTAGTACAAGCATACATGAAGTAAACTTGTTATATAAGTTAACAAGGAGGAAGTATGTCAGTAAAAGTTTCTCTCAGCGGAGATGGATTAAATTATTCAACTGATGCAGATGTTGTCCAGGCAGCTAAAATAATAGGCTTTTTGAATATGGATGAAAGCTTGCAAGCAAGCGTTTCAGGTGGTTATGTAAGCACAAGCAACGATAATTTCATTGAAACTCCAAAGAAACTCCAAAAGTCACCCCGAGAGGCAATAATCGAATCAGGCGCAAAGACAAATGTGCAAAAAATATTAGTTTTAGGAAATTTCATCATGGGTATAGATTCAAGTGAAACTTTTGCTCAGAATGAGCTGAAGTCAATTTTTGTTAAAGCAGGAGAGCCAGCACCTAAAAATTTAAGTAGAGATGTAGAAGCAGCTGTTAGACAGGGGTATATTTTCGAAAGCCCAGACATCACAGGACAATTTATCATCACCAATACAGGAATGAAAGCTCTTGATCAAGGTTTTGCAGTAAGTCAGAATCATAAAAAAAGCTCACAAAATAAAACCTCACTCAGATCTAAGAGTAAAGCACCCTCTAAGCCGGAATGGCTTAAAAGCATCAGCGTGATTGACCGTATAGAAGGCTTCAGAAGCTATAGACATATGAACACAAGATCAGAAAAGTGTCTATGGATTCTTCAGTGGGGGGCATTAAATAATCATGAGTGGTTGACGGGTTCTGAAATTGCTTCTATTGCGGACGAACTTAGTACAAGCGTGCCCAATAGACAAATAGCTGCTGCCATGGCGCCTCATCTAGCTAGAGATTATGTATCTAAATCATCAGATGGCTATAAGATACTACACGAGGGAACTCAATCTTTAAAACTTACTAAAGCGGAATAAAATGAAAAAATTCGAGCTTCAGAGCAGAAAAATCGAATTGAGCTATAAACTCGCCTTCTACTCAGTTGGACTATTTGTTGCTTTGGTGCTTGCATTATTCAATTCGCAATATGCTGGTGAGGCATTTGCATTAGTGGGAGGATTAATGGGTGGGGATGCTCTTAGTAGCAGTTGACATGAACTCAAAATTTTATGATTTGGCGTTGATAGAGTCATATAGTCTACGATAGTGCAAAATATTAAAGTAAAATAAATAGTAGCTTGTAACCCTTATGCTTGCTGCTCTGATGTGATCATTTTATAATGATACATATCATGAGAAGTCCAGAACAATCACCCAAAGGCATGCCAAACGATCTCGTGCTTGTTCGGCATGGTCTATCTGAAGCAAATGTTGCTCAGAAAGTACTAGAGAGCAATAGAGGCCCGACAGAGCGTATGATTCTGCAACGCGCAGACTGGCAACAGCGACTAGCCAGAAAAGGTATCGAACAGGCACAAATAACCGGACAGTGGCTTGAAAATGAGTTCGGTGGCCCGATAGGGGATGTATTCAACAAAAAATACACTTCACAGTTCGTACGTACTGCAGAAACTGCGCAACATCTCGGTGGTAGCGCCTGTGGTGGCTGGATGTATGACAAACGTATCGTTGAGCGAAGCTGGGGTACATTTGGTTCCAAATCTCGTGAAGAACAAAAAATACTGTTTGCTCATACTGTTGAGCGTGAAGAGATTGACCCACTATACACCGCAAAAGATGGCGGGGAAGCACTTGCCACGGATGTGCTGATGCGATGGCGTGATTTTGTTGATACGCTGCACCGAGAAGCAACGGGCAAGCGAGTGCTGGCAGTAACGCATGGTGAGCTGATGTGGGTGGCGCGGTTTGATCTCGAACGGATGCTACCTGAAGAATGGGTAGCGCTAGACAATGACCGAGAGCAGCGAATCCGTAACTGCTCTGTGCTGCAGTACTCCCGCGTTAACCCAGAAGATTCTGAAGATATCGATACAAGGCTAAAATGGATGCGACTAGTGTATCCTGATGCTATCGATGAGTCACCAAGCGGTGGTGAGTGGACGGAGCTCGAGAACAATAGACGCTATAACGGCGTCGAACTAGCTGCTAGAGTTGATAGTTTCCCACGCTACCTATAAAAGCTGGCTATGGTTTTGATAAATTGTACCAGGCTGTAAACTTGCATATATTGATAATTTATGCTATCATGTATTAAACCATCAAAATAAAAATGACCGAACAATTACAAACCAGAACCGAACATTCACGAAGCCTAGAAGATATTGAAAAATATAAAGCTTTAAATACCCTTAGGGATGTTGGACTATTGATACCTGTTGACGACCTCGAGACGTTTCACGGCAGGGTTAGCACAAGTGAAGATGCAAATGAATGGTTCGTTGATCCAATGTTTGCGAATGGCGGAAATGATAGTGGTAATCGCAACGTCAACAGTAGACCAACACTTTATACCGCAGAGAAAGATATTGCCGAAGAATTTGCTTTAAGAAGGGCCACAAAACTAGTTAGGTCCAGATATAATAAAGTTTATGAAGCAAAAGTAGAAGCTTACACAACAGATGAACGCCAAGCATGGCTCGATCGAGCGAATGCGGAGCATCAAGAATGGTTCGACAGTTTAGATCCTGACAGTAAACCATACTATGGCCGGTTTTTGGACGAAGATGGAGGGTTAAAACCGAAAACTTTTGATGATTTGAGGTTATGGCAAGAAGCAAGACGCATTGAACGCCTGTCTACCGAAGAGGAGAAAAATGCGGCATGGGAGTCTGTGTCTGGTGATGTGCGAGCCCACGTGCATGATATTGTAATCAGCGACTCCGACGCATCGGTGCTTGATCTTAATTTTTCTGAGCAAAATCTTGATGAAGAAGCGCTTGCGAAATACCGACGTGCATTAAAAGTTTTGGCTATACCAACAACCGAAGGGTCGCCTGCAGGTTTCGATAACCGTGATATGATTCGGCCATTTGTAGATGCAGTAATAAATCACAATAAACCTCTAGTGACGCACGATGATGTGCGTGAACTTGCCGGTACTAGTGGCGTGGATGAAGCAGTATTTGAGCAACTAGCTGGTGCATTCAATGCACGTCAGATAAGTACTGCAAATCCAGCGTATTTAGCTCAAAAATTAGTAAATAATTCGTCAGATATGATTACCACTAGTATGGGCACAAGTAGTGAGCCGAGGTATGTTCCAGTGAATCTGGAATACGTCCAGCGACTATTCCAACAGGCACATATTGTTGGTGTGAAGCAAGCTTTGGACTCAGCTACACTAAATAAAGATATCGAAGCGGTTTCATTTTTCGAACTTGAAAAGAGTGCTACAACTGAAGGTTTAGATGCCAAACGCCAGGCAACTCATAAAAAACTAGGCGGCATTGCTAGCACATTTGAAAAACCTGTTGGCTATATGGAACAAACTAAGATAGCGCTACTAAGAGTGCTTGATGATGCCCATGCAAAGCCAGATAAAATAGTGGATGCTGCAAAGACGGTAGATGGGTACGAAGACATATTCAACGCTGATGCTGGTAACTGGGAAGGTTTTACGCTAGCTGAGCATACTGAGACGGTATTGCGCAATTTTGACGAGACCTATGCCGATGAGCTGCCGGTTGCACTACTAGCGCCAATGCGTTTGGCAATCCTCGTCCATGATATAGGTAAACCTACCGCTGCTGCTGAGGGGCTCAAGCATAGGCAAAAGGAATATAATGCAATTCAAGCAGAAGATTTTATGGATAAAATTGGGGTTGAAGATAGGTTGAGCAAACTAGTCACCACTATCATAGGTGAGGGAGCAGAATTAGCTTTTGAGATCGAAGTGAGAGGAGCTGGCAAGGACGCTATCCAACAAATGGCTACACTTGCCCAGGATGCAATGCAAGAGTACTTCGGTGTAGATGAAATTACCGGCGATCAAGTGGAAGGTTTTATAGAAATGTGTAATATGTTGCAAGTCTGCGATGGCGGAGCTTATACGAGCATCGCTGTGACACGCCGTGCCGGCAAAGGGCGATTCCGTAATGCGCCATCATTTAACGCAAGTTTTGCGAACCCTGGATCAACCAAGAGAAAAGTGCGCCCTAGGTTGCAAGGTAAACAAGCGGCTGCGCATGACCTGACACCCAAGGTGAGGGTTTAGTGTAGCTATATGTCTGAGCAAGATCCTACTATAGATGCTGAATTTACCGCAATTATAGCAGCAGAATTCGATCAAAGTGATTATGAGTCTGTAGCTGAAACGGCTGAAGAGTATATGAGTAGTGCTGAGCATGAATATCAGGTATTTATCGATGAGCTATACGGTATGATCTCAATGTATCTTTCACCTGATACTAAGACTGAATACACTGCTCAGGAGCGAGAGATGCACCTTGATGCACATTTATTGGCTCTCCAGATGCTCATCAAGGATATAGCTGAATCTTCGGTAGTGTTAGATGAAAACGGTTACATAAATACTGATCTAACTATAGATCGAGCAGTCGATAAAATTAGTTATCTGGTGAATGACGCAATGGCGTACAGAGAGGGAGCATATACCCAAATTGGGCAAGATATAGATAGTGGAACGTATGTTGAAGATGAAGACTTGAGAGAGGTAGTGCCGTATCGTGGAGATGGAACGCAGATACTTAATGTACAGGGCGCGGTAGAGTATCTACATCAAGATATGACTGATTTTATGGATGGTGTACTCGGCAGACCTCAGGAGTGAACCATAATTTTAGCTATAAATGCTATGAATGCTATGAATGCTATGAATGCTATGAATGCTATGAATGCTATGAATGCTATGAATGCCTCTTCTGTTACGAGGTAATTAATTGTATTCTAGCAGGCAAGGAGATAGCAATATGGCATACGACACGATCCTAGAATCAAGAATCGATGAACTCGTAGTCGAGTGGGGGATTGAGGTGAGCAAACGTAAGATGTTTGGCGGGCTCGGCTATTTTATTAACCGCAATATGGCGTTTGGCATCGCTGGCGATGAGCTGATTGTAAAATCAGATACTGAGACAGCTGCAAAACTACTGCAAGAAGATGGTATCCGTCCGTTTGAAATGGGTGGTAAGAGTATGAAGGCCTGGCAGCTGGCGTCTGCGGAAATATTGGATGAAGAAAATTTAGAGCGACTGGTCTGTATTAGCCGTGACTATGTGCTGACTTTGCCGCCTAAGTCCTAATAATCGCAATCAAAACATTATAATACTATTGCAATAACATTATAATAATGCTAGACTAATCTCATGACAATCACAACGACTCAGAAAATAATCAAAATCGGCACCAGTAAAGGTGTGACAATTCCGGCTAAGCAGCTGCGCGAACTGGGCGTTGATACAAATCAGCAAGTCAAGGTGACGATTGAACTTATAAAGGAATCTGATATTCGCTCAGACTATAGCGATTTTAAGGCGCAATATGGCCAGACGCTAAAAAACCTCGCGGACCGCTAATATGCACTATTTTACGCTCGAAGAAATACTCGAGTTGCATTTCATGATTATCGAAGATTATGGTGGCTCGCATGGCGTGAGAGAAGAGTCACGACTCAAATCACTAGTTGAAGCGTCAAGTATGCAGGTATTTGGAGCAGAGCAGTACCCTGAAGTATGTAAAAAAGCTGCGGTGTATATGCGAAATTGCATCGCCGATCATATGTTTACTGACGGCAACAAAAGGACGGGTACGGCGCTGGCTGGTATTTTTATGTCGAGAAATGGACGAAATTTAACGGCAAAACCTAGTGAGCTGGAAGATTTTGCGGTTAAAGTTGTAGTTGAGCATCTAGAAATTGATGTAATCACTGACTGGCTACAAGCTCATAGTAAAGCATCGTGATGAATACGTAGAATTACGCTATACTACATAAAATATGAAACCATTTCTTTTACTCCAATCACGTCCCGAGGATGTCACTTCGGATGATGAGCATCGAGCATTTTGTCAGCTGAGTGGACTTGATGAGTCGCAGCTCCTGCGAGTGAGGATGGATAAAGGCGAGTTGCCTGAGGTTGACCTCAATGACTATAGTGGGGTATTTATGGGCGGAGGACCGGGAAATGTCAGCTATGATGAGTCGCAAAAGTCTGAGATGCAGCGAAATTTTGAGCCGTGGTTGTATGGTTTACTGGGGAGGGTTATTGCTGAGGATAAGCCATTTCTTGGCGTCTGTCTCGGCATGGGGATGCTCGTCAAATTGTGTGGCGGGGAAGTCAAAATGGGGATTTCTGAGCCAGTCGAGTCAGTAGAAATTGTACTCACTGAGGTTGGTCGCGGAGATCAGCTATTGAAGAACATAACAGATGAGTTCTCGGCTTTTGTCGGTCACAAAGAAGGCGTCGAAGTAGCTCCAGGCGGTGCGGTCGAATTAGCGCGCTCAGCGACCTGTCTGCAAATGATTCGTATAGGCGCTAACGTCTATGGCACACAGTTCCATCCTGAGCTCGATCCAGGCGGACTAGCAATTAGAGTTGAGGCTTACAAAAATCTTGGTTATTTTCATCCAGATGAGGCGGATGATGTGATAGCCGCTGCATGGCAGGCTGATGTCCAGTGGCCGCCAAAAATTTTGCAAAATTTTGTCAAAGTATACCAGCAGTAGCTCGCTATCGGTTTTTGCTGCTTTCATGAGGTGCATGCTCATTGATAAGATGGATGAAGCGATCGAACGTCTCGGGATTTTCGATGGCATCACTATTTTCAGGTAACCACCAGCCTTCGCTATCTCTTTGTAAATCTACAGATTCTACCGGCTCGACGAATGCATTATTGGTTGTATCTAGCGATTCAAATGGTCTGAAGCTGACGTTGTTTACCTGTAGTAGGGCGGTGCCACCCATGGCGATACGTGCACGGTGGCTATCTAGCGTAAACTGTAGTTCGACTAAAGAATCTGGGTCAAAGCCATCTTTGTTGACCAGTATAGTCTGTTCAAAGGAAGGAGCCCGGAGCGTGTTGGAGCCCTGAGCGAGACTTCTAAAAAGTAGCGGATGGAACTCGACATTCATGATACTACTATATCATATTAATAAAATAAAAGCAATTATTCTATTACTCTCACACGTTCTGTGTGGGTATGATCGGGCAACTCACCGGGCGCTGAATCAGGGTTATATGATGAGCAGACAGTTGTCGTTACCATAATGTCACCAGTACGGGCTCTCATGCGCAGCGGTTTGCCGCTTGCGCAGTTACTGCGTAAGGTGTTTGAAGTGTTTTTCAGCCCTGCTTCCATTTCGTTGAGTATCTCAGCAGCTTGTGGCCCCATATGCTCGGTCGCTGTCTTTATCTCACTGAGGAGTTTTGTTTTTACTTCCTCAGTAGTTAGTCCACTTCGAGAGCTTAATTGTTCTAGTATGAACTCCGGCGGTTCCATGGATTGAATGGATGCATTTACATCAAATGCATTTTCCGCAAAATCAGTTATTTCTTGCTCTCCGCTTGCTATAGCACAGCGATTTGGGCAATTGTCACATAGTATCGTAGATAAACTCTCGGACATAATAATATAAATTAGCTTAAAATTGACATGTTGTCAATGGAGTAGCTTATTTAGTATCGCTTCTATGTACTGCGAATCTAGCACAGAGCAGTAACAACACCACTGCGATGAGTGTACCTATTTTGATTGGTTCGGGGTCGTCAAACCAGATAACGATGAACTCACTGAGCATGACGATAAGTATGGTGTCGATGATATAGCGTACATGCACACGGCCATCGCGGAGGTAGGCAAGGAGCATCAAGCTAATCTCGACAAGCGCGATGATGAATACTGTATTTACAATAATATTTGGAAGTAGCTGTTCAGGCGACTGGTTAAATCCCGTTACAAAATCATAGCCTGTTTTGATAACACCAAATACCATTACTGCGGAGATAATAAACAGCAGGGCAACAGTGATGAAGCGTATAAAGGACGCAAAGTAGAAGCTGATTTTTTCAAATTTTTTGGCATTTTCGACATCTAGTTTCATCTAGATAACTATATAGCTGATGTAATGCTATTACTAGTGGCAAGCGTACATGGGCTAGTTGAATACTCGTGCTTGCATGTCTTGAGGCCCGAAGCTATAGTTTTTACATATGTCAGAAAAAGAGTCTAAAGAACCATCACAGTCAGCTATCGATGCTGAGTTTATGAAAATGACTGAGCAGTACGATAAGGTTAGTGAGCTAGCCAATTGTATTGATGAGTTCTATAGAGTCGTAATGACACTATATAACTCTATTGAGGGCGCATTCGAAGGCGAGACAGTTCCGGAAATGTTGCTACAAGCAAAAGTTGAATATTATATTTCTGCCGCGACCGAGCAATTCGGAAATGCTATCGAGCTATGCTCGAGTGAATTTGAAATAGATGAGGCCTGCACTGCAATAACGAAGCTTTTTTATAATGACCGTGAAATGAGAAAAAATCTCGTTGCGAAATATACTGACGCCGAAACAGAAATGGTTCTTGAAGTAGTGCTCGAAGAAGATATAAAAGAGCAACTCGCACCGCTCAACGAGGACGAGCCGGTGCTTGATGTTCAGCAAGGCTGCGCGTTTTACGCTTCACAGCTGCGCGAAGACCTAGGCGATGTCGTGTTTGCGGCTAGCATCAAAGACGCTGACGAGTAGGAAGGTTACTACTGAATGGAGGCTCTCGGGATATTAGCGTTTTTTGATCATAAGCTCAAGGTTTGAGAGATAATGAATAGGGTTCACCAATTTGTGTGAGCTAATATAAAGCATGTGAAACTCTACGAAGGGAATTCGGTTACCGGGCCAGTCAACTGCAGCTGGGCTGTATGAATCAGTCGTGAGCATGCCGGGGTCTTCATCAAGCTTTTTGAGCTTGGTTTTAATTTCATCAATAGTCATTAGTCTGCTTTTGGTTGTTTCGGCTTCTTAACTTCGCGACCTTTTTTGCCATTGCCATTGTTCTTTGACATGAGTAAACCTTTCGTTTCTATATTCCTAGTATGCGCTAAAAACAGGTATTTACCTAATTTACCTCTGTATAATGTTGTGACTATGCAGTATATTGGTGACATGAAACCACGCTTAAATGTGCACCAGCTTATCCGTCCAATTGTTAATAAATATCAAATATTTGATGCCGGTAGTGAGCAATTGATCGCCATGGCGCAGCAAAAACGGCTGGCATTCAAAGAGCGCGTATCTTTTTTTGCTGATGAATCCAAAAATGAACTGGTTTGTTCGTTTCGAGCTGAGAAAGTTATCGATGTGCACGGTACATATTTTATTGAGGACAAGATGGGTAAAGGTATTGGATCATTCAAAAAACAGTTCCAAAAATCTCTCATCAATAGCACATGGACACTGATGGACGCAGAAGGTAAAGAGCGTTTTGTTATCAACGAAACGAGCCAAACAATCGCTACTTTACGACGGTTTGTCGGTTGGATTCCGTTTGTGGGAGAAATTTTAGAAATTATTTTTTCGTTTGTACGTTACGAGTTTCAGTTTAAAGATAGTGAATCTGGTGAGGTCGTCGGTAAATACAAGAAAACGACCATCATACGTGATCGCTATCAATTTTTTATGAATGATGAAGCCTACGAATCACTCGATTGGCGTGTGTATGGAGCATTCTGCGTTGCACTTGATGCTTTGCAGTCAAGGTAATAAAATTCATTTGTCTTCAAATGTAAGCGCCCCATGTGAGGCGCTTACGAGCTTCAATGGGGCGAAATCAGTAGATGTTGTGGCTGAACTGGTCCAGCGGGCTCTGCGTTCGAGGGCTGACATCAATGTCGGTGTCTCCGTGGCAGGCCGCTCGCAAGCTCATCCGGATTCGACGTCGGACTCCACCACGGGCCTGCTTGGCCATGGGGTTAATCCAGCTGGGTTTACCGTTCTGGCTCAGATAGCCAGCTTTGCTGGAACGGTTGTCAAATAGCGTGCGTTTGTGGTCTGAACGGCTCATCTCGTACCTTCCGTGGATGAATACTGACTAATATACTTTATCATTTATATTCCTAAAGTCAAATACGTATAAATTAGTGTAGAATGATAAGCATGATTATTTATTACACAGATGGAAGTGCTAGCCCCAATCCAGGACCAGGAGGGTTTTCAGTTATTCGCGATATGCAACCAGTGGTGCTGGGCGGTGAACCAAGCGGGGAACACACAACTAATATTCGTATGGAGGGATTCGCAATTCTCTCTGCACTGAAAGACGCTGGTGGAGAAGAGTGCCAAATATTTACTGATAGTGAATTTTGGATCAATGTCATCACGAAATGGGCACCAGGTTGGGAAGCCAAAGGCTGGAAGAAAAAAGGCGGTGAAATTAAAAACCTCGATATCGTCCGAGAAGTTTATCCACTGTATCAGTCTAGTAAAGCCACCCTGACATGGGTCCGCGGTCATAATGATGATCCAGGTAATGAGCTGGCAGATGAATGGGCGAATAAAGCCAGGGAAGGCAAAAGAATCTAAACCATATGGACGAAGCAACCCTTAATATAAAGATAGCCGCTCCTTTTAGTAATTTGCATAGGGATGAGACAGTTTTAGTCGGTGTTTCAGATGTTTGGGGCAATATACTTTTAGGAGCTAAAGAGGGGTTTTACCCTCCGGGTATCGTCAGGCTTTTGGGCGGTGGTATTGATAAAGGTGAGGCGCCCAACGTAGCCGCAACAAGAGAATTGTCAGAAGAGCTAAATATTGCAGTCTTGCAGGATGATCATGACTTAGAACCCGTGGCAAAAGTATCTGTTAGGGCTACCGACGAACATGGGGCTGAATACAATACCATTATATGGATATTCTATATTGATATAGGTGATATAGAGGTGCGTGCGGGAGATGATGTGACTAATGTGATTCGTATGGATCTACTTGGTCTGAGGCAACTTGCTGATAGCTACAATGCATTATCAGAAACACTTTGGTATAAAGGTATTGAAGGTGAGTTTTGTTGGGCTGATTATGGAAAAGTATATGGCAAAGTTCACTTATTGATGTGGGAGCACTTAACTAAACGACTTATATAATTAACGACCGTCATGTTTTTATACCGCGTCAAACGCTTTTGTATCTTTTGGCATGACAAAAGATAGATTACCAGCCCGGCAGGGCATTTCGTGGTGCTCGCCACTTACTAAAATAATATAATCTATTCCTCCTATGCTATACTAAATATAGTAAATAAGGAGATTAATATGAAAGCAATCTGGAAAGACACAGTTTTAGCAGAATCACCACAAGAAGATTTAATAAGAATCGAAGGCAACTGGTATTTCCCACCAGCTAACGTGAAGCAAGAATTTATAAAAGAGAGTGACCTGAGTACGACGTGTTTTTGGAAAGGTAAGGCAACGTACTACGACATCGAAGTTGATGGCGAAGTAAACGACGGAGCAGCGTTTTACTACCATGAACCACTTGCTGGCTCAACTGAAAAAGTCGGCAAAGATTTCACTGATTACGTGGCGTTTTGGCGCGGTGTAGAAGTGGCGGAGTAGATGACTAAGCGAAATCTCGTTGCGGTAGGTCTGGGCGCTACTATCGTCATAGCTGTTGCATTATTTGTGTTTAAAGATCAAATTCTCAAACTCGCTTTTAGTCCGACAGAATCATCTGTGCCGACAGCTCAAACTGACGAGAGAGAAATAGAAACTATCCAGCAAAACTTGGTGACGCCGTGGTCAATTAGCTTTTTGCCGACTGGTGACATGCTCGTAACCGAACGAAGCGGGCAGATGCAGCGGTTTGGTAGTAACGGTAAAACATATCAGGTTGGTGGCGTTCGCGAAACGTCAGAAGGTGGCTTACTCGGTGTGGCACTTCATCCAAATTTTGCAAGTAATAATTTCATATATCTGTATCTAACGACCGAAAATGACGGCAAGCTGAGTAACCAAATAGAACGTTACCAGCTCAAAAATGATGATCTAACTAATAAAAAAGTTGTGCTAAGCGATATTCCAGCATCCCAAAACCACAATGGTGGCGATATCGCGTTTGGTCCTGACGAAAAAGTATATGTAACGACTGGTGACGCTCAGCAAGAAAAGCTTGCGCAGGACACAGAGTCTCTGGCTGGAAAGATTCTACGACTCAATGATGACGGTTCAGTGCCCGACAATAACCCATTTGAAAACGAGGTATGGAGCTATGGACATCGAAACCCGCAGGGAATTGCGTGGGATGACAGTGATCAACTATGGTCAACTGAGCACGGTCCTTCTGGTGTGCAGTCGGGTAGGGATGAGCTCAACCTCATCAAAAAAGCTGGCAATTACGGCTGGCCAAATATTACTGGCGATGAAACGGCTGATGGGATGATCTCACCGGTCATCCAATCAGGAGATGATGAGACATGGGCACCGGCTGGCATAGCACATCTGAACGGTACGTTGTATTTCACTGGTTTGCGAGGGCAGACACTGTATGAAGCCACGATTAGCGATACTGGCAAAGATGTATCACTCAAAAAAAGTTTGACTGAAGAATATGGGCGTATGCGCGCCGTAACTAGTTTTGAAAATACACTATATATTTCCACATCGAACCGTGATGGACGTGGAACGCCTAGTGATGAAGATGACAGAATTATAAAACTTTCTAATTTGTAGGACGGTGTTATGAATATTCAAGCTGATACTATCGAAGTATTTTTCGCAAAATCAGGTGAAAGAGAAGCGGAATTGCGTCAGCTCGATGCGATTATCCGTGAGTCAGCACCTCATCTGAAACCTGAGCTCAAGTCTGGTATGAGTATCACCATGCTGGGCTATGGACTCGTACCATATCAGACCAAGTCTATGAAAGAGCCGACCACCTGGCCGCTGGTAGCTATTGCGCCTCAGAAAAATTACCTCAGTCTGTATGCGTGTGTCGTCAGCGATGGGCAGTACATTGCTGAGAAATATGAGCCTAAACTCGGCAAAGTTAGCTGTGGCAAAAGTTGTATACGGTTCAAGAAACTCGAAGATCTCAATCTCGACACCGTGCGTGAGCTTGTCGGCGAAATAGATGAGCGTCACGTAGCTGGCGAAAAACTATTTGGTATGTAGTAAGGTTTTAAGATTGAGTGGCTATAGCTCTGCTATAATTATTAGCAATGATATGGAATAAAAAACGTTCGCAGTCGCCACCGCAATGGCTACGAGTACTCATCCCAGCGGTACTGATACTAACGTGGTTTGGGCTCGGTGCTGTCGGTGGACCATACTTTGGTCGCATTGAAGAAGTTTCTGAAGTCGATCTGACGGCATTTTTACCAGAAAGCTCTGAAGCCGCTCAAGTGGCTGAGCGATCAAGTGATTTTAGATCTGACAACGTGCTGCCTGGTATCGTCGTGTTTGAAAATGGCGGTAGCATTACGAGTGCTCAAGAGAAAACCATTAACGGACTTTCTGATGAATTCGCTGACATCGAAGGTGTGGCGGGTACTGTTTCGCCGGCTATCATCTCTGATGACAAAGAAGCTGCGCTCGTATCGGTACCGATCGATGGCAATGCTGAGGTCGGTGAGACGGTCACGGAAGTAAAGTCGTCTATTGATGAGGCTGATACCGGGCTTGATAGCTATGTGACTGGTCCGGCTGGGTTCGCGGCCGATCTGAACGTGGCGTTTTCAGGAATCGATGGAATATTACTGGCTGTCGCGCTCTCTGTCGTATTTGTCATATTGGTGGTTGTATACCGATCGCCAATCCTACCGTTTGTCGTGCTATCAACCTCAGTGTTTGCGCTTTCGGCCAGTATTTTACTGGTATGGAATCTGGCAAACCAAGGTATCGTAGAGCTCAACGGTCAAGTGCAAGGAATACTATTTATCTTGGTCATCGGCGCGGCAACAGATTATTCATTACTCTATGTGTCTCGTTTCCGCGAAGAGCTATATAAAACCAAAGTTAAATACGAAGCTACCGTCGCATCACTAAAAGGGTCTATCGAGCCAATCCTCGCCAGTGGCGGAACGGTTATTGTTGGCCTGCTTTGTTTGCTGCTGTCTGATCTGGCTTCAAATCAAGCGCTTGGCCCAGTTGGTTCTATCGGTATCGCTATGGCGATGCTATCAGCGCTTACGTTTTTACCGAGTGTTCTATTTTTCCTAGGCCGAAATGCGTTCTGGCCGGTTCGCCCCAAAGCTGATCTTATTTCTCGTAAAAAACACGCTGCTAAACTCAAAAAAGGCATCTGGCATAAAGTAGGTGAGGTTATAGAAAAATATCCACGAAGAATATGGGTGAGCGTATCGGTTGTGCTAATTGCATTTGCGATCGGCGTGTTTCAGCTCGATGCAGACGGAGTGGCGCAGAGTGATCTTATATTGGGTGAGTCTGAAGCAAGAGATGGCCAGCAGGTCCTGAGCGAGCATTTCCCTGATGGTTCTGGTAGCCCAGCGCTAGCTCTAGTGCCTGCAGAGGATCAGAAAAAAGTCGTGGCAGCGCTCTACGGTGACGATGGCGTCAGCTCGGTGGTGGCCGTCGCAAACGATTCACTAAGTGGTCAGAAACCACTCGGTAGAGCAGCAGTTGATATTAAAAGTGATATACGCGCCGGAGTGGAAGCTAAAAACCCCAATCTACCGCCGCAAGCAGTCGATGCGTTAGTCTTGAAGGCCTATCCGTTTAGTGATGTCCAGGAGACTGTCAAAAAAGACAACGTGCTTTTGCAAGTTACGCTGACTGATGATCCAGACTCAGACAAAGCAGCTAATACTATCAAGCGAATACGAAACGAAACTCAGGTGGTAAGCTCGGCAACCATAATCGGTGGGCCAACCGCTTCGCAGCTCGATACCAATACTGCGTCTATCCGTGACCGAGCAGTTATTATCCCGATTGTACTGATAGCGATTACCTTGATATTGATGTTGTTACTCCGCTCGGTACTTGCTCCAATACTGCTGCTGCTTACGACTGTGGTTTCATTTGGAACGGCGCTCGGCGTCGCGGCATTGCTGTTCAATTATGTATGGGATTTCCCGGGAGCTGATCCATCGGTCATACTGTATGGTTTTGTGTTCCTGGTAGCACTTGGCATTGATTATAATATATTTCTGATGACCAGGGTACGCGAAGAAGCGCTCAAAATAGGCACTAAAAAAGGCGTCGTTCGTGGCCTCATTGTAACTGGCGGTGTCATCACGAGTGCTGGCATAGTCCTTGCGGCGACATTTGCCGCGCTTGCGGTCATTCCGATACTATTCCTGGTGCAGCTCGCATTTATCGTTTCGTTTGGCGTACTACTTGATACGATTATTGTTCGATCGCTGCTAGTGCCGGCACTGATACGGGACCTTGGCTCTGTGGTTTGGTGGCCATCAAAACTAAAAAATAAGCCTTAGTCTCAAAAGTAGCGTATACTAAGAGTACCAACCTAGTGTGAGAGGGAGGTACGCATGGATGAACGAAACAGTCCCTGGAACGTCATTAAGCGTATTTTCTCTGGCAAAAATGCTTTTCTCAACACCGAATTACACCTCCCAAGCAAAAAACGATCCGATGATGGATGGAGTGACGATTACACTAAAGATATAATCGAAGACGAGCGACTTATCCGTGATAATCCGCTTGGCAATAAAGTCACCCCAAATGTACTCGTCAATCCGCTGAGAGATATTCGCGGTCGGAAGGTTATACCGGAGATTACATATCAACGTTACCATGATTACGTTCATGGAGATCGTATGACTTTATGGGTGCAAATCCTAAATAGCTCCAGTGTTACGCTTTATATGCAGCGAGCGGAGGTACTAAACGTACGTCGCGATGTCGGTTACTGCATCAAACCCGGACAAGTCCAGCAGCTAAAAATATATGATGGGCCACTGCCAACCACTACAGCTTATCGGGATATAAAACTTATCTACAAAGAGATGCATAGCGGCACTCGTGATACATTTTGCGCTCGCTATGTGGTGCTTTTTCGTGAGCACCACGAACGAGGTAAATTTGTACTTCGGCGGCTGATAAAAAACGGTCCGACACAGGATTGGTAGTAGTCGTTTGCTTGCAAGAAAATTGTTACGAAATCACAACGCCTAAGCTAGCATAAGCTTGGTACAATTGAGGGATGAATGAAGACAAAACAGAATCACAAGAGACCCCCAAAGATAAAACGCCAGCAGACATTTTCCACTGGGCCAACCAAACTGATAGTGTCAAAGACAAACTAGATATACAACTGTACGTATTTAGTAAGAACTATACCGTCTACGCCATGAACTACGCTGATGCACTCAAGCAGCAGCTTAAAGTGCTTTTTGTCTATGACATGGTAAATGAAGTTCAGACCGGTGCCGCCATGGGTCTGCGCGTCAAACTTATCGAAGAAGCCGATACAGAAGACGTCACGCTATCTCGAGCGCGAGTCGAAGAAGTCCAGCATGCCCAAGAAGTTCTCGAACAGATCGTCCATAGCCCGGAGCAGATCGCAGTATTTTCCGAAGCTGATCACGAACTTAAACGAATCAAAGGTGTAGTTGCGCGCTGTACGTACAAAGACTCCGATCCGTTTTTTGTGGTTAAGATTTTGCCACAGTCTCAGGTGCTTCAGTCATCAACTGCTTGGATGCTGAGCGAAGGAAGTTTTCAGCCATTTAGTGCCGAGGCAGGTCTTAGGATTGCACCAGATAACCAAGTGCTTATTGTGGGTGATGACATATTTGCTTTTTCGGAGAGTAAATTCGAGCGACTGTTTGGCTATAATGCTAAAAAAAGAGCCGTAGCAGAGGAAAAAGTCGCTGCTATCGAGGCCGCCTATAGTCTCAGCATGCCTGAAGGCGTCAGTCTGATGGAAATGATCAGTGAGAAAAATGTTTTGATTACGAAGTTACAAAAAACTGATACCGAGAACCTCGCGCCTGTTGATAAGCTACTCGAGCAGGCTGATTCGATGGAAATCGAGATCATGCAGGACGACGCGGGGGCTATCATACTCATGGATACGACCGAGGCTGCTCAGTTTATTACGCTCATCAGTGATGATTATCTGGTATCGGACATGACAGGGCATAAATATGAAGTTAAGAGTAAAAAGCGTCTTGATGAAGATCCTGAACCGGGCCAACCAAAACCTCCTGCAGGACTATCATAGTCTCCAAAATACAAATACTAATTTTTTGAGCAAGCTCTGGTGGCCAAAAATACTGTTTCCTCTCGCGACGTATTTATGAATACGCCTTAATCGGACAACAGCATTTCTGTCTTCCCAGAATCTAGACTCAAAAAAAGTTAGTTTTGCATTCTGCAGACTATTGATTTGCTATACTGGTAGTACAGAAAGTGAGGAGGAGTCCACAATGGCAGATCTAAAATATGGTGATTTAAACGCGTTATTTATAAATACGACATTAACCAAGTCGCCTGAGACGAGTCACACCCAGACACTTATCGACATGTGCGGGGCGATTATGGAAAAACAAGGCGTCAGCGTTGAATCGTTTCGAGCCGTCGATTATACGATTGCTCCTGGCGTGCAGCCTAATATGCGTAAAGCTGGCTGGGATGACGACGCTTGGCCGGAGCTGTGGCCAAAAGTCAAAAACGCTGACATTTTAGTGTTAGCTGGGCCGATATGGCTGGGTGACAACAGTAGTGAGATGAAAAAAATCATTGAGCGGCTCTATGCCCACTCGGCACAAGTTGGCGATGACGGACTACCAGTCTATTACCAGAAAGTCGGTGGGGCACTGTTTACGGGCAACGAAGATGGACTGAAACACTGCGCTATGAATGTGCTTTATAGTCTCGGACACATTGGCTATACCATTCCACCGGATGCCGATGCAGGTTGGCTGGGTGAGATCGGTCCTGGCCCGAGCTACGGTGACAAGATGGATGATGGCTCTCACGCTGGATTTGAACGCAACTTTACCAATCAAAATACTACCTTTTTGGCGTGGAATCTGATGCACATGGCAGCAATATTGAAACAACACCCGATACCAGCTCATGGTAATGTACCGAGTGCCTGGGAAGACGGTGAGCGATTTGGATTTGAGCCGCCGCAGGCTTAGCGTTATATGGATCAAGCGCTTGCTCTCGAAGTGTTAATGGCTGGAAATTCGGCTTTTTTGACGGGTCCGGCCGGATCCGGTAAAACCTACGTATTGAACCAGTTCATCCGCGAAGCAAAGCAGTCTGGACAGTATGTCGCGGTGACGGCTACGACTGGACTGGCTGCCACTCATATTGGTGGTTCGACCATCCATGCGTGGAGTGGTATCGGGGTGAGTGATCGACTGAGTGATGATTTTGAGGATTATATGCTGAAATCACGACGGGAGATTATCGAAAAAACCGACATCCTCGTCATTGATGAGGTTTCGATGCTACATGATTATCGCCTCGATATGGTAAATGCAGTCTGCAAAGCCGTTCGAGATGATGATAGTCCATTTGGCGGCATTCAGGTGGTGCTGTGTGGTGACTTCTTTCAGCTACCTCCGATCAACAGAGCCGGGGATGAGACTCAGGGGGGATTCGTGACTCGATCTGAGTCGTGGCAGGAGCTTGATCCAGTTATCTGTTATCTTGCTGAGCAGCACCGTCAGGATGATGACGAATTTTTGGACATCCTGAGTGCGTTACGCGGTGGAGATATTCGCAGACATCATGCTGAGAAACTAATTGCCAGTGTCAATCCCGAGCATGCAGGTGAGGCGACTGAGCTTCATACCGTCAATGTCGACGTCGATAGAATTAATAAAACCAGATTGTCTGAGATTGTTGGTGATAGTCATAGCTATAGTATGCATACCACCGGTAGCGAAAACTATGTCGCTTCACTGAAGCGCTCGTGTCTCGCGCTCGAGGACTTGACGCTCAAGCAGGGCGCACTCGTTATGGCCATCAAAAACAGTCCTGATAAAGCCTACGTGAATGGATCACTGGGAGAAGTCATCAGCTTTGAGTCGATGACAAATTATCCAGTCGTGAAATTGATGAGCGGTCGGACGGTCACGTTCAAACCGGAGTCATGGGAGTTGCGCGATGGTGAGAAAAAACGCGCTGGTCTCAGTCAGATTCCACTTCGACTAGCCTGGGCAATAACGGTTCATAAATCTCAGGGTATGACGCTGGATGCGGCAGTGATCGACCTCCGCAAAGCCTTCGTGGAAGGAATGGGCTACGTCGCCTTATCTAGGGTGAAGTCACTCGATGGACTAACGCTGATCGGCATCAACAAGATGGCCCTGAGAGTCAGCCAAGAAGCCCAAGATATCGATGAAACGCTCCGTAAAAAAGCCGCTGATCACCATGCCAGGCTCGAGCACCTCAGAGAAAACGGCGAAAAACGCCGTAAGCAGTCAGCCAAAAAGGGTGCTGATAAAGAATCCAAGTCCAAATCCTGGGCCGAACGAATTGAAAAAATGCGTGAAAAGCACCCCAATGCCTATCGACCTTGGACAAACGAACAGGATGAACGCCTCAAACAAGATTTCACAAACGGCGTAAACACAAAAGAGCTTTCCAAAAAACTTGGCCGCCATGAGCGCTCAGTACTGCTTCGGTTACAAAAACATTATGGTGAAGATGTGGTCGCCACGTGACTAAGCAAAAGTATACTTTCCCAAAGCGATTCCTGTGGGGTGCAAGTACCAGCTCACATCAGGTTGAAGGCAGCAATTACAACCAATGGAGTGAGTGGGAGGATACAAATGCGCTTAGTCTGTCTAAAAAGGCGATCTACAGGCTAGACGAGACGCCAGTTTGGGATGATATTAAATCACAAGCAATTGAGCGCGATAATTACATTTCTGGAAAAGCCGTCGATCACTATAATAGATATGAGAAAGATTTTGACATCCTGAACCAACTAAACATGAATAGTTATCGGTTTAGTATAGAATGGTCACGTCTCGAACCACGAGAAGGTGAATGGGATCAAAAAGAGATCGATCATTATCACCGCTATTTTGAAGCGCTAAAAAAACGCAAGATTACGCCTGTGGTAACGCTGTTTCATTGGACAACCCCGGTTTGGTTCGCCGAAAAAGACGGCTTTGAGCGAAAAGCAAATGTTGACTATTTTGTCAGATTTGCTCGGAAAGTATTTGCTGAGTACGGTGCACACCTTCGACTGGTCTGTACACTCAACGAACCTGAGATATACGTCGGTAAAGGTTGGTTGGACGAAGACGCCTGGCCACCTGCCAAGCACGGTAGCCGGATTGGAGCTATCAAAACTAGTCTCAATCTAATCAGTGCTCACAAACAAGTATTCGCCGCTGCCCGTAGCTCTAGTCGAAGAATCAAAATTGGAATAGCAAACAATGTATCAAATTACTATGCGGCTGACGATAGTTTAAAAACAAAATCTGCTATGAAACTGAAACGTTACATTAGTGATGATCTATTTGTTGACCGTATCAAGAAGCATGTTGACTGGATAGGAGTAAACTATTACTTTTCGAATAAATACCTCAATGGCAAAGAGCAAAACGAAAACAAACGCGTAAATGACCTCGGCTGGGAAATGCTGCCTGATAACATCGAGCACGTTATCATGCGACAGTGGCAGCGCTACAAAAAACCAATTATCATTACCGAAAACGGTGTAGCTGATCAGGGTGATCAGTACCGCAAATGGTGGATTGCTCATACTATCGATGCGATTCATAGCGCAATGAAGCGTGGTGCAAGGGTGGAGGGCTATCTACACTGGAGTCTACTCGATAATTTCGAATGGTCGTATGGCAAATGGCCACGATTTGGGCTGGTGGCAGTGGATTATAAGACAATGGAGCGAACCATTCGACCAAGTGCTGCCTGGTTTGGTAAAGTAGTAGGTAATCTACGAAAGGGGTAGCGATGCAAGAGTCAGAGAATGGGATTTTAAAAGGTCCGAAAATAGTCGTGATTGGTGGGGGTACTGGTAGTTTTACGCTGCTACGTAACATCAAGCATTATGTGCGTGATATAACGGCACTGGTGAATATGAGTGACGATGGTGGCTCGACGGGTACGTTACGCGATGAACTTGGAGTGTTACCTCCAGGTGATATACGGCAGTGTCTGGTGGCCCTGAGCGACTCACCGCGGGTAAGAGAGCTGTTTAACTATCGATTCGATGAAGGAACGCTGAAAGGCCATGCATTTGGCAATCTTTTTTTAACAGCGCTTGAGAAAATGACCGGTAGTTTCGCAGAAGCGGTCGAGGAAGCCGGCTCCGTGCTTAATATTTCTGGAAAGGTTGAACCGATGACACTTGATCCGGTACGGCTGGTACTGACATACGGCGATGGTACGGAATTAAAAGGCGAATTTCAGATAGCCCATGCGGATTTCGCTGGTAAAGATCGCCCAGGTGTGAGTCTAGAGCCAAGCTCTGAGATCAATCCTGCGGCCAGACAAGCAATTTCTGATGCGGACTTGGTAGTCATCGCGCCAGGCAATCTTTACGGAAGCATTGCGCCAGCGCTGGTAGTCGGCGGAGTTGCCGAAGCGCTCGCTGATTCGAAAGCCAAAAAAGTTTATGTCTGTAACCTTGTCACCAAACCAGGTCAGACTGACGGATTTACGGTCGCTGACTATGCATCGGAGATCGAACGTTTCATGAACGGAACTCATCTCGACTACGTACTCTATAACAGCGCTCCACCAGCCAAAGAGCTGCTTGATCACTACGCTCATGAGGGTGAATATCCAGTGCAATGGAAAAAAGATCAGTTTGCTGATGTGGCCTATAAACCAAAAGGTGCTGATCTGGTATCACGAGAAGTCTGGGAAAATAAAAATGCCAGCGATCCGATAGCACATGCCCGTACGCTTATTCGTCATGACGCAGATAGAGTGTCTCGTGAGCTTATGCGGATTTATTTTGCATGAGCCAAGCAACGACACTATATGTTGATTTAGATCGGACGCTTTTTGATACCGCATCGTTTGCTTTTTCTATAAGAAAAGCTATGAAGGAGTTGTTCGCGGTAGATATCACCGCTGAAGATTCACGAAAATATTTTACGTATTATGATGATTTGTACGATTATGATTTCTTCAGACATTGCAGAATAAATGGAGTTACTAGTGAACAAATACATAACCAAGTCGTGCCTAGATTACTAGATGAATACGGCTCATTTTTGTATGAAGATGCGAAGACTATTTTGGATTTAGATTTTGATATTATGACATTTGGATCAGAGCCGTACCAGTCTCTAAAACTTAAAATGACACCTGAGCTGCAAGATAGAATGATTACGATTGTGCATGAGAGAAAAGGTGTGTATATCCAGCGCGAGCTAAAAGATGTTCAAGTAACACTTATTGATGATAAGCCACGTGCTATGGAGGGCTATAAAGCAGGTACGTTTATTCATCTCGATCGCGATCAATTAGAACCTATCAAAACTGACGCCAATGGCATACATATTAATTCACTAGCACAGGTAAAGGAGGTGTTAGTATGAACTGCACTAAAGCAATTATAGCTGTCGGTGGGTATGGCACACGACGACTGCCAATAACAAAGGCTATCGATAAATGCATGCTGCCACTCCTCAATAGACCGTTTGTCGACTATGTGGTTGAAGATTGCATGAAGGCAGGTATCACGGATATCTATTTTGTGATCAGTAAAGGCGCGGCT
>Ga0209309_10000850_pt1 | contig 32912 bp, 30 predicted proteins | sample COGITO_mtgs_1204_2_FD_184807 | JGI IMG/M metagenome (GOLD analysis project Ga0209309, IMG submission 184807) | Pelagic marine microbial communities from North Sea - COGITO_mtgs_120412 (SPAdes) (version 2) | ecosystem: Environmental > Aquatic > Marine > Epipelagic ... | reverse complement strand
TCTTTAATCACAGCATTATCGATACTAATTGCTACTCTACGAAAAGCTTGTGCTATCGCTATTTTAGAGTTCGGGAGATTTATGTCGGTATTCTTTAATATCTTTTTGCAGTCAAAAACAGAATATCCAGGCCTTTTAGCCGGTGTCGGATAATCTTTAGTTGCGATAGACTGAATCTGTTTAGGTGTCCGGTACCCTAACTGTTCAGCCTGAGCGAAAATTTCTTTAGCAAACTGGTACCAACTACAAGCAGTATCACCACAGAAGTGATATACCCCTGATTCAATACTACCCTTCTCAATCCGGGGTATGAGCTCGACAATCAAACTGGCTATATCTTGTGCGTAAGTAGGACAACCTATTTGGTCGCCAACAATACTTAGCGTTTCGCGTTCAGCGCCTAAACGTAACATAGTCTTAAAAAAGTTATCACCATACTCGCTGAACACCCACGAGGTTCTGATTATTAAAAATCGGCAGTCAGTACGCTGGATGGCTATTTCACCAGCCAATTTTGATGCGCCATATACACTTTGTGGGTTGGTCTTGTCCTGCTCCTTGTAAGGCCTCGACGCGGTACCATCAAAAACATAATCCGTTGAAACATGAATCAAAAAGCTTCCTATTTTCTCACACTGCTTGGCGAGATTATCGACTGCGAAATGGTTAACTTGATAAGCTAGACTCTCGTGAGTCTCAGCCAAATCAACTGCAGTGTAAGCAGCAGCATTGACAACGATGTCGGGATTTAGGGCTATCAGATTAGCTGAGGTCTCAGTAACATTAGCAATATCGGTATCGGCGCGACTGTGATAAATCAGATCATAACCCGTTTGTGAGAACTGGTCGTAGAGACACCGGCCCAACTGTCCTTGGCTACCCAGAATCAAGATTTTCATAGGTCAAGGTAGGCAAGTTGCTTTGCCACCGCGTCCTTTGCCGAGACAATAGGGTTTTGAACAGGCCACTGAATCCCCAGATCTGGGTCACTCCATAAGATACTGCCCTCGTCGGTTGAATCATAGAAATCTGTGCATTTGTATTCAAAATCTGCGATATCAGACAGCACAACAAAGCCATGAGCAAAGCCTGGAGGCACCCAAAACTGCAATTTATTTTGCTCAGACAAAATGACGGCTTCCCATTTGCCAAAGGTCTTAGAATTCGCGCGTATATCTACAGCAACGTCATATACCTCGCCCCTTACAACTCTGACCAATTTACCTTGGGGTTTGGTTTTTTGGAAATGAAGGCCACGCAAGACCCCATTTGAGGAGCGAGAGTGGTTATCTTGAACAAACGGCAAATTAATACCAGCTGACTCGGCATATCTAGGTGCATGAAAAGTCTCTAAGAAAAAACCCCTTTCATCACCAAAAACCGTCGGCTCGATGATCACACAACCGCGTAGGCTTGTTTCAAGCACCTTCACGCATCATCCTCTACGATTTTATAAAGATATTGACCATAGGCAGTCTTTTTAAGCTTTTCGGCTTCAGCCAAGAGATCAGTTGTGGAAATCCAACCCTTGTGAAACGCGATTTCTTCGAGACACGCGACTTTAAAGCCTTGATGATGTTCTATAGTTTTCACAAACTGTCCAGCTTCAATGAGCGAGTCATGTGTACCCGTATCTAACCAAGCAAAACCTCGTCCTAAGATTTCTACTTTGAGATCACCTCTTGCTAAATAAGCATTATTTATATCAGTTATCTCTAACTCTCCTCGTGAAGATGGTGTAATAGTTTTAGCAATCTCAATGACATCATTGTCATAAAAATACAGACCAGTTACAGCAAAATTCGATCGGGGCGACTTCGGCTTTTCTTGAATTGAAAGAACGCTTCCACTTTTATCAAATTCCACCACACCAAAGCGCTCAGGATCTCTAACTTGATAACCAAAAACTGTAGCACCAAGGTTACTGACTGAGGCTTTAGCCAGGTATTCTGAAAAATGCTGGCCGTAAAATATATTGTCACCAAGCACTAATGTGACATTATCATTACCTATAAATTCCTTACCGATCAAGAATGCTTGAGCGAGTCCATCCGGAGAGGGTTGAATGGCAAACTGGATGTTAATACCAAAATTGGAACCATTACCGAGCAAACGTTTATAACCATCAATATCATCTAGGGTTGAAATAATCAGTATCTCCTGAATTCCAGCCAGCATAAGCACCGATAGTGGATAATAAATCATTGGCTTATCGTAGATTGGCAGTAACTGCTTTGAAATCCCCTTAGTGACAGGATATAACCTTTGACCAGCTCCCCCAGCCAGTACTATACCCTTTCTAGATCGGCTCATTTGCTTCCCCTAATCTCCTCAGCTGATAGGAACCCGAGATCACTCTGCTCCACCAAAACTCATTATCCAAATACCACTGAACCGTTTTTCGTAGTCCGGTTTCAAAGGTTTGCTCCGGGACCCAACCCAACTCCCGCTTTATTTTTGAACCATCAATAGCATAGCGCGCATCATGGCCCGGACGGTCTTTGACAAAAGAGATCAAGTCACGGTAGTAACACACACCATCAGGCTTGTTTGGTGCTAATTCTTCCAACAGGTCGCAGATAGCTTCTACCACTGATAAGTTAGTCTTTGCGTTATAACCACCAATATTGTAGGTCTCTCCAACCGTTCCCTCAGTCAAAACTTTCACCAAAGCCTTCGCATGATCTTCAACATACAACCAATCACGAATTTGTTGACCATCACCGTAGATTGGCAAAGGCTTGGCTTGAAGAGCGTTTAGAATAATATGAGGTATTAACTTCTCTGGAAAATGATACGGTCCATAATTGTTGGAGCAATTGGTCACCAGAATAGGTAGTCCGTAGGTTCTACCCCATGCTCTAACAAGATGATCAGAGCTTGCTTTAGTAGCTGAGTAAGGCGAACTGGGGGCATAAGGCGTAGTCTCGACAAATAAATCATCTTCACCCTCCAAATCGCCATAAACCTCGTCTGTAGAAATATGGTGAAAACGGAACAGCTTTTGCATAGGAGCATCAAGACTATGGTAATAACGCCGCGAGGCCTCTAAGAGATTAAATGTCCCAATTATATTAGTGGCGATAAAATCAGCTGGGCCGTCAATTGACCGATCGACATGACTTTCAGCCGCCAGGTGCATAACCATCGTTGGCTGGTATTGGCTAAAGACCTGCTCTAACTTGCTTAAATCACAAATATCAACGTGTTCAAATGTATAATTTTCATTTCCATCAAGACCAGGCAAAGATTCTAAATTCCCTGCGTAGGTTAGCTTGTCAACATTGACCACGTAGTGGTCTGTATATCTAGTCAAATGTCGCACCAGAGCACTGCCAATAAACCCTGCACCGCCTGTAATTAGTATTCTCAATAGAATCCTTTGCATCAATGACCAAATAACTCTAGATACTGTTTTCTGATATCATGCCATTTGTAACGCCGCTGAGCCACATCTTGCAATTCCTCATCAACAGGTAGGCCTTCCGCAGTTTCAATAAGCGCTTTGAGAGCATCTGCCGAATTAAAAAAAGAGCCATGATTTTCCATGGTAGCTCTGTTATATAAACAATCGAAAGCAACAATTGGTTTTTCGAAGTACATCATTTCGACTAACGAAGGATTAGTGCCACCGGCAGAATGGCCATGAATATAGGCAATACATCGACTCCTGTATATTGCTAAGATATTTTCATCATAAACAGGATCTAGCAGCACAATACTTTTCACATTACAAAACTCGTTACGAAGCGTCCTCCCATAGTCTGAAGAATGCCAGTTCCCAATAAAAATTAACCTTTCTTGTATCTTAGAAAACGCTTGTAAGATAAGTGATACATTATTTTCTGGTTCTATCCTACAAAGGGCTAAATAGAAGGGCTTATCAACAATGGCCGCTTGCTCAGAAGAAAGAGTTGGAGGTGTCACAAAGGCGTGGTCACCACCATAAGCAATTATCTTACATTCTCTTTGGTACTCTTTATCGACATACTCTGCAATGATCTCGTTGTCAGCAATGACAACCGATGAGTATTTGACCGCCAGCCTTTCAGAGAATTTTAGAAATCGTTTAGCTAAAAAACCCTGCCACTTTTCTCGACGCCATTCAATTCCATCAATATTGGTAACCATATGCGATGAGGGGATTAAAAACTTTATAACAGGAATGATTATCGCACCAGAGGTGCCTAATATGAGGAACTGCCGATGACCTGAAAATATTGCATGTAGGATCGAGAAAATATCATAAACTACGCTAACAGGGCCATTTGCACTTAACGGGATATATATTAAGTTCGCCTTCTTATAAGTTCGGGGAAAAACATCATAATGAGTAGATGAGCAATAAACGGTCCAACTCAACTCTTCTTGAACAATTATCTGATCTACCAGAGTCTCTAGACCACCATAAGATGCTGGAACCCCAACTGTGCCAACCACAGCGACTTTGTCCCTATTTGACACCGACCAGGATCTAAGCCAACGTCTCACGCTCAATCGACTTAAGCGCCACATAAAACGAGGTAGAAACAACTGCCTTTTTATCCGCCAGGGTTCTTTGTATAAACGGAACAACCACTCTAAATGATTATTTATCATGAAATCAGGCGCGCGTTTTAACTCCCCAGCGATTATATCCAGCGCGCCTCCGCAGCCTACTACTATACCAAAATCAATTTCAGCCAGAATTTGTGCTGCAAATTTCTCCTGCTTGGGTGACCCCATAGCAACTAATATCAACCTAGGCTTAGTACGTTTGATAGCAGAAACCAAAGTTTCATAATCAATGTATCCGTTGAGGTTTCCAACAATATTAATCTGTTGATATTTATCACGAATATTATTAACCGCTCTTGAATGATTGTATTCATTGGCTCCAATTATAAATGTAGCGATGCCCAATTTGTTCGCAACCTCCAAAGCTAGAACAGGCATATTAATCTTCTCACTCAATTTGCCATGTAACCAACGGAGCCCCAAAACAGCTCCTGACCCATCTGGATAAGGGAATATTGAGTTATCTATGATTTCACTAAAGTCAGAATAATCAGCATACTTAAGTATTTTTTCCGCATTTATTGCCACGGTATAACCTAACTGCTGAGACCCTAAAAGAGCTTCGAGATGAATAGCTGCTTGTGAATGGTTTACAGCTGTGCAAGGGCATCCCAAAACCTCAAATTTATCCAACATTACACTCTCTTTGAAAAACTGATCTATATTCTTCTACTATTTTATTTTCATCATAATTGGCTGCAACGTTTCTTGCTTCGAAGGATAGGCTAGCGTATTCAGACTCGGTTAAGTTTTTGATTAGCATAAGAGTTTCAGCCAAATCATCCGAACTTCCCGGTTCAATCAGGAATCCATTTTTTTCATGCTCTATGTATTCAGTCACGGCACCAATTTTACTAGCTACCACTGGAACACCGAATGCCATAGCTTCAATTGGCGTCAGGCCCAAACTTTCTTCTAACAAGGTGGGAAATAAAAGAAAATCCATCTCTTCATACAATTTGTTTGTACCCTCTCTATCAAGCACACCGTGACAAACTAGCTCTACATTCGAGTTGGTAAGTGAATTGATTAACTCATAATCACCAGGTCCCGCAACAATAAGCCGACAACGAAAATCTATGTGGTTCATACATTTACTAATTATCTGCACACCTTTCGCTATACTAAGGGAACCCACGTATCCAAATGTTATGCGATCTTTTGACCAGTGGTGATCACTCACCCTCAAATTTGATGGGTAAAAAACCCCTCCAGATGGATAGATAAATAAATTTCTCATCGGAATATCAAATTTTTGGCTCACCAGTTGAGCAAAAAAATTTGAAGGGACAATAATTTTATCCGCGCATCTCAATACAATCCCATTTAATTTATGAATGTACCCCCCGGTCTTAGCAGGAATCACTATGTCGGATCCATGACAGTTAAGAAGCAATTTTTTACCAAAAAGATATCTCCCGAGTAGACCAAGCAGGCCAGTGTGAGAAACGAAGTGACAATACAAGACATAATCTCTCATCACTATCATTAACCAAAGGGCACGCAAATAGAACCACACGTAAGCTAGAAGCTTGTACCGGTTTGGCCGTAAAACACAAAGATTGACTTCTAACTGATCTTTACCAATTAATTGATTCATCATCTTTTCAACAAACACACCAGAGGCAACGTTATTCTCATGGGGAAACATATTACTGAGTAACAAGATTCGTCTCATTTTACGGCGAGCCGTCTAGGGTCGTAATATGCCAACATAACAAAGCAAGGCCAAATAAATGCCAACATGCCGGAAGTGAAAATATGCCCACTAAAATTAGAGATCGCCAGTAACATCATATTGGTCACGAGAATGATTCTCGCAAATGGATAAAGCTTATCAGAAAAGCTTACCCACGACTTATAAGAAAGATGAAAAAATACAATAAGCAAAACGAAAACACCGGATAAACCATGCCAGAAAAACATGTCAAAGAAATCCATTTCTACTGAATATTTTGTGAACTCCGCATAGTAGCTAACTCCGTGGCCAAAAAGAAATCCCAAAAAAAGATTTTTTTGGGAAAAAAGTAACCACAGTTCAGTTAAAAATATGTCACGGCCAGATAGTAGTAATCCTGCAAGACCATGCCTTTCAAAGAAAAACAGAAATCTAGCGTAAACTGGAGCATTCGTGAACGCTTCAAAAATCACCAAAGCCTGAACGAGAACAGTTGATAATGTCAGAACAAAAACAATTGAAGGAATATTGTTTAGCAAGAATAACCGGCGTCCTTCATATAACACGGGCATCAAAACAATTAATAATACTACCGCTAACATTGACGTTTTAGTGGATACTAAGAGACCAACAGCGATAGACAAAATTGCCAGTACAATAAAGTGAAATTTATTGTTAAGATACGCTCTGGCCAAATAAAAAGCGCCGAATACAACAAGAATTGCCGAAATTTCGTTACCTGCATAAAAATAGCCCTTGGAGCCAACCATATTCTCGCCGCCTTGGCCATAAGTACTAAACCCAAACCCGAAAATCCCAGCCAACATATTGCATAAAAAAACTAAACCGTTAATTTGAATAACGGTGAGTATCCTCTTAAAAAATAGATGATCTCTTTTTAATCTATCCAACAAGAAAAGAAATAAAATTAGAGGAGACAGCACCTTTAGTATGTGTTGAATCAAAAAACTCACCTTACTACCGTCAGTATCTAAAGAGAATATACTGACAATTTCGCCTAAACTCAGCACGCAGATCGCTGCGAGAATAAACACCGTATGCCTCGGCAAAAACACACTCAAGTATATCAACAATAAGATTAACAAGGCTGATTTATAAAGTGCTGATAAACTTGCATCTACTCCCAACCCCAACATCATGAAGCCATTCAGAGAATCTACAACCAGATAAAGTGAGAGCTGTAGAAAAACGAGTTTAGAGATTAAGTTAGCCTTAGCCTCAGAGGAGTATTTTAAGAGCATCATATTCTCTCTCCATACGTTGGTTCCATGACTCAAAATTAGTTGCCAAATGATCTTTGGCAGCAGCGCGCATTGCAGCCGCCGAATCGGGGGAGCTCTCACACTCAATCAATTTAAGTGCATTCTCAGTAAAATCATGCTCATCGGAAAGCAGACCCGTCACACCGTCAACAATCATCTCCGAGGTATTACCATTATTTAGTGTAACGACAATCGCACCACATGAAATCGCTTCAAAAAGCGGATTACCTAGGTTACTTAACTCGTAACTTGAAAGAAAATATTTAGTGTCTTTCAACAAGCCATATATCTGATGCTTTTCCTGAGCACCCAAAAAACTTACACTTCCATGCAACCCTTTTTGATACGCAAGTTCCTTCAGGTTTTCAATTTCAGGACCGTCTCCCACGATATAGTAGTGGGAATTATTAAATCGTGACTTAAACTTGGCAAAAATTTCTATTGACCTATCAACCCGCTTCCAACTTTGTAATCTCGACACTGAACTGAAGACAATATCGCCATCCGCATGGTATTTCTGATAAGTCTGGTTAACATAGGCTAATTGAGGCGAGTCAACTCCATTTTTAAGAAAACGTATTTCTCCTGAATGCCTTTGCCTCAAGTACTTGAGGACTCTATCACCTTTGGTACCATCGTCCGTCATTACGGTTAAATCTGACGAAGCACGCATCGCCTTAATATGATCATAAAACTGCAGATATAAACGAAGTTTTCTTAAAACCGATACAGGCTGCACAAGATCAGTCAATATAGTGCCTTGAAATCGACTTACACATGTTTTCCCAGTTTTCTTAGCGAAACCAACAACACCAGGCACAAAACCTATCTCATACGCATAGAGCAGATCAGCATTTACTGCAGATTTATCTAAGTACTCAATAATGTCGCTTTGACTTTTCACGTAGTTGTAATGCTTCTGAACAACGCGAAAAAAACCACCGAACAACCGATTCGATGTAGTATGCCTGCGAGGGACATTAACGACATCTACTTTTGCACGCAACTCTCCCAGCTTCGGGTCATCCTCAGTGGTCAAAAGGGTTACTGAATGCCCCCTATCCACAAACATTTTAATGGTATTAAAAAAAGAAGGTGCGCCCTTTCCCTCTGCCAGTGACCAGAGGGGTAAATTGGTAATAAAACAAATTCTCACAAGCCTAGGCTCCAGTTTTTAGCCATTTGACTATTTTTTCCGCGGCGTCCCCTTCGCCATAGAACGCACTGTTAAAGCTAATACCTGTCCCAAGGGAGTCAAATTTTTCCATGATACGTTGGTAATTCGCACCAACAATATGATTAGCCCCGCATTCAACCAATTCGATCCATTCCGTTTCTTCTCTCAAAATCAAACACGATTTTTTAAAGAAATAAGCTTCTTTTTGAACGCCGCCACTATCTGAAAGTACGACCCTACAATTCTTAAGTAAGAACACCATCTCTAAGTAGCCAACTGGTTCGACAACATGAATGTTTAGCTTGACGTTTAGTTTTTCTAATTTTTTCTTAGTTCTCGGATGCAAAGGCAATATCACCGGTGTTTTCTTATGGATTTCATTAAGTGAACTGACAATTTCGTGCAAACGATCAAGATTGTCTGTATTTTCAGCTCTATGAATAGTTGCCAAAGCATAATTGTGTGACAATTCAAGTTGGTCAAGCCAACCTGGTTTCCGGGCGTAGCCAGAATAAAAATTTGCTGCATCAAACATAACGTCGCCAACATTGACAACATTAATGTCAAACTGTTCATATCCTTCATTGTTAAGATTATTAACCGCCGCTTGAGTCGGGCAAAACAAAACTGTGCTGATCCTATCGGTCAATATTCTATTTTGCTCCTCCGGCATATTCATATTAAAACTTCTCAGCCCTGCCTCCACATGAGCCACTTTTACTCTCAGCTTAGATGCTGCCAGGGCACCAGCAAGGGTCGAATTAGTATCACCATAAACCAATACCCAGTCAGGTCGCTCATTAAGAATAATAGTTTCTATCGCTTCTAGCATCCTTCCTGTCATGGCTCCATGAGAGAGAGACGCTATCGCTAGATTATAATCTGGTCTGGGAATTTTCATTTCCTCAAAAAATACATCACTCATGTTTTTGTCGAAATGCTGTCCGGTGTGGACAATGATTTCCTCTACATCAGACATTGACTCGATGACTCTACTTAGGGTCGCAGCCTTTACGAATTGCGGTCGAGCCCCTACAACTGTCAATATTTTCACGTTTAATCTCTCACTTTAAATATTTAATAATCTTCGCCGGATTTCCCGCTATCGCGATATCATCTTGCCTAAAGCTTTTAGTTACTACAGACCCAGCGCCTACAATTACACGTTTACCTAGGGTAACACCCGGCATAATGCAAGCATTAGCGCCAATCCAACAATCTTCACCTATTACAACAGGCGTATTGGGCTCCCAGCGTTTATCTGCTTTTGAAAGATCATGGTTTGCACTGACAATGACAACATTTGATGCCCAAATAGTACCACTACCAATCACAATACCGTTGCCGGCTTGAAGATAACAACCAGAACTATTGACCAGGCTGGAAAAGGTCCCACGCTGGGGTTGTTGTAATACTAGTTTCTCACCAGCAATTATGGTCGATTTAAAGTTGGTGACAACTAAAAAACTGAGGTTTTGACGGAACAAAAAATTAATTACACAATTACTCACAACTGTCGCTAGGCTTACTTTGCTTCCGACACCTTTATCGAGAATAAGATCCGATAAAAATGTGGACTTATAAACTAAACCTTTAAGCAATGTCTTCACGAATCATAAACCTCAAAAAACCCAACCAGACTAAGATAACCAAAACAGAATAAAATGCCGATATCACCAAAGGATGGAAAAAAGAGAGTATATTAATTTCCTGAAGAAAACGTACTATGAAAAACAGGATCAGGCTTAATGTAAAATGTCTTATAGGATAAATTCTCCACAGCGACAGCCTCCCGCCAGAAAAAAGTAATGTATAAAAGGATAAAGCCAAAGAAAGGATAATCGTGTTTACAATCACCCAAATAGCTGCACCCTCAATACCATAATAGCTCGCCATAAAATAACTGCCAACGACACTGAACAGGAGGTAGATCAGCGTTAACATCAACTCAATATGCGTCTTGTCCATCCCACGTAATGCTAGTCCGAATGTTATGACTCGCAGAAAAACAAAGCTATTGAATAGAACAAAGACTGTTGACGCGTCAATATACCTTACCCCAAACAAGGCTTTGACAACCAGGTTAGCATTAATCATTAAAAGTACCGCAAGTGGAAATGTTACAGCTGCAGTTTTAGCCGCAGCACGACGCCATAGATTAGTTGCCTGTTCGAAATCATTTGCCTTGAGAAGCTCTGTAATTTTTGGCATTAGCACAGATGTAACACTGTTTTGCAGTAGGTTAAACACCGGTATCTCAAAAGCTCCAACGGTGTAGAGAGCATAACTCAAAGTTCCTAAAACTGAAGCAACAATCACGTGATCTGCTTTCAAACCAACAATAGACAGAGCGCTGGCCATCAACAGCGGCCAAGAGTACAGAAATACTGCCTTAAGTTTGGGCCTCAAATTAAGATTTAAATCCATACCAGCGGAATAAATTGTGAACATCAATGCGCATAGTGCCAACCCGACAAAGAAATACAGCCCGGCAATTAGCTGCACAATCTCAACTAAACCAGCTCCATTTAGGGCAATAAATATGGGCGGTAAAGCAATAAATATTGCTATCAATGCTGCTAGATAGGGCTGGATAGCTGTCCTATTTGTCACTATGTGGCATGCAGGCATCAAAGCAATCATCAAAATGCCCAATGGCGACATTGAGAAATAAGGCAGAACAGTCTGCAATTGATCATTGTTAAACAGTTTACTGATATTATCCGACGCGAGTAACAGTGTTAGAGTTAAAAAGAATGAGATTGTCATCGTGAGTATCACAACGACTCGTAGATAAGCCTTTTTCTCACCGTCGCTGTCTGCACGACCGGTAAAATACAGTAGGCATGTGGGCAAGGCGGCAAAAAATATGCCATTAAGTATCGACTGTATTAAAAACAATTGCCTAAAAGTGGCAAACTCTTCAACCGGTAAAATCCTTGCCAAAATAAGGTATAAAATCAGTAAGGAGGCTTGAGTAATGAGGGCGCTGACAAAGACGAAGCCGACATTTCTTGTCGTTCTATCCCTCACTTGATCTTGCGTCATTTATAAATTGCTAACTAATAGATCAGCGATCCTTTTCTGATTTAAAAACTCAAGATAGGGATGCATTGGTAGACTGAGTACTTGTCTAGAGAGGCGCTCAGAAGTCAAAGTACCAGTACTCACCTTTGGATAGTGCTGATAACCAGTTTGATTAGACAACGGGATAGGATAATAGACGACACTAGGAACCGAAGATGCTTTTAGAGCGGATTGAATTTTATCACGGTCTGGCAGAACCAAAGTGTACTGAGCCCAAGCGCTGGTGTGATTAACATCTAAGATAGGAATTCGACAGTGATCTTGCAATAAAGTGCTGTACCGTTGTGCAGCTTTAGCTCTCAATGCTAATTCTTTTGGAAACAGCTTCAACTTTTCAATCAATATAGCTGCTTGCAGGGTGTCTAATCTGGAATTCATTCCAATACGGACATTATCGTATTTCTGAGAACCTTTACCATGTAAACGAAGAGAATTTATTATCTCTGCATCCTCGTCATAAGAAGTGAAAATTGCACCGCCATCGCCGTAACATCCCAAAGGTTTCGCTGGAAAGAAGCTTGTCGTAGTTGCATCTCCCATTGAACCAACAGGTCTTTCTTTAGAGGTGCCACCAAAGCTTTGCGCACCGTCAACAAGAATTTTGATACCCTCTGATCGGGCGATATCAGAAATGGCATCAATATCCGCAGGTTGTCCAAATAGATCGACGACAATGACGACTCGAGGCTTTAAGCCAACTTGGCAGCAATCTACAATAGCCTGTTTGAAACTTACAGGGTCCATATTGAACGACTGTTCGCAGACATCAACGAAGAAAGGGGTCGCTCCCAGTTGTGCTGGCGCCTCAGCACTCGCGACGTAAGTAAATGATGGAACAAATACAGCATCACCAGGGCCTATACCCCATGCCATTAAAACCAAGCTGAGGGCATCTGTGCCATTTGCGCAAGTCAGCGCATATTTCGCACTCGTGAACGCCCTCAAATCAGCTTCAAAAGACTTTACTTCTGGGCCCATAATGTATTGCCCATGATCTAGAACATTGGCAATCGCAGTATCCAATTTTTGTCTTATAAGTTCCTGTTGTGCCTTCAAGTCAATAAACTGAACTGATTCGGAATACTCGCTCATTTCATTTCTTCCTCAATTATATTGGCTGAGACTCTGTGATATCGGGTGCCATCAACTGGACAGACCAAGTCATCACCAAGGCGTCCGCCCGCTTTGCTCATCCAACCGATTATTCTCGCAGGGGCTCCAGCTACTAGCGCATAAGCTGGTACTGGTCGAGTTACTACTGCGCCTGCAGCAACAAAGCAATATTCTCCGAGATCATATCCGCAGACAATTGTTGCATTGGCACCAATAGTAGCCCCCCGTCTGACAACGGTTGTTCGGTATTCGTCCTTGCGAACGACTTCCGAACGAGGATTGTGCACATTAGTAAAGACACAGGATGGACCACAAAAGACACCGTCCTCCAGGGTTACACCCTCATACACACTGACATTATTTTGAATTTTCACTCCGTTTCCAACGACAACATTTGGACCAACCACAACGTTTTGGCCTAGAGACGAATTTTTCCCTATTTTGCTGTTGGTCAATATATGACTGAAGTGCCAAATTTTTGTACCTGCACCTATTTCAACGCCATCATCCACATAGGATGATTCATGCAAGAAAAAACTATCACCGGTATTATTAGTTGGATTCATTTACTTTTCCCCTCACCTTACTCACTTAATCGAAGCGACTCAGTCGCAGCAGATAGTACGTTCAAAACTCGCAGCCCTTCGTATCCATCCGTCAGTGGCTTTTCCTCACCTGAAACTACGCTAACAAAATGTGCACACTCGGCCCTGAGTGGCTCATATTCAGGGACTTTGATAAATTCAACATCTGCTTTTTTCAAAACTGGTTGAGATTCAATCGTTTTCGCGCTGTGTGGGTATAATGCTAATTTTTGATCCCAGCTCTTGGTATCATCAAAGACTAGCATTCCTTCGTTTCCAACCACTACCAGCTTCTGCTCTTTAAATGGATGCAACCAAGATACAGCCACATGAGCTTTCACACCGGATGAAAATTCCATATGTATTGTGGCGGTATCGGCTATATTTGGATGAAGTATATTTGCCGTTTCAGCCCTCACAGCAATTGGCTCTTGATTAGTCAAAGACAAAATCATAGATATATCATGGGGAGCGAAACTCCAAATAACATCCTCTTCAGTTCTAACTTTACCAAAGCTTAGGCGATTAGAATAAATGTAACTCAAGGCCCCTACTTGTCCAGCATTCACGTGATGCAATAGCTTTCGGAATACAGGATGATACTGGAGTAAATGACCTACCATAAGTTGACTATTATTTTGCTCGGCAACTTGTATCATATCGCGCGCTTCGGCTGCATTCATCGCCAAGGGCTTTTCAACGTAGACATGATTACCGGATTTCATCGCCGCTATGGCCATTTCGGCATGTAAAGGCGCAGGGACCGCAAGAACAACACCATCAATATTTGAGGTACTTAAGACATCATCAAATGACAAACTATTAACTTGGTACTGATTAGCATAACTCTCGGCAAGCTCCTTATTTGGATCACATACTGCCCCCAGAACCCCAAGCTCGGCAAAATTTCTCACAAGGTTTTTACCCCAATGACCACACCCGACAACAGCAATATTTTTTTTCATCTAAAAACCTTAAAACTTAGCATTAATAATTAGTTATAAACGAAATACTGTAAATCCTTGATCAGCAGCATCTTGCCGGTTGTACAAAGATTTTACATCAGCCAGAACAGGAGAGGTCCCATTACACAGTTGTCTTAGATTAACCGGGCTCAATTCTCTAAATTGGTCATGGCCTACAGCTACGATCAAAGAATCAACTCTTTGCTCACCACTTACTATGCCAAGCTTTAGGCCATAGATCTCATCCACCTCGCTTGGATCAGCCCACGGATCTACCACGACGACATTAATATTCCAAGACTGTAGTTCAGTCACTATATCTATTGCTTTACTATTGCGAATATCTGGACAGTTTTCTTTGAACGTTATACCCAGCAAGCCAACGGTGCTTTTGGATACATCGATGTTGTTTTGTATCATCCCTTGAACAAATTTTTTCACCATATACTGGGCCATGTTGTCATTAATTCTGCGTCCAGCAAGTATGACCTGAGGATTATATCCAACTTGCTCTGCTTTGTGGGTCAAGTAATAAGGGTCTACACCGATGCAATGCCCTCCAACCAAGCCGGGCCTGAATGGCAAGAAATTCCATTTACTACCTGCAGCCTCGAGTACATCAAGGGTATCAATTCCGAGCCGACCGAAAATAACCGAAAGTTCATTAACCAACGCAATATTAAGATCTCTCTGGGTATTTTCGATTACCTTGGCTGCTTCAGCAACCTTGATACTCGACGCAATAAAAGTGCCTGCAGTAATGATGCTCTTGTAAAGGCTATCAACCTCTTGAGTAACCTCGACCGTCGATCCACTGGTTATCTTCTTAATTTTAGTCAGCGTATTAACTTTATCGCCAGGATTTATTCGCTCAGGGCTGTATCCGCAAAAAAAATCTTTATTAAAAGTCAAACCCGAGACTTTCTCTAGTATCGGAACACAGATTTCCTCAGTACAACCAGGGAACACTGTTGACTCATAGATAACAAGACCTCCCTTTTTTAAGTGTCCTCCAACCGTTTCACTAGCCTTTCTAATTGGCGTCAGATCTGGACGGTTTACACTATCAATCGGAGTCGGTACTGTGATTATGAAAATATTACAGTTACTAAGTTCAACTGCAGCAGAGCTAAAGGTAAGTAGTTTCGCATCTGCCAACTCACTTTGACCGACCTCCAATGTACTGTCATTACCTTTCAGCAGCTCACTTATTCGAGATTCATTAATATCAAAACCTAAAGTAGCACGCTGCTTACCAAATTCTACGGCGAGTGGCAGCCCAACGTAGCCTAATCCTATAACAGCTATTTTCTTTTCTAAATCAACCATAAAATATCCAATCCATAAGCCTTGAGTATGTATTTTCTTTTACACTAATAATTAACTGGGATAATCGACCTCAACACTTGCCATAAATCCCTAACATATTTCCTTATACCAGCATCACGCATTCCAACGGCCAAGTTAGCGCCCAAGCAACCCTGTTGGTTACCACAATCGAATATCGCAGCATCGGTTTCGAAAGCATTAAGCCTTCCGGTTTTGATCAGTGCATCAAGAGCATCTGTCAGTTGAATTTCTCCACCCACGCCTGCACTGGTTTCGGCAAGCAAATCAGGTACTTTTGCTTGCCGAATGTATCGCCCAAGAACTGCCAGATTGGATGGTGCATCCTCAGATGATGGCTTCTCAACCAGCGCCCTCAACTCAACAGAACTAAATGGCTCTAGGGCTGGAGATGCAATATCAGCTATCCCATAACTTTACACGGCGTCCATACCCACCCACTCGACCATAACTTGTCCTACACCAGAGGCTTCCCATGCTTCGACTAGACGCACAAAGCTATAATCTCTAGATCTGGACGTCTTATCTAACAACAAAACATCCGGTAGTCACACAGCGAACGGTTCATCTTCAATTAAATGCCTAGCACAGAGTACCGCATGCCCAAATCCAAGTGCATCACTCTGCCTAATAGATATAATCTTGACTCGATTGGGAGTGATATTTTTCACTTTACCAAGAATCGTTTCTATACCTTTTCTTTCTAGTCGATGTTCTAATTCGCAATGAGCATCAAATGGTTCTCGACAGCCTCCTTTCCACTTCGGGTCACCAAAATAATTTCAAAGATCCCAGCGGCTATCGCCTCCGCTACCACATACTCACTAATAGGAAGGTCAGAGACCGGTAATAAATCTTTTGGGATCGCCTTGGTCGCAGGCAGCATACGCGTGCCAAGCCCTGCTACCGGGATGACTGCTTTTTTAATCGGTTTGACCAGAAGGCCCTCGAGCATGATGGTCACCTTCCTCGATCGTTTCTACCTCAGCTCGCAAGGCTTGAATTTCCGCTTGAAGCGCAGCGTACTCAAGCTGTTTGCGCGCTAAGAAACGCACTGTTATGGCCGCTTTTTCAACGATGCCAGCCGGCGTCAAGACGTAGGCGTAACCGAGCTTATTATTAGAGCTTCGAAAATTATTCAGCTTGACCCAGCCGACATCTATTAGCGATTTTAAGACGTAATGCGTCTTACCTAGACTAACGCCCAGCGCTAAGGAAAGTTGGCGCTGGGAGAGTTCTGGATTCGCCTCGAGCAGCTTCAATGCTTTATATTCAATTTCTTCGTTTGTCATTATTTTTAGAAGGCTTATCGTTTAAGACCTTATCGTTTAGGGGCTTATCGTTTTAGAACTTACCGTTGCAGGCAGGCTACCGCACGGCGGTTTGAGCGACCGTTCAGTGAGTGAACACTATCGTTCAACCAATGAACGGTGTCAATGTTTTTTACCTATAGGCACCGCATTCGTTCCAACTGCGCCATCCAAGTTAAAAAGTTAGCGCGTTTCTTCGCTAATGACATGACTTGACGGGACCAAAACCCGTTGCTGGCGACCCAGAACGATCAGCAGAACCTCTACTCGATCTTTAGAACGCTTAGAATAAAGGCCTTCAAAGCCTTTGAAAGGCCCGGCCGTCAGGCTGACCACATCGCCAGTTTGTAACCCCGGTGACTTCTCGCCATAAAACGCCTCCACCCCGCGAATCTCCGCCAGCACGTCCGCGTTGATCAAGGCAGGCTTACCCTCGGGCCCAAAAGACACGAAAGCAATAACCCCCGGCGTTGACCGAATGCTCGAAACCGATTGTTCGCCGCATTCAACAAAACAATAACCCGGGAAAAGTACCTGCCTGCCGGCTTCTTCTTTTAACGCATCATATTTTGGAATATAAGGGCAATAAACCTTAAAGCCTTGTTCTTGCAGATGATTGATCGCGCGAAGTTCTTGGCGGGCTTTAGTCCTAACGACGAACCAGTCCATCATTGCCTCCTATAAGAACGATAACCTGAGGAAACTATTTCTCTTTAAGCAATGAGCCACACCTCACGCCCTAGATAATCGATTGACTAACGAGTCCATAAAATCTGGATGCGCACAATTGCCTGAGGTGAAAATTATTTCCAACAAATAGAATTGCCTTAGCCCTTGATTCCTAATGGTCACATGCTTAAACAAAGCGACTCCCAACACTATTTTGAAATCTCACTCAATTTCACGATCTACTCGAACCAAGAACGCCCGAGATAGCGGCTTAAATTAGTCGCGATTTAGCGGATGACTGCAGCTTAATACTTAGGCCTAAACGCACTGGTTACCGCATGAACTAAAACAAAAACCAAACACTGTAAACCAAACACACCGCCGCAAAGCATTTCATTCCTCTGACCTTCTTGAAACAAGATGACAACCGCAGGCATAACCGAAAATGCAGCGATTGAGACGCCCGTTAGCGAATTAGCCAAGGTTTTACTTTTAACTATTTTTGAAAAGTATTCGTTGAGCAAGTTATGAGAATGTTGATTGTCTGCCCGAAAGGGTGAGGTGCCTTTGCCAATCCTAACAACAAAAATGCGGATGATCTCTACACAAGGATAGCTTAAAAGCGTTGCAAGAAACCCAAGCCCAACAAGACCTTGATCGAACAGATCAAACCCGACCAAGGCGATCAAGGCCGAAAGCCCATAAGCCCCAAAGTCCCCCATAATAATGCGCCCTGTTAGGACATTGATCAGAAAAAAACTGAGCAAACCCAGGCTGATGCTGAAATAGAAATTGTCAGCCGTTAAGAGCCAAACACATACGAAAAAAGCAAGGCAGATCCCGCTAAATAACCCATTTGCTCCATCGGCCATATTGCCTGCGTTGATAAAGCCCACACAAACAAAGACCGAGACAGCAACCAAACCGACCTCAAACCCAAGCGACGTATCGCTAAAAAACCCAAGAAACTGATTAGGCATCCAATCCGGGACAAAAATAAAACCAACCGTTAAAATGAGAGTGGACGCTAGCAAGCGGGTAACCGGCGTTAGAGGCAAGCCAAGATCATCCAAGAATCCGATGCATGCCAGCAAACCCGCCAAGAGCAAAAAAGACGGCCCCCAGGTCATGCCCGGTTTACTTTCGCCTGCTAATGCCGGGAAGATAATCGTCGCGAGCCAAACAAGGATTAAGAACAGCGCAATCGCGACGCCGCCCATCCTGGAGGTGTCTTTAACAGAAATACCATGTTTCGCGCTGCGATCAACCCCGAACCGTTGATGCGAGAACCAAACCATTAAGCAAAGAGAGGTGAGCCCCGCAACCCCCAACAAACCACCGAGTATTAGCGCCAGAAATGCAACTTGGGCGCCCGATAGGCCGGCGGGCCTAAGCGCGCTGACCTGATCTACGGTGCGCTCCGATATAGCGCTATCAAAGTGCTCTGAGGGGGTACCCTCTTTGTCCGTAGCATTCACCCTTTACGACCCATGGTCACCGCTAACCGCCTTACCAAAGGCATAATGCCTAACGAGCACTAGTAAAACCCCTAACATACCGCCGAGCAAGGTTCCCAAAATGCAGATTAATGCTCTTTCGGGCTCGGATTTAAGCTCAGGCACGACCGCTGGATCAATCACATTAAACACATAATCTTTCGAGACATTCGCAAGCATAATCGTCTTGGTTTGCTCTTCGATCAATTGCGCAAACACCTCATCGAGCGACACCAAGGATGTCTGCGCGCGCTGCTGCTCTAAAAATGCAATCGATCCTTGAGCCTCTTCAACGTCGCTGCCCCGGAGCTCCTCTGTAACAGCCTCAATGATTAGGGAGACCCAAGCTTGCGCGACCACCGGGGATTGATGCTTGATGGCAATCGTTACAAGACTCGTCTTTTTATCTTCCGAGAGGGACAGAACCCCTAAGAACGCTTTGTGCGCTTCTTGGGCAGAGGGTTTTGCTTGTCGCGGGTAACTGGCTTCCCTAAGCCATGCCTGGCTTTTGATATCGAAAACATTTGGGTCAATAACCAACGCACCACTTGCGGCATCCCAGTGATCAACTGCCATGAGATCAAGCACTATTTTTTCATACAAATGTCGCGTGAAAAAATCTAAGGATTGTATTTTTTGTTGCGCCATCATGGATTTCGAAGATTCGCCTCCGCCGCCACCGATGTTGATTCCAGCGAGACTCGCGAGCCCGCCATACTGCCGCGCTAAACCGGCAAGCCCGCCGGCACCGCTTTCATCTTTGGGCGCAAGTAGTGCTTTACTTTCATAAATATTGGGTAATGAAAGCGCATATAAAACAGCACAAACAGCGGCAAAGCCCGTGATGAGCGTGATAACCAACTTACCATTCCAGAGAACCGTGAAGAGCTCTCTGAGATCGATTTCATCTTCGAAAGCTTCAGTATTCTGAAAGGTCTCAGGCGATTTTATAGTCATAATCTAACTCGCCTTATTTGTTTGTAATTGAGAAGAAGGCCGCTATGGACGCCACCGATTCAAACACGACAGAGGTGATGGACCGATAACGGTCTAACGGTTTTTCGTAATCGTAATTCGTCGGAACAACAATCACAGAGCCTGGGGATAACCCAGCAACCGAGCGATCAAACCGAAACAACTGCCGCTTTGAATTCTCCAGCGGCACCACCGCGCCATTCGGCTCAATCACGTAGATATCTTTCTTCCGAGCACGATCCGTAATACCGGCAGCGAGCTCTAGATAGTCCGTGAACGCGAGCCCTAGTTCAAACCTAAAACTGCCGGGTTCATATACCTCGCCTGCCACGGTGATGGACTCGACCAGTTTTGGCACGATTAATTCATCGCCATTCTGAAGCAGAACGTCCGCGCTCGCATCTCCAGCCAAAATCCTGGGCACATCAATCACAAGCCTGCCTTGAAAAGAGGCTAGTAGGCTTTCGGTATAGTCAGCGTCCGTTGAGGCAGCAGGGCCCTCGCCAGCTTGGCTGACAGAACGACGACTTGCTTGCTCTCGTTGAAACCGCTCGATCAGCTTTCTAGCACTGGCTTGCTGCTGATCTTTTGTTGCCTTGGACGTAAAACGGGTTGCCTCTGGAAAGGCTTCCGAAGAAAACCCGCCAGCACGGTTGAGAAGAGAACCAATCGTCTCGCCATCGCGCAGAGCATAGAGACCAGGGAATCGCACTTCACCTAAAATTTCAACAGCGGCATCCGGATTCCAATCAGGTAGAAAATTAATGCGCACAACATCTCGGCTTTGCAAAGCAAAAGTAGATTCTGAGCTCAAGCTTGCATTCAGGATTTCGACCGAAGCACGATTTTCAGAGGCATTAATTCTTCTAACTTCAACCTCTTTCAAATAAGCGCCATCTTCAAGCCCACCGGCAAGTTGCACAAGAAACGACAAGCCACCTGCGCGAATCAAAGGATATTCACCGGGCTCTTTGACAGCGCCCTGAACGCTCACCAAAGCAACCGACTGCCCTGCACCCGCTTGATCACGAAGCTTATCGACGATTGGCGCAATTAATTTTGATCGAGTCACTTCTTGCTCGACTTCATCCGCTTCAACCTCGGCATCGTCGCTTCCAGCAACACCAGCAACACCAGCATTCTCGATCGCTAAGTTCAAGTCAGCTTCGTTTACATTCGGTATTGGCAGGACAATAACCTGATCGAAAACTTGAAGTTCTGGGTCCAAGGCAGAACCTGGTGATTGCGCCGCTGCTACCAAATCAAAGGCGAGGACTTCTATGTCCAACCGCGTATTGATTCGGCGAACGATCAAACCAATCTCTAAATCTGCGTTTGGTAACAGGTCTCGGTCAATCGAGCCTAAATAATCACTCGCCCGAGCACCCTCCGAAAACGCATACACACCAGGACGCACCAAAGCGCCCTTTAATTCGATGGCATTGGCGAGCTGCGTCGTGCCCTCATTGGCGATTAGGAAATCCCCATCCTGTAAAACAACATCACTCTTGGGATCAGTGATCGTCAAAATACTGGGGAAGCCTTTCGTCGTGTCAAACCGCCGAATCGTAGACAGCTGTTGATACGCTGTAGCGGTAAAGCCGCCCGCCATCGCGACAGCCTCAGCAAAAGTCTCACCCACTTTTAAATCATAGCGAGCTGGTCTTTTTACCGCGCCGTCAATGCTAATGATTCCTCTAGCAACCGGAACAAAGACGGTGTCACCGGACTGAAGCGTAATATCGTTATCTCGCTTGCCTCTCAACAGCAGATCATATAAGTCAAATCTAGCCACCACTTGATTGGCTCGACGAACTTGAATGTCCCTAAATGACCCTATAGCCGTGAGCCCGTCAGACAAGTAAAGCGCTTGAGATATACTTGTGAGCGCGGAGACATTATAGTTGCCTGGCGCGTTTACCTCGCCCGCTAAAAAAATGCTAATTTGACGCAAGTTCCCTAAGGACGTGACCACTTCACTACCAATTACGCGCGTATCCACGCGCTGTGCAATGACGCGCTTGGCTTCCTCAAAGGTTAATCCCGCCAATGATATCGAGCCTATTTTAGGCACAGTAATTTGGCCACCGCGATCGACTTGCACCAAGGTTTCGATCGGATCTTTACCAAAGACCTGTATCGTTAGCTCATCGCCGGGACCCAATAAATAACCAGAAGGCGCGAGTGCTTCATCCAGCGGGGCGTAGGCTTCTAGATCCTCCGAGAACAATTGCGAGCCGAACCGCGGCAACAACGCGTCCTTTTGCGAGTTAATCAAGTCCTCAACGAACATCTGACTTTCCGAATCAGTCATCTCCAAACGATTTTGAACCAGGGGTACTTCTGGCGCTTCATCGGTTGCCGTCATGCCGGTGCCCGCCGTTGTAGGCACTGCAATCCCATACTGCGCTGCTAGAGCCCTTTGTTCAGCAGGCGACAATCTCTTGGCCTGCTCGATAAGCCCTGGCGGAATATTCGGCGCCGCATGCACTACCGTCGCAGGCAGCCCTAAAGCCGCAAATAAAAGCAAGCCCCGAAAAAAAAGTGCGCAGCAACGAATCACGTACCGATGATCATTTCCAGGACAGAACTTCATAAATTGATTCCTAATTCACAACATCGAAAACTAAATTATTACCTTGAACGCGCCTTTTACCGGTTGACCTATCGCGTTAACGCCTAAACTCGTGAATTTATGACTACAATCTCGGCTCTAGTTACGACCGCTTTTAGCGAATATCGCTGCCAAGCTTGATTAAAGCGCCCCAATCGCTTCATGGTACGCGACACTCTTTCTCGGCCAATTTCTTCCTAAACCAAATTGTTCGGCGTTTTACCTTTACACCATAATGAGCCCCTACCGCTTAAAAATTTCAGGCTCTTCGGCGAATCCTCTACAGACACAGCTTCTTGAAAAATCCCAGAAGCACGTTAGAAACAAACAGAACAACCGAATACAAACTAAATCTATTTTGCAATATGCGCCTAATGATTAATCTTGCCTCACGACGCGAAACTTACCCCCTTCAGGATCCAGTGCTGACTCAACCGCCTGAATGTTACCAGATTGATCTAACCAGATGCTATTTGAAAACGCTTCTTGACTGTTGAATAAGCATGACTGTGAGAGTAATTCGCCGCCCGCAACAGATGTTCGCTGCCAGTCTGCACAGATTACCCCATATATCATTTTAATTTCACCGCCAGAAGCATAGGACCTCTCAGCAGGCGATGTTTCGCTTTCAGCACCCACGCTGCCTGGGTCACTGATTTTATAATCAAAACCTACGATATCTGGTTTTCCTGAAATTAATTCCACGTCGCGCGTCCGATAACCGCGGACTTCGGTAAAATGCCAGCCATCAAACTTTAAAAAAATACTCCTCCCGTCCGTGAAGATGATTTCGTCGTTGCCTTGAACCGGATACACCGTAAAATCACCTCCTGACCCAGATAGCAGCCAACTTCCTTGAGTGACGACGTTTTCTGGCGCCAGCAAACGCTTTAAGGCGCTCCATTGATTCGAGTGGAAACTGCAACCCGCCAACATGACAAGCGCAGCGAATCCGCTACCCGATATAATTTTTTGAAGTGCCCGCCCAATAAAGTTTTTCATGGCGCAATCCGATCCAGATTATTCTGTAGCGCATCAAAACGAAGGGCTCGTCGGTCCCACCACAAATTGCCAACTGCGCCCTCCAACCGCCGGCCACCGTCTCGTTCAATCGATCGAACGATGGTACTGTAGCGCCCTCGCGTGTTTCGCGGAAAAAGCAGGCTATAGGGTACGCTCAAGAACAAGCCTTTATCGAAGCTACCCTCACCGAAGTCCAATGCCGAAACATTCGTTCTCGTAAAAAATGCGCCAATTGAGAAACCATTGTCGAAAGACCTGCGTGCTTCAAAAGTGTAGCCCTGGTCTTTTGCCAAAAATTGGCCAATATGCACGCCAAAATCCAGGTTGTACCAGGGCGAAGCATAAAATGCAGAAACATGCCCAGTCATGACCTCATAATCTTGAAACGAAAACCTTTTGTCATAATCCCGCTGTTGAACCCAATTGAGATTTCCACCAAAGGCCCATCGGCTTGCAAACGGTTCATACAACACCTCGAACCCCGCACCGCCGAACATCTCCTCCAACAAGCCTACGTAAACCCGCGTATGGGTCGACCGCCAGACCGTCTGCCGATATTCTGCAAATAACGAATCAATACCACTTTCACCCTCGGTCAGGTACTGGTTAATTTCACTCCGGACCCTGGGCAGAACCGAGTCTGATGGTCTCTTGGTGTTAAAATCATTGGAAACATCCAACGTTACAGCTGACCAGATGTTGAGCGCCTCAGAAAGGGCAAGACGTCCCGTGCCCTTAACATATAGCTGGTGTTTTAACGGCTCGTTTGGATCCATAAGCTGAATACGGAGTGCCAAATCTGCCCCCAAGGCCAGTTTTGGATACCCAAAATGAGTACGAAAAGCTGGCCTCACCGGCTTCGATCCCGGCGCAATCCCGATTGATTCACCTTTATAGCCGTTATTTGAGGTGTTCGATCTGCTTCCTTGTGCAACTGGCGGCGGCAAGTTCCTGGCGCGCTGGTAGCCTACTGCGCTACCGAGCATATTATCTTCTACGGTCTGAATTGTGATCGCCTTAAGTTCTGGCGGCAGATGAATCTCGACAAGCCTATAGAACTGGTTCAATGCATCCGCCCACAAGGCATAGCGATCATTTGAAACGATAAAACTTGCTTGGTCATCTCCTGGCCGCAAGTAAGCGGAATGCACTCGAAGGCCCGAACGCTCAGCATCGAAAAGAAGCCTGTCGTACCAAAGGTTTAAGTCCAAATGATCTGGCGCCTGATCTTGACCTGCCTGATCTGCGGCGCTGTAGAAGCGCTCATAGCGCCGAGCAGGTTTGCTCTTGAAATCAATGGTACTTTTAATTGTAAGGCCAACAAACTCGCCTTGCTGATAGGACGCACCCACCGAAACGCCCTCGGAAACCCGCCACTCAATTCCAACACTGACCGGACTTGAATCTGCAATGCTTTTTAAAGCAACCTCACGAGAATAATCATCCGATGAATATTCAGCAATAAGATCTAACGGCAAGTTCGGTACCGAATACCGGACGCCGCCAAAAACACCAACACCGCCCCTGAAAAATGATTTTCCGCGTATCTCTCCGCCAACAACGCCACCTACAGTTCCGCTCGGCCGTTCTTCGAACCCATCGGAGAGAAACTTCAGCGGATTTGAAAAGCGTTTCCGTCCAGCGAATCGGCCCCAACCAAGTCCGCCAGAAATATCCAGAGGACCGATCAGTTTAGAGGCTACGAGATACTCGCCGGACCAAACGCCAGTCCCCAAGATGTCTCGAATGCCGATCGCTAGTTCAGGCAACCTAGCGCTTTCTTGCAGCAATCGTAATTTAACCTCATAACTTCGATCGCGAAGTCCGTCACCTGAGACCGCGCGATCTCTCGGGTTAAAAATGGAATACCGAAAACTCGTCTCGATAAACGGCGTTGCTTGAAACGTCACGTTATAAATATCAGCGACTTCATTACGCGCTATCGTCGCCGTCAAACTACCATCAGTCTGCATCCTTGCGCTTGGCAAGGTGATCAGGCCTGTTGTACCGAAGTCTGACGCGCCGCAGAGAGCGCTAAAAATTGCGAGAACGGTAAACCGTAGAATTTGAAGAACATGACACTTCATCTATCAAAACTCTGGGCGCTATCAGTCGACCCTATCACCACCGATTAAATCTGCCTGAAGCCTATTCTATTGAATCAAACGCTCGGATCTTGCTTGGCGCAACGAGAAGTAACGCCCAAAAAGGGTCGCTCCGGCCCTGGTTAACGCCTGGCAAGGACAACTTTGAAGCCCACAAAAAAGGCGGCATAAAGCCGCCTTTAAACCGCACAGGACTGAATTAGGTTCCCGTCGTACCCGAAGTGCCGTTAGTACCGTTAGTACCCGAAGTACCCGGAGTGCTTGTAGTGCCTGTAGTGCCTGTAGTGCCTGTAGTACCATCGTCATCGCCGCCGTCCACTGCGCCATCGTCTGTTGCGCCATCGTCTGTTGCGCCATCGTCTGTTGCGCCATCGTCTGTTGCGCCATCGTCTGTTGCGCCATCGTCTGTTGCACCATCGTCTGTTGCACCATCGTCTGTTCCACCATCGTCTGTGCCCGCGCCACCAGTGTCTGGTGCTGGGTCGATAGTACCCGCAGCCGGCCCGCCTGGATCAGAAGAATCCGAAATCGCTGCCGCCAGAGAAACGCCAATGACACCCATGATCGCAAGTGTCCCGGCACCCACTCCAACCAAACCACCGACTGCTGCGCCCGTTGCACCACCTGCGCCCGCTGCACCACCTGCGACAGCTGCACCACCGGAACCACTCGCTCCAGCAGAGCTACCAGCACCCGCTGCTGGATCCGCCGCAAAGGTCACCGCAGGCAGCATTGCAAAGGACGTAACCGCTATGTAGGCAACTGCGTTTACTAATAATTTCATCTTCAACTCCTGGTAATTTGAATCCGTGGTTTGCCGCTTCGGCGAGACGTGGCGACGCCTCTCTATCGGACGTGTAGTTTATAGACTGCTTTTAGAAAAATAAATACCTTTTTTTAAATTCGATACTTTAACCAACCGCCCGCTTAGCTGCTCAATCCGTACCCACTTTACTTTGTAAAAGATGTGATTAATCTTAGCAGCAAACCCGTTAAGGCTTCCATGTTCCTCCATAGTTTAGAAGACTAGACCCTATTGTCAATCAACAATCTTCATTGTTAACGAATGCAGCGGATGCTCATTAAGTTTCGTGGCAGTAAAAAGGCGTTGCGATTTCAATCCGAAACCCTCGAGGCCATTTTTTACCGCCATTTGCGAGCTCCACCGGGTGGCCTTTTTAAGACCCCTCCCATCTTCCCGCTTGATCAACTGCCTGAGCCACCAACACAGCCGATCCGTTTCAACGCTTGCAGCGTGCTCTGAGCACCGTTCAGCACACCGACGAATACCCCCGGGAACACTCGGTTACCGCTAGTCCCCTCCAGGGCACTTTCAAGTAGATGCAGCGTCTGCCTCGAAACGTTTAATACCAGTCCAGCACTTTTCACAACGCGCCGAACCACCTAGACTCCTCTTTTGTAGACCGAATGGATTGGCGTTATTTTGATGATTGTCCTTGTCGTTAACTTCCTGAAACAAAAGGTCCTGCCGATCGTCTTGCTGATGCTAGTTGCGTCTTGCAACTCGATTGACGTGACTTCTCCTTATCTTGCCGCGCGGCCTTTTCAACAGTACGCAGCGAAAGCGGATGCTTGGCTGCTACAGGCCCAAAACCCCTCAGGGATACTCCCCTTCTATTACCGACCATCCTTGGCGCGCGCTGACGCTAAAAACAGCCCGATGGGACAATTAATAGCAGCGGAGCGCCTCACGAGGCTCGGCAAAGAACGACCCCAAGCACGCACTGCCTCTCAGGCGCAGCACACTGCTATTGCGCAGTCGTGGCCGCATCTTTCTGAGAAAATTCATGAGTCTCATCGGGCCCAAATCACCCTTGGCGAGTTTGCACTGTCGCTTCGAGTCTCGCTATTACAGCCGAACAGCGCTGGACAGCAGGCCCATCTAGATCGTCAAGCGGCGTTACTGCGAGCCAGCTTTAACGCTGAAACGGGCTTTCCAGAAAAATTGTTCCCAGCAGCAACTGACTCCAGTTTTAGGCAGCGCTATTTTACCGGGCATGCAGCACTGAGCTTACTGCAGCATAGCGCGGCAACCGACGATGCAAACAGTTTGAACCTAGCTGACGCTGCTTTAACCTGGCTCTCAACGCAATACCCTGCAAGCAACAAAGCCAATTTCCACCCAACCATTGCACCTTGGCATGCCCTGGCCATCGCAGCGCACTATCAACGAGACAACGCGTCATCCCACTTAGACACCTTGTTTACCATAAGCGATCAATTAATCGATTTGCAGTCAGACCCTGAATTTCCAGGGCGCTTCTTTACAGACAAGGGTCCCAATTTCGGAAACCCTAACGTTGTTCGAGACGCTCTATCGACCCTCACCCTGATGGCCAGCCTCGACATCGCAACAGACCTAGGCGATCGCAAGCGGAAAAAGCGATACCGTAAAGCGATCTGGTTGGCACTGGATAACCTTCGATCGCTTCAATACGATCACGGTGTGGTTACGAATTTTGATCAACCGATGAAAGCTGTAGGGGCACTCCGCTTCCGGCATAACGACGAAATGATTCGCCTCGACGGCGTCGTTTTTGGTGCTGAGGTGTTCGAGCGCGCGGCCATCATGATTCAGAACGGACGGCTGTAGCCCAAGTGCCGGAGCAATGCGCCAGGGTTATCAGCCAGGCACTCCGGATCCGACTTAAGACTTTGCAACAATAGGCTCGCCGACGCACCCTAACCGAATTGGGTCAGGCTCAAGTTGGCGGCGCGATTTCTGACCAACGCGTAAAAGAGCCGCCATCTTGAAAAAGCATCAGCACCGGTAAAATCTACACACGCGGCTGCGGACCGGCGCCTTGAGGCTATGACTGCTATCCTGTAATAAATCAAAAGCATCGAGCACACTTCAGTTCTTCGCCCATTTTGCGTGTCAGCATGATTACGCCCGTGATATCCAAAACACAGCGCGCTCCAAAAAAAACTGACTTAAAAGCCTGCTCACTGCGCTCAGCGGGCTTTTATAGCATTTTGATATTCGCGCTGCCGCAGAGCCCCAATACCAGAGTCCGCCGCCAGGACCTCTGAAACACGCGCAGCGACTAAGCCTTTTTCATACAAGACCAAAACAGCAATCGTCTGGTATTGCCAGAAGTGCACTCGCCGAATAGCAGGCACAATCTTTAAACGCAATATCGTTGATCGGCAATGGACAGCCTGCCTATCTTTGGTTGAATTGAGGTGAGGTCGCGCGGGGCGCAAATGGATGTTGGAATGTCTGCAAGCGCGCAGCGCGGAAGTTGGCAGGATTCACAAGGCGGCCGCGGACTGCCGAGACCCTAGACGCGGCGGCATTACAGCGCTTTAGTAGGCCTACCAATGATTCCGCTTACCGAGCTTGCGCGCTGCACAGATGGTACTTCGATGGGCCAAATTTTAAGGTTCAAACAACACAATTTGGCCGATGAAATCTCCGCGTTTTTAATCCCGCATCCTGACGCCGCAATCGATTCGGATCGAGCGGCCCATCTTTGAGATGTCAAAGCCGCCGCTTACCATCAGATCCTTGAGCAAATCGCGATCCTCCTGTTCCTATTAGATCCCCTCACCTGCCAACCGATTACCGCGCCAGCGAGCATTACCGGGCGCTTGACGGCTCAACAACAAAGAAGCCTTGCTTGGCCTGCCGAAGACTCCCTTGCACGCTACCCAACCGATTTGGCGCGCGGCGCCTTTGAAGCAATACCCTTGCAAGCAGATCTTTAGGCTCAAGCAGCACCGTCCACGAACCGCTACACAAACCCCACAGCTTAGGTATACTGCTGATCAGACTGCGCGCAGCGCAGAACACTGCTTTAATTATTAACAGAGGACCCGCAAATGGATTGCCCAAAATGTAACGCTCCGATGGCAGAAGCCACTTACGGCCGTAATATGACAATTGACCGATGTACTGGCTGCCAAGGGATTTGGTTCGATTTAGGCGAAGCCGAACAACTCAAAGACAAGTGGATGTCGGAATTCCTCGACACAGGCAATGCCAAAGCCGGTAAAGCCAATAACGCCATCACTGATTGCGCCTGCCCACGGTGCGGCAAGACCATGGAACACATCAAGGATGCTGATCAACCTCATATTGGTTACGAGGCGTGTGCCGAGCATGGTATGTATTTTGATGCGGGTGAATTCACCGATTTCAAACAAGAGACGTTGTTCGAGAAGATGACCGCGTTCTTGCATCGATAATTGCGAGCACTTTTTAGCGTTGAATCGCGACTAAGACCCAACCATCCTTTGGTATTGCCTGCCCACCAAAGAGTGGACTTCCGTTCTTTAAACATTCCACCCTTCTACCCTTTTAAAATCGAGAACAACTGGGCGGAAGGGTTAAAACGCTAAAAAGGATCTTGTACCCACTCGATAACCGCCCGGCGCCTGGCAGCATGCATCGCGTTCATCAGAAACATCTTGCTAACAATATAAAGGGAGCACCTGCTGCGGCAACCTGACGGGGCTGACCCGATCACTTGTAGACGAATGTTAACCAAACCGCTCGAATTCGAGAACCATGCCCAAGTGTTAGTGACCAGATTCGACCACCTTTCTTCGTCACAGATCTTTATTTGGGCACCCAAAACCACGGAAGCAGCCTATGAACATCATTTCATTTAACACCAACAGCATTCGAATGCGCCTGCATCAACTCAAATCCATTATTGACCGGTTGGACCCCGACGTGATTGGCATCCAAGAGAGCAAAGTCTCCGATGAAGACTTTCCGTTTGATGATATTGCCGAACTGGGATATCACGCTGAAGTGCACGGCCAAAAGACGCACTATGGCGTTGCACTGCTTTCGAAGACGAAGCCTGAGCAGGTCTTTAAAGGCCTGCCTGATGAAGCCGGTGACGCTCAACGCCGACTGATCGGCGCGGCATACCAAGATCCGAAACTCGGCAAAGTCACGGTGATTAACGGTTATTTCCCACAAGGCGAAAATCGCAACCACCCAACCAAGTTTCCCAATAAAGTCGCCTTTTATAAGGGCCTTCAACAGCTATTAGAAACACGCTTTTCGCCGAGTGAAAACATCCTGGTCATTGGGGATATGAACATCGCATCCGTTGACGAAGACATCGGCATTGGTGCTGACAATCAAAAACGATGGCTTAGGGAAGGCAAAACCAGTTTCCTACCGGAGGAACGCGCTTGGCTGCAGAAGCTCTATGATTGGGGCCTAACGGATACCTATCGGCACCTATACCCAAGCGTCAATGATCGATTCAGTTGGTTTGACTACCGCAGCAAGGGCTTCGAACGGGAACCCCGCCGCGGGCTTCGCATCGACTTGATTCTTGCGTCACAACCGATGCTCGAGCAGCTCACAAAAGCGGATATTGATTACGAAGCACGAGCGATGGTGAAGCCTTCCGATCATTGCCCGATCTGGGCGGCGTTTAAGGGCTAGCGTGATCATGAGGCCATCTTGAGGCGCGCGCGACACAGTGCGCCGCGGAGCGCGTCCGAAGGCCACCCTGGCTCGCTTCAACAAAGGCAACCTGGAAAGCGGTTCAAAAACAGCGCGATAGATGTTCCAAAAAGTGCCAAAGCCCATAGGGCCAAAACAAGGTACTCCCAGCCAACGGAACGCGCTAAAGCCAGAACCTAAAAACACGTTAGAACGCTCTCGTACTGGCTGCGCCACAGCATTATTCAGACGCTGTAAACGCTCGCGTGCGTCTCTATCACGCTAAGCACCTAATGTTTTTTGAATCAAAGGATCAAAGGTTCTCCTTAAAGCCCCTCTTACAAGCCAGAACGCGGCAATGCCGGCTCCGTCAGCCGCCACATCCAACCATTCGAAATAGCGATACCCGACCCAATACTGCAGCACCTCGATGAGCAGGCCGAAACCCAACAATGGCAGCAGCTTGAGCGCGCTGATTGTGGCGCTCGGAAACGCGTACTCCGCCAGCAGCGCCAGTATGAAGAAAGCCGCTAAGTGATTGAGCTTGTCAAAATCGAACAAGCCTGCTGCCCTAGGCGGGTTTGCAGAAAGGGCCATCCATAAGATAACGCCAATCGCTAAAACCAATAAAACCTGAGCGATTCGTGCCGCCCTAGTCACACTCGGTGCTCGTTGATCAGGTCCCGCGTCGCCATCGCGGCCGCGCGAACAGCACCTGGGGCATCCGAGTCTGGATATAAAACCGCTCTAGAGCTCGACACGATCAGGCCGCCGCCACGCCCCGCTTCAAGGCTTGCCGCAACATCACCGCCCTGGGCGCCAATACCGGGTAATAAAAACGTCATGTCGCCGGTAATTTCCCGCACCCGCTTGAGCTCGGCAGGCCGTGTTGCGCCGACAACCAGTCCAATGTTGCCGCGGGTGTTCCACTGGGTTGCTGCGAGTTGCGCCACATATTCGTAGAGGTCTTCACCGTTGGCCAGCTTAAGGTTTTGCAGATCTGCCCCGCCCGGATTAGAGGTTCGACAGAGCAAGATGACCCCCTTATCTGCCCGTTCTAAAAACGGCTCGAGCGAGTCACCCCCAAGATACGGATTCACCGTGACCGCATCGGCGCCATAGACGTCAAAGGCTTCTCGTGCATAGAAATCAGAGGTGCTGCCGACATCCCCTCGTTTGGCGTCCAAAATCACAGGCACCTTCAGATCGCGGCAATAAGCGATAATCTCCTTCAAATCGCGCAGCGCATCCGCCGCTGCAAAATGGGCGAATTGAGGCTTGAAGGTCGCGACCAAATCGTGGGTCGCATCGATCACGTCCCGGCAAAATGCTAAAACCGGCCGCGCAGCAACCTGATACCGCTGAGGGATCTTCGACACATCAGGATCTAATCCGACACACAACAGCGTATTGAGCGTTTGCTGACGCGCGCTCACTACATCAAAAAAAGAAACTGGCGCTGACATAACGGTCCTCACAGGCAAGGCAGCCAACC
>Ga0209309_10000849_pt1 | contig 32971 bp, 36 predicted proteins | sample COGITO_mtgs_1204_2_FD_184807 | JGI IMG/M metagenome (GOLD analysis project Ga0209309, IMG submission 184807) | Pelagic marine microbial communities from North Sea - COGITO_mtgs_120412 (SPAdes) (version 2) | ecosystem: Environmental > Aquatic > Marine > Epipelagic ... | reverse complement strand
CTTGAGTGAGGTCAGCAGCTTCTTGATCTGCAGGCTGTGGTGAGGTGTCTATTTGAGATTGACTATTTGGTGTTGGCTGAGTATCTGTAGCTGGGGCCGCCTCTGTAGCTACAGACGACTCAGAATTAGTAGGGGGTGCAGACATAGACGCATTCTCGGCAGCAGGTTGCGATTCAGAGTTTGTAGCCGAAGCAGCTGCGGGCGTATCACCTGTTTGTTTTTGCAAAACGGAGCTTACCGCTTTGTCGAGTTCATCAAAATCAAAATCTTTCACGTTGTCCACCCACCCTTTTTAATCATGTTACTTCGTGTTCACTCTTGCTTATGGTTATTATGTGCTATCTCAACTATGTTTGCAAACTGATGTGCATCGAGACTCGCCCCACCAATCAAAAGTCCATCGATATCAGGTACAGACAGATATTGCTTAGCGGTAGATTCTTTGACACTTCCACCATAAAGAATGCGGACTTTTTTGGCTGCTTTGACTCCAAAAAGTGCGGTGACCTGTTTACGAATCACGGCGGCAGCTTCTTTGACATCAGATGGGTTGGCGTTGTCGCCTGTCCCTATTGCCCAAACAGGCTCGTACGCAAGCGTAACGTGCTCTATTTCTTCAGAAGTGACGTTGGATAGTCCACTTACAATCTGATCATGTAGCACGTGTTTTGTCTCACCATCTGCTCGCTCATGAGCGGTTTCACCGATGCAGAGAACTGCTTCCATGTTGTTGCGCACGACCGCTTGGACTTTATGTCGTGTGTCTCGCTCGTGCTCGCCAAACACATGTCGACGCTCTGAATGGCCGACAAGTACGTACTTGACGAGTCCACGCAGCATCGAGGCTGAGATTTCACCGGTATACGCTCCTTCATCTTTCCAGTAACAGTTTTGAGCACCTAATTTCATAATGCGGTGGTTTATCTGAAGACTGAGAGACTGCAATACGAGGTAATTTGGGCAAACGACCGTCTCGACATTTCGATGTGATTTAACCTGTCGAGAAAGCGTGTGTAGCAACATGCTGGCGTCATGCATATTGTGATACATTTTCCAGTTACCGATGATGAGTGTTTTATCCATGATGTAAGCCGCTTATGGTTAGTTTTATTTAGTTTAGCTCACTTTTAATCATGCGTCCAATAGGGCTTCGATACCTGGTAATTTGTCGCCTGCCATTAGCTCAATACTGGCTCCACCGCCTGTTGATATATGATCAAATCCTTTACCTTCGCCACTCCAGCCGAGCACAAAATCTGCCGTGTCACCACCACCGACGACACTCATTATTTCTTTGTCGCGGCCAGCGATTGCCATGGCGATGCGAGCTGAGCCAAATGCAAATTGAGGATACTCGCTCATGCCAACTGGACCATTCCATATGACCGTGTGGGCTTTTTCGAGTATGCTAGTGGCTGTCTCGATCGATTTAGGACCCATATCAAGTATCTTGTCTTCTGCGTTGATGCCATCAAGGTCAGTCTCGCGACGCTCAGACTCTTTCGTTAGCTCTTTCGTTACAGCCACGTCCTGAGGTAGAACAATAAATGAGTCTACATCACTATTTTTTTGAGCTGCTCGTTCATAAATATTCTTTAGTACGTCATCGATACCAGTTTCAACCTTACTGTCACCGACCTCTATACCCTTATAGCGTAAAAATGTATTAGCCATTGCGCCGCCTACGATGATTGTATCGGCTTTATCAACTAGTTTTTCAATCACTTTTACTTTATCGCTAATTTTCGCGCCACCAAGTATAGCGATGAAGGGCGACTTAGGGTTGCTCATAGCACTCATGATAGATTCGTACTCTTTTGCCAGTAGTGAGCCTGCAATACTCGGGAGTAGTAATGTAATTGCATCGGTACTAGCATGAGATCGATGCACGACGCCGAATCCATCTTGTATAAAATACTGCGCGCCGGTAGATTTCTTTAATTGAGCGGCAAACTCATGAGAGTTCTGTTCTTCGTCAGGATAAAATCGCAGATTTTCGAGTAATAATATATCTTTTGCATGTAGCCGTTTACTGGCCTGAACTACTTTGTCCCCTATACAATCATCGACGAACTTTACCGGCTGCTTAAGCAAGTCTATGAGATGTTTCGCTATAGGTTCGAGCGTATATTTGTCATCTTTTTTACCATCAGGCCGGCCGAGGTGGGCGCAGATAATAATCTTACAGTTTCGTTTCTGTAGCTCTTTTATCGTCGGTAGGCTCGCTCGCATTCTGAAATCATCAGCGATTGTCCCGTCTCGTTTCATCGGAACGTTATAGTCCATGCGGACCAAAACGGTTTTACCGTCAATGGGCGCATCATAAATAGTTTTTTTGTGTAGCTGTGAAGACTTTCCCACCATCATACGCATAAGTATAGCATCATCTTGTGCCGATTATGCTTAAAATTATTTTAGATTACGTACGCGTATAGTGTCGGTTGCGCCTTCAAGTCCAGGCTGACGACCACTAACAAGCACTACCATCGCTGGATCAGAGAAAAATCTATTATCACGGAGTTCACGAGCAAGCACGAGCCCAGCTTTCTCGCCGTCAGGGCGAAGAAAGCTTTTGTTAGCGTACAGTAATGCCAGCTGCTGGGCGATTCGCCTATCACTCGTGACGGATATGATCGGTCGCATGGGTCGAAAGGCCGCGATATACTGGGCGGTTGAACCAGTTTTTGTCTCCGCTACAATCGCATCAGCTGGAAGTTGCTTTGCGAGCTTCACGGCCGCGAAACTGATTGCTGAAGACACCGTATCGCTCATAGCTGGCTCTGCTAGTGGCCGGACTTCAGCATGCTCCTGCGTATAAAGAATAGCTCGTTTCATGCTCGCAATGGTTTCAAGAGGATAGCTGCCGTTTGCCGTCTCATCACTGAGCATGAGGCAATCTGCCCCCACAATGACCGCACCAGCTACGTCACTGACTTCAGCACGAGTCGGCTCTGGGTTATCAACCATACTTGACATCATCTGCGTCGCAACGATACTAATTTTAGAATGTTTCTGACAAAGACCGATGATCTGTCGTTGAACGACCGGAACAATCTCCGCTCCAACTTCAACTGCGAGGTCACCACGGGCAACCATGACGCCATCGCTAACCTCAACGATGCGTTCTAGTTCATCAGGCTCGATGGCCGCTTTCGTTTCAACTTTGGCGATGACATGAGCATCTGAGCCATGCTCACCCAAGTAGCCACGGAGCACCTCGATATCATGCGCGCTTTGCACGAAACTAAGCGCTACAAAATCTATATCTTGCGTGAGTCCATACTCTAGATCGGCGTAATCTTTGTCTGTCAGTATGTCACCACCAAAATCCGTATCAGGTAGATTGAGACCTTTGCGGCTCATGAGTACCCCTGAGTTCATAACCTCAACAATCACCGCATCATCGGTAACCTCAGTCACAATCGTTTTGATTTTACCGTCAAATATATAAATTCTTTCACCGGTTTTAACTTTTGGAGACAGATCATACTGAGTCGGGAGCAGATTGCCGTCATGCTCTATACCGTGCGCAAGGGTTAGCTTGTCGCCAGCCTCAACATGATAGATGTCATCTTTCAGTTCCCCGAGTCGGATTTTAGGACCCTGGAGATCTTGGAGTACCGCAACTGGCTTACCAACGGTCTCGCTCGCCTGACGAATCCAGGTTATCTGCTGATCTCGTTCATCATTCGTTCCGTGAGAGAAATTAAGCCGGAATCCATTGACTCCAGCTTTAACCATTAGTTCTATTTGTTCATAGGAATTAGTTGCTGGACCGACTGTTGCTAGGATTTTTGCGCGTTTGAATATCATGTTTATAGTTTACGCTAGTTAAGTTTTTAGAGAAAGTTAGTCCCTAATAATCACAACGAAAATACTTTCCATTTATATCTTCGTTACGCTGACATGTTTCAACTATATAAGCTGTAGCTATTTGATTGTCAATGACAGTCTTAGCAATGATTATTCCAATAATAGCACCTAGAAAAAGTGCAAAATACACCCACCCGAATGCTTTTGACTTTTCTATAGTGTTATCAGCACTCATAAGATTTCACTTCTTAGCTTCATCCAAGTCTTCCCTAGCTGGTTATTGCCGTCATGGTCCGATCCCCAGCCCCAAAAAGAATCATTGTCATTCATTTCAACTATATATTTATCGCCTGATTCAATAAGTGTTGAACGTATACAATCATGCTGTTCAAGCTTGCAGCGCAATATTTCATCCATAAACGCTACCCTTTTTTGTTTCCAGTTTGGGTCATCCTGGTCGCTATTTTCATTCGTAAAATCAGAAGCGATGCGAGGTGACCTACATAGCCTTACCCTTTCAGCTAATTCTGGCGAAGTATCAATAAAATGAGCTGACTGATAGGCATGTTCCGAAGTCGGATAGAGCTTACCGCGCCATTCAGTCTGAAACGGTGCATAGTTATCAAAGACATACCAGCCTTCAAGAAAAAATCCTGCTATACTTCTTTCGTTCATAAAAATAGTATAACAAATTACTTTTTGAGAGATGATCTCACCGGTCCAACGCTTCAATAGTGTAGGACCTTTGACTCGACGTGATGCGAACCCTTTGGCGTTCAATTACCCATGAATAAGAGCACCGGGAAGTCGGCTAATGCCTCTTCCGCTTGCTTATTCTGGTGAAAGTAAACTTTCCCAGAATAACACTGCGCTACACCGAACCGTCTTGCATTTTGCCTTCTGCAAAATCAATCCGGGTTCGGTTCTCGGGAGAAACCAAAGTAAAAACGCCACACGAGGTGGCGTTTTTACTTTGGTGATCTCACCGGGAATCGAACCCGGATTGCCAGGATGAAAACCTGGTGTCCTAACCGTTAGACGATGAGACCAAATTGTGAATGAAACGGGCACAAAATGTGTTTACATATTTTTGCACTTTTCTGAGCAATTTGGGGCTCATACTTAGAGTATGAGATCAACAAACTTAAAAGTCAGCTCTAATTTCCGAAAATATGTAGCTCATACTTATAGTATGAGACTTATATCTGTAAAGTACGAGCTCATTTCAAAGCAATTTGTCTTACCTGTCTTGCTCAAGTCTTTACTCAAACAACAGAGTATAAATCGACGACTTATATAACTGCTTATATAAGTTTATAGCACATACAACTAAAGCATTCTACCAAATATCCTACATATAAGAAAGTTAGTCGGCCAAGCCGACCCCGGAAAGCACGTAGTATGCACATCGGGGCCAGCTTGGGCTATTTCGGACTAGAGGCTACTTGCGAAAGCGGGTCTCACGTCGACGAGAATGCTTATGGCCAGATGGCAGCATCGTCGCTGAGGTGTTGTCGCTCTTGGCTTTATCGTATTTCGGCCTACGTGGCTTTTTAGTACTATCGCCTTCGCCTCGCTGACTCATGCGCTCACCAGCTCGAGATGCTCGACAGCAGCTTGCTCTAGTGCAATCTCCAGCGTGTGAATCTGACGACTGGCATCACATGGAGCCACCGCTTCGAGTACGTCAACGAGATCGCGACGCTCACGCTCTCGGTACAAAACGTCAGCCCATACTTCGCGCACTTGATTCACTCGAACAAGCTGACAAGCCATGCTCTCGTCTAGCTTGGTGACGAGCGGTATTTGTTTAACCAGCTTGGCCGTCGCTTCGGTATATGCTTGCTGCTTCATGCTGTCTCCTATCCTAAAAGGACAACGATCTGCTCATATAAGAGCAGCGCCATGGGGCGTTAAATCGTTAATTACCATTTATACTACTTTTATATATGAAATCAATACTAGCCACGCAAAATAGGCAGCTCATCCCAGGCGCAGGTATACCTCGGACTACGTAACTTTTTTTTGCTATGCCAGTCCGCATCAATTGGTTTTTCGCTGGCATGCCAGATAACGGTACCGTATTGTTTATTGATGCTATCCATCGATTGCATCAGAGCCGTACGCTCATCTCGTCTTGACTCATTACTCATAAATGACAATTGCCACGACTCAATATCTGTCAGATCATGCAATATAACGCCGGCTTTCATATAGGCAAAATCACCATCGTAGATATCATGTAGCCCCTCAAGGGCCGCAGTGATAATCCGAGCTGTGTCCTGCGTCGGCTCTATCAGTACCACGTCGGTGCTGGCGTGTTTGGTTTCCATCGCGTGCTTGCCAGTCGACAAAAACACCACTATTTTGTGGGTCAGACTATTTTGTTCCCGCAACTTAACGCTCGCTTGAGCAGCAAAAGTCGACACAGCTGACTCCAGCTGATGATAGGCGCGTACTCTATGCCCAAAACTCCTTGATCGCATAATTTGCCCCCTAGTATCTTTGCTATCACCGAACGGTAGACGTGCGATACCCCGCAATTCATCGACCATTTTAATACCGACAATTGTAAACTGTTGCTTTAGCCAGCCGTCAGAAGCATTGACGAGTTGTAGGGCCATTGAGACACCTTTGTCTTTGAGTTTTGGTGCAAGCTGACGTCCGACTCCCCATATATCCTCTATCGGGAGGTCTTGCAGTAGCTCCAGTCGCTTGTCATCAGTGTCTATAGCCAAAGCACCGCCACGCTTTTTAGAAGCAGTACTAGCTACTTTGGCCAAAGTTTTGGTCGGTGCTATGCCAATAGACACGGGTATACCGACCTCTTGGAATATTCGTTCTCGTACTGCCACCGCCCATGTCTGATGATCATCGATAGCAAGCTGCGATAGATCCACGAAACACTCATCTATCGAATAGACTTCTATAAGGGGTGTTACTGATCGAAGTACACTAATTATCCGCTGACTCATATCTCCGTAGAGCTCAAAATTTGCCGAAAACAGCGTGACATCGTTGGCTTTGATGGCTTGTTTGTATTTAAAAACTGGTGCACCCATAGGCAGCCCTATGTCTTTAACCTCTTGTGATCTAGAGATGAAACAACCATCGTTATTTGACAGTACGGCGACTGGTTTCGACCGCAGCCCAGGTCGAAAGAGCCGCTCACAGCTAACGAAGAAATTATTACAGTCGACAAGCGCATACATAACTACTGTAAATCCTGAATGACAAACGTAACCACGCCCCAGAGTTGACTGTCGCCATCTTGCAAAGTTCCGTCGAGTGCATAAAATCCTTTGTCACCGAATCGCCCTATAATAAACGCATCGTTGACTACGATAACGATGTATCGCCCAGACCGTGGTGAAAGCGCTCTATCTACAACCACTATTGATCCCGGCCGCCATTGTAGCTCATCAATACCTGACTCTAGACGCCAAAAATACGTACTTGCGCGGTTTTTGACTATTAGACCATCAAGACTCATTGCAGTCGTATGGTCGTCTTCTGCAGCGTTTGGAAAGCCTGCATGGTAGACTATGCCGTCTTCTTGTGATCCTTTTTTCATCTGTTAAATAGTATAACGTACTATCACGACGGCGTTATGCTCCAGTTACATTACAGACAATTCTGAGCGCTTGTGTTTATTTGCTTTTTATTAGAATATGTATTGACATAAACATATTTATGTGCTAAATTAATATCAATCAACTGCGAGAGTTGGTGGGAAATTCTGCGAGGTACTTTAAAAACTAGGCCAAGAACTATGTTTATTATGTGATGCATCCGTGTATCACTCATTATTATGTTTCAAATAAATTTCAAAGGAGAAATTACATGAAGAAATTTTACGCTTCATTTGGTGCCCTACTTGCAGTCGTTAGTACTGTCGTAGCACTAAATTTCACGATTGGACAGACTGACGCCGCCGTATGGGATGGCAATGACTGTTCAAGCAACGCCATTATCAAATGTGGTGTTGACACTCGCGATGAACTTCGCGGCAAATACGATAACAGCAAAGAGCTCCGTGCACTTTACGCTAATGCAGGCGTATCAAACGCTACTATTAAATCAAACACCATGATCAAAAAAGGTGTTGTGCACAAAGACGGACGAGTCACACTTGCCGACGGAACGGTAGTCGCGACAAACGCTCAAACCGTAGGTCGTCACTACAAAGCCCCAGATAGTAAGAAATTTACCGTTAACGGCAAGTCATACTACAAACGACCTACAACCAACCCAAACATTTTCCGCAGCGGTGACATGACAGCTTACGTTTTCATGGACAGCAAAGGAAACTACGTTGGTTCTATCATCAAATCATGCGGTAACCCGGTATACGCTACCCCGAAACCAAAGCCTGAGTACAAATGTACGAACATTGATGCGGTTAAGAAATCACGAACTACGTTTGATTTCAAAGCAACTGCTAGCGCTAAAAACGGTGCGAAAATCACTGGCTACACATTTGATTTCGGTGATGGTAAAACGAAAACCGTTTCTACCAGCAGTTCATCTGCAAGCACTAGTCACCAATACGCTAAAACCGGTTCATTCAACGTTAAAGTAACGGTGAAATTCAATGTTAACGGTAAAACTGTTACCAAAACTGCCAGCAACTGTGCAACAAAGGTAACAGTTGAAGAAGCTCCAAAGATGATCAAAGTCTGTGAACTAGCTACAAAAAGAGTTATCACTATCGACGAGAAAAACTTTGACAGTAAGAAATATTCAAAGAACCTTGATGACTGTAAAGAAGTTGTTAAGAAGATTAAAGTGTGTGAACTAGCTACGAAGAAGATCATTACTATCGATGAAAAGAATTTTGACAGTAAGAAATATTCAAAGAACCTTGAAGACTGTAAAGAACAGCCAAAACCAGTTGCGACTTGTACTGACCTGGGTGTTGAGAAAATCTCACGAACAGAGTACAAAATGAACGCAACGTCTGCTACTAAAAACGGCGCAACCATTAACGGCTACGTGTTTACGGTAAAAGACGAATCAGGTAAAACAGTATTTACAAAAACTGTTAACACATCTGACGAAACTGCATCAACGACTGCTACTGTTTCTGAAGCTGGAACCTATGACGTCACCGTCGTAGTCAAAACTTCAGAGGGACAGAAATCTGGACCACAGTGTGAAGCTGAGTTCACGGTTGAAGCTCCTGAAGCACCTAAGATGATCGAAGTTTGTGTTGTTACTACTGGCGAGATCAAAACGATCAAAGAGTCAGAATTCGATGACGCTATCTACTCAAAAGATCTTGAGGACTGTAAAGAAGAAGTTTGTTTAGTCGAAGATAAAACTGTTATCACTATCGACAAAAAAGACTTTGACAGCACTATCCACTCACGAGACCTTACCGACTGTGATGAAGAAGAAGTTGTCACAACTGAAGTCTGTGTACTTGAGACTGGTGAGACAAAAATCATCAACGAGAACGACTACGACGAAGCAATTCATTCAAAAGTTTTGACTGATTGTGACGAAGAAGAAGTTCCTGAGACTCCTGAAGAAAAACCACAGGTTAAAGGTGAAGAAGCACCGCAAGAAATTGCAGCGACTGGACCTGTCAGCCTACTTGGTGGACTCTTCGGCTCAAGCGCTCTTGGCCTCGGTGTCACTAGCTACATACGATCACGACGTGCACTTGGTAACTTGATTCGTTAAGTAAACCAAGCTGTATCGCCTGACCGCTTGCATGCTATCCATTTACGCCCCATCTATATTAAGAGGGGCGTTTTTGGTGTAAAATATAGGTATGGCAAATAAATCCAAGAAACGCAACAAAAAATATACTGGCTGGGATGCAGCTCCGGCGGCTACTCCACCTACCGTTCACCGTGTCAAAGCCGTCCAGCGAAGCAAGTCTGGACAATGGGTGCACGAGCATAAAAAGCCTATCCGTATCTGGTCAATCTTGGCGGCAGCACTGACCGTACTACTACTTATTATCAGTGGTTTGATTTCCCTCTTCGTATAAATTGTCGCCGATAAGTGGCAGGCGGAAGCCAAACGTACTGCCTTTATTTTCTTTCGTATCGAATAGAATTGTGCCCTCGTGGGCATCAACAACTTTTTTGGCCATGAAAAGCCCAACACCCGTACCATCTGGTCGAGCTTTTTTGGCATTTTCGGCTCGGTAAAACTTTGTAAATAGTTTTGAACGCTCTGCTTTCGGCACACCGATTCCGTCGTCATCTACTTTGAAAGATATATGCGTTTGATGCTCAGACAAAGTCACATTGACGGTACCGCCTTCGGGTTTGGCATAATAGATAGCATTATCGATAAAATTCATCATGACCTGACGCATTTTCGTCTCATCGATGCTAAGCATTGGAAACTCGCTAGGAGCGTCGAATCGTAGCGTGACGTTGCGTAGCTCAGCTGCCGCTTTAAGCTGAGCGATTTCTTCTTGGATAAGCTGAGATAGCGAAACGGGGCTTCGCTCGATAATAAATTTGCCGGTCCTTAGTCGTGACAAGTTCAAGAAATCACCAATCAAATAAACCATTCGCTGCGATGAGCCATAGGCCTCCTCGAGCACTTTACGCTGAGTTGGCTTCAACGCGCCCATATCTTCGTCAAGCAACATGCTGATGTAACCTTTGACGCTCGTCAGCGGCGTTCTGAGCTGGTGAGAGGCCATTGATATAAACTCGTCTTTGGTTTCATCAAGCTCAAGTAATTTTTTGTTCGATTTTCTAAGCTCAGCAGTCGCTTGATCAATTTTAATCTGCAAATCATCGTTAAGCTGTTTGATTTCCTCATAGCGCTGAGCGCTCTGTAGCGCTACTGCCAGTTCATCAGAAATAGTATCAAGAAACCTGATGTCATGCAGGCTGTAGCTTGCACCATTAGATTTATTACCGCCACACAAATAACCGACAATGTTTTTATTTACGAGCAGGGGTATGATAATCGCAATAGAGTGTTCTTGCATAAACGTCAGTACCGGTTCATAAGATACCTCGTCCTCAATCGTATCTCGCAATACAGTTTTAGTGCGCATAACATTCGCTATACGGGTAGCAAACATCCTGTCGACCTCGTACAAAATTTCAAATTTATTTGTTTGAATTAGTGCTGAAAGACCTGCGTTATTTTTCTTTTCAAGCGTTTTTATTGAGCTTGTAGATGCATAGATAGAACCCATTTGATCTATTGCTAATTGAATATCGAATGTACCACTCAAAAATATTTTATTAGTCAGACTATCAAAAATATTTTTAACAACTGGAAATAGGAATGAAACTGCCAATCCAATTAACACAAAAATTACCGGCTGAGATAAACCGACACCGAGATGCTCATACAACAAATACCCTCCATAGCCAAGTACCCCACCCAACAAAGCTACCGAAAAGGTGTACGCCATTACTCTCGCTATAGCTCTTCGGATATCAAAAAGGTGATGCTTCATGACAGAGTAAGCAAAGAACGAGATAAAGACTAAAGAGAAAACGGGGCCTAACCGAGTGAATCTATATTCTCCAAGAATCGGAAGCACTAGATTAAAAAATACACCTCCAGCAAGTGATATTAAAATACCTATAATGACAAAATCTATTCTTTTTCGACGAAGTGAAGCAACTTTTTTTCTACCTTCTAGCAATGCACTTATTGCAAGAAAACTATAGGATACAAACCAAATCGCATAGACTCCTATAAATGTCGTGGTCTGAATTGAGTTGTTCTCCACACCAGTTGATATTGTACCGGGAATTGCAGATGCGGCAGCTAGTAATAAGCCCAAAACGATAACTTGGTTTACATATTTAGGTCTGTTAACAAGATAGAGACTAAAAACTAAAAAGAACGTTATAAATAGTCCGATGGCAGCATAACTAGCAAGTGCTGTGGCGTATTGTAAATCACTATCTAGAGTAGGAAACAATGCATTCGTGACTATCCACACTGCGCCCATCAATGATAAGCTCAAGAAAGACTGATTAATCCGACTACTCGGATTGCGAAACCATACAACCGTACCAAGGAATATAAAAATTAGTGCCACTATATAAAGTATATAAATCATGGCGTTTTCACAGCACTTTTTTGTTTTAGTTGACGCTTAGCAATGGCGTAGATAGTCTTATTTTTACCTCTGAGAGTAGATAGTATCTGCGATGGCACAAGTGAGCACAGGTATGATTCTGCTGCATCACTATGACTTATCTTGCCTTTAGCTATAACGAACGGTTCAACGTTTATTTTATGCATAAAAATATACATCTCTTTAGTAAGCGTAAAATACCATATACTAGGCTTGGTACTAGAGTCAGTTACAGAAACAGTAGCCGCAAATACTTTAAACATTCCAATCCTAGATGCGGTGCGTAGATAAGGATCGTCAACATGCTCTACGCTTGTTCTAGTGATGAGACGAGTGATGTCCCACATATGGTATTTTTCGTCAGTCTGAGTCTTACGATAGTCATTCATTTGCTGTCTAAATGATTTATATTCTATAGCGTTCTGCCACATTGTATAGCTCAATGATTGTTCTATCGAAAGTACAGGAGTGGCCCTAAGACCGGCCACAGCAATATTTTTATGATCGGCAATCACATAATAGTTTTTTACAAAACGATCATACACATCCATGTCGATACCACTCTCGTGCATAGGCCAGTCTTTCTGTAAGACGTAATCTGTTCGCAACTGATTATAGGACTCCAATAATTGTATACTGTATTCACTTACTGCATCTTGAGAGCGGAAATAGTAAACATCAACTTCTCTATAAGCTTGGAGTGTTTGTAATGTTTTTTTAGACTTTGTTGACATTTTTTGTTTAATTTAGGTCTTACTGTACATAATACTTCTATTTCTAGATAAACACAAAACTAACACCTAAGTCCATCTCAAATCTCCAGTAATTACATTTGAGCGCTAGTAGTATTGACTTATTAATAGATAAATGCTATTATAAATATATTAATCATGCAAGTAAATGTACCTAATCGCATATATTCTGAGCCAGCATGGCGTATCATCGCCTGGCAGCATCTATCATACGCCCTATCTAAAAGTTATTTGTTTATAACCAACAGCACTGTAGATACTACTCAAGAATGGCTAGTTGATACCAGTAAGAAATATGTAATTGCCGCAAACCACATCAGGCCCTTGGATCCGTTCGTCATAACCACTGCTCTGGGCTGGAAACGATTACGGCCAATGCTCCCCTGCAGATTTATTACTGCTCCTAAATTTCTTACCAATCCTTTCATGAGAACCCTTTTGCGTCAACTAGGGTCATACCCTTCTCATTCATTCAAAGATTGGGCGTATGGAATTGAAGCTTCGACAGAGCTTCTATCTCAGAAAAATACGATAGTCATTTTTCCTCAAGGTAAAATGACTACTAATCCTGAGTATCCAGCAAAACGTGGCATAAGCGTGCTTGCATCTCAATCCAACACACTAATAGTGCCTATTTATATCAAAAAGAAAACATCTTTACTAAAAGGTTATAGAATAATAGTTGGTGAGCCATTTAACGGATCGGCTAAAACTGCAGAAGAAATAACAAAATGCATATATTCGCTAGATAAATAGTCTTATGCAATAATAGTCTTATGACTAAAATTGCTATTATCGAAGATGACCAAGTAATATCACAGATGTACCGAATGAAATTTGAGGCTGATGGGTTCACCGTTCAAGTTGCGCCCAATGGCGAGCAAGGCGTCAAACTAGCCGAATCAATGTCTCCAGATATCATACTGCTTGATATGCAAATGCCAGGCATGTCGGGTGCCGAAGCGCTTGCCGAAATTCGCAAGGAATCGTGGGGTAAAACAACTCCAGTTATTGTACTGACTAATCTCGGCGAAGAAGAAGCTCCGAAAAACCTTCACTCGCTTGGTATAGAGAGCTATATAGTAAAAGCAGATCTAACGCCAAAACAAGTTGTCGACCGAGTCAAAAAAACACTTAATCTTTAGGTATACGCGCCTGCGTAGCCCGGATAACATTGTCAAAAAGCGCTGAAACGGTCAAAGGTCCGACTCCACCTTTCTGTGGCGTTAGCACAAGGTCATTCCTGTCATACAAATCTGGCGATAAATCGCCTTTTATCGTGCCGGAATCAGAAGCTGTGCCTGCATCAATCAAAACAGTATTTTTTGCAATCATGTCACTTGTAATCAGTCCGGGTACACCTGTTCCACTGACAATCACATCAGAACTAAGTGCTAATGATTTCAAATCTTTAGTTTGTTTGTCGGCTATAGATACGTTGTAGCCCGAATTTTGCCACATCTTAGCTAGCGGTGCACCAACAAGTTTTCCTTGTCCTATAATGAGAATCGATTTATCGACAAGGTCGATACCGTAACCGGCTGAGAGCCAATTGATAGCAAGGGCCGTTGCCGGATCAAACGGTGAATTCGGCCCGAGACCGTCAACGTCCTTATTAGGTTCTACTTTCGATAGAATCTCAGCAGTCTGACTCGTGTCAGAAAGAGGCAGCTGAACAATAATGCCATGAATAGCTGCATCATTATTTAGCGTATCTATAATTTCTGCAAGATGCGCAGAGTCAACCTTGTGCTGTTCAACATCGATCAGTATGTCTTCGCCATAACTCTTTTTGAGCCTGACATACATATCGATAACTGAACTATCAGAGGTTTGCACAATCGCAAGCTTCGGGAATAGTTTATGGGCCTGCCGAAGTGCTCGCACCTGCTTAGCTTGGCGCTCTTTGATAAAGCCGACGAGTTCGGATCCGCTGAGTAGTTTCATTAAATCTATTTTAACAGATATAATGATGAGATGATTATTGACCCGTATTCGTGGAGAGATGCCGTCATCGTAGATAGAATCCAAGAGTCTACTGAAGCGGTCAGTTTATGTATAGAAACTGATGATGACTATGTATTTTTTAGCGGTCAGCACGCGATTGTACGAGTAGCACTACCGAGCGGTATCAAATTGATTCGCCAATACTCTTTCGCTAGCTCACCGATCAGTGGCGAAATTTGGTTTACAGTCGTTCGTGAACCTTACGGAGTTGTTTCTGGCTGGTTAACCAACGAAGCAGAAATCGGTGAGTCAATCGAGATATCGCAACCGTTCACTGGCCCACTTCGACAAGAATTACCCTATAAAAATGTAGGTATGATCGCCGGCGGTAGCGGTATTGTACCTATTATGAGCCACATTCGCAGTATCAGACTTCAAGCTAATCAACCAAACGTACATTTACTATACTCGACCAAACGGGACAAAGAATGCTATATAGAAGAGCTTAGCAGCGTCTATGAGAGTGAGACTATCGATGTCGTGCGCTCAGATGTGTCTGGTAGATTCATAACCAGTGCCATCAGTATACTCGCTGAAGAATCAGATGCTTTACTACTCTGCGGTTCACACAAATTCGTAAATGATATTAGTCTGCAAATCAAACAAATTCATCCTGATCTGCCTATATTTACTGAAGCGTTCAGTTTATAGATTCACTCTAAGTCAAGTTTTTTGTAAACCCAGATACCAACCAATGCTCCGACAGTACTCGTAATAATAGCCCAAGCTGAAAACGCATTACCACCCCACAGCAGCGGAACATATCCGCCTATGAACCCGCCGACCGTTATAAATACCCAAATTAATTTCATTAATTATCCCCTTAAAATTGTTATCGTAATGTAGCTAGCATAAACAATCAATAATATTACTCCTTCGTAGCGTAGCAGTTTATGCTTTCCACCCATAATTGCAAAATACAGTAGCAGTGTAGTAGCGACAATCGCGACTATGATGTCAAATAGCAGCGCAGAAGATACGGCAAGCGGTGCGATAACACTCGTAGTACCGAGCACAAAAAATATATTAAAAATATTAGAGCCGACAATGTTGCCGATTGCGATACCGGACTGCTTTTTAAATGCCGCCACCAATGAAGTGGCCAGTTCGGGAAGCGATGTACCGATTGCTATTATCGTCAATCCGATGAGCGCCTCAGATAGTCCAGCAACGCGCGCGATATCCGTCGCTCCAGTCACCAACATTCTTCCGCCTATCGCGAGCCCTGTTAGACCGGCAATCACTAGCAGCGAAGAGATCCAAGCTGAATATACTTTCTCGTGTGGTTCATTGCGACGGCGCACTTTAGATTTAATAGTTTCGAAAGCCTGCTCAACCTTGTTTTGGCGCGAGATCATAAACACGTGGTAGATAAATCCTGCCATAATGATAAGCAGTAGCACACCGTCAAATCGGGTGATTGAGAGTGGATTACCAATACCGATGAAGAATGCTTGCGCCATGAAAAGCAGAAGAATGCTACCAAACAACGCGAGTGGAATTTCATTACGTAGCGCATCACGCTCAACATTTATAGCACCGACGACCGCACAGACACCGAGAACCAGGAGTACATTTGCAATGTTACTACCAATGATATTGCCTAGCGCCAAATCAGGTGAGCCCTGCAAAGCCGATATTACATTGACCGTTAGTTCTGGTGCGGAGGTCCCGAAGGAAACAATTGTCAAACCAATTACAAGTGGTGAAACGTGCAATTTAGCTGCAAGCGACGAAGCGCCATTCACGAGAGCTTTTGCGCCTGCAATCAGAATCACTAGCCCGACAATAATGAGTAGTCCACTTAGCATCATATGAGTCTCAGTATACACCCGAAATTATCGAACTAAATGAGCGTGTTTGCAAAAATCTGTAGCGCCAGCAAGGCTTTTGCCACAAAACTAAGTACGATATACGCGCGTTCACCACGCAAGTAGTCTTTCCACTTGCCGTTTGCTTGGTACTGTTTGTACTGCACGTATGCAAATGTGTTGAAAAGCACGAATATAGAGATGATGATACCATACACAAATCCTGGAGGCATCGCGTCAGATGGTGAGCTCGGTGATATAACACTGATAAGCACAATAAACCACGGGACGATACCGGCTATGCAACCAAATATAAATGGTAACCAATCGCCGCTTCCAGTTTTGACATATTTCTCTTGTAACCAGCCAAATAGGATCATCGAGGCGTTCGCACCAACGATACCAATCAGTGCACCGTAGTCACTGATACCAGTGATCTGCGCGATAAGCAGGATCATCAGTGATGAGCTCAGTGAGTATTCAACCCAACGAAATACATTGATTTTTTGTTTGAGTCCACCAATGTATTTATCGAAAAACTTCGGTGAGGCTACTATGAAATGGAATAACGAAGACAAGCCGAGGAACAGCGCAACTACATAACCAGTGGGGATATTAAATAACGTAATAGGATCAGTAAAGATACTCCCTGGAGGGCCCGCGAGATATGTGGCTGTTACCGGTAATGAGAAATCATTTGATAGCGCGAGGACTATGCCAGCGAGTATCAAATGAAAAACTCCAGCGACTACGTTGAGTCTACGAAGTGAATTCTTGGTTTTTTTGGTAATTATATTCATGAGTTATAGTGTAGCACTTTCTCTAACTCTCGTAGCTATCACCTCTGAAGCATCAGCTACATACAGTTCTGTAAAGTTGGCTACGATAAGCTTTACTTGTTTTGGCTCAATATCTAATTTGCTGGATGCATCCGAAAAACCCTGACTTTGCAGTTCGGCTTGAATATCAGCTTTATCAATATGGCCTATCAAAAACCTGACGTCATCGTCGGTAATTTCTTTATCTGCTACTGGTCTAACGTTACGGCCTATGAGTTCATCACCAAACTTTCCCAAAATGGCTCTTTTATCACCGTCTGAGCCAACATTTATAACTACGATAGCTCTCTCGTCCAAATCCTCATCTCTCAAAACATCTACAATATCTACAATTTTTTGATGATGTGATTCTAAGATATAATTCAATACTTTTGAGCTAAATTTCTCAGGTTCGGTTGCAGTAAGCATTTCGGGTGATTTAGTTTCAATCATAATATTACTATACAATAATTAATTAAATTATTGTTGAACCGAGTAATGATACTGTACGACGTTCGCTATGAAACTAATCTCAGCGACCTTTTGAAAGAATCTGTTTGCGGACAAATTATTTGTTAGCAGCGGCTTAGACTATACTATCATTCGACCAGCTAGATTGAGTCTGATGCCTATTCACATACTAGTTCTATTATTGGTTATTAGAACTTAAAAGCACTCGTTACTTCACGCTTACAACCCAACTGATAACTGTTATGATGGTTGTTGAATTACAATACTACTTAAATAGTCAGGACCAATTCGTGAAAGATAACATACTGTCCAAAGCATCTTGGATATTTGCTAATAATTATAGAACCGTGATTATTTTATGGGCGGGGTTACTTGTTTTTGGCATTTTGAGCTACACAACTTTTCTCAAAAAAGAAGGCTTTCCGCCAATTAATTTACCGATTGCAGCAATACAAGGCACCTATTTTGTAAATGACGCTGAGGAAGTAGACGAGCAGGTGACGGTTCCTATCAGTGAAGCTATCGAGTCTATCGATAATGTCAAAATGTATGAAACAACAAGTAGGGACAACTCGTACGGCATCTTTGTCACCTTCCAAGACGATGTCACAGCCGAAGATGGTGTCAAAGAAGTCAATGCTGCCATCAAAAACCAAGTCAGTCTACCAAATGGCGTCGAAAATTCTGTAGCTGGGATTGATCCATCGCGGTTTGATAACAAATACAACTTACTACTCGCCGTCTATCAAGATGCCGATTCAGACTATAAAATGCTCGCTAAAAAAGCGGAAACGGTTGCGAAAGATCTTGAAGTCGCTGAAGGTATAGACTCAACCGAAGTTGTACCAGTGCTCGAGACAGTGACCGATCCAGCGACTGGTGATGGCATCCAGAAACAAACTAGCATTAACAAAATTGCCATTACAGAAAACGGAAAAACAACCTTTTATCCAGCAGTGAGTGTCGGAGTCGCAAAAGTAGATGGGATTGATGATTTAGAACTGTCCGAATCAATCTCTTCAGCACTTGCGACTATCGATCTGGATAATGCTAATACTCGTATAACAGGTGATTTTGCGACGACAATCGATACACAAATTGGCTCGCTACAGAACAGTCTCATCGGTGGGTTAATTGCAGTTATTATTGTGGCGCTTTTATTCATCGGCTGGCGCGTCGCAATTGTTGTTGCGCTGTTTATACCGACCGTTCTGGCCGCGACATTCGGTGGACTATTCTTACTTGATTATTCACTCAACACTATCACGCTGTTTGCCGTAATTCTAACCCTCGGACTGTTTGTCGACGATGCGATCATTATCGCCGAAGCCATCGATGCACATAGACGTGATAGCAAAAAACACAAAGAGATAATCACCCGAGCAGTCAAACGTGTTGGTATTGCATCGTTCGCGGGAACTCTCACAACGGTACTGGTATTTACACCAATGCTACTTGTGAGTGGTATTCTCGGTAGCTTTATACGACTGTTACCTATCACAGTCATACTAGCGCTTACTGTATCGTTCGTCATCTCACTTGCGCTCGTACCGCTGCTTAGCCGCGTGCTCGTACTTAGTGGTACGCGTAAAAAATCAACCGTGCTCGATAAGCTCAGCATACTGGTCCCGGTAGAAGAGTACCTAAGCAATACACTTTCAAAGCTTCCGCTGATTAATAAAACTAATAAGAAAAAAGGTCGCTTCGTAACGACGGCAATGGTTGGCATTAGTATCCTCGCAATCGGTGGTGCTGGCTACTTTGCAGCTAACCTTCCGCTTAATATTTTCCCACAGAGCAAAGACAGTGATATCTTGCAGGCTAGTATAGAATTCGCACCGAAAACCACTATAGCTGAAGCCGAAAAGATTACTGACATTGTAGATAAAACTATCACTGAGACTATTGGCGAAGATTTGACGTATGTCACCTACGTCACAGCCAATGAGCGATCTGCACTCATTGAGATCGGACTGACACCGTTTAAGGATCGAGAACCTACAAGTGTTGAATATGTAGAAGATTTTGCAAAGACTGATCTCACTATTGACGGCGCAGTCGTAAAATACAGCCAGCAGGATGCCGGCCCACCAGCTCAGGATTTCCCTTTCCAGATGCGAGTATATGCTAACGATCCCGAACAACTCAAATCAGCTTCCGAAAACATTACTTCGTTTATCGAAACCCAAAGTTTTGATATAGCTGGTGATACCGTTGGTGTATCAAAAATCAAAGCTGGAGATGATAGTACGATTAGCCGAACTGCTGAAGGTCAATTCGCTACGATATCTGCTCAGTTTGATACAGAAAATGTTACCTCACCTGCCGTAGCTGAATTAGAGCGACTGGTCAGAGATGAGTATGATGAGTCAAAACTAGCTAGCCTCTCTCTCAAACCTAGTGCACTCGATTTTGATGTTGGCCAAGAGAGCGAAAACGCTGATAGCTTTAGCTCAGTTGGTCTCGGTCTAGTTGTTGCAGTTGTGCTCATGTACTTACTACTTGTCGCGCTGTTTAACTCATTTTTGCAGCCACTACTAATACTAGTCGCCGTACCATTTAGTTTGTTCGGTGTGTTTTTTGGATTAACTATCACAAACAACCCTCTTAGTTTCTTTGTAATGCTCGGGCTACTCGGACTGATTGGAATTGTGGTCAACAACAGTATCCTGCTGACGGAGTACGCCAACCAGGAGCGTAAAGCCGGTGCTGACAGATGGACAGCCATCAGTAGAGCGGTCAAGGACAGGTTCCGTCCTCTTGTGACAACTACCATAACTACAGTGTTTGCATTGCTTCCACTCGCCCTCAGCGATCCGTTTTGGCAAGGACTGGCATTCACACTTATATTTGGAATTATTTCCAGTACGACACTGGTTATCCTGAGTTTTCCATACTACTACTTACTGATTGAGCGAATTCGTGACTGGAAAAATAGTAAATTCCCTAGTCTACAGTAGTAGTTAATTTACGTAATCCAAATAAGAAACACCGAGCGTAGCGACATTCTCGGTGTTTCTTATTTGGAGGGCCAGCGGGGACTTGAACCCCGGACACCCTGCTTAAGAGGCAGGTGCTCTAACCAGCTGAGCTACTGGCCCGTAGTGTGAATTATGAAGTGCAATATGAATTATATACTAATTTTACTAGTTATGATGGTTAGAGCACCGGTGCTTATTATTTTACTCGGCATTCTGCCTCAAACAGCAGCTGAGCTACAAAATTACATATTTTATAATAAGGTACGCCACAGTATTCTAACAATCTACCCCTGTTTTATCAAGTACCTGTATACTGAGGCATATGGCTAAAACAATTATTATTACGGGCGCGAGCGATGGAATTGGTAGAGAGACAGCTAAAGCACTTCACGCTGAGGGGCATAAAGTCGTAGTCGTGGGCCGATCGAAAGAAAAAACTAAGGCAGTTGCAGATGAGTTAAAAGCTCCATATTATCTATCTGATTTTGCTGATTTATCTAGCGTACGAACGTTAGCTAAAGACCTGAATAAAAACTATCCTACCATCGACATGCTTTACAATAATGCTGGTCTACTCGCACCTCAAGAGCGAGTAGAAACTAAAGACGGACATGAGCTGACATTTCAAGTCAATCATCTAGCTCCATTCCTGCTCACCACACTACTCATGGGTACACTGGTGAAAAGCAAAGCCCGTGTCATCAATACCGCTAGCGTTGCTCATAAAAGTGGGGATATCGATCTCGACAACCTTGATATGGAGAAAGGCTATAAATCATTTAAAGCCTACGGCAATAGTAAACTGTCCAACATACTTTTCACTCGTGAACTTGTGTCACGATACGGCGATAAAGGCATAGAAGCAGTCTGTTTCCACCCTGGTGTCGTCAAAACAAGTTTTGCTAGCAAAAGTGGTGGGATTGTCGGATTTTTCTACACGGGAATTATCAGCAGATTTATGCTTAGCAGCGCTAAAGGCGCAGATACGATGATATGGCTTGCATCCGCTTCAGATATCGAACAAGGCGGTTACTATCACAAGCGTAAACTAGCTAGTACAACTAAACATGCCCGTAATAGTAGCTTAGCTACTAAACTTTGGAATAAATCCGAAAGTCTACTTAGCTAAACGCTGGAACAAAAAGTGACATCAGACATATTGCGATAGTAAGCAGTAATGCCTGAGCATTCATTATTTTAGCTTTACGTTTATCAACTGCACGAGCTTCTGCTTCGGCCACATCGACTGCCTCTTTATCCCCTTCGCTAGCATGCTGTTTGCCGGATGCGCCGTAGCTAACGCAAAATCTATTGCGAACCTGTAGCAGACTAATGATGCCGATTAATAACGGTAATAGAATTATTAGAGCTCTAATGTATGGTGATAGCGGCGTAAAAGCCAGACCAACGAATAGTACAGTGGCGACTATGAGCCCACCAATAGCAAACTTGCGGCGATAGGCGACCTCTTCACGGTTAATGTTACACACTCCTGGGACATATTCTTGTTTATTCATGTATACGAGTATACACCCTTAAAACTTTGCCGTGCCATGAGATCATAGTGGCAAATGAGGCCATAATTACGAAGATGATTCCAGCCGTGTATACCGAATAGGTATCACTCACAAATCCAAATACGAGGTAGAGTGCGATAGCCAGCAACTGAGCCATAGTGCCTAATGCCGAACCTGCACCAGCTCTATTTCGCGACGTTACCGTATCCTGAAAACGTTTCGTAAGTACAACTGTCAGCACAATCAGAAATGTCTGAAGTACAAATTGTGCTGCAATTAAAAGCCATAACTGCTCGAAAAGAAGCCCTATACTTGCAGTTATAATCAGACCAAAAGCTCCCATGATTAAATAGTCTTTTTTTGCTACAAACTGAGCCAAGAAACCAGCAAACCCGATAGCAGCGTTTAGTGAAGCGTATAGTACACCGAACCAGACGACTGGTACCATTAATGCCAGATACCAAACTTGTGCGTATTCAAAAAGTAGTGCTGTTGATGCAATTAACATAGTGAGAACAATCACGAGAGCACGCGCAGCTTCTTTACCCGCTACCATGCGAAACGTATCCCGTACTTGCGTAATCACAGTACGCTCATCAACGTTTTTATGAAGTTTTGGCTCTTTGAAAAACAAGAGCGCAACTATCGCTAATAGCGCAGCCGGTATTGTCGCAAAATAAGCCGTCTGTGGCTCATAGATACTACTAATAACACCTCCGAAAATAGAACCAAGTATCAAAGAAATGCTAAAAATTATTTGAAATCTACCGTACGTGGCTTCATATCTATCACTTTCACCCTGCTCCTCAAGTAGCGTGTCATACACAACTGCTTCATATGTCCCGGAGTACATTGCGAAGTAGACACCGATTAACATAATCGATAGCGTATACATTAGTACCGTATCACTTAAACCGGCCAGCAAACTCGTTGCTACCATGGCCACGCTCGCAATTATCAATACTCCTTTACGGCTCCAGCGATCAGCCAAAATACCAGATGGCGCTTCGAGTAGAACGACTACAGCTGTAAATAATGCAGCCGCTATTCCAATAGCCACGTCGTCAAAACCAATGCTACGCATAAATATCTTTTCGATGGCGAACCAGAAATTAAGTGACTGGAAAAAGGCAGCTATATAGAGTGGGGTTAGGCGAGTGAATAGTTTAGTCTTCATGTAGAGGTAAGTATAGCCTACTCTAGGCTAATCAAGCGGCTGTTATAGTCTAAGCTTTAACTGATGTAAAATCTGACACAGCAGAGTCTAGCGCCTCCCCTAGACCTCTTAACACCTCGGTACCGCTATCAGTCACCTCCACGTAATCACAAAACGTAAGCTCATGTGGCTCATTTACGGCAATTCCATCCTGAAGATCATAGTGTATCCATCCGAGTTGACTGGCAAGAGAGGCCGGCTCGGGCCTAGGATACAAACGACCAAAAGATTTCCAGTCTCTACGTCGCCCACCGCTAAGCTCTAAACGATGCCTAACATCATGATCAATTAGTTCATCAAGAACTCTTTTCATTGAGCAGTACATAGTATGCGCCACATCTTCCTCTGTTGTCTGTGATGAATCGTCTAGAACGAGTAGTTCACGCAATTGAGCTTCATTTTGCATAGTCAGCTCAAGAATGAATTCCCCTTTGACATACTCAAGCGCCTCATCTAATTGAGGATTTCTTTCGGCAGATACTAGTGGTGTTTCGCCAATTTCAGTATTTTTCATTTAAATATACTATAGCACAAAATATAATATTATGCAATACTATAATACCTATTGGTTATACTATTGTTCAAGCAAATCTAAATCAGTTTCGATATTAATATTCGCGTTTTGCAACAGTTTTTTCGCATCTCTGATTCCAGCATTATAGATATGTGGTGCTAGATTTTCTGTAACGATATCAATAATGTCCTGCGCGGCAATGACGCCGACATTTTCAGAATCTATTTCTTCGATTCTTGTTATGATTTCTTCGATACATTTGTCTGTAGTTTGTTTGGGTGCTTTGTCCCATTTTCGGATTATTGACATCTCTATTTTAATTCTTCAATAACTTGGTCGATTGTATCAAATATTTTCACTGATGGATGGAAATAAAAAATTGACATATGGTTCAATTTACCAACTAAGAATACCCTTGGCGAGGATCGTGTTTCGTTCAATGCTATTGCAGCACCCAGCTCAACATACATACCCTTACCTGGTAGTTCATTATCAGTGCATGCAATATGCACTTCAGCGTCTAGAACTGCATCAATATCTAACACTGCACGCCTACTAGCCTCATCTATGTTTGCTAGTTTATTTTCGTCACCTCCGAGCATTTTGTCACCAGTTTCGTTTCGCGTCCAATCATGGGTAATTTCATGACCAGCATCTATTAGCTTTTGCTGAACTAAGCGTACATTTTCTATATCATTTATTTGGCCACTTACAAATATTTTCATATATTGATTATAGCAATAAAGTTGGTACACGCGGTAGGATATCGCTTCGCTCCTCCGCTCAAAAGAGACACGAGCAAGCTCGAGTTTCCTTTCTCCCTACGCCGAACCTACGACTGGGATTTTCTTTCAGAAAATCCCAGTCGTAGGTTCGGAATCACATCGCAGATACCATAGAAAAAAGACTAGCCAGCTAGTCTTTTTTCTATGGTACACGCGGTAGGATTCGAACCTACGACCCTCTGTTCCGAAGACAGATGCTCTAATCCGCTGAGCTACGCATGCGCGAGTTTGTAACTAGGTTATTATAACAGATTAGGAACGGCTAATAAATGGACTTATTTCACTCCAACTAAAATCATCAACTTGTGAAACCATCGATTCCGCCACCGCATGGCGATTGATTGTCTGCCACGGCTTCGGGCGCGTCTCAGTAAGACTAAATCCTTCACTACCTTTTTCATTCATCACTGGCGAGCGAACAACAACCCAATTCAGCCCACTGGTTCGTAACTGCTCGATATGGTTTTCGCCATCGCGTAAAATCTTACCAGCCGCCACACCGATAAAAGCATACATAGCCCTGTGTACAGAATCTTTTTCGTCACCATAAGCCCGTGCGTCAGCACCTGTTAGAGAAATCACCCGTCTGATAATATTGGCTTTCGAAGAGTCGATAATATGGCTCATTCCAACGGTCAGTATGTCTTTTTTTGGCGTACCCCAGCTACCAAGCGCACTGACAACAACCTCGTTGCCTGAGATAGCTTTTTCTACGTCTTGCGAACTATAAATGTCGCCTTTTACGATTTTTAGCTGATTATTTTTACCCAATGTGTGGCTTCCATGGATGAATGCGGTCACCGAATGCCCTCGTTCAAGCAGCTTCTTCACAATAATGCTACCGACTTTTCCGTTTGCACCAAATACAACTATATTCATAACTCCAGTGTCTCATACATACAGATATCACGTATACTAGAGTCATGAATACCGCTACAAACGCTTTACTTGCACCATTAACTTCACTTGCTGTTGGTGGAAACGCTGAACACTTGTCAGAACCAGTCAATAACCAAGAGATAATAGAAGCCACTCAAAACTCGAACCAGCTATGGCTACTCGGTTATGGCACAAATAGCCTCATATCGGATAGTGGCCTGTCTGGTAAAACCCTCCGTATTGTAAATGGAACTATCACAAGTCATGACATGACACTCATTGCTGACGCAGGAGTCTGGTGGGATGATGTCGTGGCCTATGCAATAGACAAAAGCCTCTGGGGCATAGAATGCATGAGTGCGATACCAGGTGGAGTCGGCGGTGCAGTTGTGGGCAACATTGCTGCCTACGGACAAGCAATCAACGATACACTTCAGTGGGTTGAAGTTTTTGACACAAAAGATAATAAAACCAAGAAGATGACTGCACCAGAGCTTGAATTTAGCTATCGACACAGCGTCCTACAAAATGACTCGCATAGATCACTCATTGTGCTTCGAGCTGCGTTTCGACTCTCCAAATCACCAACAAATGAAATCAGCTATCAGCGGCTACTCGACGCAGCAAACCGAAACGAGCTTTCACTTGATACATTAGATGGCCGCAGACAAGCAACACTTATCGCGCGCAAGCAGGCTGGCTCGCTATGGGACTACCGTGAGGAATCGCACGAAAGTAACAACGCTGGCTCTTTTTTCCGCAACCCGCTGGTCAATCAGTCGCAAGTTGAGTCGCTGATTGCACACGATGAATCTGGCACAACTGCTGAGCAAATCAAGAAAATGAACCAAATTCATGGTGGTGATAGCTTGCGCGTTTCAGCTGCTCACGTGCTGCTCGCTGCTGGATTTAAACGAGGACAAACCTGGGGCTCAGTTCGTTTGCATCCAGATCATGTACTCAAACTCGAGACATTATCTGGGGCCACCGCAACCGAAGTTTATGAAGTTGTCACTGAGATTATCATGGCGGTAAAAGAAAAACTCGACATAGAGCTTATTCCTGAGCCTCGTTTTATGGGTTTCTAGAGAGCAGAGGCATACCCAAAACCAAGCAATTGATGTAAAATAAGCACAAGCATGGTGGTTCAAATACACACACGTCAAAAGGAGAAAACCAGTATAAGACCAAAACTTGGTTTCACTATTGTGGAGCTTTTGATTGTAATCACTACTATTGGCATCATCCTCGGGTTTGTAGTCGCTTATTTGCCTGAAAGTCAAATACGTGCACGAGACTCAGAACGCAAATCAGACACCGAGACAATCGCACGATACCTCGAACAAAAATACACTACAGAAGCATCGGCTAGCTACCCTACCTACCCTTCAACATCTTCGATTGGCTCAGCGATAACCGAGCTAAGCAACAAAGGCTTTGAAGAAGCGCCTGTTTCACCCAAAGATGACAACTCAAGTGTTATTGCCGCCGCCAGTACTGCCGATCAGAACACAATCGTCGATAGTGACTCCTATGTCTACCAACCATTTTCACCTGACGGAAGTCTCTGTACGACTTCTACCTCTTCGCTGCCTTGTGTGCGATTTGTACTATGGTATCAGCTAGAAATTGACGATGAAGTAAAATCTATCGAAAGCAGGCATCAGCAATGAATCAGCAAGGCTTTACTGTCGTAGAGATGATTATCGTCATCATCGTCGGGGCATTATTTGCAACGACCGCGTTTCAGCTATTTTCTACCATAAATGTGGTTGCAGTTGACACTTCACGCCGCGCGCTCGCTAGCAACATTGCCTATAACAACATGCGTTCATACGCTAACGGACAAAAACCACTGTGGTTTGACTGTATCGGTGATGAGTCGGGTGAAAATACTCCTCCATTTAGCGATGGTACGAGATCTGGTGCAACCGGCCAAGTACTCCTCAATCGCACCAGCACTGATGGAATCAAAAATTTACCAGGTCCTACTGTCGAAAATGTTATCGCTATCGCACCGTATGGTTGCGGCGAAACCGGTGCTGGTCTTCCCATCAGGGTTCAGTCAAAAGTAATTTACGGCTCACCCGGCAAAGAAAGAACGACGACACATGCAACGTACGTCTCATACTAAATCAAGTGCTCGACCAGGCTTCACTATTATTGAGCTACTCTTAGTGTTGCCACTTGCTGCGGTGATTGTAACGGTATTTGTGTCAATATTAATCATTACGCTGCAGTTTGCCACAAGAAATAAAACACAGCTTGACCAAGTAGGCACAAGCCAGCTTGCACTCAACCAATTAGAGCGTGACGTGCGCTATAGCACTGAGTATCTTGAGTCGATGCCACCAGAGTTTAGTGACCCAAGTGCGAACGGATTTGGAGAGACATGGTCGCATCGTGGTTCACCTTACGCCGACAGCAATAAGCGCGTACTACTGCTTCGCTCTTTTGCAACGGACGGCAACCCATACGCTCCAGAACGGACACCTATATACACTGACTCAGCAGAATTCAACTGTTCGGCCACTCCGCCTGGCGGGACGCTCTATCTTAACCCTCAGCTAAGCTACCTAACGATTTATTTCGTAAAATCAAATACCTTATACCGTCGAATCCTAACAGACACTGCAACTCCCACCTGTGGCAGCCCTGATGTATACCAGAAACAATCCTGCCCGACAGGCACGGGCGGAAATTGCGAAGCCAAAGACGAGATCATGGCTACAAATGTTAGTGCATTTCGAGTAAACTACTATATCCAAGAGGACGATCCAGAGCCTACGTTCACACTCATAAATCCATACAGCGGCAGTCCAGCAGATCCTGTCGACTCGGCGACGAATATTCTCGTTGAGCTAGATCTAGAGCAAGAAGTCGCGGGGAAGCCAATCAAAACTGAACTAGAATTAAACGTAAGCAGATTAAATACATGAGTAATCAAAAAGGCTTTGCGCTTCCAACCGTAATAATGACGTCGTTGGCTCTATTCATAATAGGGTTTGCCATACTGCAAACCGTTATGTCCCTCCGTGAGTCGGGACTTTCAAATTACTATACTAAAATTGCCGAGGAAGCTGCCGAAGCTGGGTTGACTTACGCTTCAGCTTGTTTGGAAAATAACCAACGGCTACAAACTTGGGGGCCAACTGACTCTGATGGCGCTAGCCGACCGACACTCAAACAAAACACCACTTGTGATGGCTCGTCTGCTAGTTCAGTAAATAGTGTTTTAGTTGCTGACGATGACAGTATCAAAACTGAGTTCGAAGTTGGAAATCTTGATTTTTCACTAGAGAATGCTACCCAGGTGAGTGGCGTGCAGATATCATCAAAAGGCTATGCCAAAGTAAAAAGTGGTAGCGGAGTTAGCAAAACATATGAAGCGACCATTAAAAAAACGATTACTTGGGCATCTGACCTCGCAGCTATCAAATCTGCGAGTGGGACAAACAAAACCTGTGCGATCATGAGTAATAATGTGTACTGTTGGGGCTACAATACCGATGGCCAGCTGGGAAATGACAGTCTAGTGGACTCAAATATTCCAGTAAGAGTCAAGAAAGAAACGGGTGTACTAGCTGGAAAAACAATCACTGATATTTTTTCAGCCGAGGGACACAACTGTGTACTAGCCGATGACGAAATGTACTGCTGGGGAAACAATTACTGGGGTCAGCTTGGAGACGGTAGTCGAACAGATCGATATAAACCAGTTAAAGTAGCTGGTTTTGACAGCTTACCTATCATTGGCATAGGTGGCACAAAAGATACAAGTTGTGCGATTGTGAGCAGCGGAAAAGTCTACTGCTGGGGAGCAAATCAAGACGGAACGGTTGGTGTTAATCAATCTTCCCCTTGGGCAAACCCAGACCCACAACTTGTCGCCACAGGCAGCGGAGACTACCTACCATCTTCTTACAGCGCCACAAAATTGACCGCATCTGGTTCGAGATCAGCAAACATGTGCATGATAGCAAGTGGAGATGCGTATTGTTGGGGTCCGGATGACGTAGGTCAAATTGGAGATGGTGGTTCGATCAATTCAAATGACATTATGCGCCAGCCCAAAAAAGTTAATGGTTTACTCTCTGGCAAAACTGTAACAGATATTTCTGCAGATGGCTGGTATCCAAACGGCTCTACACCAAAAACACACGTTTGTGCAGTGGCAGATAGTCGAGCGTATTGCTGGGGCGATAATCGAAATGGGCAACTTGGCGACGGTTACTCTGCCCAGCTCGTATCCTCACCCTCAGCAGTTTCCACCCCAAGTGGTAATCCAATGATGGGTAAAGATGTTGATATAGTCGCAGCTGGTCTAGCACATACCTGTGCACTCGCAGAACAAATGGTTTATTGCTGGGGGCGAAATTCGGTTGGACAAGTCGGAGACGATACCAGTACAGATAGAATTAGACCAGTAGAAGTCGTACAAGAGACTGGGAAAATCGAAGCAGGTAATGTCACAACTGTAACCGCCGGCGCCAACCGCGGCTGCGCGATAAATACTCAAGGTAAATCATATTGCTGGGGACTCAATGGTCAAGGTCAAATAGGTGATGGGACTTTGACAAATCGCCGCGTGCCTACCGAATCCTTGTTCCTTCGTCCTGATAATAACGAGTATATCTATTAGTTATGTTAGACCGTGGCTTTGCACTCCCCACCATCATTATGACTTCCTTGGCGCTTTTTATCATAGGTTTTGCTGTCTTACAGTCAGTCATGTCTTTGCGCGAATCAGGGCTTTCTAATTACTACTATAAAATTGCCGAGGAAGCTGCTGAGGCGGGCGTTACTTACGCCAGCTCATGTCTTGAGAACAATCAGCGAAATCAGACATGGGGACCAACCGACTCAGATGGTAATTCTCGCCCGACGCTCAAACAAAATACGACTTGCGATGGTTCAACGACGAGTGGCGTCACAAGTGTGCTCGTCGTGGATGACAACAGTATAAAAACTGAGTTCGAAGTTGGAAATCTCGATTTCTCACTAGAAAATACCACCCAAGTCAGCGGCGTACAGATATCCGCCAAAGGTTATGCCAAGGTAGAAAGTGGCAGTGGCGTCAGTAAGACGTACGAGGCTACTATTAAGAAAACTATCACGTGGGCGCAAAATCTCGTGGGCGAGCAATCAGTCAGCGGCACGTACCGCACCTGCGCCGTTCTCAGTGGAGATGCCTACTGCTGGGGGCGCAACAAGGTTGGCCAACTTGGCAACGGACAATACGAAGGCGGCTGGCCTGAGTCTAGCTCATCACTGGACACAAACATACCCGTGAAAGTCAAAAAAGAAACTGGTGTACTCACCGGTAAATCAATTACCGATATTTTCGCAGCAAACTACCATAACTGTGCGCTCACGGAAGGAAAAGTCTACTGCTGGGGATTCAACTACTATGGTCAACTCGGTGATGGCACCCGCAATGATTCTGCTGTTCCGGTAGAAGTTGGTGGCGCACTGAGCGGCAAAACAGTCACAAGCATAGGTGGGAGCGGACACACCACATGCGCAATTGCTGAAAACAAAATATATTGTTGGGGATATAACTATTACGGAAGTGCCGGCGTAGATTCTTCAACTAGTTACTACACAAGTCCTCAGCTTGTAAGCGCCCCCGGCACCAGCACTACCCTTCCGACAAACTACACCGCCACTAAAATATCAACTAGCGGCACACGCTCCTGGAACATGTGTGCAATCGCCGACGACCAAGCATATTGCTGGGGACCAAACGACGAAGGTGCAGTCGGCGACAACACCACCACTGATAGAAGATTGCCGACCAAAGTCTACCAAGAATCTGGAGTATTACTCGGTAAAAACATAGTTCAAATATCACAAGACGGCAACACTTCTGGCAGCATAACTCACACCTGTGTCCTTGCAACCGACACCAGTGGTGGCAACGGCAAAGCCTACTGCTGGGGCGAAAATGATCGTGGCCAAGTCGGCATTGGCAGCTCAACCGACTCGTACAAACCCGTGGCAGTGGCTGCATCAGGCTCGGATGCACTAGCGGGTAAAGTCGTAAGCAATATCGCAACTGGCATGAGCCATACCTGCGCCGTTGCTGATGGAGAAGCCTACTGCTGGGGATACAACAACAATGGTCAAATTGGCGACAACACGACGACCATCGTTCGCAACAAACCAGTGGCAGTTGCTAAATTATCAGGTGGACTACTTGGGAGAAGCCTCATACAAATTGGTGGTGGAGCCAACCGAAGCTGTGGAGTCACCTCGGACGGCAAGACGTTTTGCTGGGGGAGAAACAGTGAAGGACAAATCGGAGATGGTACACTCATAAACCGCTATGCACCGACAGAATCACTTTTCCTACGTCCCAAAAACAACGAATACATCTACTAGTTTGGATAGAGTGGGAAATCATTCACAAACATGCGAACTTCTTTACGAAGATTAGCCAGCGCCTCCATGTCATCATGCGCATCAATCGCCTGTTTCATCCATTCAGCGATCTTGCTCATATGTGCTTCTTTGAGACCGCGTGTTGTCATGGCCGGCGTACCGAGACGAATCCCACTTGGTCGAAATGGCGGCAATGGATCATCGGCTACTGAGTTTTTGTTAAGTGTCAGACCAACCTCATCAATGGCTTTTTCCGCCACGCCACCATCTATTCCAAAACTTTTGTAGACATCGGCTAGAATAAGGTGATTACTGGTACCACCAGTTAGTAACTCAAATCCTCGCGACTGAAGCTCATCGGCTAGTACAGTAGCATTTTTTACTATCTGAGCCGCATAGTCTTTAAACTCTGGCTGTAAAGCTTCCCCAAAACATACTGCTTTCGCAGCAATAGCATGCATGTGTGGGCCACCCTGCATTCCTGGAAAGATCGCTCTATCAATCAATGTTGGGATATTTTCAATCGTTTTTTCAGGTGCTTTTAATGGAGAGCTAACTATCCCTCGACTGACGATAAGCCCTCCACGAGGGCCTCGTAAGGTTTTATGAGTCGTCGATGTCATAACATGAAACCCAGCATCGAGTGGATTTTTTGCGACTCCACCAGCAATCAGCCCTGCGATGTGCGCCATATCAGCCATCATCAGTGCTCCAACTTTAGCGCCAATCTCAACAAACCTATCATAATCAAGCTCGCGTGGATATGACGAAAATCCCGCAATAATAAGTTTCGGTTTATGTTCCAGTGTCAAACGCTCAAGCTCGTCATAATCTATCTCGCCAGTCGCACTATCTTTCATTTTATAACGGATGAAATTGTAGAGTTTGGCGCTCCGTGTGACCGGTGCACCGTGCGTAAGGTGCCCACCATGGCTGAGGTCCATAG